>Ga0302324_100005969_pt1 | contig 26440 bp, 21 predicted proteins | sample Palsa_T0_1_FD_201949 | JGI IMG/M metagenome (GOLD analysis project Ga0302324, IMG submission 201949) | Peat permafrost microbial communities from Stordalen Mire near Abisko, Sweden - Palsa_T0_1 | ecosystem: Environmental > Terrestrial > Soil > Palsa > Peat permafrost | place: Sweden: Abisko... | reverse complement strand
CGTTTCCAGACCGTCCGGGAGCCGCTCGATTGTCGCGCGCAGTTCCGCGGCATCGATGACTTGGTCGATAGGCATGCGCGGCGCGCCGGCGAGGCCGTATTGCAAATTATCGAGTAACGGCCGGTTCCAGAGCTGCACCGCCGGGTCCACCCAGGCAGTGTGGGCGCGGAGTTGGTCCAGTCGCCAATCATCGAGCTCCACGCCATCCACCAACACGCTACCCGACGCGGCGCGATGCCAGCCCAGCAACAGCGATACCAGGCTGGATTTTCCGGCGCCCGATGCGCCGACGATGGCGACGTGCGAACCCGCTGGGATGGAAAGATTGATGTCGCGAAGGACCTGGTGTCCGGCAGCGACGACGCTCACGTTTTCAAAGGCGATGGACACGGGCGCGTCGAACTGGAGTTTGTCGCGAGAAACGGAGGCTCGCTGTTCGATTGCGCCGAGCGGCTCGAGCAGCCGCAGAGTCACGTTGCGGTATGCGGGATATTGCCACGCGATGAGCGCCACTTCCTGGCCGAGCGCCGGAAGGTTTAACGCCCAATAGACCAGCAACAACACGGCGCCAGTTGGGCCGTTGCGCGCAAGATAGGACGCCAGCAGCCAAATCGCCAGTCCGAAACCGGCGAGGAATTGCACTGTTTCGAGCGAGATGACAGAGCGCTGAAGATTCAATCCGGCGCGCGCCCAGTCGGTAAGCAGGGACTCGTGCTCGCGGCGCACGGCCGATTGGCCGCCGTGCGTTTGAATGGCCACCAATCCGAGCAGGGCATCGAGATAGAAATGGCTGAGCGCCCCGGCGTGGGTGCGCAGTCGAAGATCGCGCTCCATCAGTACAGGTTGCGATGCGAGCGGAATCGCGATAGCAGCGAAGGCGGCAAGAATCGCGATGGGAGCGCTGGCTGGATCGAGCCAGATGATTCCAGCGGCGGTGAAGACGATCTCGAAGACATAGCGCAGAAGCTGGCCGCCCATTTCCGGCAGGCGGCGGATCAGGTGACTGCCGTGGCTACGCTCGGCCATATCGGATTTGAGGCGGCTTTGAAAGTAGCGATCGCCGAGGCGCGGCAGCTTTTCGAGGAACGCGACGCGCAGACGAATTTCCAAACGCCGTCCGAAGCGCAGCAGGCTGGACGCGAGTGGTATATCGAGCAGCAGAAGCGCGGCCGAGAACAGAATGGCGGCGGTGAGAAGCTCGCGGCCGGCGCTCAGCAATCCGCGGAATAGAACCGCTTCCACGATCACCGCGGCGGCGGCCAGAGCGAGTGCGATGCCTATGACGGCCGGAGTAAAGATTCCGTCCGCGCGGAGCAATCGCGCGAGCTCACGGCCGGGACGCGCGGAAGGTTGTTGGAGCGCGGCCAGCAGTTCGGGAGAAGTGGGTGCCTCAGTGGTGGAAGTTCCAACGGCGCGTACCAGTACCGCGCCGCGCATTACCAACTGGCCATCCTCGGAGCGGGGACGAACCGACCAGTAGTGTTCCGGAACGCTGTCGTCGTGTTCCAGCAGAGTATCGAGGAGGCGCGCGCTCTGGAGGCCGCGATCGATGGCTCGGGAAGTCGCGAGCGATTCCAGCATGCGAACGCCGGCGTCCAGGGCCGCGAGCGATCGCCAGTCCGGGTCGTTGGTTGCGGCGGTGATCGCGCGAGCGTCGTCGATTCGGAGCGAATGGAGGCGCCGGCGCAAGGGCGCGAGAAAATCCTCCGAGCCGGCGTAGGCGCGCCAATCGACGGCCGCGACGGGCTGCTCATGCACGTAGAGATCGGACAGGAAGCGTGCGGCGCCCACCCAGCGGCGGCCGAACGCCGGATCCATCAACTCCACGAATCGCCCGAATCGCCGCCAAACGATGACGAAATGAGTGACGCCCGAAGGCAGCACGACCACCGCGATGGCGGGCAGCGCGCGCGCGTCGTTTAGCAGGACGTGATCGGGCGGGAGCATGATCTGCTCGGCCTGTAATCCGAGCTGATTCGCGACCTCTTCGATGGTGTCGATGGAGGTGCCGTCGACGTCGGTCTGGCAGGCCTCGCGCAGGCGGCCATAGTTGACTGGGATGCCGAATCCATCGAGCAGCGATTTGAGCGCGGCCGGGCCGCAGTCCATGTTGGAGGTTTGGACGACCTCGGGGACGATGAGCCTGGCGCGCTGCTTCATTGGTGGGTGCGTCTCAGAGTGCGGAGCGCGATTGCCGCGAGAGAGATGCGGGAGACTTCGACCGCGGCGGTAGCCGAAGTCGAATTCGTTGTTGGTTGTTGGTCGTTGGCGAAGACCAGTTCGGCGTGGTCCGGAGCTACACTTTGGACCCGAGCCAAGAGAGCGCTGCCGTCGAAGCGGACCAACGCGGTCTGGCCCGGGTGAATTCGAGCAGTTGATGAAAAATACGCAACGGCGTGACTGGATTCGAGGCGCACATTGGTTGTGGTTTCGTACTGCGGCACGCGCGCGGCCAGCATCCACCAGGTCCAGGCGGCCAACAGAATCGCGGCGATCGCGAGGCTGAGCTTCGAGCCCCGGAAATCATCGGCATCGAGGGCGCGGATGGTTCGAGCGAACGCGATTCCCTGGTTCATCGACGTAATCTACTGAGTGTATCGTGCGAGTCAAGCGAGGCGGCCTGTCACCAGGCGGGAGCGGGGCGGTCCTTCAGCCAAAGGATAAAGTCCAGGGTGGGCGGTTGGGCGCCGGCCGAGCGCAGCCGCGACACGCACTGCCCGCGATGCCATTGGCTGTGCATCAGCACTTGCATGAGCGCCTGCGCAAGCGTCAACTTCGCGCCGGGAAGCCACGGTGTTTCAATCACGCGCGCGAGAGATGCGTCATCCAGGCCCTTGACGAACGCGATTTCGGCGGGATGTGTCTCGCGGAAACGAGCCGCCAGAACATCCAGCGACTCGGGCGGCTTCAACTCAGCGTTGATATCCAGCGGCCATTTCACAAAGAGCGCGAGGAACGCACGCTGCACCGTGATCATGTGGTGCAGCGTTTGGCGCAGTTTCTCGTCGTCGCAGGCAGCCGGACAGGCACGCACGGCGGCCAGCAAGGTTGCATCGGCCCAGGCCTGATGATCGAACAGTTCGCCGAACAGGGGAAGCATTGCCGCATTATGACATGCGGCGCTATTCGCAGCGCAGGGCAACGGCGGGATGGAGGCGGCTTGTTTGGCGCACGTGCAGGTAGGCGGCCACGAGCGTCCCGACCAAAGAAAATCGCCCAGGAGGTGGCGCACATCGGGTGGCCGCCGCGGGCTGTCAAGAGGAGTTTGCTGGAATCTTTGCAAGCCGCTATTCCGCCGCCGCTTGCTTCAGCAGCGGCTTCATATTCAGATTGCGGATTAGGCGGTGCAGGTAATTGGGATGCAAGCCGAGCAGGCGCGCGGCTTCGGTGTAGTTGCCTTGCGCTTGTTCGAAGGCGTTCAAGATGAGCTGCTTCTTGGACTCGCGTAGCGCGTCGTGGAAGGCGGTCATGCTGGCGCCGGCGGATTCGGCCTTTTCGAGAACCGCCTCGGGCAGGTCTTCGGGAAGAATGAGATCGGAGGAGCCCAGAACGACGGCGCGCTCGATGGCGTTTTCAAGCTCGCGCACGTTGCCCGGCCAATCGTAAGCGGTCAGGCAGGCGCGCGCCTGGGGTGAGACGCCCAGCACGGCGCGGTTGGACCGCTGGGCGAATTTGGATGCGAAATAGCTGGCGAGAAGCGGGATGTCTTCGCGGCGCTCGCGCAGGGCGGGCATGCGGAGCGCAACCACGTTGAGGCGGTAGAACAGATCCTCGCGAAAACGGCCCCGCTTCACCTCTTCTTCGAGTTCGCGGTTGGTGGCCGTGATCAGGCGCACGTCCAGCTTGATGGTGCGCGTGCCGCCCACGCGCTCGAACTCGCGTTCCTGCAAAACGCGGAGCAATTTGGCTTGCAGCAGCGGCGCGAGCTCGCCGATCTCGTCGAGGAAAACGGTGCCGCCCTCGGCGACTTCGAGCTTCCCTTTCTTCTGCGCGATGGCGCCGGTGAACGCGCCTTTCTCGTGCCCGAACAACTCGCTTTCGAGCAGCGTCTCGGTTAGCGCGGCACAATTGATGGCCACGCAAGGCTTGTTGGCGCGGTTGCTGGTGCGATGGATGGCGCGCGCCACCAGTTCCTTGCCCGTTCCGCTCTCGCCGAAGATCAGGACGGTGACGTCCCGCGGGGCCACGCGGGAGATGAACTGATACACGTCGCGCATGCGCGGGCTATCGCCGACCATATTGTGCTCGAGGCTGATCTCGGCTTGCAGGCGGCTGTTTTCCAGCTCGAGCGACTCCATGCGGCGCGCGTTATCGAGCGCGGCAGCGGCAATGCCCCCGATGGCGGTCAGAAGCTGGAGATGATTCTCGTCGAAGTGCGCCTTGGGGTCGGAGGCGTCCAGGTAGATCACTCCCATGGTGCGGTCGAACACTTCCAGCGGCACCGCGAGCACGCTATGGATGCGGCGCTCCATAATGCTGGCTGTGTCGGAGAACGACAAGGTGGCCGGCAAATCGTTGCACAGAACGGCGACGCCCTCCGAAAGAACCTGGGTTACGATGGTGCGGCTGACTTGCACCGCCTGGTTTGGCCCGGTTACGCGATCCCAGCCGAACACCGAGGTCCATTGATCCAGGCCGTATTCGCACAGCAGAATGGCCGCGCGATCGGCCGGCGCGACCTCGAAGATGCACTCCAGCACTTGTTTTTCGAGCGCCTCCAGACCCCGTACCGAGTTCACGGCTTTGCTGATGCGCAGCAAGGCATTCAAATCGCCCACGGTCCGGCTGGTGGCCTGCATATCGTCCAGATGCTGGAGGTAGCGGGCGTCTTTCTTGCGGAGGATGATGGTGGAGCCTCCGCCGGTCCCAGGCTTTTCGAACTCAACCGAACTGGGAACCTTCTTGGCGCGCTCGGTCTCGGGCAGCACAAAGACGAACAGCGAGCTTCCGATCTTGATCTCGTCGCCGGAGGCCAGCACGCGCTCGGTGACCGGGACGCCATTCACGAAAGTACTATTACGGCTATTTAGATCTTTAATCGTGAATTGGCCGCCGCTGTTGAGGATGAGGCAGTGGTGGCGGGAGACTCCGGCGTCCAGCAAGGAGACGCGATTGGACGGCTCGCGCCCGATGGAAACCTCGGCTTCCAAGAGCGGGATGCTGCTTCCTTTCAATGGGCCAGCGACGGCCTCGAGCTCGGCAGCGATGTCCGGCATGCTTACGCGTAAGTATAACGGATAACAGCGGGGAAGACAGCGAGTGGTGATGACGGAGGAGGTGGAGGGGCGCGAGCGCCTTCTAAGGTGAACACCCTATCTGCCCGGATAGGGTGTCTATCCGAGTAGATAGCCAGAATCGCCCATCGAGCCTAAGAAGGCTGCGTGGCACGAGGAAGCCACTGGACTATTTCTGCCTTGCAATCAGTGAATTAGCCTACTGTAGTACGTTCGTTTTGTCATCTATGGTACTTTTGGTGCTCGGGTTGCATTCCTAAGGCGCGTAAGTAGGCAGTTAACTGCAAATTAAGTAAGAAGGAGGTATCACCTAATGAGGACCAAGACGAGAGTTAAAGCCGGCAACATAGTATGGAGTCCGGGAGGCTGAAAAAGTCTCACCCCTGGGAATACGGCCGCGGCTGGGATCCCACCTGGCCGCGGTTCCCTTTTTGGGCCCCATGTGCGTGACGTTGCCGCAGAGGTTACAATAATCAGACTGCGGGAAAATGAGCGCACTCACGCAAGACTTGCGTTACGCCCTGCGTACGTTCTCGAACAGTCCCGGTTCGACAGCAGTCGCCATCGTTGTTCTTAGCCTGGGAATCGGCGCCAACGCCGCAATCTTCAGCATCACCAGCGCCAGCTTGTTTCGTACGCTTCCCTACAAAAATCCCGAGCAACTGGTCTTCGTCTGGCAGAATCAAGCGTCCAAGGCTATTCGGCAACATCCGCTCACCGCAGCCGACTACCAAGACTTCCGTACCCGGAATCAAGCATTCGAACGGATGGGAGCCATTCGTTCTCAATCTTCGGTGCTGACCGGAGGCGATGCGCCAGAGCGAATTGAGACCGCCGCTGTTTCCCCCAGCGTCTTTGAGATCCTGGGCATGGAGCCGGCACTAGGACGATCCTTCGCGCCTGGCGAGGACCAACCGGATAAAGATCGCGTTGCTGTTCTGAGTGCCGGTCTATGGCAGCGCCGCTTTGGCCGAGACCCCAACATCCTCGGCAAAAAACTGTCGTTGGACTCCGGCTTGTTTACCATCGTCGGCGTGGCCCCACCCGCGTTTCGGCTTCCAGCAAGCGAGTCCGAGCTGTGGATTCCGTACACGCCGGATCCCAAGGACTTCCTGCCGACCAACCGCGGCGTGCATATTTTGAAGGTCCTGGCGCGTCTCAGGCCCGGGGTTTCGCGCGAGCGGGCGCAAAGCGAAATGCGGATCATCGCGCAGCGGTTGGCGCGAGAGCATCCGGATTCGAATGCGGGTTTGAGCGTGGATCTGGTACCGCTTCGCGAGCAGCTCATCGGGGATATCCGTCCGACTCTTTGGATACTGATGGCCGCGGTCGCCGCCGTTTTGTTGATTGCCTGCGTCAACGTCGCTCACCTGTTGCTGGCCCGTGCCAGCGCGCGTGAAAAAGAGATCGCCATCAGAACGGCGCTGGGCGCTGACACCGGCCGGCTGGTGCGCCAGCTACTGACCGAAAGCGTCCTGCTGGCGGTGGTCGCCGGAGCGGTTGGACTGGTTCTGGCTTATTGGGGCGCATGGATATTGGCGAAGCTGGCGCCGGCAGGCCTCCCGCAAGCCGGGGAGATCCAGATGGACTGGCGCGTTCTGGCTTTCACCCTGGGCGTGTCGCTGATCACCGGACTGGCGTTTGGGCTAGCGCCCGCCGTGGCTAGCGCGCGATCCAATCTGAACCTGGTGCTGCGCAGCGGAGGCCGGGGCGGGTCCGTGAGCCGAACCCGAACCAAAGTGCGGGACGTGCTGCTGGTGTGCGAGGTGGCGTGCAGCGCGGCGTTGCTGATCGGCGCCGGGTTGTTATTCCGCAGCCTGGTCCGTTTGCAGGAAGTGGACCCGGGCTTTCGAGCCGGCCACGTGCTGACCATGCAACTCGCGCCGCCGCAGGCCAGCTATCCGGGGCTGAAGCTGGGACTGTTCTATGATCAATTGCTGAATCGAGTGGCTCGGCTCCCGGGCGTCGAAGCGGCTGGGTTTTGCCGGTTTCTGCCATTGAGCGGCGACGACGCGGGAGCAAATTTCCAGATCGAAGGACAGCCGCGGCTCGGTGCCGCGGATCAGCCCCGCGCTCGCTTCCGCACGGCCAGCGGAGGGTACTTTGTCGCATTGGGAATCCCTTTGCTCCGTGGCCGGCTGTTTGACAGCCGCGACAATCAGACTACGCCCAAAGTGGTGATCATCAACGAAACCGCGGCGCGCCGCTATTGGCCCAATGACAACCCGGTCGGAAGGCGCATTCTCTCCGGTTTTGACGATAACCAATGGTCCACCATCATCGGCGTGGTGGGCGACGTCAAGCACGCTGGCTTGGACCGGGACGCCAATCCCGAAACTTATTACCACTACCTCCAGCTTCCACCGGAGGCCATGAATTTCGCCGAGGGGACCATGGCGCTGGCGATTCGGACTAACACTGATCCCGCGTCGATGACATCCTCGGTGCGAGCGGAGCTTCGGATGCTTGACCCCAGCCTGCCGGTTTTCAACGTACATGCCATGCAGGATCTGATACAAGGCTCAGTCGCGCAGCCACGATTTCGTACGTTTCTGATCGGCGCGTTCGCTGGCTTGGCTCTGGTGTTGGCCACGCTCGGGCTGTATGGCGTGGTGGCGTACTCGGTATCGCAGCGGACCACGGAGCTAGGCATTCGGATGGCGCTCGGAGCCCAGTCCGGCAACATTTTGCAACTTGTCGTTTTCCGAGCGGCGGGACTCGCGGCGATCGGTTTGGGGATCGGCCTCGCCATCAGTCTGGCCGGCAGCCGAATCATCGCACGGTTTCTGTTCGGCGTCAGCGCCACCGATCCGATCACTCTGGCAGCGGCCTGCTTGATCATTTTGCTGGTGGCTGTGACGGCCAGCTTGGTTCCCGCCCTCCGGGCGGCCGAAGTCGATCCAGCCATTGCGCTACGGGCCGAATAAGGCCCGCGACTACTGGAATAATCGCCGCAACCCTTTCATCTCCATAAAGTTCCGCTGCCAGATTGCCGATCAACTAAGGCGGAGCTCTGACGAAATTGAAAGTGGAAGACGCACAGCCGCAGCGACGAATGCCTCTTGCGGCGAGGCTCTTTATCGCCTTGGTCGGGCTCGCCGGTCTGACTGGAATGGCCGTCACGTTCCATGGCTGGATTCCAGAACCGCAGCCGCGATTCCTGGTCTACCTTCTGTTGTCGCTTGCTACTTCCGGCATGCGAGTCGCCTTTCCGGGAGTACAAGGCACAATTTCAGTCGGCTTCGTCTTCACCATGCTCGGTTTGGTGGAACTTAAGGTCCCGGAGACGCTGTTCCTGACGGTAGCGAGCGTGGCTGCGCAAACGTTTTGGCATGCCAAGGGCAAGATCAGAACCCTGGAGCTCTTCTTCGGTACGAATTGCATCACATCGGCGGTCCTGGCCGCTACCTGGGTCTATCACAAGCCCTGGTTCACCAACGTGCCGGAAGGCGAATTGGCGCGGCTTACACTCGCGGGAGTGGCCTATTTCGTTGTGAACATGCTTCCCGTCGCGACCGTGGTGGCTCTCACCGAGAGGAAGAGCATTCAGACGGTGATTCGCCGCTTCTGCGATTGGTCGTTCTGTTATTACCTGGTGGGCGTTTCGCTAGCCGGGATGGTTCACATCGCCAACCAACGGTTGGGTTGGGCGTTCAGTCTGGCCTTGCTCCCGCCGCTCTACCTGGTGTATCGTTCCGTGCGGTTGTACTTCGGAAAGATGGAGCAGGAGAGAGCGCACGCCGAGAACCTGGCGTCGCTGCATCTGCGGACCATCGAGGCGCTGGCGACGGCCATCGAAGCCAAGGACGAATGCACGGGCGACCATCTGCGGCGCGTGCAGGTTTATTCGCTGGAAGTGGCCAAGCACTTGGGTCTGTCGCCGGACGAGGTGGATGCGCTGCAGGCCGCTTCGATTCTGCATGACATCGGCAAACTGGCCGTGCCGGACTACATCATCTCCAAACCCGGCAAGCTGACGCCCGACGAATTCGACAAGATGAAGGTTCACACCGTGGTCGGCGCCGAGATACTGGAGCAGGTGGCGTTTCCTTATCCGGTGGCGCCGATTGTGCGCTCGCATCACGAAAAATGGGACGGCAGCGGCTATCCGGACGGTTTGAAGGCCGAGAGCATTCCCATCGGCGCGCGCATTTTGTCCGCCGTGGATTGTCTGGACGCGCTCGCGAGCGACCGGCAGTACCGCCGCGCGCTTCCCTTGGACGAAGCCATGGATTACGTGGCGGGGCTCTCCGGCCGCAGCTTCGATCCGCAGGTGGTGGACATCCTGAAGACCAACTATCGCGAGTTCGAGCGCATGGCTCAAAGCACGCCCCTGCGCAACCACAAGCTGAGCAAGGATCTGATCGTGAGCCGCGGAGACGCTCCCGACGCCGGATTCGAGAAGAGCGCGTCTTCGGTTGGGATGGCCCAGGGCGCCGCGGCCTTGGGCGCCGCTGCCGCTGGAGATCGCGCCCAGGCTCAGGCGGACCCGGCGGCATCCGCGCGCCAGGAAATGCGGGCCATTGCCGATCTGGCCGTGGACCTCAGCAAGCCGTTGCTGTTGGAAAACATTCTGTCCATCCTGGCCGACCGATTGAAGCAGCTGGTGCCCTACGATTGCCTGGCCCTTTATGTTCGCGAACGATCCGTCCTGAAGGCGCGCTACACCAGCGGGTTGAACAGCCAGACCTTCGCTTCGCTCGAGATTCCGGTGGGCCAAGGCCTCTCCGGATGGGTAGTGGAGAACGGGAAAGCAATCATCAACGGCAACCCGGCCGTGGAACCGGGTTACGTGGACGCGTCCGGCCCACTGGGAGCCTTGAACTCCGCGCTGTCGATCCCGCTGGGCGACGGAGTGGATCAGTTTAGCGGCGTCCTAACCTTGTATCGCTGCGAGAAGGACGCCTACAGCGCGGACCACCTGCGGGTTTTGCTGGCGATCAAGGGCGACATCGCAAAAGCGGTGGACGGCGCTCTCCGGTTCCAGAAGGCGCGGCAGGAAGCCGGCTCCGACGAGCTGACCGGCTTGCCCGGCAAGCCGGCGCTACTGGCGTACCTGCAGGATGGATTCGTGACGCAACGCAAGCCGGCGGCGGTTCTGCTTTGCGACATCGACGAGTTCCGCCGCGTGAACGAGCTGTTTGGGCGTCCCACGGGGAACGAGCTGCTAAAGCTGGCCGCCAATATTCTGCGGACTAACTCGCGCAGCGGGGACTACGTGGCGCGGGTGGGCGGCGATGAGTTTGTTCTGCTGCTGGCGGCGGCGCGCCACGAGGAACTGGCCGCCAAGATCGAATCGCTGGATCGCCTGGTTGCGAATGCTTGCCGCGGCTTGTGCGGAGAGGAAAGCTCGGGGCTGGCGGTCGGCGTGGCCTGCTTCCCGGAGAACGGCGCCGACGCCGACAGCATGATTGCATTCGCCGAGCAAGCCCTGGCCGGCGCCAAGGAAGCAAGGCGCGCCAGGCGCAATGTGGTGCTCCAACTCGAGCACTCGATACGGCGGCCGGCGTAGCCGCAAAGGTCGCTAATGGCTGTGGGGCGGACGTCCGGCGTCCGCGCCGGCCCCCCGGTCCGGCTACTTTGCTATGTGTTGGACGTCCTGATTGTTCTCGATGCACTCGTACTCTTCTACGCGCGTATTGGGCGGACGCCGCAGCAATGCGCCCGTGGTCCAAGGTTTGGTGAGCACTTTCGGATCGGTTACAGTGGCCGTGTAGGTGATGGTGTCGTCGCTGTTGAGCTGGAAACGCTCCACCACGTGCAGGTCTTCGCTGTGAATACTCCCGGTGCCGCTTAGCCAGGTTTTGTCGTTGAATCCGGTGACGTCCACCACCAACGTGTCGCCATCCCAGCGCGCGACGGCATCGCCCATCCAGGTCGGCACCAGATCGTTGGGGTGTTGCAACTTGTCGTTGATCGGGATAATGCGGAAGGCGTGGAACGATTCGTAGGCGATCACGATCTCGGTGGGCGTTTGCACGATCTCAAACGGCATTGGCATCGAGGTGATGCGTGGAATTCCGGGAAGCAGGCAGCGCAGCGTCGGATCATCGGCAGGGGTAAATGTTTTGCTCTTGGCTTCAGCCCAGGATTGATAGGGCAGCGGCTCGCGCTTAGGTGGAGGATTCACGGGCGCTGCATATTTGCGTTGCGTGCCATCCGCCGCATCGCCGTAGAGACTCACCCCGCCGCCCTGCCAGACGCCGGATAGATTGGGCTTGCCGTCCGCGGTGCGCGGGATCGGCTGGGCTGCGGGCGGCGCGCTCGGACTCTGTGCGAATCCGAGAGCCACCGGCAACGCGGCGAGCGCGAGAAAACGCAATGAGGCTGTCAAGGTGCGGCTCCTATCGCGCGCCGGCCGGTCCGGCAAACTTCTTGCTTCCGTCCGGGAATGTCACTTCCCGGCCAGCCAGGCGAGAGGAGCTGTCTTTCGCTTTGTAAGCTGTAACGGTCACCATGTCGCCAATCTTCAAGTCGTCGCGGGTGAAGCCGGTCCGCTTGAGGGTATTCGGCGGGTAGCCTTCCACCGCCCAATTCACAACGGTACCACTGGCATCCTTGACGTCGACATAGAAGTAGATGTGCGGATTGGTCCACTCCACCTTGGTGATCACGCCCGTCACCGTAACCAAGGTTTTGCTATCGTACTCGGCGGCAAAGGAGTGATGCGCGAGCACTGGCACTGCGCTCAACATCAGGCCCAGGCAGGCCCCCAGCAACCTGTCTCGGCTCGGAATCTTCATGGAAACCTCCACGTTTTTCCGTACCAGTATTGCATAAGCAGGCGGAAATGAGAGCCCTGGCGCTATTGCCAGTATTCCCAGTGACGCGTGATCACGACATAACCGCACAGGCACGCGTTTGTCACCGCGTGCGCGAGAATGCAGTCGCCCAGGCTGCGGGTCCGCACCATCCACCAGTTGTACGCGACACCGGCGATCAATCCGACGTCCCAGTAAGGGCCATGCTCGGACGCAAACAACACCGCAGTGATCCAAAACGCGCCGGTCTGGTACGCGCCGAGTGGAACCTTCTCGAATTGCGGAGAGATCAGCCAGCGCATCAGCCACGCGCGCCAAAAGAGCTCTTCCAGGATGGGGACGATGACGACGGCTTGGATGATGCGCGGCCACAAAACTACAGGATCGCGGATCACGCTTTCCGGAAGGGAGTTGGTGAGCTGTCCCAGGAATGCGTTTTGAAACAGCCAGTGCTGGCGGTAGGCGGGGAAAATCAAATCGGGCCCTACCCAGACCAGGAACACCGCGACGCCCAGGATTATAGTTTCAAGCCAGTGAAGGCTACGAAGCTCGATCACGTGGCGCGAGACCGCGAACAGCACTACTGCCAGGACCAAGTCGCGGACCGCGTATTCGAGCGTGGGAGGGATCGGAAGGTACTTCTGAATTGCCAGGAAGGCCAGAAATACGGCGAACGGCAGCACATAAGGCAACGCCGCCCAAGTTGTATTCCGTTCGGCCTTCAACGCAGATCCTGAGGGATCATCCTAACCAATCTTCGCGAGTAACTCCTTTATCTTATCCTGCTGTCTGGCGTCCGGTTTGTTGCGTGAGGCCGCCTGCAGCTCGCGCTTGGCCCAAGGCCGGTCCCCTTTCTGATATAAAGCGAGGGCCAGGTGCAGATGGAACGCGGCGTTCTCGGGATTGCGGGTCACCAGATCGCGCAGCATGCGGACGCCATCGTTGGTGAGGTTCTTCCGGATGTAAACCAGGGCCAGTGTGTCCTGAACGTTGGGATCGTCGGGCATCTTTTGCTGAGCCCGTTGCGCGCGTGCCAGCGCCTGATCCAGATCCACGCCCTCCTCCGCGTCGAGATAGGCCAGATTGTTGAGTGCCGCCGCATTCTCGGGCTGGAGTTGGAGCACGATTTGATATTGCTTGCGCGCCTCCTTTAAACGTTGCGTGTGATCGTATAGAAGAGCCAAATCGAGGGCTGGCGCGGCATCGGTGGGAGCAAGCTGACGGGCCGTTTGAAATGCGGCCAACGCGCCCGCGGTGTCGCCGCCACGGACTTTCGCTTCGCCCAATTGCAGGTAGAGGCGGGCTGATTTCGGATCCTTTGCAATCGAAGCTTTCCCGATCAGTATTTGGAATTGCTCCGCGGCGGCGGGGAAGTTGCCCACAGCGATGTAGACGTGCGCCAGCGCCATCCGATAATCCTGGCGGTCCGGCGAACGTTGCAGCTGGCCGGTTGCGGTCTGGATGGCCTGCTGCCATTGCCCTTGCGCGATCTCGCACTGAATCAGGCCCGGCGTCCCCCGGGTGTCGTTGGACTGGACCAGCGCGCGGAACCCGTCCTCGGCCTGCTGGTATCGGCGCTCGCGCAAATCCAACTCGGCTAGCTGATCGCGGGCGTCGTTGAACGCGGGGGACGCGGAGGACGTGGGGTACATCGCTAGCAACGCCGTCAATTCCCCGCGCGCCTTCTGCGGCTCCGCCATTTTGAGAAGGCTGGCCGCGCGAATGAGACGTGCCACCGGATCGGCTGGGTCCTGGCGCGAAACCTCGTCGGCGGCCTGGATTGCTCGAGCCGGTTCGCCTCGCCCTAATGCCAGCTCCGCCCAGGCCAGCTTTGCGGGAGCGTGATGAGGTTCAATTTTCAGCGCGATTTCCAACTGTTCCCGAGCCGATTCCAAATTCTGTTGATCAGTCGACGACATGTAGGCTCGTCCAAGATTGAAATGCAAGGTCGCATTGGAGGGCATCGCTTTCGTGAGCTCTCGCAGCTCGGAAATTGCGGCTCTTACCTGGCGCGTTTCACCTGACGCCAGTAAAAGGGTCGCTTGTAACGCTCGGGCTTCAGGATCCTTTGAATCTTCCCGGAGCAGATCCGCGACGATGGTCCGAGCCTGATCGCGGGCGCCCTCGGTTGCCAGAACCTCCGCCATCTTCTTGCGGTAGACGCGCGCCGTTTTCGGATTCTGAGGCGGATGTTGCTGCTGGCCTGCTTGGAACTCGCGGAGAGCGGCCGGGTAATCGCGAATGCGCACAAAAAAGTCCCCCGCTTCGAGACGCCCGTCCGGGAATCTCCCCGGGTCCGATGTCAAACGCGCGACGGTGGCCAAAACGTCCGCTGGGCGGTGAACCAAAACGTAATGCGACGCGAGCTGGATTAAATACGTTCCTCTGGCCGGATTGTTGGCAATTTGTTTTTCGAGCACTTGTTCCGCCAGTTCCGGCCGATTGCCGCGCAGGTAGTGGATATAGAGCGCGTCGTAGATTTGCGCGAACGTCTTCCGTTTTTCGATCAAGCGGCCGGCCAGCTTCTCGCCGGCTTCGTTTTGCTGGGCTGCGAACATGGTCTGAACCAGTGTGAGCACCAAATCCGGCTGATCGGGCTTCACCTGGTTCGCTGCTTCAAATGCTTGGATGGCGGCGGGTGTATCGTTTCTTGCGAGGGCGATGTTACCGGAGAAGCGCAGTCCGTCGAACGATCGCGCGTCCTGCTTCAACAAGCGCTGCGCGATTTCCCGGAGATCGGCGAGATACGGACGTCCGGACGCCGGGTCCAGAAGATAGAACGCGAGATCGAGATCGCCGAGCTGAATCGCTGCGTCCTGGTTGGAGGGGTCCAGCTCCATGGCGCGGCTAAAATCCTTGCGAGCCTCGGGCAGCGCGCCCAGCTTCGCGCTCACCAGGCCCAGGCGATACCAGGCATCCGGAGAGCGCCGGTCTTTGTTCAATGCGCGCCGGTAGAGTATGGACGCTTCTTTATACTTGCCTTGAGCGAAATACTTGTTTCCCCGGTCAACGTACTTGCGGCCGACCACCTTTGGATCGGTGTTGCAGGCGGCGAGCAATGCCAGCAACGGAAGTACCAGAAGGCTCGTGGTTTTCAAACACGCTAGTGTCGAGGCCCGCCGGAAACTCTCACCGAGCCGCGCCCTACCGAGCCGCGCCCTACCGAGCCGCGCGCTACCGAGCCGCGCGCTACCGAGCCGCGCGCGTGAGCAAGCGGTCCTACCGCAGCGCCGCCAACAACGTTCCGGTTTGCCGCAACAAATCCAGGCGCGCATTCTCAACCAGATGCTGCGCATCGTAGAAGGCGATCCACTTTTCCTGCTCCGCCAGCCGCGCGTCGTCCACCTGTTGCTGGGTCGCTCGGCCTTCGCCTGATTGAGCCAGCAACAGCGACACCTGATCGCGCGTGTAATCCAGATCCAGGCGCGCAACGTTTTGCGCTGCCGTGGCCTTTTCGAGCTCCCGATAGCTCTTCTCGGTGTCGAGCTGGATGCGATTGCGGACTTGGCCCAATTGCGTCCGCAACTCCAGGATGTCGGTTTGGGCTTGGGCCGCCAGCCCCTTCCGCGCGGATCCCACCAGAAGCGGGATCTGGATGGATACGCCCAGCTCGCCGTTATTACGCTGGAAACGGTTGAAGAAGCCCTCATAGTCGGTCTTGGCGAGCAGCTCGTATTGCGCCACTAAGTCGATCACCGGCAACCGCGCCGCCTGGTCCTCCTTGACTTCGAAACCCTTGGCCTGGAGTTGCGATTCCAGCTTGCGTATGTCCCGGCTATTCTGCAAGGCGAGTTCGGCCGCGGCCTGCTCGGTGGCCGGCACTTCGAGCGCGCCGCGCTCCTCCGGCATCGGTTGGACGCGGTCGGCGGCCGAATAGCCGAGCACCACCGCGAGTGAAGCTTCGGCATAGTCCAGGTCGCCGCTCAACGCCTCAAAGCGCTGGCTGGCGCGCGCAAGATCCACGGCGACGCGCTTGTTCTCGATTGAAAGGCGGCGGCCCTCCTCCACTTGGAGTCCGACCGCCGCGCCGACGCGCTTGAGGCTTTCCACTTCGAGCTGCAGAGATTGTGCGCTGCGGGCCATCTGCTCGGCTTCGAGATACAGCGTAGCGGTCTGATAGGCTACTTGATCGCCCTTCGATTGTGTGTCCAGCTCCGCGCCACGCGCCGTTTCGCGCACGCGTGCCAGCTCGTAGCTCTTGGACCGGTTGAACACCGCCATATCGGTACGGGTTTCGATAATAGCGGGCGCCGCGCCTTCGATGCTGGTTGGGTAGCCCCATACTTTCGCCGCACCGCTGCCTGCGTAGACCTTCGGGATGAATGGATCCTTAGCGACGCGAATGGCGGCCTGGGCTTTCTGCTCATCCAGGCGGGCGAGCGCCAGGTCGGGGTTCTCTTTCAGGGCGATATCCACGGCTTGCCGCAAGGTAAGGGGGTGAACCTCGGCGAATGCCGCCGCTGTCGTAACACAAAAAACCAAAGTATGTTTCAGCACCCTTCTAGGTTAGCGAAGCCGGAAATCTCGGGGCGACCTGGCTGGGGTATACTACGGCAAAATCCGCTTGAAGCGGATCACTCTAACACATGGAACGGGGACGACACATGCAGATCGATCAAGCAAAACTAGAACAGTTCTTAGGGCAGGTAGTGGGAGAGCTTGGCGCAGCAATGAACGCCGCGCTGGTGCTGATCGGCGAAAAATTGGGATTGTACAAAGCGATGGCCGGCGCCGGGCCGATGACGCCCGCTGAACTCGCGAAGAAGACCAATACCGACGAGCGGTATATACGCGAATGGCTTTCCGCGCAGGCGGCGGGAGGCTATGTGACCTACGATCCGGCCAAGCAGGCGTTTGAGTTGCCTGACGAGCAGGCCTTCGCATTGGCGGTGGAGGACAGCCCGGCGTATCTTCCGGGCGCGTTCCACATCGTGAGCGCCATTATCAAGGACGAGCCGAAGCTGGTGGAAGCCTTCCGCACCGGGGATGGCGTGGGTTGGGACGAACACGATGTGTCGCTGTTCGAAGGCACGGAGAAGTTCTTCCGGCCCAATTACGCGGCCAATTTGGTCAGTTCCTGGATCCCATCGCTGACAGGGATGGACGAGAAGCTCAAGCGCGGCGCGCGAGTGGCCGACGTCGGATGCGGCCATGGAGCTTCCACCATCCTGATGGCGCTGGCGTATCCAAATTCGCAGTTTGTCGGATTCGATTATCACGGTCCTTCGGTGGGCTGGGCCCGGCGTGCGGCAGCCAAGGCCGGAACGAAGAATGCGGCCTTCGAGGTGGCCAAGGCCAAGGACTTCCACGGTACGAAGTACGATCTGGTGGCGTTCTTCGACTGCCTGCACGACATGGGCGATCCGGTGGGCGCAGCGCGGCACGTCCATGAGATGCTGAATCCTGATGGGACGTGGATGATCGTGGAGCCGTTCGCGCACGACAAGCTCGAAGAAAATCTCAATCCGGCCGGCCGGCTGTTCTATTCGGCGTCCACGATGATCTGTACGCCGGCGTCGCGGGCGCAAGAGGTCGGTCTGTGCCTGGGTGCGCAGGCGGGTGAGGCGCGCATGCGCAAAGTGGTGACGGACGGAGGGTTCACTAGATTCCGCCGCGCGGCGGAGACGCCGTTCAATTTGGTGTACGAAGCCAAGCCATAAGCGCGTCTGCGCTCTATGCAGCTCAAAACGCGGGATGCATTCTGGACTCATGCCAGAAGTGCAGAATCTCGACCTTCCTTGATTCCGGCAAAGCTCTATAGTACACGTGCAGGGGCGAATGCTGAAGGCGCCTCACACCTGGACAGCCGTGTACAGGTGCGCCCAGATAAGGGAAGTTTTCAACAGATCGACGTGGTTGAGGAGCCCATCGGCAAAGCGCTTAGTAGTCCCGGGGGATTCTGCCAGGACCAACGCATGACCTCTTCCAGGTCAGCTAACGCTGGTTCCGTGTAGAAAACTTGGAAATCCACTGTGGGACTAGCTTGCGAACCTCGTCGCTCGAGATCACCTGACCCTGGTCGGCGGCCCGGATACCGCGCTCGATAGCGGCAGCCGTTTCCGCGTCCACGTCGGCTTCTTCTCCGCTGAAAACCATCGGATCGGTTTGAGCCTCAGCCATACATCCAAGGGTAACGCCGGAAGTGCGGTTCATGCAAACGGGTGGTTGGTACGATTGCACTGGGCCGGATGAACGGAAGCCTACCAGAACTTGCCGCCGGGCATCCAGGTACGCGAGAAATAGTCGCCCAGCGTGAACACAAATAAGATCGCCATCCAAAAAAATCCCGCGAAAACAAACAACTTAGTTAGCGGATTGTCGGTCCTGACGTGCATAAAGAACCAGACCACCAGCATCATCTTGAAGACGGCGATTGCGAGCGCGACGATGACGTTAAGCTGCCCCAAGTCGATCTGCGCCACGTAATAGGTGGTGAAGGTCATGATCGTCAGGATCAGCCAGATGATGACGTAGGTGCGGACTGGAGTAACGGGGTGCATGTTAGATAAGTTTCTTGGTATGTCCGATCAAGTAGAGCAGCGGGAACAGGAAGATCCACACGATGTCGACGAAGTGCCAATAGAGTCCCGACACCTCGACGGGCGTGTAATAAGTTGGGCTAAAAGTTCCTTTTCGCGCCATCATTAAAATCGTTGTCATGATCCCCAGGCCCACCAGCATGTGAAGCGCGTGAAATCCGGTCATAAAGAAGTAAAAGCAAAACAGAATCTGGGCCTGATGCGCGAACTGCGGGGGGGCTTCGGGTCCGTCCCAGGCCCAATGCCCTGTGAATAGGGGAACTTTCATGTCCACCCAGTGTTCGTGGTACTCAAAGCCCTTGATCACCAGGAAGGCAACGCCGAAAATCATCGTGAAAACCAGCATCAATTGCAGCAATTTCTGCTGGCCCAGATGAGCTGCCCTAACTGCTAGCGCCATTGTTAAGCTGCTCACGATCAAAACCGCCGTATTCGCCGCGCCGAACGCCGGGTTCATAAAGTTGCTGGTGGCGGCGAAGGCTTCCGGATACATGCTGCGATACACGGTGTAGGCGCCGAACATCCCGCCGAAGAACATGATTTCCGTCAGCAGGAACACCCACATTCCAAAGGTGGCCGAATCGAACTGCTGGCCCATGTCATCGAAATGATGACGTAAGTGGGGCGAGTCTTCGGTTGAGTGTCCAGCCGCTACCGCGTGCGTGTCAGCCAACGTGCGCCTCCTCGTGTTTTGCGTATGCGTACGCTTCTTCGGTCACTATCGGAATCACGTCAAAATTGAATGTGGTCGGCGGCGACTGAGTGGTCCATTCCAGCCCCTTCGCGCCATAAGGATTGTTTCCCGCCGGTTTGCCATACTTTAGCGACCATAAGAGGTAGATCAGCGGAATCACGAAGCCTATGCCCAGCACGGACGCGCCCGCGGTCGACATCACGTTGAGCACCTGGAACTCCGGCGCATAAGCATGATAGCGGCGCGGCTGCCCAAGATAGCCGAGAATGAATTGCGGGAAAAAGGTCAGGTTAAATCCGGCGAATACCAACAGGGCGGAGAATTTCCCCCAACCCTCGGGATACATTTTGCCGGTGATCTTGGGCCACCAAAAATGCAAACCGCCCAGATACGCCACCACCATGCCCCCCACCATGACGTAGTGGAAGTGCGCGATCACGAAGTAAGTGTCGGTGAGATGAACGTCCATGCCCAGGGTGCCGAGGTACAATCCCGTCAGCCCACCGATGGTGAACAGCCCAATGAAGCCGAAGGCGTACAGCATCGGCGTTTCATAGCTGATGGAGCCGCGGAACATAGTCGCGGTCCAGTTGAAAACCTTGATCGCGGACGGAACCGCCACCAGCATCGTCAGCAGCGAGAAATACAATCCTGCGTACATCGACATGCCGGTAACGAACATGTGATGGCCCCACACCAAGAATCCGATGATCGCAATGCCCAGGCTGGATCCGGCGATGAACGAATAACCGAAGATACCCTTGCGCGAGAAGCAGGTAATTATTTCGCTGATGACGCCCATGCCGGGGAGAATCATGATGTAGACCGCCGGATGGGAGTAGAACCAGAACATGTGCTGGAACAGAATCGGATCGCCGCCGATGGCTGGATCGAAAATGCCGATGTGAAAAGCCCTCTCCAGACCGACCAGCGCGAGCGTGATGGCCACCACCGGCGTGCCCAGCACCTGAATCAGTGCAGTGGCGTAGTTGGCCCAAACGAAGAGCGGCAGGCGGCCCCAGGTCATACCGGGCGCGCGCATCTTATGTACCGTTACGATAAAATTCAGCCCCGTCAGAATCGACGAGAAGCCCGCGATAAACACGCCGACAGCCGCGGTGATGACGAAAGTATTCGAATAGGTGGTGCTGAACGGAGTGTAGAAAGTCCAGCCGGTGTCCACGCCGCCCATCACGATGGCGGCCAGCGCGAAGAGCGCGCCCGCGATGTAGATATACCAGCTCAGCAGATTAATGCGCGGGAACGCGAGATCCTTAGCGCCGATCATCATCGGGATCAGGAAGTTTCCAAGCGTGGCTGGGATGGACGGTATCAGGAAAAAGAAGACCATCGTCACGCCGTGCATGGTGAAGAACTTGTTGTAGGTGTCGGAGCTGACCAGATCGCCCTGCGGCGTCAGCAGCTCCAGGCGGATCAGCATCGCGAAAACGCCGCCCAGCGCGAACATCACGCTGATGGAGATCAGATAAAGCACTGCGATGCGTTTGTGGTCCGTGGTGAACAGCCACGACTTCCAGCCGTACTCGGCGTTCAGGTAATTCGGGGTTTCGGTGGTTTGAGGTTCTTGTAAGGCTGTACTCATTGTTTACCGCCGTCTTGCTGAGTCGCTTGCGCGGCCGCCGTGGGCGCGCCCGGCGCGTTGGCGATCCCGAGCGACTTGATGTAGATGATTAACTGCAAAATTCCTTCTTCGCTGATCTGGCCCTGGAAACTCGGCATCACGTTCGGTTTAAATCCAGCCACGACCTTTGCGTCGGGATTCAGGATCGACTCGCGAATATAGGCGTCGTCCGCCAGCACGGTTTTCCCGTCGGCCAGCTGCACGCGCGAACCATAGACGCCGCGCAAGTTTGGGCAGCGGCCCTGGCGGTCCAGCAGGTGGCAGGTGGAGCAACCCAGTTGCTCGAACAGGCGCTCGCCCTGCTGCGCCATGGTGCCTGAAGATCCTCCGCCGGCCAGCCAGTTCTCATAATCCGCCGGTTCCATCACGGTGACCCAGCCCACCATGCCGGAATGTTCGGTTCCGCAATACTCGGCGCAGAACAGATGATATCGGCCGGGCTTGGTCGCGGTGAACCACATGGTGTCATAGTGCCCCGGCACCACATCGTGCTTAATGCGCAAGGCGGGGATGAAGAAGCTGTGGATCACATCTTCCGACGCCAGCGTGATTTTGACCGGCCGGCCAATGGGAACGTGCAGCTCGTTGATCTCGCGTTGGCCCTCCGGATACTGGATTTTCCACATCCATTGCTTGCCCACCGCGTAGACATCCATCGAGTTGGGCGGGGGAGTGGCATTCAGGAAATAAATCTTGGCGCCCCACCAGAAGAAGGTGAGCATCACCAGGAACGGGATCACCGACCAGGTGATTTCCAACCGCAAGGAGCCGTGGATGGGCTGTGGCACTTCATCGCCGCGGCGCCGGTACTTGATCGCAAAGACGAAGATCGTGGCGAAGATCAGCACAGACATCACGACACTTACCGCAGTCAAATAAATGTACAGGTAATCGATTTCAGTGGCGACCGCGGAAGCGGCTTCGGGCCAAAGTGGAAGCTGCATAGGCTAGGCCGACCTCCCAGCGTCCATGTAAGAGTGCCGTTCTCGCCGGAGCATGATGAATACGAACGCACCCAAGGCCAGGACTGTCGCGGTGCCAAGCGCTCGCGTGACCTGCGTGATCGCCATTCCATATTTTCCCGTCGTCGGATCGTAGTGATAGCAGAACAGCAGAACCTGGTCGGCCGGTGTTCCGATTTTGTTCGCGGAAGCTTCCACCAGACCCAGGCGAAAATCACGCGGCTTGTATTGGATTCCGTAGAAGTAGCGCGCGATCTTGCCCTCCGGCGTCAGAACCAGGATTCCGCTGGCGTGCGCGAACTGCTTGCTCACCGGATCCCAGTTGTAGTGGAATCCGACGGTATCGGCGAGCGTCTTGATGGCATCCTTTTGGCCCGTCAGGAAATGCCAGCCGGCCTGTGCGCCGGTGCGCTGATACTTTTCCACATAGTTGGCTTTTTTCGCGCCGGCGAGCTGCCAGGTCTCTTGGGGATTGAAGCTGACCGTGACCACTTCATAGTCGGACCCCACGTTCAGCGAGATTTGTTCCATGGCGTGCGACAGGCCGTTGAGCACCAGGTCGCACAAGCCGGGGCATTCGTAGTAAACCAGCGCCAGCACCACTGGCTTGCCGCGGAAAAATTGGCCCAAGCGCACCACTTGCCCGGTTTCGTCTTTGAACGTCAATTCCAGCGGGATCTGCGCGTTCAGATTTTGATCGATGCCGACGCCTTGCATGATGAGGGGTACGCTGGTCGCGGGGATCCCCATCTGTTGTGCCGCCAGGATGATCGGCAGCGCCACCACAATAAGCCCGGCGATCGAAAATGTTTTACTTCGCATTGCTAATTCCTTGCTTCGCGCTGCTTTCCTGCTTCGGTGGCGCAGGCGGCTTTTTGCCCGCCAGAATGTCGTCCAGATAGTTGTGCGATGGCAGGCCCTTGGCGGCGAGCAAATCGATAGCACGATCGATTGGCACGCGCACCGTACCGGCCTTCTGATCCACCCACGCGTAGCTATTGAGAATGTGATCCTCGCGCGCACGCAATTGCTGCAGTTGTTCGTAGGGCGCCACTTCGATACGCGGCTCGGGCGGGATTACCCCCTGCCTCAGGGCCTCGGCGGTTTTATCGGTGTCGTAAAAATAGCGGAAGATGCCGACTACCAATAGAAAAACCAGGAACGTTCCAATCGCGAGGAACCCGAGCGATACCACGATGAGCCGTACGCTGACCTCGCGTTGCTCGTGGCCGGCTCCGTTCGGGCTGTGATGTACGGTGTGCTCCATGTCAGTGTCCGTGTGCCTTGAGCAGGGAATACGTGTCCCGAGGATCATTCGACGCAAGCAACGGCCGGGCCTTCAGGTTTCTGATAAAGTAAGCCAGCCAGACGCCGCCCAGGCCGATTAGCGCGACCACATCGGTCCAATACACTTCCAGTCCCCGTTGACGCCACGCCGGTGCAACTATCCAGAATACATCCAGCATCCGCATGATGATGATCCATATCGCCAGTGTGCGCAGCCGGCTCGGATTCTTCTTGACGAATCGCAGCAGGAGCAAGAAGAAGGGCACGAAGAACATGAAGATTGAAATAGTCCACGCGATGTAGCCCCATCCACCGCTGAAGCGGCGTACGTACCAGGGGATTTCGTCCGGCAGATTCTCGGCCCAGATAATCAGGAACTGCGCGAACGACATGTAGGCCCACAGCATCGTGAAAGCCAGCATGAGGTTGCCGATATCGTGGTAATGCTGGCGCGTCAGGAAACTAGCGAAGGGCTCGCGCTTCGACAGCAACACCAGCACCGCAACCAGGAATGAAAACGTGAGCAAGACTTCGCCGACCGTGAACATCCAGGCGTAGATGGTGGAGTACCAGTCGGGTTCAAGCGACATGATCCAGTCGATGAACGCGTACGTGGTGGTAAGCACGAAGACCAGCAACGCGGGAGCGCTGCGCGCCTTGATGCGCTTAAACAGAGCCGGATCGCCGGTGCGATCGTGCTCGTTAGCCATTTTCAGGATGCGGAAGCCGGAGAAGAACCAGATCGCGAAATATAGCAGGGTTCGGATGATGAAGAAGGTGGGGTTGAGATAAGCTGCTTTGTGGCCAACCGCGAAATGTTCGGCCCGATAACTTGCATCCGTCCACTTGTATATGGCGCCCAGCGCGAAGAACAGGGGGATCGCGAACAGCAAAACCAGCGGCAGCGTCTGGAGGCCGGATTCCATCAGGCGGCGGATTGCCACGCCCCAATTCCCCCCCACCACGTTGTGCAGGAAAAAGACGCCCAGGCAGCCGAGCGCCAAGCCGGCCCAGAAAACATAGGCGAACAGATAGGATTGCCAGAAATGCGCCGCGTTCGTGAAGAGGCCGATCAAGCTGACCAGCAGCGCTATCAAGCCCACGAACAGAACATTCCTCTGCACGCGCTCCATTTGTTGGCCAAGAGTCGAGCTCGGTGTCATTGATTTGCTCCTGGCGCGGACGTTCCCGGACCGATTCCGCGCAGTGGAGGCTCCACGACCAACTTCTGTTGCTGATCGGCAGGCACGTCGGCCAGAGTGGCCGATTCACTGAGCTGCAATGCCTTAATATAGGCGATCACGCGCCAGCGGTCGTCCGGCTGGATGCGCGAAGCGTAGCTCGGCATGGCGCCGAATCCATTCGTAATCACGTCGAAGTAATGTCCCACCGGAGCTCTTTCGAGCTTGTCGGTATAGTACGATGCGGCCTGCCGGAAGCCTCGGAGGACCACCATGCCGTTGCCGTCGCCCACGCGCCCATGGCAGGGCGTGCAATAGATGTTGAAGCGCGTCCGGCCACGTTCGATATCCGCCTTGGCGATCGGAATCGGGAATTGATCGATGTCTTCGCCATCGAGCTTACCTGTATATCGTGCTTCATCGATGCGCAACTGCCCGCGCGCCACGGTGCCTTCTACCTGCGGCCGCGCCGAGCGGTGATCGGAGAAGAATTCGCTTTCCGCGAGCGGTTTGTAGCGCGGTTCATTTTGCATGTCCTGGCGGCAGCCCGCCAGCGTCAGTAGTGCAAACGCCACTGCAACCGAGCCGCGCACGTTAGTAAGCGGTCCCCTATTTTTCAACTTCGGCCACCTCTTCGGGGTTGAGTTGTTCGAGGAATGCCTTAGTCTTCGCGATCTCGAACTTGGGATCCGACGCTTCGATGCACAGGAAAAACCGGTCGACGGATGCCCGTTTTGAAAAGCTCTCGACATTGAACACTGGATGATACGGCATCGGTAGCTTGTTGAGGGCCAGCATCCCGATGACGGAGCTGAGCGCGGCCAGCAGCACCGTGCACTCAAAGGTGATCGGAATATACGCCGGCCAGCTATCGAGAGGACGTCCGGCGACATTGTGCGGATAGGCGATCACCGTGATCCACCACAGCAGCGAAAAGCCTCCCGCGGCGCCGCACAGGCCCATGAAGAGAACGATGGGCGCCACCCAGTTGCGGCGGAAACCGACCGCTTCCGCGAGCCCGTCAATGGGCATGGGCGAATAGGCGTCCATGTTGCGATAACCCGCCGCGTAAGCGCGATTGGCTGCCGCAAGCAGATGCTCGGGGGTTTCAAACTGCGCCATGACCCCGTACGTTCCGTGTCTATCTGCGAAGGTCTCGGTCATGCCTAGTCTCCATGCGCCGGCGCTGGCGCTGGACCATCACCCGTGACGTTCGGCGCCAGGTGGTGCAGCACTTCGCGCACCTCGAAGATCGAGATGGACGGAAGCACGCGAACGAACAGGATCATCAGCACCAGGAAGAATCCAAGAGTTCCGACATAGACCGCCCAATCCCATTGCGTCGGATAATACATGCCCCAGGCAGACGGCAGAAAGTCGCGGGCCAGGCTGGTGATGACGATGATAAAGCGCTCCAGCCACATGCCGATGTTCACGACGATGGATACGAAGAAGAGGCGCGGGATGCTTTGGCGCACGCTCTTCGACCACAGCGATTGCGGAATGAGAATATTGCAGAGAATCAGGCTCCAGAAGAAATAGCGATACGGTCCCGTGGCGCGCGTCATGTACATGAACATTTCGTGCGGATTGCCACTGTACCACGACATGAACGCTTCCATCATGTAGCCGTAGCCGACGATCAGGCCGGTGCCGAGCATCAGCTTGCCCATGCAATCCAGGTGCCGCATGGTGATGAGATCTTCCAGGTGGAACCACTTTCTCGCCGGGATCGCCAGCGTGACCACCATGGCGAATCCGGAATAAATTGCGCCAGCCACGAAGTAGGGCGGGAAGATGGTGGTGTGCCAGCCGGGCAGCAGGCTGATCGCAAAATCGAAGCTGACCACGGTGTGAACCGAAACAACCAGCGGCGTCGCCAGGCCGCCCAACAATAAATATGCCATTTGGTAGCGGGCCCAATGTTTCGCCGATCCGCGCCAGCCCATCCCGAGCATGCCGAAGATGAACTTCTGCCACTGGTGCCTGGCTCGATCGCGCATGGTCGCCAGGTCCGGCACCAGGCCGATAAACCAGAAAATCAGCGAGACGGTCAGGTAGGTGGTAACCGCGAATACGTCCCAGATCAGCGGACTTCGTGGTTGCGGCCATAGCCACATGGAACTGGGGTAGGGAATCA
>Ga0302324_100005968_pt1 | contig 26442 bp, 28 predicted proteins | sample Palsa_T0_1_FD_201949 | JGI IMG/M metagenome (GOLD analysis project Ga0302324, IMG submission 201949) | Peat permafrost microbial communities from Stordalen Mire near Abisko, Sweden - Palsa_T0_1 | ecosystem: Environmental > Terrestrial > Soil > Palsa > Peat permafrost | place: Sweden: Abisko... | reverse complement strand
CGCCTCGCCGAAGTGGTTGCAGGCCAGCATTTGAATGATCGCGGCATATTCGAACGCCTGAGTGAGGACCCAGGGACAGCGCTCAAAGAAATCCGAGAGCACCTTGATCTGGCGCCTGCCGATGACGACTGGGCGACATGGGGCCGCTGGTTTCTTGCGGATCGCTCGACGCGCACTATCTCGCCGTTTTCCACAATCACGGTCCCGGAATACATCGAGAACCGAATCAAAGAAGGTACTGCCGCATCACTCGACGAGGCAGAACAGTTGGCTGCCGGCAATCAGGAACTCTTGAGGAGGATAGCAAAAGGGAGAGATCAGCTTCCAAAGCAACCAGGTTCGCCCTGAGCCGAGCCCGAGAGTCGGGGTACCGGCCGCCGCTACCGGTTTTTTTGACACGGTTGTGTAACGTGTTAGGTTCAGGACCGAATCGATGACTCGACGGTGTGTCGATTCGCTTATGCTGCCACGCTTGCCCTCGCTCTGCCTGGAATATGGGGCGGACGAAGAAGATTGCGAACGGGAGTTGGAAATCTCCGAAAGGGGGATGTGTTTCCACTCGCATTGGCAATTCTCCCCAGGGACACAGGTCGGCGTGGACGTCTGCTACGCGGACGCAAGCGGGGAATTCAAGAGGGCCCGGCTCGAGGGGATCATCGTCGATTGCCAGCCGGCGGCGGACTGCCAATCCGCTGCCCTAAAATGTTACCGGGCCACGGTCCTTTTCCTGGAGTTGCCCGAGGCGGTGCTCGGGACGATCCGGGATGTCTCTTCCCTGCTGGGGGCCGTTCGGACGCCCACGGAAGCCGAAGAAACGCTGGCGGCTTTCATCCGTCGCGGAAAGTCGTGGTAATTCGTCCAGTTCGGTCGGCGAGGGGGAGAATTGACTTGAAAGGCAGCTTCCCTGTATTGTGCGAAAGTGAAATATTTCACAAAGCTCGCAGCGCAGGTTTCCGACGGCGGCCAGGGTATCAAGCAGGCCTTCGAGTTGATCAATACCCAGCTTTACAGCGTCGAGGAGCGCATTCGCAGCCAGGCCAGGGAGTTCGACCCCGCGGTGGACGGGTATATCTCGTATGCATGCGAGAGCAGCGGGAAACGGCTGCGGCCGGCGCTGGCCCTGCTGGTCGGCGGGGCGACGGGAAATATCGGGCCGAGCCACCTTGAACTGGCGGTCATCCTCGAGTTGATCCACGCGGCGACGCTCGTGCACGACGACATCATCGACGGCGCGGAGAAGCGGCGCGGCCAGCCCACTGCCAACACGAAATGGGGCAACGCGATCAGCGTGCTGCTGGGCGACTGTTTGTTCGCTCACGCGCTGAAATTGTCCACGAACTTTTCCAACGGCGAGATCAGCCGGCGGATTGCGAGCGCGGCTTCGGACGTCTGCTCGGGGGAGATCATCCAGACGCAACGGCGTTTCGACCTGAAATTGGCCATTGGCGATTACTATAAGATCATCGAGATGAAGACCGCGGCGCTCTTCGCGGCGGGGGCGGAACTCGGCGCGTTCATCAACGAAGCGTCGCCGGAAGTGATCGCGGCGATGAAGACCTTTGGGCTGAAATTTGGAACGGCTTACCAGATTTATGATGACTGCGTGGACATCGCCGGCGACGAGACCAACGCGGGGAAGACGCTCGGTTCGGATCTTCGCAAAGGAAAATTGACGCTGCCGATCCTGCACGTCCTCAACGGAGCGACGGAATCGGAACGGCAGAAACTGAGCGCGGCCATCCTGCGCGGAGGCGGGGCTGACATGGAGAAGCTGGTGGCGGCTGCCCATCGCCAGGGTGGGATGGCCGCGGCCATCGCCGCGGGCCGCAGACTCCTGCGTGAGGCGCGGGAAATCGCCGAAGAGCTTCCACCGACCAAGTACCGCGAGGGGTTGTGCGATCTCTGTGCGTCGTTGAGCGAACTCATCGGGCGCTTCGGGATGGAATGCCTGCAATGACGCTGCGGATCCAGGAGATGCCCGCGGCCGAGCGGCCCCGGGAGCGCCTGGCCAGCCAGGGAGCGGCGGCGTTAAGCGACAGCGAACTGCTGGCGATCCTGCTGCGGACGGGACTTCCCGGAAAAAACGCGGTCGAACTCGCCCGGCATTTGCTCGCCCAGCATGGATCGCTCGCCGGCCTTGCAAGGTGCTCGGTAAAGGAGATCAGCGCGGTGAAGGGAATCGGGTTTGCGAAAGCCGTGCAACTGGCCGCCGCCTTTGGCCTTGGGAACAGGCTGGCGCGGGAAACGCTGACGAAGGCCAGAATCGATACTCCCGAGCTGATATTCGATTTCCTGGGCGCGGAGATGCGGGCATTGCGCAATGAATCGCTGCGGCTGCTGCTTCTGGACGCGCGTTACCGCCTTCTGCGGATGGAGGAAATTTCAACCGGCAGCATCAGCGAAAGCATCGCGCACCCTCGGGAGATTTTCCGCCCGGCGCTGATTTATTCGGCCTTTGCGGTCGTCGTAGTCCACAATCACCCTTCGGGCGACCCTTCTCCGAGCGAGGCGGACTACAAGATCACGCGGCGGCTGGCCGAAGCGGCGAACATCTTGCAGATCACCCTGCTGGACCACGTCATCATCGGCGGCAACGAGACAAACCGGAAGGCATTCTACAGCTTCAAGGAAGCCGGCCTTCTGTGAAAATCCACTCCGCGGCAATCCTTGACCCCGAGGCTCGGTTGGCGGAGGACGTGGAAGTCGGCCCCGGGGTTACCATCGAAGGGCCGGCCATCATCGGCGCGGGGTGCGTGCTACAAGCTCACGCGGTTATCACCGGCGCGGTTCGTCTCGGTAAAAACAACATGGTCGGCTACGGTGCTGTCCTGGGAGCCGCCGCGCAGGATCTCGGCTCCAGACCGGAGACCAGAAGCGAAGTGATTATCGGCGACGGCAACACCATCCGCGAATATTGCACCATTCATAAGGGGGCGTCGGAAGGGAGCGTCACGCGCGTCGGCAACGGAAATTTCCTTATGGTGGGCGCCCACCTCGGGCACAACGTCAGCTTGGGCAACAACGTCGTCATCGCCAATAACGCGCTTCTGGGTGGATACGTCCAGGTGGGCGACGGGGCATTCCTCGGCGGCGGGTCGGTCTATCACCAGCACACCCGGGTAGGGCAACTGGCCATCGCCCAGGGCAACAGCGGATTCAGCAAGGATATTCCCCCATTTACCGTGGCCGCCGAGGTCAACTTCGTGGTGGGTTTGAATATCGTCGGGATGCGCCGGGCGGGCTTCAGCCCGGAACAAAGGCGGGAAGTCAAGGACGCCTTCAAACTTCTCTACAAGAGCGGCCTCAACATCCGGCAAGCCCTGGAACGGGCCAGGGAGAGAGAATGGCGGGAACACGGGCGCGTTTTTTTCGACTTCGTCGCATCGGCGGGGAAGCGCGGCGTTTGCGCCCTGAAGGAAAGAGCGACGACAAAGGATGGGAATGGGGGCGCGGATGGGGATTGAAGCGAAGCACAGAGTCTTGCCGATGAAATTTTGCCGCAAGCCAATTCCCGCTCTCGCGCGGACTCTCCTGATTTTTTCACAGGCTCTTTTCCTGTTCCTTGAACTCCGCGGCGCCGTCGCCGCCCGGGCCGCGGAACCATCCGTGCTCGCCGCGGCCGGGACACGGGAGCTGCACGACATCCCCTATGTTTCCGGAGGGACGGAGGAACAGCGGCTCGATCTTTACCTGCCGCCGGCGAGAACTCCGGTACCGCTGGTCGTCTGGATTCACGGGGGCGGCTGGCAGGGCGGCAGCAAATCCTTTTGCCCCGCCAGGAGGATGCTCGCCCTTGGGTACGCCGCCGCGAGCATCGAGTATCGCTTAAGCAGCACCGCCATTTATCCGGCACAAATCGAAGACTGCAAAGCGGCGATTCGTTATCTGCGCGCCCACGCGGCTGAATACGGGATCGATCCGAAGCGGATCGGAGTATGGGGCGCTTCCGCCGGCGGCCACCTCGTGGCCCTGCTAGGCGTCACCGGAAACATTCGGGATTTTGACGTGGGCGAGAATCTCGACCAATCCAGCGCCGTGCAATGTGTGGTCGATTGGTTTGGACCGGCGGACTTCTTGCGCTGGGGGACAACCGACATGCGCATGCCCGAGAATCCAAATCCCCCTCCGGCAAATAGCCCCCTGACAAGGCTGATAGGCGGGCCGGTCTCCACCCACCAGGAAGCGGCGCGGCGCGCGAGCCCACTCTTTTTCGTGCAACGCGACAGCGCCCCTTTCCTGATCCTGCACGGCGACCGGGACCCGCTCGTGCCGCTTCAGCAGAGCAGGGAACTCCACGCCGCCCTTCAAAAAGCCGGCGTTGAAAGCACCCTCAAGGTCATTCCCGGCGGGGGGCATGGCGGCCCGGGGTTTGGAACCCCCGAAAACTACAAGTTGATCGAGGATTTCTTCCAACAGCACCTGGGCGACAAGAGCAAAGCGCCCGCCGCCACGCCGTAGGGTCGCGGTGGGAGGGAGGAGTTCAGTCTAACAGATGCGTCGTTTTGGCTGTTTCAAGCTTGCATCCCATGGGGAGAGCTTCCGCGGCGAGGCGCGCCAATAGTATTTGAGATCGTCCTTTTTCCAGTGGGAATAGATATCCTCCCAGTCGAGATCACAATGGGGCTTCAGAGAGCCTTCATGGACGATGTCATCGGCGGATTGGAACCGGATATCCATGGAGAGCCGGATCCGATCCCTGATCTGGCAGCGCAATGCGCGATGAACGGTCAGGCTGGAAAAAGTCAGAACGTCGCCGATTTCGTACTCTCCGCTGACCCATGTGTTTTCTTCCCGCGGGCAGGTCTGCGCGGTCAGGCCCCCCGCACCTTCGGCTGTTTGAATCGGCAGGCAGCCGAGCTTGTGCGAGCCTCTTAGAACGGCCAGGCCACCCAATTCGCGCGGACAATTTCCGAGGGGAAACCAACAGGTCCATGTCTGCGCCGCCCCTTGGATCAGCGGAAAATCCTGATGCTGGGGCGTCGGGGCCATACCCTGGTGGGGAGTGATCATTCGGATAATGTGACGAGGATGCACCAAAACCTCGGAGCCGAACAATGTGCGGTAAAGCTCGATGAGGGTTTTATGATGGGGAAGACGATGGACACGCTCCAGCTTCTGGGCATCCTCATACGCTTTTGCTGAAACACCGATGTCCAGGCGCATCTTTTCCGCCGGCACGCGGTTGATCGCTTCGCAATTGATCCTTCCTCCCCAAGGGTCCTGACCCCTCCTTCTCCACCCATGCCTCTCGACCACCTTCAGAAGGTCGCGTCGAAGGGACAGAATCCGTCCTTCCGGCAGCAACCGTTTGAAAAAGAGAAATCCATCGGCATCCGCCCGCGCCCGCAGAGCTTCTCTGTCATTCAGCAAGGGGGTGGAGTCGGTGAAGGATTCCATCTGCTCCGGGGATGAGCGCTGTTTGCCTTGCATCTTCTCTTTCTAAGCCAGTTTCCCCTTTTTGGGCATACCAGAAGATGGCATCATATGCCTGTTTCTATCACAATGGATTGTCCTATATCTATGAACACATCAGCCACGATGATCGCGCGTGCCAATTTCTATCAATTCAGGCCTGGAGAAAATCTCGGTTCTCCCTGCGTGAAAAGCCGCATGTTCCTGTGGTGCAAAAGCGGGCAGGGCTGCGTGACCGTGAACGATCAACGTCATCCACTGGTCGCGGGCGCCTATCTGTTCATGCCATGGGCTCACAAAGTCCTTTATGAGCCGGACGGCCAGAGGCCGTTCCTTGTGGGTGGCATCCATATCATTCCTTTTCAAAAAGCGGGAGAACCGGTCGAATTCGCCGTGTCCCATCATCCGGGAGACGCGATGGCGGGGTTGAAATCCAGGAAGGACGTTTTCTGGCCGCGGTTGCAAGGGCTTGTTCATGGAACGCTGGAGGAAGGCCGCCTTTTCTGGCTGGCTTCGTATATTGTCGATGTCTTCGACAATGTGGGAGCGGACGAACCGACCATGCGGTCGCTGGGCCGCCTGATCGTCCAGGAAATTGCCATTTCCGCTCAATCGAGCCGGACGAATGGACGGCCAATGCCCGCGGCATTGCGGCGGATGCAGGAATTCATACGTTTACACCTGGATGGCGAGCTGACTGTCGGCGGCCTGGCAACCATCGGAGAATGCAGCATTCCAAGCGTCCATCGCTTATTTCGCCGCTTTCTGAACACCGCGCCTCACCAATTTGTCGCACAACGGCGAGCCGAAGAGGCCAAACGTCTTCTACGAACCACCGTGCTCCCTGTCAGCCGCATCGGGGCACAGGTGGGTTTTGAGGATCCGTTTCATTTTTCGCGTTTTTTTAAGCGCCAAACGGGATTTTCCCCGAGCGTTTATCGTCGCCGCGTTCCGATCTTTTAGGAAATGGCCGCGCAGTGAACACGAGGCTTGACAAGGATTCCCAATTCGCCCATATATCGTGCGGTTCTTTTTGAGGTACCACAACCTGTTGTGGTTTCCGGCTTAGCCTCGCAGTGAGGCCCCGAAGCTGGGCCGCGGCAAAATCACGTCCTTTTTCGCGTTGCTTTGCGAGTCCATAAGCGCGAAAATGCGGATGCGCCGTAGGCAGCCATCCACCTTCACCCTGAAAATCCATGAGCAGCACCATCTTTGATTCCCTAGCCGAAAGCGCCGCGGCGCATTCCTCGCTCGATTTCACCACGCGCGAGGAGGGCGACTACGTCGTTTATCGTTTTGGCGGCAAGACCTTCCGTCTCGACAAGGCCAGGTCGCGCCAGCGGCTTGCGGGCAAGCGCGTCATCAACGGCCTTCGCAGCGCGGAGTTGAACGTGCTGCCGCTCAAATACCACGAGGCTTACCGGATCTATAAGCAGATGAAAGCGAACCATTGGGAGCCGGACGTCATCGACATGACCAAGGACTGCACTCAGTGGAACGGCAGCGCGCTCTCCCCGAAGGAAAGGTGGATCATCGAGATGGGCGTCGGCTATTTCTCGGCGGCGGAAGGCATCGTCGGGGACTCGGTGCTGCACGTCATCGAGGACAACCTCACGGCGGCCGAGCTAAAGCATGCCTCGCTGCGCCAGATCGCCGAGGAGTCCATCCACATGGATTCGCTCCTGCACATCATCGGCAGCCTGAACATCGACCTCGACGAAGTGACGGCGAAATTTCAGGACATCCCGAGCATCCGCAAAAAGAACGAGTTCATCACGCGCCACATGCCCGAGTTGAAAATGGGCATCGATCTCACGCGGACCGCGAACAAGCAGAAGTTCGCGAAAGCGCTGTTCGGTATCACGCAGGTCATGGAAGGCACCCAGTTTTACGCGCTTTTCGCGATGATCCTCTCCCTGCACCGGCAGAACAAGATGACAGGCATCGGACAGATGTTCCAATACACCCTGCGGGACGAATCCAACCACATCGCGCTGGGCCGCTACATCTTCACGGAACTCATCAACGAGAACCCGGATATTTGGACGCCCGAGTTCCAGGACGAGCTGGTCGAGTTCATGAACGAGGGCGTCGAGCTCGAGAAGGAATTCGTCCGCGATTGCCTGCCCGAGGACACCGTCGGGATGACGCAAAGCGATTTCCTGGATTACGTCGAATTCAACGCCGGCAGGCGGCTCACGAGCCTCGGGTTGCCGGCGCAGTCGCGGGTCAAGTCGAACCCGTTCGTATGGCTCGACGAGGTGATCTTCCTAAAAAAGGAGAAGAACTTTTTTGAAACGCGCGTCACGGAATACCAGACGGGCGGCAGCGTAAAGAACACCAGCGAGGACGACCTCATCTGACGAAGACTCCCATGCCTACCACCGAGACATTCACCCTCACGAGCGCCGTTGCCGCCGAAGCGGCGGGCGAATTTCCGCACGTCATCCGGCGCGATGCGCCGCCGGCACGCGACAAACCGCAGGCCCAGTCCGACAAACCGCGCATCGTCCCCTGGCTCGGGTATAAGATCGATCACGCCGTCCGTGCGGCTGCGCTCGCGGCGGGCTGCGATATCTCCATCGGCCAGCAAGTGCAGGCCGAGATCGAGTTCCGGATGAAGCGCGAGCGCCCGCTCTTCATCCATATCGAACAGCTTCAGGATCTCGTCGAGGAAACCTTGATGGAGATCGGCCACGGGAAAGTGGCTCTCGTTTACGCGAAGTACCGCGCCAAGCGCGCCACCTTGCGGGAACTCGAACAGGAACAGATCAGCGAGGAGCCGGGCCAGCTCGAACTTGCCTCGCGCGAACAACTCGCGGATATCCGCGCCCGCATCTCCTTTGCGCGGATCGGCCTCGAACTCACGCTCGGAGACGAGGATCTCATCGCCCGGCTGCTCCGGAGCGTCTCGATGAATCTCACGCCCGAAGAGCAGCGCGACACGATCATTCTCAATGCCAAAAACCTTCTCGACGTGGATGCCGGTTCGCGCTTTTTTGCCGGAAGGATCCTCCTGACTTATATCTACGAGGAGACCCTGCCGTGGAAGATCGCCGACGGCATCGGCGGCCTCAAGGAGGCCCACCGCCGCGCGTTTCTCGACTACATCCCGCTCGGCATCCAACTCGGCCGGCTCGATCCGCGGCTGGCGCAATTCGATCTCAACCTGCTTGCCAACGCGCTCGATCCCTATGCCGATTTGCAGTTCGACTTCATCGGCATCCAGAATCTTTACGACCGTTACCTCATCAACAAGCGCGACCACGCCACAGGCCGCAAACGCCGGCTCGAAGCGCCGCAGATCTTCTGGCTGCGCGTGGCGATGGGCCTCTCGCTGCGCGAAAAGGACCGCGAAGGCCGGGCAAAGGAGTTTTACGCGATCTACAAGAACCGCCGCGCCTGCTCCTCGACGCCGACCCTCTTCAACTCCGGCGCCGTCATCCCGCAGCTTTCGAGCTGCTACCTGCTCTATTGCGGCGATTCCATCGAAGAGATCACCGAGACCTGGACGCGGTTCTCTCTCCTCTCCAAATGGGCCGGCGGCCTCGGCTGCTCCTGGACGGCGGTTCGCGGCACCGGGGCCCACATTCAGGGAACCAACGGCGAATCCTCCGGCGTCATCCCGTTTCTGAAAGTCTCCAATGACATCGCCATCGCCGTGAACCAGGGAGGAAAACGGCCCGGCGCTCTGTGCAGCTACCTGGAACTCTGGCATGCCGACATCGAAGACTTCCTGGATCTGCGCAAGGAAACCGGCGACGACCGCCGCCGGACGCACAACATGAATACCGCGCAGTGGATTCCCGATCTCTTCATGAAGCGGCTCAAGGCGATCTCCGACGGCGTCCTGCCGAAGGATGCGGCGTGGACGCTCTTCCGCACGAACGACGCCCCCGATCTCCCGGAACTCTATGGCCGCGCTTTCGAGCGGCGTTACGAGGAATACGAGCGGCTCGCCGAGGACGGCAAAATCTGGGGCCGCAAAGTCCGCGTTCTCGCGCTCTGGAAGAAAATGCTCGAGATGCTTTTCGAGACCGGCCACCCGTGGATGACATGGAAGGATCCGGCGAACATCCGCTCGCCACAGGATCATTGCGGAGTCATCCACAACTCGAACCTCTGCACCGAGATCGAGCTCAACACGAGCATGGACGAGGTCGCCGTCTGCAATCTCGCCTCCATCAACATCCCCAACCACCTGCGCGACGACGGCGGCATCGACCACGAGAAGCTGCGCGCCACCGTCAGCCTCGTCTTGCGGATGCTCGACAACGTCATCGACATCAACTTCTACCCCGTCCCCGCCGCCGCGAATGCGAACCAGCGGCACCGCCCCGTCGGCCTCGGCGTCATGGGAATGCAGGACGCGCTCTACGCCCGGAACACTCCGTTCGACACCCCGGAAGCCGTCGCCTTCAACGATGAAATCCTCGAAGCGATCTCCTTCTACGCCTGCGAAGCGAGCAGCGATCTCGCCGCCGAGCGCGGAGCGTACCCCAGCTTCAAAGGCTCGAAATGGGACCGCGGCCTGCTCCCGCTCGACACGCTCGACTTGCTCGAAAAGGAACGCGGCATCCCCGTCCTCGTCGATCGCAAGAGCCGGATGCCTTGGGAGGAACTGCGCGAAAAAATTCGCCGCCAGGGGATGCGCAACTCCAACTGCCTCGCCATCGCGCCGACCGCCACCATATCGAACATCATGGGCTGCACCCCGTGCGTCGAGCCGGTTTACAAGCACATCCACACGAAATCCAACCTCAGCGGCGAATTCGTCCGCACCAACGACCACCTCATCCAGGAACTGCAACGACGCGGCTTGTGGGGGCCCGACATGCTCGCCGATCTCAAATATTTCGACGGCTCCATCCAGTCCATCGAGCGCGTGCCCGCCGAGGTGAAACGGCTTTATAAAACCGCCTTCGAAATCGAGCCCACGTGGATTCTCCAGTGCGCCGCCGTGCGCCAGAAGTGGATCGACCAGGCGCAGAGCACCAACCTCTGGCTCGCCGACAACGACGCGCGCAAAGCCAGCTTCATGTATCGCGAGGCATGGGAGCGCGGCCTGAAGACCACCTACTATCTGCGTACCATGAACAAGTCCGGCATCGACTCCAGCCACCGCGAGCGCCGCACCCCCGAGGCCGCCCCCGCCGAAGACATCAAGCTCGCCTGCTCGATAGAAGCGATGCGCGCCGGCGGCGTCTGCGAAGCCTGCCAGTAAGCCCTTGGGGAATCGCCGATTAACACGAAGAGTTTTTCATCCGCAGATTCACGCGGATTTACACAGATTTCATATGAACTTCCCGGTACGCACAGATCAGCGGAGAACCCTGCTTCCCGAATCTGCGTCAATCTGTGTTAATCTGTGGATTAAATTAGCGCTTCTCCAGGATCTGTAATGGGGGTTCATTCCGACAAGTGGATCCGCCGCATGGCGCTCGAACACCGCATGATCGATCCGTTCACCGACGGGCAGGTGCGCCGCTCGGACTCCGGCGCGCCATTCATCAGCTACGGCCTTTCCAGCTACGGCTACGACCTCCGCGTTTCCAACGAATTCAAGGTCTTCACCAACGTCTTCAACACCGTCGTCGATCCCAAGGCGTTCGATCCGCGATCCTTCGTGGACATGAAGACCGACATCTGCGTCGTGCCGCCCAACTCCTTCGCGCTCGCCCGCAGCGTCGAGTATTTCCGCATCCCGCGCGACGTCCTCACCATTTGCGTCGGCAAATCGACCTACGCGCGTTGCGGCATCATCGTCAACGTCACCCCCTTCGAGCCGGAATGGGAAGGCCACGTCACCCTCGAGATTTCCAACACCACCCCGCTGCCCGCGCGCATCTACGCGAACGAAGGGCTCGCGCAGGTCGTCTTCTTTTCCGCCGTCGAAGTCTGCGAAACCTCCTACGCGGATCGCGGAGGAAAGTATCTCGGCCAGACCGGAATCACCGTCCCGCGGCTATAGCTTTGGCCGTGCCTGTATTCGCCCCGCTGATGTTGCTAGCCATCCTGTTCTGCGCCTCCGCCGCTTCCGGCCAGCAGCAGGAAATCCGCTACGCGGCCATCGGCGACTCCTATTCAAGCGGTGAAGGCGCCACGCCGGAACAATCCTGGCCGTCCCTCCTGGCCCGCCATCTCCGAGAGAGCGGGCTGCCGGTAAAACTCGTTGCGAACCCGTCAAGAACCGGCTGGACAACCCGGCAAGCCCTCGATGAGGAGTTGCCGATATTCAAAACCTCCAGGCCGGACTTCGCGACGGTGCAGATCGGAGTTAACGATTGGGTTCACGGAGTGGGCGCCGACCAGTTCCGCAAAAACTTCGTTCTGCTGCTGGAAGAAATGCTCGCCGTTCTCCCCGAGAAGAAAAAACTGCTCGTGGTCACCATCCCCGACTTTTCCGTTACTCCTTCCGGATCATCCTTTGCCGATCCGCCGGAAATCTCGCGTGGAATCTCCGAATTCAACAAAATCATCGAGCAGGAAGCTGCCGCCCGCGGCCTGAAGGTCGCCGATGTCTTTCCCCTGAGTCAGAAAATGCCTGGTGGCTCCGCATTGGTCGCGGCAGACGGCCTGCACCCCTCCGCAAAGGAATACGCCCCCTGGGAAAAGCTGATCTTCCCGGTCGCGCGCGACTTGCTGGCCAGGTAATACGCTCGGGCTTTAGAATCAAAAAATGCTCGCGCTCCTCGCGGCCCTTGCGCCTGTTTTTGTCATCATCGGAGCCGGGTTTCTGATCTGGAGGAACGGCGCCCTATCGGCGCAGGCGGATGCCAATTTCCGCGGATTTGCGTCAACGCCGGAGACTCTTGCGCAATCACTCAGCCCAGTTCTCCATCTTCAAGCCCGGCACGCGTTCGAACTCCGCCTGGTTATTGGTGACAAGAGTCGCGCCGGCAGCGAGAGCGTGGGCGGAGATCAGCATGTCGAGGCCGCCAATGCTCCTGCCCGCGGATTCGAGGCCGTAGCGGATTTCGCCGTAGCGGGCCGAGCAGTCGCGCGCATCGAAATCAAGCAGGGTAAATGGAATCAGGACGCGACGCACCACCTCCATCTCGCGGGCGTAGTCTCCACTCTTCCGCGCGCCGAACTCCAGTTCAGCGACGCTCAACGCGGAAAGCGCCACTTCGTGACCCGCGGACTCCCGCATTCGCGCCCGCTCGAAGATGCGCCGGCCTATCACTTGCAATGCCCGTTGGCGCGCCGACTTCGCCTCTGTGATCCTGAGACCGCGCATCAGGTAGATGATGGTGTCTGTGTCGAGGAGATAGGTCACCTGAACACCCCGCGCCAGTCGCGCTTGCGGTCAGATGGCTGCTCGCGTCTTTCCAGCGCGGCGGTGAACTCCGATGACAGCTCAGCGCATGCTTCCCGGCAGAGGTCCCAGGGATCGCGCTCGACGATGAGGATGCCCTCGGGCACGCGTTTCAGCATCACTTCTTCACTCTTCACGCGAAATTCCTTCGGCAGCCGGATGGCCTGGCTTCGCCCGTTCATGAAAACCTTGGCTGTGCTCATCGGTGGTCTATATCATATGACGATACCCTCCGCAAGCGGCGCTTTGGACGAATGCGAACTCTTCTTCTCGAATCTGTGTTAATCCGCGGATTAAAAATCAGCGGGTGCGCGGGAAGCTTCCCGGTCGCGCGCGACTTGCTGGCCAGGTAATACGCTCGGGCTTTAGAATCAAAAAAATGCCAGCCTTTTGCGAATCTCCATCAACGTGCTCTATTTCAGCAACTTGCCAGTGGTGCACCGTGATGGAATCGAACCATCAACCTAGTGATTAAGAGTCACTTGCTCTGCCAGTTGAGCTAACGGTGCGCGGGGAAGTGAACTGTTGCCGCTCTTTGCGGCGCTTTCAAGGGAAATGTGCCTTCGCCCTTGCGCGCGGCTGCCGTCTTTGACACGAACGTTGTCGTTTCCGCGCCGCTATCAATTCGTTTCCAGGTTCAACCATGCCATTTCCTCCGGGGAGAGGACCACGCTGAAGGCTTGGAAGGAACTGGACAGTTCGGAGAGCTTTCTGGGGCCGATCAAGGCAAACACGGGAAATGGCTGGTGCAATACGTACGCGGCGGCGATGTGCACAGGTTCGACGCCTTTCTTGCGAGCCAGTTCCTGGACGCGGGGAAGGCGCTCAAAGTTGTCGTCGCAATACCAGGTGCGCACGAGTTCCGGATCGCTTGTAAACGTCCGGGCGCCGCGCACAAAAAATCCCCGCGCCTGGCTGGACCAGGCAAAGAGCGGCATTTGATTTTCGATGAGCCACTGTTTTGAAGCGGGGTCGGAGGAGGTTATGCAGCCCGCCCAGACGGGGTTGACCATGCGGGCGAGGCTGAACTGGTTGCTCAGGACGCTGAAGCCGCGCAGCCCTTTTTTACGCGCGTACTCGTTGGCGGCCGCGACGCGCTCGATGCTCCAGTTCGAGCCGCCGAAGAGCCGGATGCGCCCTGCCCGCACTTGTTCGTCCAGGGCTTCCACGAACTCTCCCACCGGCACCTCGGGATTGTCGCGGTGGAGCATGTAAATATCCGCGTAATCGGTTTGCAGGCGTTCCAGGCTTTCCTGGAGTTCGGCGCGCATGCCCTCGGGGTTGCAGTGGGGAGTGTGCGCGCCCTTGGCGATCAGAACGATATCTTCGCGCACGCCTCTCTGGCGCATCCATTCCCCCAGGAAGCGTTCCCCGCTGCCTCCTCCATAAACGTGGGCGGTGTCGAAGCAGGTGCCCCCATGTTCGAGAAAGTAATCGCACAAGACAGTCGCATGGGGCGGAGCGATGGTGGCGCCCTCCAGCATTGTTCCCAATACCATCCTGGAAATGGGTTTATCGATGCCCGGGATAAAGCCGTGCGCGCCGGCAATGGCTGAAGCGCGCCGGAGAGGAGGAAGGGCGGGACGGGGAGCCGTGCCTTTTTCATTATCGTAGAAGAGTCCGATCTCCGTGCGCCACCTGTCGAGGGCGGCCATGTTGCCGAGCGTATCGTCGATGGGCAGGCAGGCTGCCTGGCCGTCTTTCAACGAAGCCGCGACGGTGTCGATTTCAATGCTGTAGAGCGGTGCTTCGGCCTCAATCTCGATGATCTGCTTTTCTTCGCCTGTGGTCAGTTCCAGCCGGCAAACGTTTCCGGCAAACCAGGGGGAGGGGATATGCAGGGAGCCGCTGCTTCCGTAAACCGTCACGGTATTGTCCTGAGTGGCGTTTATTCCGGTGGAGAGTTGAGCGAGGATTCCGCTTTCAAAGGAGAGGATGGCGACGGCTTGTTCATCGACCCGGCTCAGTTCACCCAGCTTGCCGAGCGCCCGGATGTGGACTGGCTCGGCGAAAGCCCGGCCTTGCGCGGCTCCGGCCACCAGGCGGGCCATGGACATGCAGTAGCAGCCTACATCCAGGATCCCGCCCCCTCCCAGGTCCTGGCGATGAAGGCGGCTCTCGGCTTTGTAATCGCTGCGGAACGCAAAGCTTGCCCGGATCAGGCGGATCTCACCGAGCCGGCCCGAACGGACGATCTCGACCACTTTGGCGGTCTGCGGGTGGCAACGATACATGAAGGCTTCCATCAGGAAAACGCCGTGTTGCCGGGCGGCTTCCGCCGCGGCCATCGCTTCGGCGTGGTTTAACCCGATCGGCTTTTCACAAAGGATGTGTTTGCCCGCGCGGGCGGCGCGAATCGTCCACTCGGCATGAAAAGGGTGGGGCGTGCTGATGTAAACGGCTTGAACTTCGGGGTCACCCAGGAGTTCTTCGTAACTCCCATACGCCCGGGCCGGGCTGAAGTTTTTGACGAACTCGTCCGCAACGGCCTGTTGACGGCTCGCGACGGCGGCAAGGCGGCCCGTCCGGGAAGTCGCGATTGCCTTGGCGAATGTCAGGGCAATCCGGCCTGTGCCAAGGATGCCCCACGAGAGCGGTGGAGGTGCCATTTCCGAATCATGAACCGACAGCGGCCAGTCCGTCAATGGAACGGAAGCAAATCGCGCGGTCCTCCGCCTGGAATCCCGCGTTTGATTGCCGTCTTCACAGCACGATGGGAATGGGGGATACTGGCTTCAATGCAGGCCAAAACCTCGGACCGCTACCTCCGTGTTATCGCGATTTTCAAATTGATCAAGGGCCTGCTCCTCTTGTTCATGGCAGTCGGATTCCTGGGTTTGCTGCACAAGGATGTGAGTGAGGTGGCCACGAGTTGGATCACAAGGTTGCACGTTGACCCCGACAACCGATTAGTGGGCGGCTTTCTGGCAAGACTCGGTCTTATTACCGACAAACAGATAGAAGCCGTGACCGGGTTTACCCTGTGCTACGCCGCGATCTTTCTGACCGAAGGGACGGGATTATTTTTGAAGAAGCGATGGGCGCAATATTTCACCATCGTCGCGACAGGTTCGTTCATTCCACTGGAGCTCTACGAATTATGCAGACACTTCCGCGCAGTCAAAATTGTTCTGCTCGTTATCAACGTCGGGATTGTCTGCTTCCTGGCCGTGACAATGCGAAAAGAGAGGATTTCCTAACGTGGAAGAGCAGCCTCTTAAGCGGAATAACCCGGCAGCAACGCACCGATCCCCCCCAAGGAACCAATGATTTATTTCATAAACAGCGAATTCAGGCTCTCCCTGGTTGGCATGTAAGCCCCATCGGCCGCTCCCAGAAAAACCGCCCGGGAACCAGTCCAGGGCTCGATCACGAAACGCCGGAAGGCTTCGATCATTTCCGCTTCGGGCAGACGCACTTTCAGGTAATCCGGGTCCGATGACACCTCCCGGTCCACGGCCTCGGGCGCCGATGCTCCCAGGCGAACGGCCAGGGTATCGCAGCCGTGCCGGAGATGAAGCATGTGGCAAAGCATCTCGGCGTAAACCTTCGCGCAGCCATAGATATTGCGCGGGCGGAAGGGAGCATCAATGGTGATCGGCCCATCGCTCTGAAGGCGGCCAAGGAATGCCTCGACACTGCTCGCGAAGATCAAACGCCGGATGCCCCCCTCCGCGCACCAGTGCAGGAAGGAGGTGCAGGCGATGATATTGGGTTCGAGCAACTCCGCGAAACTGTGCCATTCATTCGGGTCCGCTGCGAGATGGATTGCCACGTCGAAATCCGCCGGCGACAAGCCGGTCCTCCCCATGGCGGTAACGTCGCCGACCAGTACCCGCGGGTCATTCCCAGGCCGGGTATCAATGCCTGCAATGCGCCATGTGCCGGGTAGCCCGCCCATCAGGCAACTGCCGATATGTCCATTGGCGCCACTCACCAGGACTCTCACGAGGCTATCCGAGCCGGCATTTCTCATATTAATTTCCCGTAAGCGGAAGAATGACTAACAGAAAAAAGCAGGGGATTTTCGTAAATTCAGCGCATAATAGCAGTGGAACCCCTCAGGCCTTGATGAACTCCAGGAGATCTTTGTTTACCTGGTCCTTCATTGTCGTGCACATGCCATGCGGAGCGCCTTTGTAGATTTTGAGCGTTGCGTTTTTGATGATCTTGGCGGACAGCAGGGCCGAGTCGGCAATCGGCACGATTTGATCGTCGTCGCCGTGGAGGATCAATGTTGGAACATCGATTTTCTTCAAGTCCTCGGTTAAATCCGTCTCGGAAAACGCCTTGATGCAAAAGTAGGAGGCGGGGAAGCCGGCCCTCATCCCCTGCCACCAGAATGATTCGCGGACGCCTTCCGAGATCTTTGCGCCGGGGCGGTTGTAGCCATAGAACGGCATGCTGAGATCCTTCCAGAACTGCGAGCGGTCGGCGGCAACCCCGGCACGGATTTGGTCGAACACCTCGATCGGCAAGCCCCCTGGATTGGCTGCCGTCTTCAGCATCAGGGGCGGTATCGCACCAATCAACACCGCCTTGGCGACACGGCTGGTACCGTGCCGGCCGATGTAGCGGGCGACTTCGCCGCCGCCAGTGGAATGGCCGACGTGAATCGCGTTCTTCAGGTCGAGCGTGTTGACGAGTTCCGCAAGGTCGTCGGCATAGGTGTCCAGCTCATTGCCATTCCAAGGCTGGCTCGACCGGCCATGGCCGCGGCGGTCATGGGCGATGCAGCGATAACCGTGCGAGGCCAGAAAGAACATTTGGTCCTCAAAGGCGTCCGCACTCAGCGGCCAGCCGTGGCTGAAGACGACGGGTTGTCCCGCGCCCCAGTCATTGAAATAGATTTGCGTTCCGTCTTTTGTCGTGATCGTGCTCATGCGTTTTCTTCCTTTAGTTTCTTGGTTGTTGGCCCGAGACGCCGAAGGGTTCACCGGTTTGAGTTTCAGCGGCCAACGCCGCCATGGGACGACCCTCTTCTGATTTCTCCTCCGCGCAATGGGGGCGAGGGATTAACAGTCGGTGAGAGAATCCCTGAGCGAACGGCACTCATCAACCTTTGTCGCCGCCATAAAGGAAGGGCTAAAGCGAATCCCGAGGTTTCATTCTTACCAGGCCGGCGAAGGCGGCGCGGTGGTAGTAGAGAACGACAAGGGCGAGGAGGGAGATAACGATACCGAGGGGCAGGCCGCTCTGGTCGAGAAAGATGTCGTAAAACATAATGTTCACGATCACCGGCCCGACCAGCGTCAGGCCGAGCGGGACGAAGCATCCAATAAGAAGGAGCAATCCGCCGGCGATCTCGAATGCTTTTATGGCGTAGAAATAGCCGCTTGTAAAAAGGGCGCCCATGAATGCGCCAGCCTGGCCCTGCGGCATCGGCATCGGGATGAAATGGAGGAAGGCGTTCAGCCCAAAAACGAAGAAGATGAGTCCCAAAAGGATACGGGCTGCGAGAGCGGCTATTTTCACAAATTAGTGGTCACTCCATCCAAGCTGGGTGTTCCAAACTTGGACTGCTCGCGGCAAGTCTAGGAAGCAAACCCGGCGCCTTGCTGGCTGAAGTCGAGTTTTTTGGATCTTACCGGAATCATTTCCACAGGGGGGATTCGATGGCACGCTTCACACCAATGACGTTTCACAGTTTCCAGTCTTTCCCGCGCCCCGCACTGGTTGCAGACGAATATTTCTTTTCTCACGCCTTAGGATACGGCCTTAAACGGTTATTTCAAAGCCCGTTTTTGGAGACCGCATGAAATACCCAGAAGAACAGGCAAGCGCCGGCGGCGACGCAGAGCGCGAAGACGACCAGCACGGCGGCGATCAAGCCGAGGACAAAAAGCCAATGGTGAACTTCCGAATCCCGCGGCGCGTCCGCGGCAATATGTCTTTGAAGCAGTTCATAATTCCGCTGGCTGGGTCGAAACCACATGGCGAAGGCCTCGCCGACACCAGGAATAACCCCCGCCACGCTGTTGAGCAGGATGTTCAGTCCCATTCGGGCCAGGACGATTTTCGGGACCCGATATTGAGCCGCCACGTAAAGAGTGAGGGCGGAAATGACGGCGGCGGCGGCGTCGCCGATACCGGGCACGAGATCCATGAGCGGATTCAATCCGAATCTCCATTTCGTTCCCGGCACCTTGAAAAGGTTGTCCATGAAGAGCGCGATCAGGCGCGGGAGGGCGTCGGAGCCCCCCTGGAAAAGGGTCGAGGCAGAGCCGGCGGCCTTTTCGGGTGGAAGCACCTCCATCGGCTTGGATTTGGAGGGCGGGATCATTCGATTGTCAGTTCGGCCTCCAGGGGTCTTTCTTTGCTAAAGCGGCTTACGCCCATGATGCTGAATCCGATCACGTTGCCTTGGGCATCCACGCGTTCCAACACCGCGTCGTGCGCCGATTGTTTCTCGTAACCCGCGGCGTCCGAAAAGCGGACCTCGAGGAAGTCGGCTTCCGCGTCGAACCAGATTTTTATTTTCTTTGCCATAAGTGTCTTGGAAACTATCATAAATCGGCAGCGGACGCCGGGGGGAGTTCACACTTTATCCTTTGAGTTGGATCGAATTGTTTTTAGGTTCGCGCGATGCAGAAAATCCCGGCGCTGCTCATGATCATCGTCTTGATCGTCGGGCTTTTTCTCATGCGCGAGTCGCGCATGGCGCCGCTGGACGAGGTGGATGAGATGTTCGTTGACTGGCTCGCCGCCAACACCTCGCACAATCTTCCGACCGCGCGTTGCGTCCTGGTGGAAATCAACGACAGCAGCCTCGAAGACAAGCATGCCTGGCCTTGGTCGCCCCTGGATTTCGCGCTTTTCCTCCAGGCGATTCTCGAATTCGAGCCGAAGGTCATCGCCATCGCGCCGGTGCTCGAATGGGAAGACCAGCCGGCGGGGGACGGCGAAGGGCTCCGGCGCGTCCAGTTCGAGCATTCGCTGGATGACTTCATCCTGCGGGCAAAGAGCATTGTGCTTGGCGCCGATCTCGGTTTTCCTCCCGATCCGGACGTGGTTCCTCCCTTGCAGCCGGCGCCCTTTTTTCGGCACGTTCGCGGCGATGCCGGCGGCCTGCGCCAGTTCACGGCCATCGAGGAAGAGCCAAAGGAGGAATACCGCGTGGCGCCGCAACTGGCGCTTGGCTTCCTTAACCTGCCGGCGCGCAACGAAGTCACCAGGTCGATGCCGCTCGTTCTTAACTATCGCGGCATGGTGGTTCCTTCCTTCGTGCTGCAAACCGTGCTGCTTTCGATGAAGTTGACGACCGATGACGTCACGGTGGATCTCGGCTCCTCCGTCCAACTCGGGAACAAGGGTTCCATTCCCATTGACGGCGCGGGGGCGATGCGCGTGGATTTCGGCTCGCCCATTACCCGGTTCGGGTTCGACGATTTACTGCTCGCGGTTCAGCAGGCTCATTCCGGCAGGCCGCCCATCGTGCCGCTCGATTTGCTTCGGGGCAGGGTCGTGCTGCTGGCGCGCACCGACAAGGCGGCGTGCACGCTCCGCCTGCCTTCCGGGCGGGAGGGTTCTCCGGGCGAATTGTTTGCCGCGGCTATCGCCACGATCCAGAACCAGGCTTTTGCCCACCGTGTGTCCGCGCTCTTTGATCTTCTGCTCATCGGCATTCTCACGGCGCTCGGTTACTTCCTGGTGCGCTGGAGCCTGGCGCGGGTGATAGTGATTTCCCTCATCGTCTTCATCTTCTATCTTCTCATCAGCATGATGATCTTCGGGACGTTTCTTCTCTGGTTTCCGGTGCTGCTCCCGGCCGGGCTTTTCCTTACCCTGTTTGTGTTGCGCCTCCTCGCCCCGCGCCTCTGGACCTCACGCGAGGAGGCAGGCCAAAAAACCTAGACTTTTATCCGTCTTTGCGTTTCTTTGCGGCTTTGCGTGAGGCATTTCCCTGCTTTCCAAAGAGAAGAAGAGGGCCTCACGCAAAGCCGCAAAGGGACGCAAAGGGGGAGCGGAGTTCAAGCTCGGCCCGACGAGGGCAGAGCATCCAGCAAGCGGCGCAGGCTTTCCAGACCGGGGAGGCGCGCCAGCACCTGCTTCAGATACCCAAGGGCGGGCGCGATGTGCTTGAGAAATTCGGCGCGCTCTTTGACGAGGCCGAGAAAGCTGTAAGCGCCCAGGGCTTGCATGAGGCGTTGCATGGCGCAGAGATCGAAGATGGCGTCGAAATTGTCTGGCAACGCGATATCGGCCCGCGCATACCGGTCCTTGTAGTAAGTGATGAGTCCGTCGCGGTGCCGCTCGCTCATGGTCACGTACGGGTCGTAGAGCAGGGAGGCCAGGTCGTATTGGCGCAGGCCGGGGCGCAACCCCTGGAAATCGATGAGGTGCGCCTCTGCGCGGAAAATGAGAACGTTCTGCGATTGGAAGTCGCGATGGACGATAACGCGCGGCTGCCTGCCGAGCCGCTTGGCGAGCTCGTTCAAGGTGTCGCGGTTGCATTCCGCTTCGATGATGTCCCGATCCAGGCCAAAAAACCGGCCAAGGCAATTCTCCAGGAAATAGTCCTGTTCCCAGCGGTAAAGCGCTGTCGTAAACTCCTTTTGCAGCGTCAGGCGGGAGGAGGGAAGCGCCGCGGCCCCGCGGGTATGGAGCAGGAACGCCTGGTCGAGCGTCTTGCGGTAGTATTCCGAGCGAAGGTCCCACGTCTCGTGGCGAAAGGACCAGAGGTCTTCTTCGCCGAGATCCTCCATCCAGATGAGCCCTTCGCGCTCGTCGTGGAAATAGATTTCCGGAACCTGGATGCCGAGCGCGTGGAGGAACTCCGCTATCTTCACGTAGTAGCGGTTCTCCTCGCGCTGGTCGCCATATTTTACCAGGATGAGCGAGCGTTCGTCCGAGACGCGAATCCGGTAATATTTCCGGTCCGATCCCCCTCTTTCGATGGGATCGATGGCGATCGCGTTCTTTTCCAGCCTCGGAAACTGGATGAGCGTGCGGTCAATGAGGTTTTGGGCGGGCAGCATGGTTAAAAATCGGCGTCGGTATGCACCCCGTGGGCCTCCTTGCCGGAAGTGACGATACAGCGCTCGAGCAGACTACCGGAAGCAATTTTTGCGCCCTTCCACAAGATGCAATCTTTCAGCGTTGCCCCGCCGCCGACTTCCGCGCCGGCTCCGATGACCGTGGCCCCCTCGATCTTCACTCCGCTGCCGATTTGCGCGGTCGGGTGAACCCAGCCGGCTTTTCCAGCGGCCGCCAGCCGCCGATGCACCGCCAGGTATTGCCGGCGCGTGCCAAGATCCCACCACTCTCCTTCGTCCAGGAGGATGCCGCCGAGTTTCCCGCCGCCACGGATCATTTCAAGGAAGATCGGGATGACGGATATCTTCGTCCTGGGCGGAATCCTGGAAAAGAAGGCCGGGTCGACGACATAAATCCCCGTAAAGAGATATTCGCCGGCTTTCCCGCCTAAATGGCCGCCGATGTCGAGGACGCGCCCGGCCCGCTCATCGAAGGCAACCTGCAATGGGCCGCCCGCGGAGCGAAGCACCAGCGTGACTTCATTCCCCTGGCTGAAGTGATGCCGGATGGCCTGCTTCACCGGCAGATCGCTCAGAATGTCGCCGTTATAAACGACGAACGGCGTCCCACGGAGAATATCCTCGACGTTCTTGATTCCCCCGGCCGTTTCCAGCAAGACCTCCTCGTGCCGGAAATGGATCGGCATTCCGCGGTAGCTCGCCTCGGGAAATTCGAGAGAATAGGCTTCGGGAGAATGATGCGTGTTGACTGCGAGCCGGGTGATTCCGGCGTCGATGAGACGGTCGAACGCAAAAGTGATGAGCGGCTTCTGGCAGATGGGAATCAGCGGCTTGGGCGTATTTTCGGTTAAAGGCCGCAGCCGCGTCCCGAGGCCCGCGCCGAGGACGAAGGCATTGATGAGTCTGTCCATTCGCGTTTATTTAGACTACACTTCGCTTTCATGAGAGAAAGCTGGAAACGCCTCCGCTATCGTCTCGAGTACTGGTGTTGCCTCGGCGCGGTGAAATTCATCCCGATGCTGCCCCGAAGGGCATGCGTCTGGTTGTCGGAATGGATCGGCGCGGCTGTCTTTTATCTGGATCGCCGGGGACGCTCGGTCGCGCTCGCCAACCTCGAAGCCGTCTTCGGGGAAAAATACACCCCGCGCGAGCGCCGGGTCATCGCGCGACGCTCCTACCAGGGCTTTGCACGGACGATGCTCGATCTTTTTTGGGCCGCGGGGAGGCCTCCCGAAGCCTTTCGCCGATACGTGCATCTTGAAAACACCGAGATCCTTCACCAAATTCGCCGGGAGGGAAAAGGCTTCATCTTTATTTGCTCGCACGCCGGAAACTTCGAATGGCTGAGCCTGGCCATGAACTTGGAGGGGTTTACGGGGATGGTGGTCACCCAGGCGTTTAAAAACCCCCTCATCGGCGGCATCTTCTTCCATCTGCGCGGGGTCTCCGGAAATCGGCTCATTCCCCAGGAACGCTCCGCCGTGCGGCTGCTCAAGCACGTGCTCAAGGGCGGCGCGGTAGGGATGCTGGTGGATCTGAACCTAAAGCCGACGCAGGCGAGCACGATCATCGACGCTTTCGGAATGAAGATGTGCGTCACCTTCCTTCACTCCCTGCTCGCACAGCGCTCCGGCGCCCCCCTCGTTCCAGCCGAGGGGATCCCGCTGCCCGACGGCGCCACGAAGGTGATCGTACATCCTCCCGTGGAGATTGCGCCGGGCGCTTCCCTCCAGGCCATCGCCCAGAGCTGCTGGGACGCGTTCGAACCGATGCTGCGCGAGAATCCGCATCTCTGGATATGGTCCTACAAGCATTGGCGTTACAAACCGGCATCCGCCACCCGTCCCTATCCCTTTTACGCCAACGTCTCCCCGGACTTTGAAAAGCTTCTCCGCGAGTTGGAGACTCCGGGAAGCGCGCGCGCCGCGGCGGGCAAGCGCGGGGCGGCCACAATGAAAAGTTGACAATCCCCCCGGCATGGGCTTTTCCATAGGCCATGAAGTTTTTGCGACTAATCCCACTTTTAGGTTTGAGCGCGGCCCTTCTTTCCGGTTGCGCACAAATGGTAGGTGGCGGCGGCAATTACAGCGTCGTCGCTTACAAGCCGAGGAACCCGGATGATGTGCGGGTAAAGGTCTCGCTCAGCAAGGAGGTCGTCTATGTGATGGAGGGCGACCGCCCGCTGCTGGTGGCCGCGACGACCGTTGGCGTCCCCGCGAAGCCGACTCCGCGAGGCCACTTCCACGTCACCCGCAAAGAGGCCGAGAAACGCTCCGGTTCCTACGGGTTCTGGGCTAATGGAAGTGATGTGCGGCCTGGCACCAGCGACCATCCCCTGGGCGGTGAATACATCGGTTACCCGATGCCGTGGTGGGTCGAATGGGAGCCCGAATACGGCTTCCACCAGGGCTATGTCTGGCCCGTGCCTCGCTCCCACGGCTGCCTGCGCCTGCACCCGAACGTGGCCCCGAAGTTCTTTGCGCTCGTAAGAATCGGCACGCCGGTTGATATCGCCGAAACGCAGCCCGAGGATGCGACCATCGGCGCTCATGTGCCTCGTCCTCGCGACTACCTGGATCCCGATCCCCCGCCTTCTTTCATGGTTTCCCAACGCGTCTTTGCAAAGCCCGAAGGCCCCCTCCTGCAAGAGCAGTAACCTGTTCATGAGCGCACCGATTGCCATACCCGGGAAGCTGCCGAGGGTGAATCTCCGCACCCCGGACGTCATGGCGGCCGTCCAGGCGCAGGTGGAATCGCATTATCGGAGCGAGATCGTCGAGAGGCTTCGGAACAGCGGCGGGGTCATCAGCTTCGAAGGCATCACCCTGAAGCTGGCGAAACAATTCGGCTTTTGCTATGGCGTCGAGCGGGCCATCGATCTCGCATACGCCGCCCGCAAAGTCTTCAAGGAACGCCGCCTTTTCATCCTGGGAGAGATCATCCACAATCCCGAGGTCAACGAACAGATTTCCGCCTTGGGAATCAAGAACCTCATCGGGGAGCGGCGGGAGGCGGAGATCGATAATCTGACCGCCGAGGACGTCGTGATCGTCCCAGCGTTCGGCACCGAAGTCTCCACCCTCGCCAGGATCAAGGACCGCGGCTGCGAGATCGTGGACACGACCTGCGGCGATGTGATGAGCGTCTGGAAACGTGTGCGGCAATACGCCAACGAGAACGCCACCTCCATCATTCACGGAAAAGCCGAGCACGAAGAGACGAAAGCGACCAGTTCCCGCGCCACCTTCAACGGCCACGGCCATTACCTCGTCGTCCTGACCCTGGACGAGACGGATTACGTTTGCGACTACATCCGGTCCGGAGGCGACAAGGCAAAATTTCTCGAACGCTTCAAGGGCGCCCATTCGCCCGGGTTCGACCCGGATATCCATCTCAAAACCGTCGGCGTGGCCAACCAGACCACCATGCTGCGCGGAGAAACCGAGGAAGTGCAACGGCGGATAAACGCGGCCATCCGCGACCGCGACGGGAATGGCGCGGGGAAGAATTTCCGATTTTTCGACACCATCTGCGGCGCGACCCAGGAGCGCCAGGACGCCTTGCGGGAGATGCTCGGGGAGAGAACGGATTTCCTTCTCGTCATCGGCGGCTATAACAGTTCCAACACTTCGCACCTGGCGGAGATGGGCGAAGAAAAGATGCCCACCTACTTCGTTCGCAACGCGAGCCGGCTCGAGTCCACCAAGAGAATCGTCCACTACGATCTTCGCCTGAAAAAAGAGGTCGTCACGGAGAACTGGCTGCCGCCCCGGCCCTTGATCGCCGGCATCACCGCCGGCGCCTCCTGTCCCAATAACCTCATCGAGGAGACGATCCTCCGCCTTTTTGCCCTGCACGACATCACACTGGAGGCGCTGCTCGCCGCCTAGAAGAACCCATACGACTAAATTAACGATCCTCATCGCCGCCGCCTTTGCCCTCCAAGGCGGTCTCTGTTTCGCGGACGAATATGTGGAGCCCACGCCGAACGCGCACGGCCAGATCAACGTGGGCCAGCCGAGGAAGAAGAACACGGCCGCGCTGTTTGGAACCGACAGCGTCTTCAACCAGGAACCGGAATCCCACATGACCGTCAAAGTGAAAAGGAAGGACAAAGCCGGCCGCACAACCATCGAAACCGTGGAGGTTCCTTACAAACCCGCCGAGCGCATCGTATTGGTGCCGACGGTCGAAGGGAACGGCCACGGCGTGCAGGTGACGGTTTATAAAAAATACAGTTTCAAGACGACTGGAATCGATACCGCCGCGCCTCAGTGAATTATTTGCGCATTTTTTGCATTGTCGCCCGTCAATCCAAACCCTAAAACACAGTTATGCCAAAAACAACCGCTCCAGCCACCCCCAAGAGAAAACCCAATCCCGCACTGATGAAGCCGGTCAAGCCCGATGAAAAGTTGTCCCTCATCGTCGGCTCGACCCCGCTCCCGCGCGGAGAGATGACGAAGAAACTCTGGGACTACATCAAGAAGAACGGACTTCAGGACCCGCACAAGAAAACGATGATCAACGCCGATGACAATCTCAAGGCGGTGTTCAACGGGAAGAAGCAGGTCACGATGTTCGAGATGACGAAACTCGTCTCCGGCCACGTCAGCGCGACGTGAGCGTCGCAAACTGAAACGGTGAGCGTCTGAAGACCGTCCGCGGGGGCGCTGCCGTCTTGCGGGCTGGAAAGGGCTAGAAGGAAAGGCTTAA
>Ga0302324_100005967_pt1 | contig 26445 bp, 20 predicted proteins | sample Palsa_T0_1_FD_201949 | JGI IMG/M metagenome (GOLD analysis project Ga0302324, IMG submission 201949) | Peat permafrost microbial communities from Stordalen Mire near Abisko, Sweden - Palsa_T0_1 | ecosystem: Environmental > Terrestrial > Soil > Palsa > Peat permafrost | place: Sweden: Abisko... | reverse complement strand
CGCCCTCTAAGGCGATTCGAGCTTGGCGAGCACGCTGTTGAGCCGGCTCTTGTGGCGGCTCGAGGCGTTGCGATGGATGCGACCGGCCTTCACCGCCTTGTCGATCGTCGAAAAGAAATTCGCCGCCGCGGCCTTCGCCTTTTCCTTGCTTCCTCCCTTGATCGCGTCACGGACATTTTTAAGCTGATTCTTCACCGCCGTGAGATTGCGCTGATTGATAGCGCTGCGGCGGAGGTTTTGGCGGGCGCGTTTCGCGGCGGATTTCGTATTGGCCATGGGTAGGGATGAAAAAGGGTCGATAGACTAGCCACGCGGTCCGCAGTGTCAAGCAGCGGCTTCATCCGGTAGTCGATCCGTTTGAAATCCAATCGTGCAAGAGGGCGACTAGAGTCCTTCGATCTTCCACTGCTGTTCGGGGGCGTTCGTGGAGGTGGTCTGGATGATTGCGGATCCGTTGGCGTCGCCGGTCACGGCGAGCACTTTGCTGCTGCACAGGGCGGTGAGGGTGAAAAAATTACCCGGCACGTCCTGGACTTTTTCGATCTTCCACTTCTGGGAACTGCCCTTGTTGACGTTGGCTTGCTGGAGGGCCAGGCCGTCGTCGGTCTGCCCTTTGGGCACGTCGAGAGCCTTGCCGCTTTCGACGCCAACGAGCAGGTAGTAGCCGTTTCCCTGGTCGGTGATGTTCCATTGCTGATTGCCGGCGCCGCTCCAGGTGAACTCCTGCAGTTTGTGGCCATCGACATGTGAATGTCCCTCCACCTCGATGGTCTTGTTCGTCTTGCGATTGATCAGCTTGTAGCGGCCGTCGGGCACCTTGCCTTGGGCGAGCATTTTCGCGCGTTCCTGCTCCATCTTCTTCACTTCGGCCGCGGCCTGGACCGCGAGTTCCTTGGCCTGCGGCGCGAGCTTGCCCTGCACGCCTTGGAGCGCCTTTACGGCGTCTCGCTTCTGATCGAGCGTCTTCGCCGATTTCCACCGGTCCGACGCCATTTGATAGGACGTGTACTCCTCCACGTAATCGGTCGCCAATGGCTTCAGGCCCTCGATCCATCCGTCGGCGCCGACGAAATCAGCCTGGCGAAAGCGCCGGAACAGCGCGGCCGCTCCATCGACATCGCCAATCTCCCAATCTTTCACGCCATAGAGCAGGAACGCCATCGGTTCGAAGCTGCTCCCGCTGCCCGTCGGTATCTTGGAATCGACGGGGTGCTCGTTCGTCATTTGCCGCGCCGTCTCGACGAAAAAGCGGGCCAGCGGCTGATCCGCAGCGTCGTTCGAGAATGGCCCGCGGGACTCGATTCGTCGGAAGGCATCGACTGCCTCCGAGCGATGGCCGGAAGCGTATTGCGACAGGCCCAGGAGCAAATCGGTCCAGTTGAGCCACGGCTGCCCCGGCCGGTTCGCGGCCACCGCCGCCAGGAGTGCCGCGGCCTCGTCCGGTTTGTTCGCGCTGAGGCTTTCCACGGCCGGGGCCACCAGCGCGCTCCCTTTTATCGATTCCACCGGGTGCTGGCCGGTGGAAAAGAATCTGTCGCGGAAAAAGATCCCGGCAGTCACGAGCGCGACGAGCACTCCGATCATGAGAAAACTCAGCCAGCCCAAGGCCTTCTTCTGGCCTTCGCTCTCGAGCACGACGCGCTTTTCCTCGGCTTTGCCACGGCCCGCGAGCAACTCGTTGCGCGCATATTCCAGATGCTCGATGAATTCGTCGTAGCTTTGGTAGCGCTGGTCGGGATCCTTGTTCAACGTCCGGTTGATGACGTAGGCGGTGTTGCTCGAAACGTGCGGCGCAAAGGCCTGCAAGCTCACCGCCTGGTTCTTCAGGTGCTTCAAGGCCACCAGCGACGCGTTCTCCGCCTCGAAAGGTGGCCGGCCGGCCAGGGCGTGAAACAGGGTGCCACCCAGCGAATAGATATCGCTGCGGAAATCCTCCGGCTTGTTGTCGAGCTTCTCCGGCGCGACGTAGTACGGTGTGCCCCAGATTTCGCCGCGCACCTTGGCTTCGTCCTCGGCAAAAATCGCCAGGCCGAAGTCCACGATCTTCGCGGTGTGCGCGTCGGAAAAGAGAATATTGCCGGGCTTGACATCACGGTGGATCAGCCCCGCCTGCTGGGCGGCGCGCAAGCCGCTGGCGATCTGGATGCCGACCTCCAGGACCTGCGCCTCGGCCACGCGGCCCTGGAGGTCGATCAGCCGGTCCAGGGTCCCCTTCTCCACCAGTTCCATGGCGATATAGAAACGTCCGTGATCGGTCCCGGTGCTGAAGACCCGCACCACGTGCGGATGATTGATGGAGGCGGTAATGGCCGCTTCGGTTTCCAATTGCTTGATCTGCGCCGCGGTGCCGCTGCTCTTGCGCAACAGTTTCAACGCCACCATGCGCTCGAGCGAAGTGTCGTGGGCCTTGTAGACGGCGCCCATGCCACCGTGGCCGAGCATGTCGACCAGCTGAAAGTGGTCGATCATCGAGCTGACCGTGGTCGGCGCGCCGCAGGTCGGGCAAAGCACGGCGGAAAGCGGTTCCACATCGCTGACATCCATCGCCGCACCGCAATCGGGGCAATTCTGAATCAGCGGTGCGTCAACGTTGGTGTCGTTTTCCACAGGGGTCGGAGCGTGAAGGGGAAATCGCAGGCGGGGATGCCGGTGCGCTTGCGGAAATTTCCGCTGCGGTGCCGCAAGATGCGAGGAGAAAATTGTCCTCCTCCGGAGGACCGTCCGAACGCCGCTTCGCCGCAACGTCTCCGCCCAGGGCGGATCAGCCTCCGGCAAAGAGGGCGTCTAACAACATCCAGGCAGGCCTTCCGCGAACACCCAACATCCAAATTTGCTCCTTCGATGTTCAAAATCGACCGGGGAGTCGTCGAGTTTTCGGCGGCTTCAAACCGCGCGGAGAGAAATCGCTCGCCGAGCATCCACCGGGAGCGCGTCCCGCGAAGCAAGGGTATGACTACCATGAACCTGAAAGGCAACTGGAACGAAATCAAAGGGAAGCTGAAGCAGAAGTACGGTCAACTCACCGATGACGACTTGACCTTTGCCGAAGGCAAGGAAGACGAACTACTCGGGCGCCTGCAAAAGCGGCTGGGCAAATCCAAGGAAGACGTGCGCCGCGAGATCGAAAAGTTCTGACCGTTCTCTGCTCATCGCCCGCTTCAACCTAAGGCGCCCGGGTTCCCGCCCGGGCGCTTTGTTTGCCTGGAATCCTTGAATCCCGGAACTCGTCGCCAATAAGCCAAGCTTTTGCCTCGGTTCCTCTTCGTGTCACTATTCCTTCAATTCTTATTTTTCCGGGACGATTTCCGCGCATGAGGCTTCGAGTTCGCTACTGCCAAAGTTTCGGGTTCTCCGCAGCGGAGCGCCTACTGCGCACTAAGAACTAAGAACTGCGCCTCCGGCATTGGATGTTGGGTGTTGGATGTTGGATGTTGCGGCGAAGCCGCTTCTACCCCAGCACCTCACGGATCACCTTGCCGTGGACGTTCGTCAGGCGGCGGCGGACGCCGTTGTGCTCGAAGGTCAATTGCTCGTGATCGAGGCCGAGCAGGTGCAGGATGGTGGCGTTGAAATCGTAGAGGGGGTGAATGTCCTTCACGGCCTTCTGGCCCAGCGGGTCAGTCTCCCCGTGACTGACACCGGGCTTTACCCCGGCGCCAGTGAGCCAGCAAGTGAAGCCGTCGGGATTGTGATCGCGGCCTTGGGCGCCTTTTTGGAAGAACGGCATGCGGCCAAATTCGGTACACCAGACCACGAGTGTGTCTTCGAGAAGGCCGCGCTGCTTGAGATCACGAATCAGCGCGGCGGCCGGCTGGTCGAGAATCGGAGCGTGTTTGTCGTACTGCTCCTTGAGCTTGTTATGGCCGTCCCAGTTGAGTTCACCGCCGCTGGCGTAAGCGCCGTTGAAGAGCTGCACGAAACGCACGCCGCGCTCGATGAGCCGCCGCGCCAGAATGCAGTTGCGCGCGAAGCCCGCTTTATTCGGATTCGCCGTATCGTCGGCGCCGTACAGCTTCAGGATGTGTTCGGGCTCGGTGCTGAGGTCGCTGATCTCGGGCACGGTGAGCTGCATGCGCGCAGCCAGTTCGTAGCTGGCGATCCGCGCGGCAAGCCGGCCGTCTCCGGGATGCTCTTCCAGATGACGGGCGTTCAGGCGTTGCAAGAGCACGCGGGCGGCATCGTCGCCCGCCGGGCTGATTCCCGCGGGCGGCGCGAGATGGCGCACGGGATCTTTCGCACTCATGGGCGTGCCCTGGAACACGGCCGGCAAAAAGCCGGGTCCCCAATTGTTTGAACCCGCCTGCGGGACGCCGCGCGGATCGGGGATGGCGACATAGGCGGGCAGGTCCTGGTTCTCGCTCCCCAGCGCGTAGCTCACCCAGGAGCCGATGCTGGGAAAGCCATCGAAGGTAAATCCGGTGGAAAGAAAATTCTCCGCCGGGCCGTGCGTGTTGGTAATGCTGGTCAGCGAATGGATGAAGGCAATGTCGTCGGTCAACTCCGCGAGATGCGGTATCATGTCCGACACCCACTTGCCGGTCTGACCGCGCGGACGGAATTCATACTGCGGGCGGGCGAGGTTTCCGGCCGGGCCTTGGAAGGTCACGGCCGGTCCGCCGGGCAGCGGCTTGCCGTCGTGCTCGATCAACTCCGGCTTGTAGTCCCAGGTTTCAAGCTGGCTCACCGCACCCGCGCAGAAGATCATCACCACATTCTTCGCCTTCGGTGGAAAGTGCGACGGCCGCGGCGCGAACGGATGCGCCGGATCGATGACCGGCGCGGGCGCCGAGGCGCCGAGAAGACCGCCGAGCCCGAGCAGATTCGTCAGCGCAATCGAGCCGAGCGCCGTAGCCGTATTCGATAAAAAGCGCCGCCGGTCCAGCAGATGGCGCCCCGTGAGGAAAAGAGGGTCGGGGTTCATGTCAGTTATTCTTTAATTCTTCTTTTTTAGGCAGGTTCCCTTTAGCAGATCTCGTCCCGCGACTGCGGGACTCCGGACCCTATTGGGTGTTGGGTGTTGGGTGTTGGATGTTGCGGCGAAGCCGCCTCACGTTTTTAGTGTCTTTCGTGGTTTTTCCCCCAGATTGCGGCGAAGCCGCCTACGGAAGGTAAAGGAATTCGTTGCTGTTGAAGAGAGCGCGGCAGAGCGTGGCCAGGCCATATTCGCGCACGACCGGGTCGGCGTCGGCCAGCTCCGCCGCGTCCGGTTCATGGCCCAACGCGAGCTGCCAGGCGCGCCGGACTTGGGCGGTCGTATCGTTGCCGGCGTCCGCTTTCACGCGGGTCGCAAGCGCGTCGGATTCGTCGATCGTGAAGCGGCTGTTGAAGAGATTCAGCGCCTGGATCGGCGTCGTGGATTCGCGGCGATGCGCGGTGCTCTGGCCGGCATCGGGACAATCGAACGCGCCGAAGACGGCCTCGCGTTCGCGACGGACCTTGTGCGCGTAGATCATCCGGCGCAGTCCTTCGCCGGTGAAGGACTCGACGGGTTCGAATCCCGTGAGTCCCCCGCGTTTGTCGAATAGATCAAAGCCGCGGCCGTACATCTTGAGGTTCAAGCGCCCGCTCACGGCGAGCATGGAATCCCGGATGGCTTCCGCTTCGAGACGGCGCGATGGGTAGCGCCAGAGCAGGCGGTCATCCGCGTCCCGGGCCTGATTTGCCGGCTCAATGCGGTTCGACTGGCGGTAGGTCGCCGAAAGCACCGTGAGCCGGTGCAGGTGCTTCACCGACCAGCCGGAGCGCATGAACTCGGAGGCCAGCCAGTCGAGCAGTTCGGGATGCGACGGCTTCGTGCCATTGCGGCCAAAGTCGCTCGGCGTCTCGACCAGTCCCGTGCCGAAGTGCCCCTGCCAGATGCGATTCACCATCACCCGCGCCGCGAGCGGATTCTGCGGGCTCGCGATCCAATCGGCCAGCGCCCGTCGGCGGTCCTGCTCCGCGGCGTCCTTTGGCAGTTTTAGATCACCCAACGCGCTTAACACCGCCGGGACAACTTCGTCCTTGGGTTGCTCCGGGTCGCCGCGGTTCAGCAGATGGATGTCGTCGGGTGTGCGAAATTGACCCGCAAACACTTTCTGGCCGATTTCCGCTTGCTTGAGCTTCTCCTCGAGGCCGGTTTTTTCCCGCAGCAGGTTGGTGGCTTCCTGCGCTTCCTCTTTATCGAGGCCATCGGTGGAAAATGCGGCCGGCTCCTCCTTCTTTTTCTTCTTCTTCTTCTCTCGCGGATCAAACGACTGCCGGTCGCTCGCGTCCGCCACGGTCCGCCAGTCACCGGCGGCATCGGCGACTTCGACGACATAGTCGGTGGCGAGCCGGTCCTGAAACTGGCCCTCGCGATCGCGACCCCAGACGATGCGATCGATAGTGCGCTCCTCCGGAAACTCGATCACGATCCATCCCCTGCCTTTTTCGTTCGACATCCAACTGTGCGAGTTCCCGTACTGGCCGTCATTGATGTGCCGCAGTTCGTGGCGGTCGGCGACCACGGTGTCGCCGGAGGATGATGCGCTGGCGCCTTCGCTGGCCAGCGCGACATTGCGGCCCGACAAATCGAAGGCCTCCAGTTCATCGATGCAGGGTTCCAGGCTGTTCGTTTGCCGGACGGTAAAGCGCAAGCGTTTCGCTTTCACCGGCGCAAAGCGGTCGGTGTTCAGGCGGGCGTTCACCGGCGGGCGTTCCACGCCGGAATTCGCCACCGGGACGAAGCGCGCGAGTTGCCGATCGATCTCCCCGATTTGCGACTTGAGTTTTTTTGCCTCCTTGTGCAGCGCCTCGGCTTCCGGCGTATGCAGGTCGCGGTCCAGGTATTCCACGCCGGCGACAAATGCCTGCATCGCGTAATAATCGCGCTGCAAAATGGGATCGAACTTGTGGTCATGGCAGCGCGCGCAACCCACACTGAGGCCGAGGAAAGTCTGGCCGATATTCATGACGATCTCATCCAGCGAGTCCTGTCGTGCGAGGCGCTTCGAAGGCTCGTCCTTGCCGATCTGCCCCGGCAACAGCACCGACGCGGTGACCAGGAAACCGGTGGCCGCGTCTTCGCCCAGGGCATCGCCCACGAGCTGCTCGCGAATGAAGCGGTCGTACGGCGTGTCCTGATTGAAGGCCCGGATCACGTAATCACGGTACGGCCAGGCGTTCGGCCGCTCCGTATTCACCTCGAAGCCGTGCGTATCGGCGTAGCGCACCACATCGAGCCAGTGCTGCGCCCAGCGTTCTCCGTAGCGCGGTGAGTCCAGCAACCGATCCGCAACGCGCTCATAGGCATCGGCGCGCGTGTCGTTGACAAAGCTCGCCACTTCTTCCGGCGTCGGGGGAAGTCCCGTAAGGTCAAAGGACACGCGCCTGAGCCACGTCAAGCGATCGGCCTCCGGCGCGGGCCGCAAACCCTCCTTTTCCAGTCGCGCGAGAATGAAGTCATCCACCGCATTGCGCGGCCAGGCTTTGTCCAAGGTCTCCGGCGGGGCGGGATTGGACACCGGCTTGAAGGACCAATGATCGCGCTTGTCGACCACCTTCACAACATCAACGCCATCGGGCCACACCGCGCCCGCTTCTATCCATGCCGTCAGGGTCGCGATCTGTGCCTCGGACAAAGGGTCGCCCTTTGGCGGCATCCTCTCGTCCTTGTCTTCGCTGGTCACGAGTTGGATGAGCGGGCTCTCCTTGGCCTTCCCAGGAATGATGTCCGGCGCGTGGTCATCGCCGCCCTTGAACGCCGCCGCTTTCAGGTCCAGGCGCAAACTCGATTTCTGCTTCGTCTCCCCGTGGCACTCGTAGCAGTGCTTTTCCAGAATCGGTCGCACGTCGCGGACAAAGTCCACCTCCGCGGCAGCGGCGAATACGGGGAGGAGCAGGGGCAGGAAAAAATACGGACGCTTCATTTTAGGGCACCGTGAAAGAATTAGATCCTTCGGAATTTTTGGCCCGCGAATCACGCGAATGACACGAATGGGCAGACGCTTTCATGCGCGTCACGATGCGTTCAATTCTTCCTTTTCCGGGAAGATTTCCGCGCAGGAGGTTTTGTCCCGCGACTGCGGGACTACGGAGCTCATTGGATGTTGGATGTTGGGTGTTGGATGTTGCGGCGAAGCCGCTAAGCGTAGGGGTTGCCGGCGGCGTGGATGGCCCGCAATTCCTCGTCGGGCAGAGCGCGGCCCAGGATGACCAGTTCGTCGAAGCGCCCGCTCAACTTGCGGTCATGCTGGTTCCAGTTCCCGATCTGCGCCGACCCGAGTTGTGCGGGATGCGCGATGTCGTGCCGTACTTCGTTGTCGAAGGCGCCATTGAGAAAAAAGCGGACCGTGCGCGCCTCGGAGTCGTAGACTGCCGCCAGATGCACCCAGCGCCCGCGTTCCGGCAGGACGGGAATGCTCGAATCGGCATCGGCAAACTTGTTCTGTCCGGGGGCCGCACCCTTGATGATGTTGCCTTGCAGGGCGAGCCGCATCCGCGCCGAGCGCGTGATCATCCAGTGCAGTTGACCTGGCCGGCCCCGCTGCCAATCGTCGGTATGGTAGAGGGATTGGTAGGGCTCGCCCAGGCGATCGAGCCGCACCCAGGCCGCGAGGGTGAGTTGTGGCCAGACTCGCTGGCCGCCCACATCGAGCTTCACCGCATCGCCCTGTTGGTTGAAGTCGAGGCATGTTTTTCCAGGCCAGCGGCCTTGCACCGGACGGGTGCCGGCGACGGACATGCGGCCGGCCACCGGTCCATCCGCGAGCCGCTGCGGATCCAGTTCGGCAAAGAGCACCAGCGACTCATCGTTCTGCACCGTTTGCCGCCAGGCCACCCAGCGCTGCTGCTGCCCGATCCGCAGGCCGGCCACCACGGATGGCAATTCTTCCGGGTGCACAAAGGCGCCATCGCGCAATTGCAACGCCTCGAGTTCGCGAGTCAGGTTGAGGGCCTCGCCGGTGACCAGGCGCCGGGCCGCGGCTGGTGCGTCTTGGGCCAGCGCATCCACCTTCCCTTCAAACACGTGTACCTGGGTCGAGGCCTGCGGCGAGGTATCCAGCGCGAAGCGGGTGCCACGGTCGATCACCTGACCGCGCGGCGTCTCGATGGTGAAGCCGGTCGCTTCGGCTGGCACGTGCGCGGCGAGACGTCCGGAATGGAGGAGCAGCGATTCCGCATCGCGGCATTCGAATTCCGCCGGAGCCTCGATCACCACTTGCACGCCGCGCCCGTAAGTGAGACCCAATGTTCCCTGGACCAGTGCCAGCCGGCCTTCGGGCAACAGTTCGTTCACGGCCACGACCCGGCCATCACGCATCAACAGCGCCCCGGCATCCTGGGTCACGCGGGCAAAAGTCAGCGGCCGCAAACGGCGTCCCCACCACACCGCTCCGCCAACCGCCGTCACCATCAATGCGGCCGCCGCCGCCAGCCACTCGCGGCGACGCCAGGTTCGCGCCGCGTTCGCCGATGGCCGCACGGTGGGCTGAAACCGAACCACCTTGCTCCCGTGCTCGGCTGGAGAATCCGGCGGCCGTTCCCGCCGTTGCACCTGCTGCATGATGCCTTGCACGAAGGCTTCGCTGATGCGCGGCACTTGCGCGAGAGTGTCACGCACGAAGGATTCCGCATCGCCGGCCGCCCCGGCAAAGCCGAGCAGGCGATGGACCTGATAGAGATCCGCGGCCTGCTTCCGCAACGGCTCGTGCTCTGCGAGCAAGCTGCGCAATTCCAAATGGCCGGCCTCATCGAGTTCGCCTTCGAGGTACTCGGTCCAGAGTTCGGCGAAGCGTCCTTCCGGTTTCATGCCGCGCCTCCCTCTTCCGCCGCGAGTTTCTGTTCGACGCATTCCTGTAATTTCTGGCGCAGAATCCAGAGCTGCTTCTTCACGGCGGCGATCGAGCGGCCGGTCCGTTCCGCCATTTCCTGCAACGGAATCTGGTCCGCATACCGCCAGTCCACGAAACGGCGCGCGGGTTCCCCGAGCGCCTCGAGGCAGGTGAGCAGATGGACCAGACGCGCCGTCATCCGGCTCGAAGGATCGGCCGCCCGCCGCTCCAGTTCACGGTCCAGCAGGTCCGGCGCGTAGCGGGTGTGATAATCGGCGAGACGGCGCAGGCGCGTCGTTTCGGTCATAAGTTGGTAGCGGGCGATGGTAAACAGCCATGCGGGAAAGCTCGTGCCGTCCTCGAACTCATCCAGGCGTGCGAAGGCCGCGATGAACGTCTTTTGGGCCACTTCATCGCTATCGCCTCCCGGCGGACAATGCGCCGCCACCCACGCGCGCACGGGCCGTTCGAACCGGCGGACGATCTCCTCAAACGCCGCCATGTCGCCCTGGCGGGCGTGGCGGATGGTTTCCGGGGGCAATGAGTCGTCTGGCATCAGTGTGGGTCTTCATCCATGAAATGGCACATCCCGGCAAAAGGTTACCCAAAAATCTACCCGCCCTGGGCGGAGAGCATGCGCAGCAAATCGGCGGCTTCGCGGTAGTTGGGATCGATCTTCAAGGCGCGGCGGGCGGCGGCGGCGGCTTCGGGGATGCGCTGCAGGCGCGCCAGGATGGTGGCGGTGGCATACGGGGCCTCGGGATTTTGCGGATCAAGCGCTTCGGCGCGGGACAGGGCTTCCAGCGCCTGCTCGATCTCGTTGGCGGCGCTGCGGGCGAGGCCGAGATTGTACCAGGCGCGGCCAAACTGCGGATCCAGTTTCACGGCTTGCTCGAGTTGCGTGCGGGCTTCCGATGCCTGGTTCACTTCGTTGAGTGCCAGGGCGTAGGTGTAGCGCATTTGCGCGTCCTTCGGCGCGACGCGCACGGCTTCAGCGAGTTGTTTCGCGGCGGCCTCTGGCTGGCCCGTCATGCTCAGGGCAATTGCGTAATTGCTATGCAGCGGCGCCGAGCCCGGGTCCCACTCCACGGCCTGCCGGAAGGCTGCGAGCGCTCCCGGAACGTCACCGCGATCTTCCAGCCAGGACGCCCACTGGGTGAGACCGGTCGGCTGATCTCGGTTGAAGCTCAGGTAGTGCAGCAGGTCGCTCCCGGCTCGCGTGCCGGTGTCGAGCGTGCGCCGCAAGGCCCAGGCGGCATCGACGCGCACCGCCCGCGAAGGATCGTCCAGCAGCGCCGTCAATGCTGCGCCGCCCGGACTGTCCGGCGGCGCCCCTGAAGTCCCCGCCGTTTGCGGTTTTCCACTGGCTATCATCGTCCCAAGCGCCCGTGCCGCCACGCTGCGTACGATGTCACTGGAGTCTTTCGTGGCACTGGTGACCGCGCCGAATACGTCGGATTCGTTCATCGAACCACGCAACAGATTCACCGCCACGGCCCGCCAGAGCGGACTTTTCTCTTCGGTGAGCAAGCGCACCAGATTCTGCGGCGCGCCCGCCGTTCCGGCGCGCGCCTGCGCCACCCACTCCGCCCGCATGCGCGTCGGGCGCTTCATTTTGTCGCCATACCATTTGTCGCACGCGTCGAGGGCCCAATCGGCGGTCTTGTCCGCATGGCAGCGGTTGCAGGAGTTGGGGATGTTTTGTTCTTTGGTGAGCAGCGGATCGGGGATGGTGAATCCGTGATCGCGCCGGGCATGACGCTGCATGTACGTCGTCTCCGGCATATGGCAATCCACGCAGCGGCTGCCGGGTGTGCCCGCTTTGTGAAAGCTGTGATCGGGATCGATAATCGGCGGTGCCGGCGCCACCAACGGCGCGACCGCCACCGGCGAACCGTGACACCGCATGCAGAGCGCATTGCCCTCGACCAGGTTTTTGCTCGTGTGCGGCTCGTGGCAATCCATGCAGCGCACGCCCACCGCGTGCATTTTGCTGCCGAGGAACGAGGTGTACTCGTAGTCCTCGTCGTGGACCTGGCCGTCCGGATAGAAGAGGTCGCTTTCGTCCGGGATGCTGAGGATAAAGTGATCGAAGAACTTGTCGCCGGGTGCGAAATCGCCGGTCAATTCCGCGCGCCGCGCGTGGCACATGCCGCAAGTGTCGAACATCTGGTCGCGGCTAAGCTTCACTAGCGTCGGATCAGCCGGCATTCCCGCACCCGCCTTCTTCTCTCCCTCACTGGGCACTGAGGACTGAGCACTTCCGTCGCTCCCCGCCTTCCCTCCTGCCGCATACCTCTTCTGCCAATCCGCATGCGCCCGCATCGGCCCGTGGCACGCCTCGCAGCCCACCGTCATTTCCGCCATCGCCGTGTGGTAGCTGTCGGTGGGGATGTCATAATTCTTCCGCACGCGCGTGTTGTGGCAGGAGGCGCACATCTGGTTCCAGGTCATGCCGCGACCGGTCCAATGTCCCCACTCGCCAGGTTGGCGGTCTTCATTGCCATAAACATCGAACCACTCCTGCGGGTGCGGATCCCAAGCCAGCTCGGTGGCCTGCCAGCGGCCACCCGCAGCGGCGATCAAAAACTGCCGCACCGGATCCACCCCAATGACACGCTCCAGGTTGAAAGTCTCATGCGGTGATTTGAGCCCTGCGGTCACGAGGTCGAATTTCCCATCCTGCATCTTCGCCTCGGAAACTTGCGTCCCGGATTTGATCTCCTTGGCCGGCTCAAAGGCCACGCTGTCAATCTGCGGGTCGATCTTCCGTTCCGCGAGGCCATGATGCGATCCCTGCCACTTCGCATACGCCTGCGCATGACATCCCCGGCAGGAGTCCGAGCCCGCGTAACGGGCGAAGACCTTCGCTTCCGGCTCCACGCCGATCTCCGACTGTCCCTTGTCTCCTTGTCCCCCTGTCCCCTTTTCTCCCAGTCCAGGCTGTCCCCGCTTCAACAGCCACCCCGCGAGCGCCGCGAATGCCAGACAAATCAATGGGAGCCAAACGCGCGCCAGCCGCAGCCGGGGCTGCGGTACAGGGGCCGACTTGCGATCCCTGAGGGGCGGGGACCTCTTCTTGCGACGACTCATCTTTGCCCAGTGTGGCAGAGCCCAAGCGCCACGTCATCTTCGGCGTTAACCCTCGATCGACTCCAGCCGCGTCGATGGCGAAAACCGGCTTGTCGCGTCGAGTCTCTATCCCTCGCTCCCAAGCTGGGGGCTTGGGAGCGCACCCTGTCGGGGAAGCTCCGCTTCCGCGGCCCGGCGGCAGGCGCAGCCACCTTGGTGCTCGTAGCTCAGTGGTAGACCAGCGGTTTCATAATTTCAAAAGGCCGTTTATCGCTGGAACCATACCTCGTCCGGCAACGGGTCGTTGAAATCATCCGGCACGGTGAACTGACCCTTGGCCAAACCAATCGGACGTGGCTGGAAAACCGGCGCGGAAGTCAGGATCGTGAGCAAGCCCGACCCTTTCTCCGGCAGGACGTCAGCGCCTTTCGGTAGAACGCGCCCATGGTCAACTTCCACTTCAACCGTACGATAGGTCATACGCGGATTTACACCCGGCCTCGTATCGCGGCAAGGATTGACCCTCAGAGGGCCTTGCCAATGGACCTATGCCGCAAGATGAACCGGAGTCTGCCTTCCTGCAGCCACGAAAACCCGCTTGCCGCGTCAAGTTTTTCTGCGATACCTTCCGCCCTCCCAAATCCAGAATCGCCAGTGTAGCTCAGTGGTAGAGCAGCGGTTTCGTAAACCGCAGGTCATGGGTTCGAATCCCATCACTGGCTCCATTCATTCGAGTTCACTTCCCAGGCCACTCGCGCAGCGTTCCCGCTGCGGGCTCGACATCCGACTCGTCGAAGAGAAAGTCCAGTGCGCCAGCCTCTGCATTCTCGCCCATTCGCTTCGGGCCCTCTTCTTTTTCGTCTATTTGGTGTATTGCCCCCGTTGCACCATGGGCGTCTCGCGGCGCTTCGGCTTCGTGGTTTTCCCCCTCCTGCGCCTGCGGGATTCGGCTGCATGGTTTCGAAGATGCCCTCTGCGGCCCTCTCCAATTTCTCCGCGAACTCTGCAGTAAAATACCCAGCCGCTCTTGGTTGCGTCCCCGTTGCCCCGCCTCTCCCATTAATTAGTAAAGTGCCCGAGGTCCCGCACTCGCGGGGAGGCCAATTCGTCCATTAAATCACACCACGCCTGGCGCCTTCGCTGGAATCTCTACTGGATCACCAAAGAAAGTTTGCCATTTCCCGGAGGCACGCTAAGCAAACGCCCCACCAATTTACTAGGGTATGCCCGATTTTTCCCTCAATTCTCTTCGCGCCATCGCCGCAGCGGCGGCGCTGGCGTTGCTGGGCTTCGTGACCGGCGCCCAGGCGCAGCAGATCACGCTACGCGTCGGCCATTTTCCGAATATCACCCATGCCCAGGCCTTGGTGGCGGCGCAGCTTTCCCGCCAGGGTAAGGGCTGGTTTGAGCCACGCCTCGGGAACGGGGTCCAGATCCAGTGGTTTGCCTACAACGCCGGGCCCTCGGCGATGGAGGCCATTGCCGCCAATTCCATCGACCTGACCTACGTCGGTCCGAGTCCCGCGCTGAATCTTTATGTCCGATCGCAGGGCGACGAGGTGCGGATCATTGCCGGTTCGGCGGAAGGCGGCGCGGCGCTGGTGGTGCAGCCGGATGGACGGCTGAGCAAACCGGAGGATTTTCGCGGCAAAGTGATCGCCACGCCGCAACTCGGCAACACCCAGGACGTCGCCTGCCGCGCCTGGCTCAAGAAACAGGGCTACCGCATTACGCAGACCGGTGGCGATGTGAAGGTGGTCCCCGCGGCGAATCCGGATCAACTGGCGCTCTTCGCTTCAAAGCAACTCGATGGGGTTTGGACCGTCGAGCCTTGGGTGTCGCGTCTCGAACTCGAGGCCAAAGGAAAGATTTATCTGGAACAGAAGGATTCGATCACGACGGTACTGGTCGCGAGCGCGAAGCTGCTGAAGGAAAAGCCGGACCTCGTGAAAAAATTTGCCGCCGCGCATGCGGAACTCACCGATTGGATCAATGCCCACCCGGACGAAGCCAGGAAGCTCGTCAACGCCGAACTGAAGGAAATCACCAGGCGCGAAATGTCGGCGGAGCTAACGGACCGGGCTTGGTCCCGCCTGCATTTCACGAGCCAGATCCAACGCCCGGCCCTGGATACATTTGTCTCCGAGGCCCAAAGCGTCGGCTTTATGCGGGGCACGATCGATCTTTCGCGGCTGGTGGCGATACCCTGATGAACGGCGTCACGCAAGAACTCGAAATCGTCAAACCCAGCAAGCTGTCCATCGATGGCGTGTCGAAGTGGTTTCGCGAAGGCGTGGTCAAGACCCAGGCCCTGGACAACGTCAGCCTGAGCGTGGACGAGTGCGAGTTTGTCTGCCTGGTCGGTCCCAGCGGCTGCGGGAAATCGACGCTGCTGAGCATGATCGCGGGGCTGGATTCTCCCGACCAGGGGAAGATCATGTCCGACGGGCGCGAAATCACCGAGCCGGGGCGCGATCGCATGGTGATGTTTCAGGAGCCGGCGTTGTTTCCCTGGCTCAGCGCCATTGGCAACGTGCTTTTCGGCTTAAAGCTCAAACCAAACCTGAATAACAAGGAACGCCTGGAGGTGGCGCAATTCTATATCAAACTAGTCGGCCTTGAACGCTACGCGCATTCCAACATTCACGAACTTTCCGGCGGCATGCGGCAGCGGGTGGCGCTGGCCCGCTCGCTCGCGCCCAATCCGCGGGTGCTGCTCATGGACGAGCCCTTCGCCGCACTGGATGCGATGACGCGCGAGCAGCTCTATGGCGACTTGCAGGCGATCTGGGCGGCGCGCAAAAAGACGATCGTCTTCGTGACCCACAACGTGCGCGAGGCCGCGTGCCTCGGGGATCGCGTGGTGCTTTTCTCGCCGCATCCGGGACGCGTTCGCGAGGAGTTCAAGATCGATCTGCCGCGGCCGCGCGATATCAACAGCCCGGACCTCGCGCAGTACGCCACGCGGATCACCAAGGCGCTCAAATCCCATCAGGGGAGCGAGCCGGCCGCTGAATAAAATCGTGAGACGTTTCTTCACCGCGGTCGTCTTTTTTGCGCTGCTCATCGTGCTCTGGTACTTGGCGCAGGGGTTTATGGTGCACGAGCACCCGGGCTGGGATGCTTTTGCCCAGGCTCACCTCTGGTGGCCGGCCTTTCATCGCTGGTCGCCGGTGCTGGCGCCGTCCCCGGTCTCGGTCTGGAATTATCTCGTCGGTGCGGTCGAGGACCGGACCCTCCTGGAGGCCACGGAAGTGACGATGAAACGCCTCATGCTGGGGTATCTGGCGGGGGTGATTCTCGGCGTGCCGCTCGGCCTGATCACGGCGCGTTTCAAATGGGCGGGCGACACCATCGGGCTGATTGGCCTCGGGCTGCAGACTCTCCCCAGTGTGTGCTGGGTGCCGATGGCGCTGCTGTGGTTTGGGCAAACCGAGGCGGCGATGGAATTCGTGGTGATCATGGGCACGCTCTGGTCGGTGCAAATCTCGACCGATAGTGGCGTGCGCAACGTGCCGCCGATTTACGCGCGCGCGGCACGCACGATGGGTTCGCGCGGGCTGCACACATGGGTCAAGGTCATTGTTCCGGCGTCGCTGCCGTTTATCGTCAGCGGCATCAAGCAGGGCTGGGCGTTCGCCTGGCGCTCATTGATGGCGGCGGAGATCTATGTGACGATTCTGACCGGGTTTGGGCTTGGCCATCTGCTGCACTACGGGCGCGAGTTAAATGACATGGACCAGGTGCTTGGGATCATGCTGGTCATCGTGGTCATCGGCTTGCTCGCGGATAAGATCCTCTTTTCGCCGTGGGAGCGGTTTTTGCACCGGCGGTGGGGGACGGTGAAGGACTAGACGGCTTCGCCGCAATTGCCCCATTGCGCCACGGGTCCCGGGCCTGCGGGAGAAAACCACGCCTTCCCGCCACTATGCCGCTCCGCTCGGGCTGCTGGAGTTTTTGCCGAACAGAAATCTTCGGCAGCAGGAATAGAGCAGCGATCCGAGGAGCACGGCGTTGAGGGCGGCGTACGACATTGGGTCGGTCAGCGGGGCGGTCTGGTCGAAGAAATCGCCAAACAGCCAGAAGACGATGCGGACTGGAAGAAGAACGATCGAGGCGACGGATTCGCAGGACCTGACCGCAGGTACGGAATGGAAGCCATACGCGGCGAACCAAAACGCATAAACGGAGAGCCAGCTCAGGACAAAGCAAACACCAATAAAGGCGAGCAAGGATGCCGCGTAGCGGAAAGCGTCTCTCACGAGCAGGAGGGATTTTGGGACATCGAATTCAGAGGACGAGGGTGCAAAATGAAAGATTGGCATCCACCATCCATCAAGGAAAGATCAGTCCGAAACGCATGCCCAAAATCACCGCCAGCGCGCCGGTTCTCCTCGTCCGCAACGTGGCCGCTTCCGCCAAGTACTTTCAGGAGCACGTGGGCTTTCAGCGCGCGAATCTCATCGGGGAACCACCGACCTTTTGCATCCTCGAATGGGGAGATTTCTACTTAATGCTCGCGCAGGCAGACGGGGACAAGATCGTGCCGTTCTGGAAGATTCAGGATAAAACACCCAACGCCTACTTTTGGGTCGATGACGCCGACGCGCTCTACGCGGAGATGAAGGCGAAGGGGGCGAAGATGGATTACGGGCCGTGCACGCAGCCTTACGGCATTCGCGAGTTCGGCATCCAGGACCCGGACGAGCACGATATCAGCTTCGGGCAGGTGCTGCGGTAGATCTCATCCGAGCGCCACCTGCCAGCGGGCGAGCTGGGCGGCCACGTTTTGCGGGCTCGGGGCGCCGATGGCGCGCCGCGCTTCCATGGATTTCTCGACGCGCAGCGTGTCGAAAACATCCTTCGCGAAGGCCGGTGAGAGGGACTGATAATCGGCGAGGGTGAGTTCGGTGAGTTCGCACTTTTTCTCTCCGCAAAGGGCCACGGCGCGCCCCACGATCTCATGCGCCTTGCGAAAGGGAATGCCGTGGTTCACGAGATAGTCGGCGAGATCAGTGGCGAGCAGCATCGGATCGGCCACGGCGGCGGCGCAGGCGGCGGGATTGGCCTGCGCTTCGCGGAGCATGGCGGCAAAGACGGCCAGCGCCGCGCCGATGGTATCAATGCTGTCGAAGAGCGGCTCTTTGTCCTCCTGCATGTCGCGGTTGTAGGTCATGGGCAGGCCCTTGAGCGTGGTGAGCAGCGAGACCAGATGGCCGATGACGCGTCCGGATTTGCCCCGCGTGAGTTCGGCGACATCCGGGTTCTTCTTTTGCGGCATGAGCGAACTGCCGGTGGTAAAAGCGTCGCTCAACCGCAGGAATTGGAATTCGCTCGAGACCCACAGGATGACGTCCTCACTGAGGCGCGAGAGGTGCACGGCCACCAGGGCAAGGGCGGCCAGCAGCTCCACGGCGAAGTCGCGGTCGCTCACGGCGTCCATGCTGTTTTGTGTGATCGCGGGAAAACCCAATTCGCGAGCGATCAGTTCCCGGTCCAGGACGATGGTCGAACCGGCGAGGGCGCCGGAACCGAGCGGCAGCACATTGATGCGCTTGCGCGCGTCGTGAAGGCGGTCGCGGTCGCGCTGGAACATCTCGACGTAGGCGAGCAAGTGGTGCGCGAAATAGACCGGTTGGGCGCGCTGGAGGTGCGTGTAACCTGGGATGATGACTTCGCGGTAGCGCGCCCCGAGGTCGACGAGCGCTCGCTGCATCTCCGCCAGCGCCGAGTCGAGCGCATCGCAGGTGTCGCGCAGGAAAAGACGCAAATCGAGCGCGACCTGGTCATTCCGGCTGCGTGCGGTGTGAAGTTTGGCGCCGACGTCGCCGATGCGACGGGTCAGCTCGGCTTCGATGTTCATGTGGACGTCTTCGAGTTCCGGCTTCCACGGGAACTTGCCGGCCTCGATTTCCACGCCGATCTCCCGGAGGCCGGAGACGATCTTCTCCCGCTCCTCCGCGGTGAGCAGCCCGGCCTGGAGCAGCGCCGCGGAATGCGCCACGGAGCCGGCGATATCGTGACGCCATAGGCGCCAGTCAAAGCTGATCGATTCGCTGTACTGCTGGAGCAGCGCGGAAGTTTCTTGCTGAAAACGACCTTTCCACATGGCGGGTAAGGGTTGAAGGAATCGGGGGCTAATCCCGCCTGGCCTTGCGGTTTTTGCAGACGCCGCGCTTGCGGAATTCATCGCAACTGGCCTCGATGCGCAGGCTTTTGGAGGCGGGCGAGAAACCGAGACGTTTGCTGATGCATTCTTCGAGAAGCTCGATGTGCTGGTCCTCGAATTCGACAATCCGGCTACAATCGACGCAAATGAGGTGGTTGTGATGCGGGTGGTCGAGATAGTTCGGATCGTAGAATTTGTAGTCCTTTCCGAAATCCATTTCCTTGAGAACGCCGCATTCGACGAGCAGCGGAAGCGTGCGGTAAACCGTGGCCCGCGACACCGAGCGGTCGATCCTGCGGGACATCCGCAGCAATTCCTCCGCCGTGTAGTGTTCGGTGGTGCTAAAGGCAGCCTGGATGATGGCCTCGCGCTGCATGGTCTTGCGCAGGCCTTTTTCGGCCAGATAAGCATGAATGCGTTCGCGAACTCCAGAATGCATGGTGTCACTATGCGGGCGGCGCTTGGCAGCGTCAACCCAGGTGGCATTCCATCGTCTTGATCGTTGCCGAACCCGCCGACTCCTTGTTACGCAATCACGTGAAGACGACGGTCCATCCTAACACTTGCGCGGCACGGACGCTCGTATCCAATGTAAGCAGCCATTTTCCAGCCATGATTCGCAATCCCCTGCTCTCCTCGGTCACCAGCGCTGGTTTTGCCTTGCTCACGCTGGTCCCGGGAGCCGCGGGGGCCCAGAACCAGCCCGACAGGGTGCGCTTCAATCACGACATCCGGCCGATTTTTTCCGACACCTGCTTTCACTGCCACGGTTTCGATGCCAAGGCCCGGAAGGCCGGCCTGCGGCTGGATATCCGCGAGGAAGCGCTCAAGAAGACCGAAAACGACGTGTTCCCCATCGTTCCGGGCAAGCCGCAAGAGAGTGAAATCATCGAGCGTCTTTACACGACCGATCCTGACGACCTCATGCCACCGCCCAAGGCGCACAAGGAGATCACTCCGGCGCAAAAGGAATTGATCAAACGGTGGGTGGCGGAAGGCGCGGTCTACGAACCACATTGGGCGTACGCGCCTCTCTACCGGCCGGCGGTGCCGCTGATCGGTGACGCCAAACTCGAAACCGGGAATCCGATCGACGCATTCGTTCGCGCCAGGCTGGCGGAAAAGAAGATTGAGCCGTCGCCGGAAGCGCCAAAGGAACGTTTGCTCCGGCGGCTGTCGCTGGATCTGACCGGCCTGCCGCCGACACCGGAGGAGGTTGCGCAGTTCATCCACGATGACTCGCCGGACGCTTACGAGAAGCAGGTCGATCGTCTGCTGGCTTCGCCGCACTATGGCGAACGCATGGCGGTGTGGTGGCTGGATGTCGCCCGCTTCACCGACACCGTCGGGTTTCACGGCGACCAGAATCAGCGGATTTTTCCGTATCGCGATTACGTCATCAACTCCTTCAATCAGAACAAACATTTCGATCAATTCACGATCGAACAACTGGCCGGCGACCTGCTGCCGAACCCGACCACCGAGCAGCTCGTGGCCACTGGTTACAACCGGCTGAACATGATGACGCGCGAGGGCGGCGCACAGCCCAGAGAATACCTCGCCAAGTACGGCGCCCAGCGGGTCCGCGCGGTGGCGGCGGCATGGTTTGGCAGCACCTTCGGCTGCGCCGAATGCCACGATCACAAGTTTGACCCGATCAAGACGCGCGATTTCTACGAGCTCCAGGCGTTTTTCGCCGATGTGAAGCAGTGGGGTGTTTACTCCGATTACGGTTACACCAAGAACAACGAACTGGCCGGCTTCAGCAACGACTTCCCTTTCCCGCCGGAAATCGAGGTCGAAAGCCCCAACATGATTGCCAGGCGGGACAAAGCGCAGGCCGCTCTCGATTCTCACCTGAAAGAGTGGCGGGAGCGCGTGGAGAAAGACGCCAAACTGCGCTCCGGCTTCAGCCGTTGGATGAAGGAATCGCACACCTGGCTCGAACACAACGCCACCGGTTGGGCCGTCCCGGCGGTCAGTGGACTCATCTTCAAGGATGGCAAAGCACAGGTGGATCGCGATGTGGCCATCGGCGCCGGGCCGACGGTGGAACTCGACGAACCCCTCAAAAAAGAAGAGGAACTGCGCATCACGGTCCGCGCGGGAGCCGGGCGGGTGGCTTCAGTCCGTATCGAAACTGTGCTGGCCGAGGTCGAGGACGCGGAAATCACCAAGGCCTTCGGAAAGGACCTGAAATTCGCCGCGAGCATCAAATCCGCCGACGGGAAGACGCACAAACTGGGCGCCTATTTTGCCGAGGCCACCGCCAAGTCGCCGCGCTACGGTAACGGGGCGGAGTTGCCCGGCGTCGCCACGGAATGGAAGCTGCCGCGCAAGAAGACGGAACAGCCGCCCAGCGCAACGTGGTTCCTCGACCCGCCAGTGAAACTGATTGCAGGTGACAAGCTGATCCTGACCATTTCCGGGAACAATCCCCTGCCCCTGCGCGTTTCCGTCTCGCCCTTTGCCGCGCGCGACCCGCTCGGAATCGATATTCCCGCTTTGCGCGCCGCGCTGGCAGCTTCCAACGGCGCCCACACGGTCGCGCAGCGGGAACTCCTCGCCGACACCTGGCTCTTGAGCGCCGCGGCCGACAGCGCGGCCTTCGATCGCTACAAGCAACTCGCCGCCGCCCTCCGCGAGACCAACGACGGTCTTGCCTGGACGATGGTGACGCAGGCCGACGACCCGATCACGGTCCGGGTGCTGCCGCGGGGCAACTGGCAGGACGAAAGCGGGCCGGTCGTGCTGCCCGCGACGCCGTCGTTCCTTCCCGGCCGCGTCGAGAGCACCGAGGAGAAGCGACTGACGCGCCTCGACCTGGCAAAGTGGATCGTCTCGAAGGAGAACCCGATCACCGCCCGCACGGTCATGAATCGGCTCTGGCAGCAGTACTTCGGCACCGGCCTGAGCGCGGCGCTGGATGATCTCGGCTCTCAAGGGGAGCCGCCGTCGCACCCCGAACTGCTGGACTGGATCGCGAGCGAGTTCCGCGACAGTGGCTGGGACTGCAAACACCTGATCAAGCTTTTCGTCACGAGCGCGACCTATCGGCAGAGCAGCGTGTCGCGGCCGGAATTGCGCGAGATCGACCCGGCGAACCGGCTTCTGGCCTCCCAAAATCCGCGCCGCCTTGACGCGGAATTTGTGCGCGACAACGCGCTCTTCATCGCGGGCGTGCTGAATCTCAGCGAGATCGGCGGTCCGAGCATCGAGCCGTACCAGCCTCCCGGCTACTACGACGCCCTGCAATTCCCAACTCGCGATTACGCGGCGAGCACCGGCCCCGACCAGTGGCGGCGGGGCGTGTACATGCACTGGCAGCGCACGTTCCTGCACCCGATGCTCGCCAATTTCGACGCGCCCGCCCGCGACGAATGCGCCGCGGTGCGCGTGGTCAGCAACACCCCGCAGCAGGCGCTGACCCTGCTCAACGATCCCTCCTTTGTCGAGGCGGCACGGCTCTTTGCGGGCCGTCTGCTCGAGGACACGGCGCTGGACGACGGCGCCCGGATTGACAAGGCTTTCCAGATGGCGGTCGCACGAGCGCCCGAGGAGAGGGAGAAGGAATCGCTCCAGCAGTTTCTGGCCGTGCAGCGCGACTACTATCGCGAGCATGCCGACGACGCCGGCAAATTGCTCAAGATCGGATTTGCCCCGCCCAATCGTGGCGATCTCCCCGAGGAGGCGGCCTGGACCAGCCTTTGCCGTGTTCTCCTCAACTCCCAGGAAGCCATTACCCGCTATTGATATGAACCCGTTCGATCCCATTGAGCACGCGCGGAGCGTCAATCGCCGCACCTTCATTACCCAGAGCGCCTACGGCCTCGGAGGGCTGGCCCTGGCTCTAATGCAAAACAACGCCTTCGGGATCACGACCGCGACCCACCGCCCGGACGGCTGGCATGGCGCATTGCAGGAGGCGAATTTTCCCATCAAAGCCAAACGAGTGATTTTCCTCTGCATGGCGGGCGGGCCGTCGCAATTTGAGACTTTCGACTGGAAGCCGGAGTTGAAGAAACTCGATGGCCAGCCGTTCCCGGAGTCGTTCACCAAGGGCCAGCAACTCGCGCAATTGCAGAACGCCGTCCTCAAGGCGCGCGGCTCGATCACCAACTTCCAGCGGCACGGCCAGGGAGACATTGAGATCAGCGACTTGTTTCCGCACATCGCCAGCGTGGCCGATGACATCTGCGTGATCCGCTCGATGCAAACCGAGCAGATCAATCACGACACCGCGCACGCCTTCATGAATACCGGGTCGATCATCAAAGGCCGGCCGAGCATGGGCTCCTGGCTCCTCTATGGGCTCGGCGCCGAGACGCAGGACTTGCCGGGATTCATTGTCTTGATGTCGGCGGGCCGAACCGGGCTCCAGCCGGTTTCGGCGCGGCAGTGGTCGAGCGGAGTGCTGCCCAGCCGCTTCCAAGGCATCCAGTTTCAATCGCGCGGCGACGCCGTCCATTATATCGGCAATCCCGAGGGCGTGTGCCAAAGCACCCAGCGGCAGGTCATCGAGGAGATTGAACGCTTGAATGGCTTTCTCAACGACGAGCAACACGATCCGGAGATCACCACGCGCATCGCGCAGTACGAGCTGGCGTTCAAGATGCAGACCAGCGTCCCCGAACTGCTCGATTTCAAGAACGAACCGCAGGAAATGCTGGACCTCTACGGAGTCAAACGCGGCGGCGACGGCAGTTTCGCCTCCAATTGTTTGCTCGCCCGCCGCCTGGCCGAACGTGGCGTGCGGATGATCCAGCTCTACCATCGCGCGTGGGACCACCACGGCGAACTCGAAAATGGCATGAAGTGGGGCGCCGAAGACGTCGACAAGGCCACGGCGGCTCTGATCAAGGACCTCAAGCAGCGCGGGATGCTGGAAGATACCTTGATCCTTTGGGGCGGCGAATTTGGCCGCACCCCGATGGGCCAGGGCACCGGACGCGATCACCACATCCTGGGCTTCAGCGTTTTCATGGCCGGCGGTGGCGTCAAAGGCGGCATGACCTATGGGGCGACCGACGAACTTGGCTACCGGGCGGTGGAGAACGTCGTCAGTGTGCACGATCTGCACGCCACCATGCTGGCCCTGCTCGGCATTGACCACCGGCGCCTCTCGACCAAGTTTCAAGGCCTCGACGTTCGCCTGACGAATATCGCCGGGAATATCGTTAGGCCGGTAATGGCGTAGGGACTGGCAGCGGAGGACTGGTTTGGGGCGTTCGCGGCAAAGATTTGAACGCGACGCCGCCCGCTCGCGGCGCATTGGGGCCAAAGCGCCCTACCCAAATAGCCGCGGCGCGGGACCCCACCCTTGGACCCGTTATTTCAAAACTTCGCGGTAGGGCTTGTTCTGTTGGTAGAGGTCAACGCGGGACTTGATGTCGGCTTGCACGTCCGGCGGTTCTTCGCCGGCGGCTTTCACCGCGGCTTCCTGCCACTTGCGCGCGTTATCAAATTCGCCCTTTTCGGCGAAGGCCGCAGCCAGCGTGTCGAGATAGCCGGCGTTCTGGTAATTGGTCAACTGGCAGGCCTGGCTGGCGAGTTCCACGGCGCGCTGGCCATTGCGCACGCTGTCCTTGATACCGGTGGCCAGGAGCCACGCGCAATCGTTGAACGGCTGCGCCTCGGTCGGGAACTTCTGCATGAGATCGCCATAAACACCGAGTGCCCTTTCCAGTTCCCCGGAGCCATAGAGCGCCGAGGCCTGGCCGAGCAGAGCGCGAAAATCGCCCGGAACGACCGCGAGGACGACGGTATAATCGTTGAGTGCATCGCCCCATTCCTTCTTGCTGCGGTGAATCTCCGCGCGGCCGAGGAGCGACGGGATGTCCTTGCCGTTGAGCTTGAGGGCGGCGTTGAAATCGGCCATGGCTTTGTCGAAGTCCTGCATTCCGGCGTAGGCATAGCCCCGCTGGGCCAAAGGCTGCGGATCGTTCGGCATCAGTTCCACGGCCTGGGTGTAGTCCTCGACGGCTTCCTTGAAGTCGCCCTTCAAAAAGTTCACGCCTCCGCGACCGGTGTGGCCGTTGGGATCTTTCGGATCGAGCTGGATGGAGTGCTCGAAATCCTTGAGGGCGTCCTCTAGCTCGTCTTTTCGCATGGCGTCCTCCTTCTGGGCGCGCATCACATGGACCTGGCCCCGCGCCTGGAGCGCTTCCCGGTTCTCCGGCTGCTGGGTGATGGCGGCGTCGAGGTCGCCGATCGCCGCTTTGTAATCGCCGAGGTCGCCCAGGAGCAGCCCCCGCAGAAAAAGCGCCAGGTAGTTGTTCGAGTCCAGCCGCAGCGACTGGTTGAAATCGCTCAGCGCATCGTCGAGTTGACGCTGCTTTTGGAAGACGTAGCCGCGATGCGCAAAGGCATCGGCGCTGGGCTGCAGGCGGATCGCGGCATTCAAGTCGGGCAGGGCTTTGTCAAATTCCCCTTTGCCCGCACGCAGCCGGCCACGCCAGAAATGCGCGGGGCCATTGTCCGGGTCATCCTGGATCGCGGCATCCAGAGCGGCCAGCGCGTCGTCGACCTTGTTCTCGCGCAACGCGTCCTCGGCGTCCTGGAGATGGTTCTTTTGCTCCGATTTGAGCACGGCGGGGCTGAGCGCGGGCAGCAGGAGCAACAGGGCAATGGGAAGCAGGCGGCGGAGTTTCACGAATTTGAACACAGGGTCGACGGTCACGCGGAGTTGCCCGCAGGTCAAGTCTGAGGCAAGGGCATTCTTCCCCGTAAATTCTTCTCCACCTCCGCGTGAATCCGGCTACATTCCGCGCCCCTGCCATGTATCGCACTCATTCCTGTGAACAACTTCGCCCGGCCGAGATCGGCCAATCCGTCACGCTCGCCGGATGGGTGAATTCCAATCGCGACCAAGGCGGCGTAATCTTTATCGATCTTCGCGACCGCGAAGGCCTGACGCAGGTGGTTTTTCGCTCCGAGGAAAACGCCGAGACGGCCGCGCTCGCGCACAAATTGCGCAGTGAAGACGTCATCCAGATCACTGGCAGAGTGGCGCGCCGGCTACCGGGCACGGAAAACGCCAAACTTGCCACCGGGGAGATCGAAATCATCGCCAGTGGGCTGACGGTGCTCAACAAAGCCGATGTCCCGCCATTTCCGCTCGACGATCCAAAGGTCAACGAGGACCTGCGCCTGGAGTACCGCTATCTCGACCTGCGCACCGAACAGATGCAGCGCAACCTGCGACTGCGGCATCGGATCGTGAAAGCGACGCGCGACTATCTCGATGCGGCTGGTTTCCTCGAAATCGAGACCCCCGTGCTGTCCAATCCGACCCCCGAAGGCGCGCGGGACTTTCTCGTGCCGTCGCGGCTCAACCCAGGCGCCTTCTACGCGCTGCCGCAGGCGCCGCAGCAGTACAAGCAATTGCTCCAGGTCGCCGGCCTCGAGAAG
>Ga0302324_100005963_pt1 | contig 26451 bp, 23 predicted proteins | sample Palsa_T0_1_FD_201949 | JGI IMG/M metagenome (GOLD analysis project Ga0302324, IMG submission 201949) | Peat permafrost microbial communities from Stordalen Mire near Abisko, Sweden - Palsa_T0_1 | ecosystem: Environmental > Terrestrial > Soil > Palsa > Peat permafrost | place: Sweden: Abisko... | reverse complement strand
TATCATGTCGCCGGCGATGACGCAGGATCGTGGCCGAAGATTCTTTCGTCCATCGGTCTCGCTCGCGCCGCGGGCGGTCCGGCGAACCTGTTCATCGTCCGAACGGTGGCGCCCGGTTCCACACCGCAGTGGATCCAGCGCATCGAGCAAGGCGGCGTGGTGGTAGTGGAAGGCGAAGGCGATCTCGCAAGCGCGCTCGGCTTCGAACCGGGCGAGAAGCGCGTGGTTGTGCGCAGTATCGTTGACCAACACGCGCCCAAGTTACCGATCGTGTGGGAGACCTCCGCCGAAATTCCAGTCTTCGATGTTCCGAAAGACGCGCAGGTGATCGCGTTCGAACGCTGGGAACATGCTCCCGTAATCGCGGCCATGAAGCGCGGGTCGGGCGCCGTGCTTTGGATCGCGACACAGCCCGGCAAGGAAGGCTACGAACGCTATCCTTATCTGCCGCAGGCTCTGAACGATCTCGGCGTCGAAGCTCCATTTCGCAGCCAGCGGCTCTGGGCGTTTTTCGATGGATCGTATCGTTCGCGCGTCGACTTGGATTATTTCGCCGAGCGGTGGCGCAAAGCCGGTATCGGCGCGCTGCATGTGGCCGGATGGCACTATTACGAGCAGAATCCCGACAACGACGCCTACCTCCGCCGCTTGATCGAAGCCTGTCATCGCAACGCGATTCTAGTGTACGTCTGGCTCGAGCTGCCGCACGTTAGCGAGCAATTTTGGGCCGATCATCCGGAGTGGCGCGAAAAAACGGCGATACTGCAGGACGCGCAGCTCGATTGGCGAAAACTCATGAACCTGACGAATCGGGACTGTTTCGCCGCGGTAACAAAAGGCGTCGGCGGATTGATCCAGCGGTTCGATTGGGATGGCGTGAACCTGGCCGAGCTTTACTTTGAATCGCTGGAGGGCGCGTCCAACCCGGCGCGTTTTACACCCATGAACGCCGATGTGCGCGACGAGTTTCTGCGCTCGCACGGCTACGACCCCCTGGAAATCTTCCAATCCGGGCGCGTCGATACGGTGCGACTGCCCGCGTTCCTGGATTATCGCGCCGACCTCGCCCGCCGCCAGCAGGAGGAATGGATCCACAACATCGAAACCGTCCGCGCCGCCAAGCCGGATCTCGATTTCGTTCTCACGCACGTGGACGATCGCTTCGATACGCGCATGCGCGACTTGATTGGAGCCGACGCCGCGCGCCTGCTGCCCATGCTCGATCAGCACGACTTCACGTTTCTCATCGAAGATCCCGCCACCATTTGGAATCTCGGCCCCCAGCGCTACGCCAAGATCGCCGAAAAGTACCAGCCGCTGACCAAGCATAACGACAAGCTCGCCATCGACATCAATATCGTAGAGCGCTACCAGGACGTGTATCCCACCAAGCAGCAGACCGGCACGGAGCTCTTCGAGCTAGTGCATCAGGCGGCCGACGCTTTCCCTCAGGTTGCGCTCTATTTCGAGAATTCGATTCTCGCGCCCGATCTGCCTTTGCTGGCGTCCGCGGCGGCCAGCGTCGATCAAGTGCAGCAGAACGGCGCCCGATTGATTGTGGATTCTCGCTACGGCGTGGGCGTTCCGTGGAAAGGGCCGGCGCTGGTGAACGGCCATCCGTGGCCGGTTCGCGACGATGCGACACTCTGGATTCCCGCCGGATCAGCCGTAATCGAGCCGGCGCAGAAAGAAAGCCCGTACCGCATCCTCGATTTCAACGGCAATCTGCGCTCGGCTGACGCCACGACCAACGGACTCCAGTTCTCCTATCAAAGCAACGGACGTGCTTTGGCAATCTTGAACACGCAACCTCGGAAGCTGGAGATCGACGGCGTCGCGGTTGAACAGAAGGCCGCGGCCAATGGCTCCCGCTTTCTGCTGATGCTGCCGCGCGGCCAGCACATCGTTCAGATCGAAGCCGGCCCGATGCGTTAGGGACGGCTCGGGAGCTCGGACGGAAGCGAGGAAGTCCTTGCGACGCGTCCCGTTCGCGCCTGATCAATGGTGACGTGGTAAGTTTCTAGGATCGTGCCGAGCGTCTGGTCGAGCGCGATTCGCGCATTACTATAACTCACCAGCGCCGCGATCTCGGACGACTGCGCCCCGCTCAAATCCCGCTGTTGTTGAATCACGTTGTAGGGAACCGACGCGCCCAGGCTCAGCTTCTTCTGCTCGGCGCTGAGCAGTTGCTCGTCCAGCACGCGGTTCTTCACGGCGGCCTCATAACGAACCCTGGATTGCCGCAAAGCCACCAGCGCGTTGAGAATGTCCACACCCAGCTGATTTACGTCCTTCTGATTCTCGAGCTGCGTTTGCCGAAGCTGAAGCTGGTCGATCCCGTAATCCGCTTGCGCCTGCCGGTTCTCGAGCGGAGCGGCGATGAACCCGCCGATCCGTTGCGTCGGAAAATTGCGCCGGAAAAGCTGGGCCAGCGCGTTGCCCATCCCGCCGACGAAGTAAGGATCCGCTTTCTCCAGGGCTCCATCCACGTTCACGGTGTGAGGCGCGCCCGCCAATCCCGCCACGCTCTCGCCGCCGAATACCTCCGAGGTCGGCAGAATCCCGTTCTTGGTTCCCAGCGCGGAAACTTCCGAGGCCTTCTCGTTCGCTTGCTCGGCGGCCAGGTCGCTGCGATTGGCGAGCGCTTTGCGGAGCAGGTCCGCGAGCGGCGACACATCGTCGCGTTCCGGTATCACGATATGGTCGATCGGCACGATCCGCGCATTGGCCAGCACCGTGTCGGCAAGCCCGGTGCGGCTGATCAGATTCTTGAGCTGCAGCTCCTGTTGCTGAAAGTTGATCTGCGAATCCACCACGTCCTTTCCGGTGGAAGCAACCTGCGCCTCCGCAGTAGTCACGTCCAAGGGAGTCAAGGAGCCGATCTCCACCTGCCGCTGATTGTCTCGGTATAGCGTTTGAGCCAGTTCTAGCGCGCTCTGCTTGGCTTTGAGGTCTTCATAGTCCGCCACCAGCCCGTAGTACAGATTGAGAACTTGCGCCACTGTTCCGGTCACTTGAGTTCGGAAATTCAGCTCAGAAATACCGCGGTTCATCTTGGCAACTGTAATGGTCCGCGCGTTCACCGCGACTCCAAATCCGCGCAAGAGATTTTGCTGGAACGAAAACGACAGGCTGGGCGCGACCGAAGGATTCAGGACGTCGGTAGGAGCGTTTTCGTTCAAGTAGTGTTCGGTGTAGCTGACCGAGACGCTGCCTCCGATGAGAAACCCCTGTTGATACGTCCCGCTATACACCCGCGAGTTAGAGATCAGAACCGGATTGATGCTCTGAACCACATCGAACTGCGGCGTCGTTTTGTGGCTGAATGTGTCGGCTTCCTGGATCGACGGATCCAAGGTTTGGGTGATCGGGCCAACCTGCGAGATGGTGGCGTTGGAAGTGTTGCTGGCCGTTCCGTTACCTCCGCTCAGGCTCACGCCCGCCGCTGCCTGACTGCCGGCGATGCCCTGCCCGCTGGCAACCGACCCGGCTTGCGCGGCGCCGCTGGGAACGCCGGGCAATGCACCACCCGCCTGGGCGCGCTCGATCTGCCACAGCGAGGCGACCGGGTTGTAGCGCGCTACTTCAAGGTCGATGTTGTTTTCCAAAGCCAGCGCGATCGCGTCCTGGGCGCTCAAATACAAGATTCCGGCGCGAACCAGATCGCCCAAGCGACTCGAGTTGGTCAATCGAACAGCCGGCACTTCGGGGGCGAGATAGGGCCGGATGACGATGGGCGCCGAGGGTCGGATCGGATCGATGGCCGGTTCTTGCGCCCAGGCGAAGGATATTGAGCACGCGCCGCATAATCCGATCGCGATCGACTTCCGAAAGATCTGGGTCATCGACGCTCTCCCCCCGGCAGGTCGGAGGGAAGCGTGGAAGGCCGCGAGATGCGTCCCGCCAGCGCTTCGTCGAGTGAAACGTTGTTAGCCTCCAGCGTCGTACCCAAAGCCTGATCCAGGGCGATCCGCGCGTGGCTGTAATTCGCCATGGCCTGTCCTTGCGTGTTGACAGCGTTAGCGAGATCGCGCTGGTCCTGGATCACTTGATAGACCGTACCCGCGCCGAGTTGATATTTTCTTTGATCCGCATCGAAGGTCTGCTGCTGAAGATCCCGTGACTTGAGCGCCGCTTCGTATCTCGCGCGCGCCTGCTGCAAGCCGATCACCGCGTTTTGAACATCCACGCGGACTTGATTCACATTCTTCTGCAGGTTCAGTTCGTTCTGCCGAATTTCGATCAGGCTGGTCACATAGTCCGATTGGGCCGCGCGATTGCGCAGCGGAACGTTCAGCGACAAACCCGCCGAATAACTCGGGTAGTTTCGCCGAAAGATTTGCGCCGCCAAATTGGCGTAGCCGCCCGAGAGATAAGGCACGCCCGCCTCCAGGGCTCCGAGCGCCGTAAGCTCGCCGCTTAAGCCGTTGTTTGTGAGCTCCGCAAAAGCTTGCAAGGTCGGTTTCAACGAATTCTTGATGCCGACCAAATTCAATTGATTGCTTTCGATGTTGATCCGGCTTTGCTCGATCTCGTTCCGCTTGGCGAGAGCCTGGTCAACCAACTGGCCGGCGCTTCCAACGTCATCCTTGGCGGGAACGGCGAGTGTGTCCAAGGGAACGATGTGAACTTCGGCCAGCGTGGGGTTGGCGACGCCGTTCCGGCTCAAAGCGTTTTTCAGAATCGTTTCCTGTTGCAGCAGATTGGTCTCCGAAATAACCAAGTCCTGTTGGCCCGCGTAAAGTTGCGCTTCCGCGCGAGTAACTTCAATCTCGGCGAGCGCTCCGATCGCCACCTGTCGCTTGTTGTCTTCGAGCAGCTGCTGCGCGGTGGTCAATGCCTGCCTGCGCGCGCGCACGTCTTCGAGGAAACTGACCAGATCCCAATACAAGTTCAGAACCGCCGAGACGGTGGTAATCACTTGCTGCTTGAACTGCAGGTCGGTGACCCTCAGATTATTCTTCTGGACACGAATGTTCCGCCCGTTCACCGCCGATCCGAATCCCTGCAAAAGATTCTGCGTGATCTGGAGATCCAAATCGCCGGAGGTGTATGGATCCAAGCTGAAGTACGGGCTGTTCACTTTGTTGTACTGGCTGAAATAGGTGAATTGCGCCGTCAAGCCGAACACCCAAGTCTGCGAATATTGCGCCTCATAGGTGCGCGAGTCTTGAATCAAGGCCGTGTTCCCGGTCAGAATCGTATTGCTTTGCGGGATGGTGGCGTGTTGGAAATTAGCGAGACCCAAAACGGTGGGATCGAGCGATGGAATAGCAGGTCCCAACTGCGTTACGATCCCGCCGCCGGAGCTTACGCCGTTTCCCCCCGTATTGGCGGACGCTCCGCCGATATTCAGACTGACGCCTTGCAAGCTGACGCTGGTGGGGCCGGGCGCCACGCTCAGTCCCACGCTTCGTAGCGCGCCTCCGCCCTGCGCGCGACGCAGCACTTCTCGCGCCAGCAATGGCCCGTAGCGCTGTACTTCGACGTCCAGGTTATTCTCGATGGCCAGCGCAACCACGTCGGATGCCGAGACGTACAGGTTGCCCGCCCGCACCAGCGATTCCAGGCGCAACGAATTGGTCAAATTGATCGGCGGAACCGCGCGCGCGCGATAGGGATTCAATAGCCATCCCATGCGCCCCGTCGCCGGATCAATACGGATCGCGTTTTGAGCGCCCGCAGGCACGCCGAGCAACCAGCCGGCGCAGAAGACAGAAAGAGCACGTCGAAATGATTTCATCACAGTATTATTGGAACCTAAGGGTCTTGGCCCATCATAACCAGAACGCATCGACTTAAGGTTTCGTTCCCTGGAACACGCTACCATTTGAAATGCCACGTTAGGAGGAATTCATGAAGAGAACGTGTTTTTGTATCGTCGCCGCGCTGCTGTTTGTGAGCGCAGTTCCGGCCGGCGAGAAGAAATTGATGCATTGCTTCGCGTTCACGCCTCTCAAGAGCGCCACGCAGGCCGACTGGGCGGCCTTCTACAAAGCCACCGACGATCTGCCCAAGAAAATCAAAGGCGTGTCCCGCGTGTGGTACGGAAAGCTCGCGAGTCCATTTGAAGCCGAGGGAATGTCCCGGTCGTACGGCGTATGCATGGAGATGACCGACCAGACGGCGCGCCGAAGTTACGGTGACGATCCCGCGCACGCGGAATGGGCCAAGATCTATTCCAAGGTTCGCGACGAACCCACGACGACGTTTGACATTCTAGGGCAGTGACGCCGGACGAGCGCGATCGACGAGCATCCTTCGCGCGGCCTCGAGAATCCGCTGCACCGGCTCGCGCCGGTAAATCCAGCGAGCGTCCGGCTCCGGCGGATTGACCACCATCGTCGCGTTCGCTTCGAATAGTAAGATCTCACCGGTGGCGCTCAAACCGAAGTCGACCCCGGCGTAATCGAGCGAGAGCGTCTTCTGAATCTGTTCCAGCGCCGCCATCCCCGCGAGCCCGAGCACGCCCGGCATATTCTCCAGAAACTCGGCGTCCTCCGCTCGGTGCTCGGGGTTCTCGGCCATGTCAGCCGTGAAATAGTGGATTTTCCAATCGCTCGAAATCGCGACGTGCAACGGGTAGAGCTGACCGTCGATCATCATCACCCGGTACTTTCGAACTTTGCCATCCGATCCGCGCGCGTCCAGGTATTGCATGACGGTCAGCTCACGGCCGGGCAACGCTGCGAGTGCATTCGGAAGCTGGTCCGCGTTTTCGACCCGAAGAAAATGCCGGCCGGTATGAAAACCCGGCGTCCGCAGCAGAAGCGGGAATCGAAGACCGCGGCGGTGCAGCGTCGACGAAGCGTCCGGACGGCCGAGATCGTCGCGGCCCAGCGTGATGGTGACGGGCGTCACCACTCCCGGCACGCGCGCCAGGCGCTCGGCGTTCATGGCGCGGCCGGTGGCCAGTACCGCGGATGGAGGATTGATGACCGGCGCGGTGGTCAAGGCCAGCAGCGCCTTGGCAGCCTCCAAAGCGGATCTGGAAAGATCGGCGTCTCCGATGGCGTTGAACACAACCTGATGCGGAGGCAGCGGCGACTTAGCGTCATAGAACTCGGGAACCGCTACGAACGTTTCGAAGATGCGATCGTCGAGAAAGGTCCGGGTCGGGATGTTCCCCCCAACGGCGGAGACCAGGAGCAGCAACGATACCGGCGGCGACTGGCCGCGATACGGCAGCGTCCGAACAGCGCGCTCCTCGAAGCCCTTGCGCCGGTGCCACGCGGCGCCTTCTTCATCCCCGAGTTCCGCCAGAACATACGACAAACCCTGGTGGGCCTCCGCGTGGTCCGGCGCCAATCGCAGGGCGCTCTCGTAGCGCTCGCGAGCTTGCTCGAATTCGCCGTTCTCGCGCAAGGCATTCGCCAGATTCACCAGGCTCATGGGATCGCCGGGATGTCGCGCTACCGCTTCTCGAAACGCTGTCCGACCCGCTGTTCGATATCCGGTGGCGTGCAGCAACGTGCCCAGATTATTCAGCGCTCCGCGATGCGACGGCGCGCGGCCCAGCAAGTCGATGAAGGCCTCTCGCGCTTCCAGCGTCCGGCCCAGCTCGGAGAGCAGGCAGGCCCGATCGAAACGCAACTCCACCGAGTCTGAGTCGGTGGTCAATCGCGTTTCCACATCCTGCAGCGCGGTTTCCCGCAATTGCCGCGGCCGCCACTCTGCCGAGTCCGACGCTTGCAGTGGCTGGCTCTTGGCGGCGGTGGCCTGCATCGCGCGTCCCAGCGCCACGGTGTTCTCCACCAGGGCGTCGATCTCGCGGCGTCCGGTGCGGTGATTCACGATGGCCGCGCGAATGGCCAGACGGCCACCGATGATGGTCGTGGACGGCGCCACAATCCCCGACTCTTGCAGCTCGATCACGATCCTCGAATTCAGGGTGTGCGCATTCTCAGCGCGAAAGCGAAAGCACACGATGTTCAATTGCACCGGCGCCAGCAGCTCCAACTCCGGCGAGTCGGCGATCCGGCTTTCGAGATACCGGGCCAGCTCGCAAGTACGCGAAATCGCCGCTCCCAGGGCTTCCGTTCCGTGGACTTTGAGCGTGAACCACGTTTTCAGGGCGCGGAACCCGCGTGAAAGATCGGGACCGAGATCGCAAGGCCACGGCGAGCCGGCCGCTAATCCGCGCCCTTCGCGCCGAAGGTACGCGGCTGTCGAAGCGAACGTCTTCCGATGCAGCCCGCCGTCGCGCACCAGGACGAATCCCGCGTCATAGGGCACTTGGCCCCACTTGTGAAAGTCAAAGGCGAGCGAGTCCGCACGGTCGATACCGGCCAGGCGCGGCGCGAGATCCGGCGCCAGGATTGCCAGCGCGCCGTAAGCGCCATCGACGTGCAGCCACACTTTTTCGGCGGTCGCGAGGTCGGCGAGCGCACTCAGATCATCCATCGCTCCGATATCAACGGTGCCTGCAGTGCCGACGATCAGGAACGGCGTGAATCCCGCGTTCCGATCCGATTCAATGGCGCGGCGTAGCGCTCCAACTTCGATGCGATGACGATCATCTGTCGGAATCAAACGCAGCGCATCGCTTCCGAGCCCGGCCAGATCCAGCGCCTGGCCGATACACACGTGCGCCGCGGCGGAAGCGTACGCCGTCAGCCGTTTCGACTGCGCAGCCACGCCCGCATTCCGGGTTTCGAAACCGAGCGCGACATCCCGCGCGATCAATACGCCGATCAGATTCGCAAGAGAAGTGCCGGTCACAAATAGACCGGTGGAGCCCTCCGGAAACCCGAACAGCCGCCGCATCCAGCGTACGATCTGGCGCTCCACTTCAATGGGAATTTGGTCGCGTCCGCCGAGATTCGAATTGATGCCGGCGGCCAGCATATCCGCCAGCATCCCCACGGGTGTCCCGCCGCCGTGGACCCAGCCCAGGAAGCCGGGGTGCGCGTTTCCAGTCGCATAAGGCAGGATATAGCGCATGAATTCGGCATGCGCCGCGGCAAGTTCGGAGGGCCCGGCCGGAGGATCCTGGCGGAAACGGGCTCGAACCTCATCGGGAATCGGCTGCCACACCGGCCGCTCCCGGATGCGCTCTAAATAGTCGAGTATGTCATCCAGCATCCGATGCGCTTCCACCCGGAAGTTGGGCCAATCGGGGGGATCGAGCGATCCCTCTCCGGGCGGTGTTCTAAGTGCCATGCATTTCGTTGTTCGGACTGACTCAATCTTAACTCGCCAAGCAACGGGACACTAACTACGGATTGAAACCATCCGGGTGTAAGTAACGTCCCACAAATCGCATATGCAATACGTTCGCGTAAACGAACGTAACGATTCAAAAAAGGGGTTGTCTAAAGTGAAACGAATTAGTTGTTACTTGCCCGCGCTTTTCCTGTTGGCGTTATGCGTCCCATTCGCGGGCGCGCAGACGTCGTTCGATGTCAATCTTGGTTTTGGAAGTTACACCGATTCTTCGAACCATCAAGGCCTGGACAATGCCTCCTCGCTAAACGCATTTGGCGCTTGCACGCCTGGCTCGGCCGATACGTTCTGCGAGGGGACGCCTCACCTGGGCGGTTTCTTCTTGGGACTGGGCGGCGATCTTATGCTTCACAAACATTTCGGCGTCGGCTTTCAAGCCAATCTCCAGCCTTCCAAGGACAACTATGGTCCGTTGCAATACAGGCAGACTTTCTACGACGTCAACGGAATCTACGCGCCGATCAATCGCAAGCGCGTGGTGCTGGATCTGGAAGGCGGGGTTGGAGGCGCCAAGACGAGTTTTTCGTTCTCCCAAAGTTCGTGCATCGGTAGCGCGGTTTGCACGACGCAAGCCGAGCCGGTCGGAAATACCAATCACTTCCTGATCCACGCAGGCGTCGGACTTCAGTTGTTCCTGACGGAGCATATATTCATCCGCCCGGAATTTGACTACTACTACATACCCAATTTCACCGATCAATTCGGAAGCAATTCGGTGCCGGGCGGTTCGGTGTGGGTCGGCTATAACTTCGGCAGCCGCGAGTAGAATCGGGACAGGTTCGAATATCTTGTAGTATTGGACTGAGTGAACGTAAGACGTTTGGCCGCCATGATCGGGATCGTCGTGATCTCGATAGCTTATTCCCCGGTGCGCGCGCAACAAACGTTCACTCGATCGGTGTGGGACGGCGTGTACACCGAACAACAAGCTCGACGCGGCGAACCGAAATACAAAGAGCACTGCGCGCTCTGCCACGGCGACCATCTGGAAGGCGACGAGGAGGATCCGCCGCTCGCCGGCGCCCTGTTTCTTACTAATTGGGATGGCCTGCCGTTGGGTAGCTTGTTCGTGCGAATTCGCAGGGACATGCCCCTCAACTGGAAGGTCGGTAAGTTGAATCCGGAAGTCTGCGCCGACATACTTGCTTATATGCTGAGCGTCAACGGTTTTCCGCAAGGTAACGCCGATCTCTCGCACGCCGCCGAGGTTCTCAACCAGATTCGGTTTGAATCCGCCAAGCCCGGCGCCAAGCAGTGAGCGCCGAACTGGTCTCGCGCTCGCGAAGGCCTCGTCGGATATACTAGACATTCCGAGGATGAATTATCTCGCCTCCCCTACGCTTTTGGCGCTAATGGCCAAGTCTCTTAAATACGTCCACAAAGATCGGCCCTCGGCAAGGCTTGTCAAAGAGGGTCCTCAAACTCCACCGCTGATCTCTGTGATCATCTCCACCTACAACCGGAGCAGCGTACTGCGACTCGCCATCCGAAGCGTTCTTTGGCAGACGGAGCAAGACTTCGAGATTTTGGTGATGGGCGACGGGTGCAGCGACGATTCCGAGGAGATGGTACGCTCCTTCGGCGACGCGCGATTGCTCTGGCACAATCTGCCGTCCAACTCAGGGCATCAATCCGCCCCCAACAACGAAGGTCTCCGCCGGGCGCGTGGACAATACATTGCATACCTCGGCCACGACGACGTCTGGCACCCGGAGCATCTCGGAACGCTGCTCCGCTTCATTCGGAAAAAGGACGCGGGATTCGCCACGTCGCTGGTCGAGATGATCGGCCCGGAAGGCTCGAACTATCGGGAGATTGCGGGTCTTTATCCGCGCTCGGGATATGACGGCAAGCAGGGAATTCCACCCTCGGGCCTGATGCATCGAGCGGATGTGGTCCAGCGAATCGGCGGCTGGAATGACTATCGCGCTGTGTGGCGCAACCCGGAGGTTGACTTTGAATACCGGGCATTCGAAGCCGGCCTCAAGTTCGTCTCCACCCATGAGCTCACGGTTTTCAAGTTCAATTCCACCTTGCGCAAAAACTCCTACCGCGACAAGCCATGCCACGAACAGACCGCGTATTGTAAGAGAATTGAAAATGATCGATTCTTCCTGCTGAAGGAAAGTTGCGAGATTGCCCGAGTGCACTGGCGCCGGTTACCGGTCGACGTCGTTTCTACTCCACCTTCGGCTAGTCAGACCCCGGGCTGGAACGTGGAGCAGTACCGAAAATTGCGCGGCTTGGAGTAACCACCTGATGCCATCTCCCGCGAAATCGAAAATAACGATATCGAACACCGTGCAAGACCGGCAAACGGTGACCCCGGATGGCCGGGCCGTAACCAAGCTCATAGACGGCGTGATCATTCAGAGTGCGAAGACGCATGCCGACGATCGCGGCACATTGTGCGAGATCTACACCCCTCATCGCGCGCCGCACCCGGCGCCGTTGGTCTATGTGTATCAGTTCACCATCCGTCCGGGGAAGATCAAGGGATGGCACGTTCACCACTTACACGACGATCGAATCTTCATTAGTCAAGGACACGTGAAGGTTGTGCTTTATGACGATCGGCCAAGTTCTCCCACGTATGGCTTGATCAACGAGATCTATCGAACCGAGCTGGATCGGACTGTCATGGTGATCCCGGCCTATGTGTTCCACGCGCATCAAAATGTGGGAACTACGGATGCTCTCTTTGTCAGCATGCCGACTCGGGCCTACCAACACGACAGTCCGGACGTTCACAGGCTCCCGCTCGACACCACCGAGATCCCCTACAAATTTGACGATCGCCGCGGCTGGTAATTCGCGAATCGCGAGCAACCGCTCTTCCGGCGGCAGCGGGCGCCGCTCGAGCGCCGTCGTTCACGCCGCGAACCGAACAAATCTTAGCGAAGATTCGTTGATGCAGTAGCGCAGGCCGGTCGGCTCGGGCCCGTCCGTGAACACATGTCCGAGATGAGCGTCGCACTGTTTACAAGCTACTGCCACTCGCTCCATGAACATGCTCGTGTCCTTGCGCGTGCGAATATTCTCTTCGGCGACGGGAGCGGAGAAGCTCGGCCAGCCCGTGCCGGAGTCGAACTTCGCGGCGGAGCTGAACAGCGGATTGCCGCAGCAAATGCAGCGGAAGAGCCCGGAATCGTGGATCTGATAATACGTGCCCGTGAAGGCCGTGTCGGTGCCTTGGTGTCGCGTCACGTAGTATTGTTCGGTGTCGAGTGACTTGCGCCACTCGGCATCCTCGCGAACAAGCCGCTTCACGGATATCGGCGCCAGCCTCTCGCCCTGGTCCGTGAACGGTACGATCACCACTTCTGAATTGTCGTTCGCCGACACTGCGGCGTCGGAATCGCTTCCCTTGCGGGACGAAATCGCAACCAACCCCGCAAACGCGAAGGGCGTGATCCATAGAGCGCGACGACGCGTGATCTCTTCCTTAAGAACTTCGAGCACCAATCCCATTCTCCCACCTCCCTTGCAAAGACCCCACCGTTGTATGATGCGGACGGGAGACTAATCGATGCCCCATGGGAGCACATTTAGACTGGCGACGGTTTTCGGCGCGGTGACGCTCCTGTCGATTGCCGTCAGTTCTGCCCAGCAGCCACCGGCCCCGCCTCCAGCCATTCTGCGCGATTACCAACCCGTGACCGCCGAGCGCCTTAAGAATCCCGAAGACGGCAACTGGCTGATGATCCGTCGTACCTATGACGGCGCGGCTTTCAGTCCGCTGACCGAGATCACGTCCGACAACGTCAAGCGGCTGCGGCCCGTCTGGGTGTTCTCCACCGGCGAAACGAAACCGCACGAATCGGCGCCGATCGTCAACAATGGCGTCATGTTCGTTTCCACGCCTAACAACCAGGTGATCGCCATCGACGCAAGCACCGGCAATGTGTTGTGGCGATACCGCAGGCCGCGGCCGCCGGGAGCGTTCGTGTCGCATGAGACCAACCGCGGCGTGGCGCTCTACGGGGACAAGGTTTTCGTTGCCGCCGGCGAAGCGGTGCTGGTGGCTTTGAATGCGCGGACGGGCCGCGAAATCTGGACCACAACGGTGGCCGATAACAAAGCGGCTTACTACATCACGCTGGCGCCTTTGGTCGCCGACGGCAAAGTGATGGTGGGCGCGTCCGGCGGCGAGTTTGGCGTGCGAGGCTTTGTCGCGGCCTACGATCTTGAGACCGGCAAGGAACTGTGGCGGACCTATACCATTCCCGCGCCTGGCGAACCAGGCAGCGAGACTTGGCCGAAAGGCGACCAATGGAAAACCGGCGGCGGCTCGGTGTGGGTGACCGGGAACTACGATCCCGAAACGAATCTGGCCTACTGGGGCACTGGCAACGGCGGTCCGTGGATGGGCGACCGGCGGCCGGGGGACAATCTCTATACTTCATCGACGCTCGCGATCGACGTCGCGACCGGTAAAATCCGAGGCCACTTCCAATATCATCCGAACGATTCCTGGGACTGGGACGAAGTCTCGCCGCCTATCCTGGTGGACTACCGCCGCGGCGACCGCACTATCAAAGGCCTGATCGATGTCGCTCGCGACGGTTATCTTTGGTTCCTGGAGCGCTCCGACGGAAAGATCCGTTTCATCGAAGGCAAGCCGTACGTAAGGCAGAACGTGTTCAAGCGAATTGATCCGGAGACGGGAAGGCCCGACGTGGACCCGGAGCACAAGCCGGGCACAGGGAAGCAAACGGTCTTTTGCCCGTCGCTCTGGGGCGGCAAGAATTGGCCACCCATCGCGTTCAGTCCCAAGACGCGCATGATTTACATTCCCGCCAACGAGAACCTGTGTCAGTCATCCACGGGCGAAGACGTCGAGTACTCGCCGGGCAAGGATTTCACTGGCGTTAAGCTCGGCTTCTCCGTCGCGCCGGGCGCCGACCATATCGGCGAGGTGCAGGCCTGGAATGTGGACACCGGCCAGCGGGTTTGGACCCACACCTACGCGAAGTCGCCGAATTGGGGCGCGATGCTGGTAACGGCGGGAGGCGTGGTGTTCAGCGGCGGCACGAACGATCGGCACTTCCACGCTTTTGATGCGTCCACCGGCGAGTTGCTCTGGGAATTCCCCACGAACTCGGGAATTCTGGCCCCGCCGACGTCGTTCACGATCGGCGGGAAACAGTATATCGCGGTGCACTCGGGCTGGGGCGGCGACTCGCGTGGAATGCAGGCTAACCTCAATCGAGTTTTTCCGGGCGAGTATCCGGAGGTGCCCGAAGGCGGCGCGGTCTGGGTCTTCGCGCTGGAGTGACGGCGCCCGCGGGGCTTAGTCCGTCGCGATGCCAGCTTTGGAGATCGAGACCTCGGTCACTTTCGGCGCATATTTCTTGGCGATGTCGCGAATCTTGGCGGCATTTCCCAGCAGCACGAAAGTGAAATTGCCGGCCTTGTAGTATTTGCGCGCGACCGTGTTCGCGTCGGACAGACTCACCGCATCGATGCGGGAGAACAAGTCGTCGATATCGTCTTTGCCCAGTCCGTACACTTCCATGTCGCCCAGAACGGAGCCCAGTTGGTCGGACGTTTCCAAGCGTTGCGTTGGGAACGTACCCTTGACGTACGCCTTCACCGACGACAGTTGTTCGGCGGTGACGCCTTGTTCCCCGATCCGCTTCAAGACCTCCAGTGACAGGTCCAGAGCCTTTTCGGTGCTTTCCGTTTTCGTGTAACTCGCCACCGCGATCGCTCCCGGCAAGCGCGGCTGCTGCAATATGGAGAATGCGCCATAGCTCAGTCCCGATTTCACGCGCAGCTCTTCGTTCAACATGGACGTGAATCGTCCGCCAAAAAGCGTGTTCACCAACGTCAGCTTGACGCGATCGGAATTCTTGCGATCGATGCCGGCTTGTCCGATATAGAAATAGGTCTGCGTCGCGTCCGGCTTGTCGATCAACAGCAGGCGCGATCCGGCGGCCGCCGGAACAGGCTTCGACCATTCGAAAGCCGTGCCCGCGGCGATGCTTCCGAAGGTCTGGCGAATCTTCGGCACGACTGCGTCGGGATCGAAATCGCCGGTGACCACCACAATCAGATTCTTTCCACAATAGTTTCGCGCGTGGTAACTGAGAATATCCTGACGCTGGATGTGAGACAGCGTGTTTTCGTCGGTGGGATGGCCGTAGGGGTGGTTGGGCCCAAAAAAGAACGCTGCGAAATATTGAGCGATGGCGGCTTGCGGGTTGTCTTTGAGCGACTTCGCGGCGTCGATGCGTTGGGCGAGCGTCTTGCGAACCTCGGCGTCTGGAAATGCCGGATGGAGCACGGCGTCGCTGACCAGATCCAACCCGCGATCGAAATCCTTTTTCAAGAACTCGGCGGAGATCGCGGCGGCCGCGGCTTGTGGCGCATCCACCGCTTGCAGAGTTCCGCCCAGGAAATCCAGCTCTTCGGAAAATTGGTCGGAGGTTCGCCTGCTTGTCCCCTTTCGCAACAACTGCGCGGTTATGGAAGCGATGCCCGCCAGATCGGCCGGTTCCGATTCCACGCCGCCCTTCACCAGAATCCGGAACTCGACCAGCGGAACGCCGCCGCGCGGCATCAGATCCACGATCACTCCGTTGGGCAGCACCTGCCGCGTGTAAGGCGGGAGCTTAACTTCGCCGAACAGTCCGAAGCAGGCCAGCAGCGTGAGCACGCTCACTCGGCGAGTCACGGCCGGCCGCCTTTGGTCGCCTTGTCGCTCGCGGGCGACTCCGGAATCAGCGTCGCGATGGTTCGATTCGTCGCTGTAAGATACTGGCGCGCCACGCGCTGGATGTCGGCCGCGGTGACCGCCTCGATGGTTTGCTCCTGGCTGAACAGTTTTCGATAGTCGCCTTGAAAAAGCTCGTAGCTGCCCAGCAGATTCGCGCGGCCTGCAATGGTCTTGAGTTCCCGATACTGATTCGCCAGCAGTTGGTTCTTGGCTTTACGCAACTCCCGCGCATCCACGGGCTGATCGCGGAGGCGGTCGAGTTCCTCGAAGAGAGCTATTTCGGCGCGGGCCGGCGTTACGCCGCTCCTCGGCTGGAGGCTGAACACCAGCAAGCCGGGATCGAGCGAGTTCTGGCGAAAGCTGTTGACGGAAAGCGCGAGCTGCTCTTTATCCACCAGCCGCGAGTACAGCCGCGAACTTTGGCCGCTGGCCAGGAGCGTTTCGATCAGATCCAGCACCGCGTCGTCGGGGCTCTTGGTCTCGGGAACGTGAAATGCAACCATCTCGATCGGCAGTTGCGCGGGCTTAGTCACGGTCACGCGCCGCTCACCCAACTGCTCGGGTTCCTTGGTTCGAATCGGTGGCGGGGGGGGCTCGCTGGGAATCGGTTCCAAATATTTCCTAGCGAGCGCGAGCACCTGCGCCGTCGCGACGTCTCCCACCACGACCAGGATGCAGTTGTTGGGCGCATAACCCATGCGGAAGTGGCTCTTAAGGTCGTCCATGGTCCAGGCCTCGATGTCGGAAGGCCATCCGACCACCGGCCAGTGATAAGGATGCGCGACGAAGGCGGCCGCGCGTAACTGCTCGAACAGCGTTCCGAAATTGCTATTGTCGACCGAGGTCCGCCGCTCCGAGTAAACCACGCCACGCTCGGATTCGACGATCTTCGGATCGAAACTCAGGTTCTGGATTCGATCCGCCTCCATGTCCATCATCAGTTCCAGCGCGCCGGAGGGAAACCAGTCGGTGTACACGGTGTCGTCCTCGGTGGTGTAGGCGTTATTGTTGCCGCCGTTCTTTTCCATCTCGACGTCGAACTGTCCTGGGCCGTACTTCTTGGCGCCGTTGAACATCATGTGCTCGAAGAAGTGCGAGATGCCCGTAATGCCCGGCCGCTCGTTGCGCGCGCCGATTTCGAAGAAGAAATACATGGCGACGTTGGGGATGTTGTGGTCTTCTTCAATCAGGATTTTCATCCCGTTGGCGAGCGTCTCTTTGTGAACCTCGGCGGGTTGCGCCCAAGCCAGCGCGCACGCCGCCAAGGGAAGAATCAACTGGCGCATCATGCGCCTACGATAGCAGATGATTGAGCACGGCCGGACCCGTATTCACGGTGTTGCGCACAGCGCGTTGCGGACATTGGCGAGCAACGTTTCGCTGCGGAAGGGCTTCTCCAGCACCATACAGGAACTTGGCGCTCCGTTGGCGGCGAGAGGCTCGCTCGAAAGCACGATAACTCTTCGATCCGGATTCGACAGATGAGGTTGCAGCATCTGCATGGATTCTTCCGGCGTAAGATCGAGATCCGCGATCACCAGATCCACCGGCCGTGCGCGCAATTCGAAACCAAGCCGAGCCGATTCGGCCAGCTCGCGGATTTGATATCCGTTTCTCTCCAGAATGCGGCGCAGCAATTTGCGGACGGGAGTGTCGTCGGCGAGGATCAGCACCGTTGAAGTAGCGATCCGGGAACGCGGATCGGGAGCGGCGGGCGGGTCGAGTTCGAGGGAACGCGCGGGCACTGGAGCGGCGGGCGTCCTAACCTCCGGTTCCGGCGCAACGACGCTCGGAAGCGGTAGACGATAGAATCGCGCCCGGCACATATGACAGCGGCGGGGCGCCAGCAACACGCACGCCAGCGCCAAATCGATGGCGTCCCGGCGAGGCGAAGGCCGCGATTCCGCCCAGCCGCATCTCGGACAGGATTGCAGTATCGCGAGTATTTTTCCGAATGTACCCAACGACGCCCCTTCAGCGCTCCATTGGATTCACGAGGCGACGCGCACCGCAATGGAACGAACTTCGGGGGAGGATCTTTGATTGTAATTCGATTCGGCTCGGTTGGCTACTTTTTTTGCGGACTGCTAAACCTGTTCCGCGAGCGCGGCGACCTTGAACTCGCGCCGCTCGCGCCGTTTCTCGGAAATCCACAGTGGGATCCGATTCCCCATGAAAGGCTTCTCGGTGAAGTAGAACAGCACCGCGCACGCAGCCACCAGCACGGGAAGCGTGATGACATTCGCGAACAGAACTTGCGCCGCAAGCGGCCAGGATCGAGGCGTCGCCGCCGCGAACAGTCCGCCGCTCCAACTCAGCAGCAGATTGTGCCAGAGGTAGGTGGTGTAGCACATTCCTCCGATCACCGCGATGGGACGGCGAGTGAAGAACCAATTTGCGATACGGCCACGGAAGCCGCCGATCCACATCAGCAGGATGGGAAACGACAGCACCCAATAGGTTCTCGACCATTGCCATCCGATCCCATACACCAGGCCCGCGGCGCCGGTCAACGCGATGAAATCCCACAGGAAGCCGCGGCGGCGCAATGCGCCAGTTTCGTAGAGATCGGCCACCAGAAATCCCGCCAGAAAATATTGTAAAAAGGAAAGCAAGGTGTAGCGCAGGTGCGCCGGTCCGTGCGGCAGCAATTGGAAATTGGCCAGCAGTCCAAATGCGGCCATCGCGGAAACGAGAATAGAACGGCGCCAGAATGCCGATCGCACGGCGAAAACGTAAGCCAAGAGCGGGGCCAGGATGTAGAACTGCACCTCGATTTCGAGCGACCACGCGACGTTGTTGATGCTGCTGTACTTCCCGTAAACGATGTTGTGAAGATAGAAAAGGCTGGCCACGAACGGACGTTCCCGGCCGGCGAGATAGGCTAAGCCGCCCACGAAGAGAAAACAGATCGCGAGGTTGAGGATGTACGGAGGTTCGATCCGGGTGACTCTCCGCAGAAAGTATTGGCGCAGCGACGGCTTACGCCGGCCGCTAAGCCAGGCGCGCGCGAAGGGCAAGCCCAGCACAAAGCCGCTAATCGCGAAGAAGAGCAACACGCCGACATAGCCGAGATAGAAGAAGTGAACCAGGCCGCTGTCGAAGTGCTTAAAGTATTCCGAGCCCAACTTCGCGCCGGTGCGAAGAGCGAGGAAGTGATAGGTGGAATGGTCCAGCAATACGGCGAGAATCGACACGAATCGGAACCCGTCGGCTGCCGCGACGTATTCGCCGGTTGAAGTCACACGCGCGAGCTTAGAATAAAGCCATTCGGACAGCGCCCGAGCGGAATGGATCACAGTCCTTCAGGATAGCGCAGCAGGATCAGGCTGCTATTGGGAAGGAAGCTGCCTGCACAATTCCTCGAAACGCTGTTGCTGCCGGGGATTGAGGATTTGGCGGATCCGGTTCCGTCCGGTGGCTCGCACGTCTTCGATCTGCGCCTCCAAATCGTCGTGATATTTCACGAAGTCGTCGAGGATGGTCTTGAGGCGGTCGGATTGCTCGGGCGAGAGCTTGAGTTCCTTGTTGAGCGTGTCATAGGAGAACTCATTCTTATCGTCACCCCAGTATTGGGATGCATTCGCGTGCAACTTGGCGTGCAAGGGGGAACGCATGACAATCGCGCCGGCGAGCGCCCCTGCCAGGAAAACCAGAAGCAGCGTCACCAGCACGCGCGGATTCTGCCACGAGACGCGCTCAGCGGCGGGCATGGTCGCTCACTGGCGGAAACTTGCCAGATTCACCAGCACCGCATTGCGTCTTTGCTGCTGTCGCGCGTTGTCGGCTGGAACGGCCGCGTCGGCTGTCTCCCCCGCCGGAGCGCCGGAGGGGGTCGCCTGCGGCGCCGCCACGTTCACGGCGATCGCGGCGGGAGCTTGGGCGATCGGAGGCTCGGCCAGCTCGGACGTCACCAGATACGTTCCCAAGGCGAGCACCAGCGCGGCGGAGGTCCAGGCCAGGCGCCGCCCGAAAGCAGGCTCCAGGAAAACGTACCAGATGGATGACCGCCGCTGATCCTCGATCCGCTCCATGACCCGGCCGTAAAAGCCGGGACGCGGCGCCATCTCCCCGCCGGCTTGGAGCAGCCGCAACATCTCCGACTGCGTTTCGAGCAATCGAAGCTCGCTCGCGCAATCCTGGCATGCTCCAAGGTGCGCCTTAAATTCCCGCGGAATCCTACCCGCGGGATCCTTGAGGTAATCCTCAAGACCATCCCTGATTGACTCGTGCATAGCTTCTTCCCTCAAAAAAACGCCCATCCAAATTTACGGATCGAATCGTCCGTTTATCTTGCTCTACGTTGTATCACATCACACTGTTACTTGCCCGCCCCGGCGCGTCAGCCGCTGCGCCACTTTCAGCAGTTTCTGCCGCGCGCGGAACAATTTCACCTTGATCGTATTCTCGTTCATGCCCGTCATTTGGGACAACTCCTCCACCGAGTGCCCCTCCACTTCCTTCAGAAGCAGTAAGCTGCGATCTTCGGCGGACAGCTTCGCGAGCAGTTTCACCACCAAATCCTTTTGGGCCAGGCGCGTGTCCACGGCCGGCGCTTGATCGGTTGCCGTGTCCGTGTTCTGCATCCGCTGCGCGTCTTCTTCGGAGAAATCACTCTCGTAAACCAGCTTGCGGACACGCTTCTTACGCAAGTAGTCGTAGCATTCGTTGACTGTGATTTTGTAAATCCAGGTCAGCAGCGAACTGCGGAAATCGAAATTCGTAATCGAAAAGTAGATCTTCGAAAAGACCTGTTGCGCGATGTCTTCTGCGTCGTTATGATTGCGAAGAATCCCGTAGATGATCGAGAAGACCTTGGCCTGGTACCGCTCCACCACCGCTCGAAACGCGACTTCATCCCTGGCCTGAACGCGGCGGACCAGGGCGGCCTCTTCAGAATTGCGATGATCCACTCGGGTCTTTGCTTGGGCTCGAACGCCCGAAACTGGAAAAGGAAGGGTGCCGGCCAGACCGCTCATACGTCTCTTGAGACGTGCTCCAAGCTGCTGCGGTTGCAGCCAGTTGGAGGCGCGGAACGGTTTTCGCGCGGGCTTTTAGCATCCTAAGGGCGAGTGTAGCATCCAAAATAAGCGAAGGCCGTTGTCCGCTGGTAAGCACTTGCCAGGAAAGGGGCTTTCGTTGGATAATACTGGTTTAGGACAGTTCGAGGATAAGGAGATATTAGTTCTATGGTACAACTCACCGAGACGGCTGTCAGCAAGGTAAAGGAGATCCTGGGCTCACAGGAACCCCAGCCGGCCGGGCTTCGAATCGCGGTGGTGGGCGGCGGTTGCTCTGGTTTCAGCTATTCGATGGCTTTCGAGAACACACCCAACATGCTCGACAAAACCTACAGCTTCGATGGGCTGAAGGTGTTCATAGATCAAGCCAGTATGCTGTACCTGGATGGAGCTGAGGTCGACTACGTGGAGAGCATGGAGGGTTCGGGCTTCAAGTTCAACAATCCCAACGTCAAAAGCACCTGCGGCTGTGGCAGCTCCTTTAGCGCGTAAGCCGTCCCGCCGTACCTTGAAAAACAAGAGCGTCGTGAGGGATCTCCCTCCGGCGCTTTTTTCGTCTCTGCACAAGGCGCGTCTATGAACCTCGGGAGCCTTCTCACCGAGCAAGTGAATCCGGATTCCGCCCATATCGACTCCCGGCCTACTGCTGAAGCGCTGCGAATCATCAACGCGGAAGACCAAAAGGTGGCGAGCGCCGTGGCCGCGGAAATTCCCCGCATCGCCGAGGCCGTGGATCGCATAGCCGAAAGGCTTTCGAGCGGAGGTCGGCTCTTCTATGTCGGCGCCGGCACCAGCGGACGCCTGGGAGTCCTGGACGCAGCCGAGTGTCCTCCCACCTTTCATGTTTCTCCCGAGCTGGTGCAAGGAATTGTCGCCGGAGGCGAAGCCGCCTTGGCTCGGGCCACCGAAGCCAGCGAAGACGAAGCGGAGGCGGGCCAGAGCGATTTGTTAAACCATGGATTCACGCTGCGTGATGTGCTGGTGGGAATCAGCGCCAGCGGCCGGACGCCGTATGTTCTGGGCGCCTTGTCGGCGGCCCGCGAGTCGGGCGGCTTGACGATCGGAATCAGTTGCACACCGGACTCCGAGTTATCGGGTGTGGTCGAAATCGCGATCGCCCCTCTTACGGGGCCCGAAGTGATCGCCGGCTCGACGCGGATGAAAGCCGGCACAGCCACCAAGTTGGTGCTCAACATGATCAGCACGGCCGTGATGATTCGCCTGGGGCACGTTTACGGCAACCTGATGGTAAACGTGCAGCCCCGCAACGCCAAGCTGGAGGATCGCGCCCGGCGGATCATCGCCCAATCCGCGGAAGTCAGTTATGCTCGCGCGGGCGAGCTTTTGCGCGTGGCGGGCGACGTGAAGACGGCGATCCTGATGTCGAGGCAGTCCCTCGATAAAGCCGCCGCGCAAACCAAACTCGCTGCGGCGGGCGGGCGTCTTTCCGAGGCATTGAAGACCTGAAATATGGACAAGTTCCGAATTGAGGGCGGCCGGCCGCTGGAAGGCGAGATCGCAGTCAGCGGCGCCAAGAACTCCGCGCTGCCGGCGCTGGCGGCCTGTTTGCTGACCGATGAACCGGTAAAGCTGAGCCGCATTCCTCCGGTGCGAGACATCCGCACCATGCAACAACTGCTGGAATATGCCGGGGCGGTAGTGGAGCCGGAGGGCGCGAGTGTGACGGTGCGGGCGGCCCGGCTCGACCGGCCCGAGGCGCCGTATGAGGTGGTGAAGACCATGCGCGCCTCGAGCCTGGTGCTGGGCCCACTAGTAGCGCGAACGGGCTGCGCCCGGGTTTCGATGCCGGGCGGATGCGCTATCGGAGCGCGGCCGATCAACCTGCACGTTTCGGCTCTTGAGCAGTTGGGTGCCCGCATCCATCAATCGCACGGTTACGTGGAAGCCCAGGCGCCCGGCGGATTAAAAGGCACGCTGGTAAGTTTCGACCGCATCACCGTTACCGGCACCGAAGATGTGCTGATGGCCGCCGTTCTCGCCCAAGGCGAAACGGTGATCCGCAACGCTGCGCGCGAGCCGGAAGTCGAGGACCTGGCGGCGTTGCTTAATAAGATGGGCGCCCGCGTCGAGGGCGCTGGAACGTCTACAATCCGCGTAGAAGGTGTGAGCCGACTGCACGGCGCCGAGCACACCATCATCGCCGATCGCATCGAAGCAGGGACTTTCCTGATTGCGGGTGCGATCTCGCGGGGAGATCTGGTGGTGGCAGAGTGCGTTCCGGAGCATGTGGACGCCCTCGCGGCGAAACTGCGCCAGGCAGGCGCGGAGGTTTCCCTAGTGCGGCCCGGTGCTCTACGGGTTCGATGCGCGGGACGGCCGCGGTCGGTGGACATCAGCACCGAAGAGTATCCTGGATTCGCCACCGACTTGCAGGCGCAATACCTGGCGCTGATGACCCTAGGCCAGGGCATTTCGTTCATCACGGAAACGATCTTCGAAAACCGGTTCATGCACACGCAGGAACTGGCGCGCATGGGCGCCAATATTCGCGTGGAGGGCAGGCAAGCGGTGGTGGCTGGAATCGCGGAACTGACCGGCGCGCAAGTGATCGCCTCCGACCTTCGGGCCAGCGCTTCGCTGGTGTTGGCGGGGCTGGTGGCGCGCGGCGTAACCGTGGTGGATCGCGTGTATCATATCGATCGCGGCTATGAGAGAATCGAAGAAAAACTGGCGCGCGTGGGCGCGCGGATCGAGCGGGTAAGTTAAGTATGAGCGCACCGAAGCAACACAATGCGGGCTTTCTGGCGCTGGTCCAGGATGCGAAATCGCGCATCCGCGAGATCGACATCGCCGAGTATCAGCGCATGGTCGCGTCCAAGCAGCCGTTGGTGTTAGTGGACGTTCGCGAGGACGGCGAATGGGCCGCGGGACACGCCGCTGGAGCGATCCACTTGGGCAAGGGAATCATCGAACGCGATATCGAGGCCCAAGTCCAGAACAAAGATGCAACACTGGTGCTGTATTGCGGCGGCGGATATCGTTCGGCGTTAGCGAGCGATGCACTCCGCAAAATGGGCTATAACAACGCGCTTTCCCTCGACGGCGGTTGGAGAGCCTATCTGGCTTCGGGAATGCCGGCGGAAAAGTGAAGCGGCAGCCCAGGCTTAGACGAGCATCGTGAGCCCCAAATAAACCAACACGACTAGCACTCCGATCTCCAAGAATCTCACCGCCCGAACAAACGTCGGGTTCATGAACTCGAAGCGCAGCATCAAGGTGAGCGCGAAGCCCGCTAATATCAGCCAGACTGGAACAGCGCCCTCGATGGCGTGCATGTAGGCGAGGGTGGCGACATAAAAGATCAGAGGGACATTGCTATCGATCCAGCCTTTGAGGCGAATGAAGAGTACAAAAACGGCAAAGGCAACCAGCAGAGCGGTGGTTACTGTATACGGCGTAGCGGCAAATCTCATAGCTCACCATGACCGGAGCGCGTTCGCATGCTCCCCGGCCGAACCGACGGGCATGCGAACCGCCGCCGGAAGCGGCATTAAACCGCCCATTCCGGCGAGGATCAGAACGCGAAGCTGAGCCCCGCCATTACCACGATGTCCGACAGCCAGCCCCCGACCTTCGAGCCGAGCGCCGGAGCGATGACGTTGGTTGGGAAGGGCGTGAGGTAGTCGTGCACTTCCAGGCGCAGCGCAACGGACTTGGCCAGACTGAACTTAACGCCTCCGCCGACCGAAACCAGTGCCTTGACGTCGTTCGTTTTGGTCAGTAAGGCGATGTTCGACAGTGGTTGAAAGGCCTGTTCTGTTCCCGTGCCGGCATACGCTTTCACACCTCCTCCGGCCGCCACAAAGGGCCGCACCTTGGACTCGCTGGGAGCAAAGTGCAACACGAAATCATAGTGGACTGCGTTGGTATGTGCGCCGAAACTGGTGCTGGTTCCTCCCGAGGAAAGTTGGAGGTTGGTCTGTTCGTAGTCGTAGCGCAGTTCGCCGCCGAACAGGTTGTTGATGTTGTTGCCGAGCCAAGCACTGACGGCGACGCCGTCGGAAAGACTGCCGCTCGCGTTTCCAAGCGGGTTTTGGACAGTCTGGCTGGTGTAAAAACTGCCGCCGCCGCCGACGCCTACATCCCACCTCTGAGCCAACGCGGCCGGCGCCAGGGCCAGCAGCGATAAAAACATGACTGACAGAAAATGTTTCATAGTTCTCCTATTCTACTGCACCACTCGCAGGGAAAGCGAGGTGGTGTACGATCCTTGGGAAATCACCAGCGGCACCGAGAGTCCCGTAGGAATGCTGCTCGCCACCTTCACATTAATCTGGTAGACGCCCACCTCCCCTGGAGCCAGGCCGTAAAAAGCCACGGGCAAACTCACTCCGCCAAGCGTCACGGTGGGGGCCGTGAGAGGCACCGCGAGTGGGCTCGAGGGCCCCGGCAGTCCGTCGGCAACCGCGGGATTGGTTTGGCCGAGACCGGTGAGATAGATCACCAAATATTCGTTCGAATCCCGGTGAACCGGGTTCGAATCGGTTACCAGGAGGTTGTTATCGCTGCGTACGATGGTCGGCACATTGGTTTCAGGTCCAGCCGTACCCGACATGAAAACGCTGGGAGCACCGGGGAGAACCTGAAGATTGTAATTGTTGCTGGTTCCACCGGGCGTCTGCAGGATGACGGTCACGTCGCCAATGGCCTCGAACGGCATCTGAGCGTTGATCTGACTTGGAGAGACGAACAGAACCGGAACCGGTGCGCCATTGACCGTAAGGCAGCTATTGGCGAGCGCGGTGGGCAGCGGAATTTCTGAGTTGGCTAGGTTAATAGGACTCAGTTGCGTCCCGAAAACCGAGATCAAGCCTCCTGGGGCGATGCCGGAGGTAAAATCGGCCGCGTTGACCACAGAACTGATGGCGGGCGGGGCCACCGCGGCCGCGTAGCTCCACGGTAAGACGGTGAACCCGGAAACGGAAAGATTGATGATCGAATTGCGGCTGTAGAGGGGAGCCACCGTGCGCGTTAACATAGCGCCAGTGGTGCCCAGCAGGGGCGCCTCGACCATCGGAGTGGCCAGGCTGGCGCCACCTGGGCTGGCCAAGTTCAATTGAGTGATTGTGCCGGGCGCGGTGCTTTGGCCGCCACCGGAAGGAGCCACGGCCGACGTCAAGTAGCCGTTCTGGTCGACAAACGCGAACCCGGATGGGGAGCCGCCACTAGTGCCCAGTTGTCCGGAAGATACCAGCGAGGAGTCGAGCAGATAATTTCCAACCACGTACTGGTTGAAGTTGGACGCCGCATAGGCGCCCGACAGCGCCGTAAAGTCCTTGCGCGACACGGTGAACGTGGCGCTGTTGGCGTCGTAAAGCCACGTGCTTCCATCCACCCCGGCCATGAAAATCGACGCGCCGTTCGAGGACGCGACCATCACCGAATTCAGATTGACTTGATTCTGGAAGACGCCCAGCGAAGGCAGCCGGGAACTGGCGCCGGTCGTCAAATCGATGCTGTGAA
>Ga0302324_100005962_pt1 | contig 26452 bp, 35 predicted proteins | sample Palsa_T0_1_FD_201949 | JGI IMG/M metagenome (GOLD analysis project Ga0302324, IMG submission 201949) | Peat permafrost microbial communities from Stordalen Mire near Abisko, Sweden - Palsa_T0_1 | ecosystem: Environmental > Terrestrial > Soil > Palsa > Peat permafrost | place: Sweden: Abisko... | reverse complement strand
AACGATTGATATTACCTACGCACAGATACTTGATCTCGAGATATTCTTCGATCCCGTACTTGGATCCTTCGCGTCCCAATCCCGACTCCTTCACCCCACCGAACGGAGCTACCTCGGTGGAAATCAAGCCGGTATTGATGCCCACGATGCCATATTCCAAAGCTTCGGCAAGGCGCCAGATACGATTAAAGTCACGTCCGTAGAAATACGCGGCGAGCCCGAATTCGGTGTCATTGGCCATGGCGATGGCTTCCTGGTCGGTCTTAAACCTGAATAATGGGGCGACCGGCCCAAACGTTTCTTCTCGCGCGATCATCATGGCGGGAGTCACACCGGTGAGAACGGTAGGTTCGAAGTAACGTCCACCGAGGGCATGCCGGTGGCCCCCTACAAGCACGGATGCTCCCTTCGATTGAGCATCGCGAATGTGAGCTTCGACTTTTTCGACGGCGCTGTCATCAATCAGCGGACCTTGCGTGGCGCCCGGCTCGAGTCCCGACGCGGGGTTCAGGGCGCGAACAGCGATGGCGAGTTTGTTGGAGAAGTCATCATAGACACCATCCTGGACCAGGATTCGGTTCGCACAAACGCAGGTCTGCCCGGTGTTGCGGAACTTCGAGACGATTGCGCCTTCGACAGCGGCATCGAGATCGGCATCATCCAACACGATGAAAGGAGCGTTGCCGCCTAATTCAAGAGAAAGCTTCTTGACGGTGTCCGCACACTGCTTCATCAATACTTTGCCTATCTCGGTGGAACCTGTGAAAGACAACTTCCTAACGATTGGATTCGCGGTCAACTCGGCGCCAATTTCCTTGGCGGATCCGGTGATTACGTTGAAGACGCCTTTAGGAACGCCAGCACGATCGGCAAGCTCAGCCAGTGCCAGCGCGGAAAAGGGAGTCTGTGACGCAGGTTTCAGTACGACGGTGCAGCCGGCGGCAAGGGCCGGGCCTGCTTTTCGGGTGATCATCGCGAGAGGAAAGTTCCATGGGGTGATGCAAGCGACTACCCCGATCGGTTCCTTCAGCACAATGATGCGCTTGTCGCTCTGGTGACCTGGGATTACGTCGCCGTAGACACGTTTCGCTTCTTCTCCAAACCACTCGAGGAAGGCGGCGGCGTAAGCGACCTCAGATCGCGATTCGGCAAGCGGCTTGCCTTGTTCGAGGGTCATGAGACGGGCGAGATCGTCCTGGTTGGCGATCATCAAATCAAACCATCGACGGAGTATTTGCGCGCGTTCTTTCGCCGTCTTTATGCGCCAAGCAGGAAAGGCGCGACTGGCGGCGTCGATGGCCCGCCTCGTTTCTTGAGCACCCATGCGAGGGACGGTGCCAAGAATTTCACCAGTTGCAGGATTATCGACCTGAATCGTCCCTGTGGCGGAGTCTTCGATCCATTCGCCGTCAATGTGGCAAGCGGTGCGAAACAGCTTGGGGTCTTGCAGGGCGACCCGGCCATGATCGGCCGCGTGAGCTTTGAGATTCGGCAAAATGCACCCTCCCGGTAGGGATTGACGAGGTAGGTGAAGTCCCGCCAGCGAGGCGAACCTTACGCTTCGACCACACTTTACTTCAGCTGAGTAAAGTTACAGACCTGTAGGCAGAGTTGTCAAGTGTGTCCCCGGCGGACTGGATTTTGGAGCGGTCTCCAGTCGTGAATTTCACTTTGCCTATTGACATCAGGTCCTGCCAACTATATATCCTTACGCGCTTGCAGTAAGGTTCCACGGCAATGGATAGGCATTTACTTCGGTACTGCCGGTCACACTCGATTCGGTGCAAAGGGTTCAGAGTCACGATGACTCACTAAAACGCGGACCAAGGATGCGGGGCCGGGGGCCCACGTGTTCTGCGTCCAAGAAGAGCAGTACCTTTCACAGAATCCACTCACACCGGTGGTTGAGAATGGGCGATTCGAGCGCGAAAGATTTGGGGATGGGCCGTTGCATAACGCGAAGGGATTTCTTGAATGGCGCCGCACTCACAATTGGCGCGAGCCTAATTCCGGCGATGTTCCTATTTGGGCAGGATGCGTCTACCAGTTGGAGTGAAGAACCGTTCTTGGGGAAGGGCATCACCCAAGATGATCCCGCTATTACCCACCAGGTCTGACGGGAATGCGGGGAGCCACCCGGGCTCGTTCGAAGAGGCTCATGGGCGTCGCGACGGAAAAACCTTTCCAGGTACGGAGATAAATACAGGGGAGCGCTACGATCTGGTGGTGGTGGGCGGCGGGGTCAGCGGTCTTGCGGCGGCCTACTACTTTCCAGGCAAAGCCAGGCGAGGGTGTTCGCAAATAACTGAAGCTACAGAGGTTGGCTACCCTTCGTTGACACGTATCGAACTTTCTGTCTTGCCCCAGGACCAGAAGCGAAAGAGCTCCTCTTAGGCATCCAACAGCTTACCCACCTGCTCGATTCACGCCACAGCGCCGGAGCAACACCCACTGGAACGATTGGAGGAGAACTCCAGTGAAAACTCTCACCGCACTCCGCGTCCGGCCTGCCGAGAACCTGCGTGGGTCACTCGGATCGCACGTTTTTTGGGTGTGTGCAGGTTTGCCTCGTCGAGTACCAGATACCTCCACCCTCGCACGACCAATGGAACCCCGGGTCTGGGCAGGGTGGGGCAGTAAAGGGCCCTGACTCTCGCGCTCTACGTAGCTTGATGGTGGGGGGTCGACGCAATCCCGTTGTGGCAGGTCAAGGGCCGGATTCAAAGCAGCACAATGAACTGTCGCGTCGCAGGAGGTTTTGAAAAGGTAGCCAAGGAGCCGAGCGTGGAATCGGCCCAGGAGGAAATATGGAAGACGGATTTGGTGAAAAGATGACAGATGCAAGAAGCAGCGAAATTATCAAAGAGAATGGCGACATCTCGACGTGCTTCGTCCCGACAAAGTCCGACCTGATATCCCTCGCTCACAAACTCGTTGACGAATATCTTGATTTCGATTTTCGTCTGAGGCTGAATGTGAGTCTTAGCTGGATAGATAGGCAAAACTATACGAGCTTCCGGCTCAGTAGAGTGATGGAACTCTTGCCCGAGCTCGACGCCGAGATCGAAAAGGAAATGCGGCTTGGGCTTGAAAACAACGAAGCAGCCGCAGAAGAAGGAATCGCCGAATGGGCCGCAACGCACTCGACCGCTAACGAAAACAGCAGCACCACATAAGGCTACCCGTCGAAAAAAGCTCGCTGCCTTCCTGACCCCCACGAAGAAGGCGGCACGGTGGCACCGGGCCATAAAAAGGGTGTTGTACTCGCGTGCGCTCCGCGCCCCTCGCGATCAACGAGCAGGCGTCGCCCAGCACCATAGTTTCGCGGCGAAGCCTCCAGCGTTTCGCGGCCGCGGGTGGTTCCGCGATTGGCGTTGAAGAGCCAGGCTTTCTCGCCAGAACCGCCCCGCGTGGCACTGGCATGCAGATCCGTGTGTCGAAGATGTAGCGATCGACGTGGGTATGATTGTCATCGAAAGAATCCAAGTATCCAGAGCCAGAGGAGTAACTCGACGGTCGCGATGCGCAGCAGGTGTTTGATCGGAACCATTTCGACGGGAGTCATGTGCCGGCCTCAATCCACGAGAAGTAGAGGCCCACGCGCACGGGACCGAAACCGCAGAGGAGGGGCCGGGAAATGATCCTTACGCTTTTCGACTTCATTGCTGTTTCTCCCGGTTGTGTCGTCACGAAAAGCCTCGGTGTCGCCAGTGCACAAACTGGAAAGTGCAAAACGACTGCCAAACCCGCTGAATCGCTTGCTCGTGATGGGAACAGCTTAGGAGCAAGAGAATCCGAAATTTAAGAGGGAAGGAGTGAGGACTGAAAACCAACGGCGGCTGGATCCAAGTGTCGAAGGTACTCGACACTTGTCGAGAGAAGTGTCGAAAGGCGCGACACTTTCTCCAGGGATCGCCTTCTCACAAAACAAAAGCTCTTATGTCTTCAATCAGTTGCCGCGGTCCCGGTTAGAACTGGTTTTGGCAAGCGCCGTGCAATAGACCAAAGTGTTCCGCACGTAATGAGGTGTGCGGGAAACTAGAAAGGTGTCTTGCAGCTTAAGTTCAAAAGGAGATGAAGAGACATGAAGTCTCAAACTGTGAGGGGACCTTTGGAAGGCGGGGAGCAAGAGGCGGTTGAATCTAAGCAAACGCAGCCGCAGCTTGCAAGCGCGCCGAGCCCGGAGGAAATTCAACTGCGGGCGTATGAACTACACCTCGAACGCGGTCGGCTGCACGGATGGGATCAGGACGATTGGCTCCAGGCGGAGCAAGACCTGATGGAGAAGCATCACGCACGCTGACGGCATCGACCGGCCAGTCTTTGGACTGGACGCGGTGCACTCGGGTTCAACTAACGCACGCCACGCAGCCCTCCGCGGGTATCGTCTTTCAGTTCCACCGTTTTGATAGAACACACGGCATGACGGTAACAGCTCGGTTTATCCATCGCTGTTGCTTGCATCCGAGCAATCACGAATGAAGCGTCAGTATCTGGGAGCCGACGCAAATGACACTCTGCGGGAGGGAAGTGCTTTAAGTGGGACAGAGTTTTCAAGCGGCCCAAGCCTTGAACGATTCGACTGCACCAATGGGGATTTCGATGCCACTTTGCCAGCAGTATGCGGACGGCGCGCCAGTTGTTGAGGTCCGTGCGGATCGATGTGGTGCTTAGCAATACTCATCTATCCGATGGCACTGGCTTCGGCCTGTTGGGCGCCTTGGCTGGCCTTCCGGTCACCGCGTTCCTTTGCTTGCCAGTCGAAAATAGCTGTTTTTGGCTACCCGCCATCGATGCTGGAAAAGAATGCTTGGGGTTGCCAGCTCTTCGACCGCCGGAGTTTGCCAACGCGCTCGAAGAAATGGCCGGCTGTTTAGGTTGCGCGACGCCGGTCAAACCGCCGATTCCGAAGGCTAGAGTTGCCTGGGCTCTCGCTTCAGAGTTCCGTTGGGCACGGTTATTCCTCATGCGCTTCGCGGGCATCCGCTGACCGGGAGTATCGCTTCCATTCCACCTTGCAGATATCCCCGCCGCCAGTGTCGGGGGCTGGGGCACGAACTCCGACACCCTACCGGGAAATATGCGACACTGACCCATTCGGGAGGTCAAAGGATGAGCTCTTCGCGGACCCCGGACCATTCATTCAACCACCAGGAGTCGCGCAGCACAACACCGGAACTGCACCGCGAAAGCGACAGGCTGAAGTTGCTCCTGGACATGACCAACACCCTGGTCTCGAATTTGGAACTTCGCGATCTCCTTCGCGCGGTCTCGGCCAGCATTCGCCAGGTTATGCACTGCGACGTTGTCGGGGTGTGGTTGCCGGATCCGGAACAGCGCCAACTGCGCCAGCTCGCAATGGACTTCCCGGACAGTAAGGGATTTTTGAGGGAGGATGTGCTGCGCCCTGTCGAGGGGTCCGACATAGGTAAGGCATTCAAGACCGGCAAGCCTGTGATAGAAACAAAGGTCGATCTCATGAGCGAGCGGTTAGCTGCTGTGGCCCGGCCAGAAGCCATCGAGTCTGGCTGCGCTCTACCCCTGATCAGCCGGAATCGGACGCTCGGCGTTCTGACCCTCGCCAGTCGGAGGGAAAACTCATTCAGCCCGGAAGACGTTGATTTCCTGTTGCAAGCTGCGGGGCAAGTAGCGATCGCCATCGAGAATGCGTTGGCCTATCGCGAGATCACCGAATTAAAGGACAAGCTCGAGCAGGAAAAGCTCTATCTGGAAGGCGAGATTCGCACCGCGGCGGACTTTGAAGGAATCGTGGGTCAGAGTTCGGCGCTCCGGCAGGTATTGCAACTGGTCGAAACGGTGGCCGCCAGTGATTCGACCGTTCTCCTGCTGGGAGAGACCGGCACGGGCAAGGAACTTGTCGCACGGGCCATTCATGATCGCAGCCGTCGCAAAGATCGAACCCTCGTCAAGCTGAACTGTGCTGCGATTCCCAGTGGTCTGCTGGAAAGTGAACTCTTTGGCCACGAACGCGGTGCCTTCACTGGCGCGATCACGCAGAAGATCGGCCGGCTAGAACTGGCCGACCAAGGCACGTTGTTTCTGGACGAAGTCGGTGATATCCCTCTGGAACTTCAACCAAAGCTCCTGCGCGTTTTGCAGGACGGAGAATTCGAACGCCTGGGAAGCACACGGACCAAGAAGGTAGACATCCGGATGGTAGCTGCGACCAATCGTGATCTGCAACGGATGATCGACGAAAGGCAATTCCGAAGCGACCTCTACTACCGGTTGAATGTCTTTCCCATCAACCTTCCATCATTGCGCGAGCGACCGGAAGACATTCCCTTGCTGGTGCGATACTTCAGCCAGATATACGCGCGCCGTATGCAAAAGCGAATCGAAAGTATTCCTGTAGCAGCCATGCGGAAGCTGACGCGCTGGCATTGGCCTGGAAACGTTCGTGAGCTTCAGAATTTAGTAGAGCGCGCAGTGATTCTCACGCGCAGCAGCACGTTAGCGATCTCGGTACCCGAGTTGGCAAACCGTGGCGCGAACTTGGCTCCCGCAAGAGCTAGCAACTCCGACGAACAAGATCGGATTGTGCGGGTTCTAAAAGAGACCAAAGGACGCGTCGGCGGTCCCAGCGGCGCCGCGGCCCGCTTAGGTCTTAAACGCACTACCTTGCTCACGCGGATGAAAAAGATGGGTATCGATCCACGAAAAATCTCGTAAGCGGAAGTGCCCTCTCGCGAACGAAGTTCTGTACACGCTTCACTGCGAGCATCTCATACTCAAGTCGACACGCTGGTGATGCGTCTTCAATCGATTAGATTCAAGTGTCGTGGACGCTCGACACTTGTCGGGGGAAGTGTCGAGGGCCCCGCCATTCTCTCGAGGGATCCCAGTCTCACAAAGCAAAAGGCTTCTGTCTTTAATAAGTTGCCGCGGCTCTCGGGAAAAACGCGTTTTTTGGCAGGCGCCGTACGCTGTTCTGTAATGTTGGAGGAGCTGACATCTCTGAAGATCGCAGAAAAATAAGTTGGGACGCGAGGCTTTGACAATGGCAGCGATGACATCGATTAACTATCGTCCCCAAACAGTCACTTCCATCGGTGGCCTTGATGGCATTGTTCGCAGCGCAGACGGCCTCATCGATCTGCAAGTGACTCTCCCGAAAGAGACGGGTGGCCGGGGCGGCAATCCGAATCTGGAAATGCTCTTTGTTGCGGGCTACGCCGCATGTTTCCACAGTGCGGTGAAGCGCGTCACCCATTCTGCCTCAGACGCCCGTATGACGACCACACCCGCCGTGGCTTACTCAGCGTCGCGATTAGACTAATCCTGCGAGTTCAACCCGAGATTCGGCCGGCGGCAATTCCTGTTTCTTCAGCGGACTTCGACGAGTTCGAGTGGACACTGATCCCAAATACGTGTAATTGCCCTCTAAGACGACTTCCCGCAGACGCGATCAAGCACGGCTGAACATACACATCGCCGGCGACAAACCGCGCGCCTTGTTTTGACATAGACCGCAACATTCGTTCCCCGGCCTTGTCGATGAACGTGACGTCATCGAGATTCACGATGCACCTTCGCGCCGGAGCTGTGCCGTGTGCCGCCTTCCAGCTCGCCTTCAGTTCACCCACCCACGGCGAGGCGACACGACCTTGCAGAGTCCATCGCTCTTCCTTCACCGTGTTGGTGATCGTAATTTTCAACACTTCCGTCTCTCCCGTCCTTGGACACTGCAAATGAATGGCCACGAGACTTCATTTGCGCCAAAACGCGATGAATCTCTAAGTGACTGAATCAACGAGCGGTCTCAGACAAAAGCAGAGACGGAAGACAAATGGTGACTCGATTCAAGTGTCGTACACCCTCGACACTTGTCGAGAGAGGTGTCGAACGCCCCGACACTTTTTAAAGCGATCGCAGCCTGACGAACCAAACCGCTTCTGTCTTCAATCACTTGCCGAGGTTGCGGGTTGGAACGCGTCTTTGGCAAGCGCAGTGCACTATTCGCCGATGTGGAAGGAGAGGAAAACATGCCGAAGATCACCATCACCGAAACTCCAATCGAAATGCGATGGGTTCTGCAAGGCCGTCTGTTTGGACCTTGGGTTAACCAACTAAGAGCAAATTGGAGGACCGCCGCCCGAACCCGTCAGGGACGTACGTGCATTGTGGACCTCAATGACGTCACGTTCATCGACAAAGGCGCGGCGAAGCTGTTTCGCTCGATGGCAAGAGAGGGTGCGCAATTCACGGCCAACAGACCTTACAGTACGCGCCTGCTTCAGGGGCTGAAAATCAGCGGCAAGCACGGGCTCTTCGGAATGATCGCCTCTTTTTTTTCGCCGCTCCGGCGCATCGCTACTGTTTCCGATATCTCAACGCGATTGAGATCCGAATTCGGAAAGATGAACGCGACAGATGACGCCTGGACACGGGTGAACCTAAGCACCGAGGCACACCCGCCCAACTCATCAACTCCGCTGTTCAAGAGGAAAGACGATCAAGACTATGCCAGCTGACCTCGTCGATAGCATCGATAACCACGAAGCGGCATTTGCCACTGTTGGCTGTCTGGTCGACACAGACGACATAGCGCTTGTCGCCGACGCCAAGACCGGAAGCAGCCACGCTTTCGAAGTCCTTGTCGAGCGTCACGCGCGGAGGATTCTACGCGTTGCGCAGCGTGTGACCGGTAACCGCGAAGACGCTGAAGATATCGCCCAGCAAACCTTTCAGAAAGCATTTGTCCATTTGCAGACGTTCGAAGGCAAGTCGTCGTTTTCCACCTGGTTGACGCGCATCGCGATCAACGAAGCGCTCATGGGATTGCGTAGAAAACGTTGGGCGAGCACGGTATCGATCGACGAGGTGACCCCACGTGGAGGAGCCGTACTTGCGCGCCAGGTCCCCGATTTAGGTCCGAGTCCAGAACGTAGTTATTCACAACAAGAACGAGAGCGGATTCTTTCGTTTGCCATGAATCAACTAACGCCAGGAATACGGGCAGCAATCCAGCTCTGCAAGCTTGACGAGCTATCACTCAAAGAGAGCGCTCAAATCATGGGAGTGTCTATTGAAGCTACGAAGTCACGAGTGCACCTGGGGCGAAGGAGGTTGCGCGAAGCACTTAAGCGCTATTTCTCGCCAACCTCGAGGGTGAGAGCAAAGAAGAATGGAGGCTTCTCTCCCAGCGGGCGGGTCATCAGTTTGGTGCTGCTCGCCGTCTGCTGCATCGTAGCCTCCGCTTCGGCTCAAAACACCGGCGTTATCGGCAGTGTCCCGAGCGGGCCGGCCAGCGATGACGTTCTTCGCCTGACTCTGCAGGACGCCATCAACATGGCCCTGCGATACAACTTGGGAGCCATCGAGCGTGGAGAGAATGCCCAATTCGCACGTGGTCAACGCTTGATAGCGCTAAGCAATCTGTTACCTCAGGTGAGCGCAGGCGCGTCCGAGAACGTCGCCCAAACAAGCCTCGCAACTCTCGGGATCAAAAACCTCCCTGGCATCCCGAGTGTTCTCGGACCGTACAGCTACAGTACGGTGGACGCGAGCCTCAGCCAAACATTATTCAACTTCGAATCAATCCAGAACTTTCGCGCGGCGCGGACTACCGAGCAAGCTGCACAACTCAGCTACAAAGATGCGCTCGACGTGGTCACCCTGACTGTGGGCAATGCCTATCTGCAGGTGATCGAAACTAGTTCCCGTATCGAGGCGCAACAAGCTCAGGTGCGCAATGCGCAGGCCCTACATGATCAAGCAAATGAAGAGTACCAGGCGGGCACCAATTCGCGAATCGACGCGACTCGCACCGAGGTTCAACTCGTTACCGAGGAGTACAACCTAAGCGTCGCGCGCAACAACTTCGCGATCGCAAAACTCACCCTCGCCCGCGCCATCGGACTGCCTCTTGGGCAAGAGTTTGATATCGTCGACCAACTTCCTTACTCCGATATCAATCCGCCCACCGTCGAAGACGCGCTCAAGGCGGCCTATAGCTCGCGGAGTGACTTCCGCGCGGCGCTCGCTTCTCAGAAAGCTGGCCAGGAGACTCTCTCGGCCGCCAAGGGCGAGCGCTACCCCGTCGTAACTGTGAATGGCGACTACGGGGACGTCGGGACGACGTTCGATCACTCGCACGGAAACTTCAGCGTCCAGGCAGGAGTGCGCATTCCAATCTTCGCTGGAGGCCGGATCAAGGGCGACGTCACTCAGGCGGAAGCGGCACTGCGGCAGCGGCAGGCAGAAGCCGAAAACACTCGCGGCCTGGTCGATTATGACGTGCGTACCGCGTTCCTTAATCTTTCCGCAGCCAAAGAACAGGTCGACGTGGCCCAGAGAAACGTCGCATTGGCCAACGAGAATCTCGCGCGCTCGAAGGATCGTTTCACCTCCGGCGTCACCGATAGCGTCGAGGTGGTGCAGTCCGAGCAATCCCTGGAGGCCGCCGCCGACCAGTACATCACCAGCGTTTACAACCACAACCTCGCCAAACTTATGCTGGCGCGTTCCCTGGGGGTCGCGCGAACCAAATACAAGCAATACATAGGAGGTGATTGATGACCGCCAACAACGGAGACTCGAACAGAGAGCGCACCGCTGTGATGACAGAAGACAGCAAGGCGTCCGGAGTGAGATCCGAGGCATCTGTGCCGGACTCTTACAAAGAAGGCACAAAATCCAGTCGCGCGCGGCGCGTGTTGCAGGACCATCCGTGGACAATCCTAGCTATCTTGCTGGCGGTCCTGCTCGGAACTGGGTATCTGATTCGCAGTGCGTTTCTTTACGAAGATACAGACGATGCACAAGTCGATGGGCACATCATGCCTTTCAGCGCGCGAATCAATGGATACGTGCTCGAAGTGCCGGTGATCGAGGGGCAGCTTGTCCATGCTGGTGATGTGCTCGTGACCATCGATCCTGAGGACTATAGAATCGCGGTGCGACAGGCCCGAGCGGCATTTGCGGACGCGCTGGCCAGCGCCGCAAGTTCTCGCTTCAACGTACCGATCACTTCCGTTACCACGCAGAGCAACCTCGAATCAGCAGGAACTGCGGTTATAAACGCACAGGCGGGGCATAAGGCTGCCGAGCAGAATTTCGAGTCTGCGAAAGCAACTTTGGAGCAGGCTGAAGCAAATTCTACGAAGAGCGCTGCGGACCTGGTGCGCTACGAAAAGCTTGTCGCAAGAGAAGACATTTCGCGTCAGCAGTACGACGCTGCAGTCGCCACAGCAGCGGCAGATCGAGCTGCCGTAGCGTCGGCCACAGCCGGTGTGCAGGCGATCGAACAAGCCGTTCGGCAGGCGCAAGGGAAACTCCTGCAGGCAAGCGACGATTTACGGAGTGCTCAGACCGCCCCGCAGCAGGTCTCACTGATCCGTGCCAGGGCGGATGCAGCCGATGCCCAGGTGCTGCAACGGCAAGCGCAGCTCTCTCAAACCGAGCTTAACCTCGGCTACACAGTCATCCGTTCTCCAGTCACAGGAATTGTTGGCAAGAAGTCAGTCGAAGTGGGCCAGAACGTCAGCATCGGGCAGGAATTGGTAGAAGTCGTGCCGCTTGACGATGTCTGGGTCACAGCGAACTTTAAGGAGACACAACTAGCCCACATGCGGCAAGGGCAAACCGTCGACATCAAGCTGGATGCCTACGGCCGCACTTGGAAAGCGCACGTTACCAACATAGGTGGTGGTACAGGATCGGTGTTCAGCTTGTTACCTCCAGAGAACGCCACGGGAAACTACGTGAAAGTCGTGCAGCGCGTGCCAGTGCGCATTGATTTTGAACGTGCTGCAGGACAGGAGTTCAACGCAGACGGGTTGTTGAAACCCGGCTTGTCCGTTGAGCCTGACGTGAGGGTCCGATGACCGGCGGAGGATCTGGTTCCTCGGGAGAGGATGTCTGGCGGCCCAGAGGAAATCCGTGGATGATTGCGGTTGCGGTTTCGTTGGCGGCGTTCATGGAGGTTCTTGACACGAGCATCGCCAATGTGGCTTTGCCTCACATCGCGGGCAATCTTGGCGCAAGTAACGATGAAAGCACTTGGGTGTTGACCAGCTATCTGGTCTCCAATGCAATCGTCCTGCCGATAAGTGGATGGCTGGTCGGATGGCTTGGACGGAAGAGGTTTTTTTTGACTTGCATTGTGTTTTTCACAGTTAGTTCCTTTCTGTGTGGGATCGCACCCAGCCTGGGGCTTCTTCTCCTGTTTCGAGTCTTGCAAGGCGCGTTCGGAGGAGGTTTGCAGCCGATGGCGCAGGCCATCCTGGGTGATACGTTCCCTCCCGAGAAGCGAGGACTGGCCTTCGCGCTGTATGGAATCACGGCCATCTGCGCTCCTGCTATCGGTCCGACGTTGGGCGGCTGGATCACTGATAGCTATTCCTGGCGCTGGGTTTTCTACATCAACGTCCCAGTGGGCGCGCTGGCGCTGGTTCTGGTCTATCAGCTTGTCGAAGATCCACCTTACTTAGCCCGCACGAAGAAGAAGCTTTCCGGATTCGACTTCATCGGATTTTCCCTCTTGACCCTCGGCGTAGGTGCCTTGCAGATCGCCCTCGACAAGGGACAGGAAGACGATTGGTTCGGATCTCACTTCATTACGACCCTCGTTATAATCGCCGTTGTGGGCCTCGTTTCTTTGATCATCTGGGAATGGTTTCATAAACAGCCCATCGTTGACGTGCGCCTGTTTAAGAACTTCAATTTCGCGACCAGCAGTCTGATGTTCCTGGTATTGGGAGTTGCCCTATTCAGTTCCACTGTACTCATGCCGCAACTCTTGCAGACTCTTATGGGATATACGGCACAAAAGGCAGGGATGGTGCTTTCAGCGGGCGCACTCGTGGTGCTCGTCGTGCTTCCAATGGTAGGCAAACTCACCACACGGTTCCAAGCGCGCTATATCATCGCTCTTGGTTGGATAACGCTCGCAATCAGCATGTATGCATCGTCCAAGCAGATCGACCTGCTTATGAGTTTCCGTTCGGCCACCGTATTACGAATATGGCAGTACATTCCCGTAGCGTTTCTATTCGTCCCCCTTACGCTTGCCGGATACGTCGGCCTTTCAGCGGAAAAAACCAACGCTGCCGCGGGGCTGATGAATTTTATGCGCAACATTGGCCAGAGCGTTGGGACATCCGCTGTCACGACGCTCATTGCTCGACGTAGCCAGTATCATCAATCCGTCTTGGCGGTATACACAGGTTCCGGCCGATTTCGCAATGCTCTCTCAGCTCTTTCAATGGGCCTTACGCGCGCAGGCCTGAGCGCGCATACCGCTCAACAACAGGCACTGGGCCGTCTCTACGCCTTGATTCAGTCCCAAGCTGCAGTTCTCTCTTACGTTGATGCCTACTGGATGCTGGCAGTGTGCTCAGCGCTTATGTTTGTCAGCTCGTTTCTTCTGAAAACAAATGAACCAGGCAAGGGTGAGAAGGTCTCGGTTCACTAGAACTCAGGCAGGATGACGAGGCGGCAGCAGAGACTTCAGGGAGAGGAGTTAGATGAAGAGAATTCTCGATTTCGTCGGTACGGTGAGCCTATTCAGCCTGAAGGTAATTGCGAACGCGTTCCGAGTCCCTTTTGAGTTCGATCAGATATGGACGTACGTGGATGAAATGGGAGTCCGCTCCCTCCCTCTGGTGGCCTCGTCAGGTTTAGCGTTAGGAGTGGTAATGACCCTTCATACCCGCAACGTGCTGATCATGTTTGGGGCAGGCGCCATGAGCCCGAAGCTACAGTCTCTCTCCTTTTTCGTCGAGATTGGCCCCTTGGTGGCTGCGCTGTTGGTTGCTGGCCGGGTCGGAGCGAGCATCGGAGCCGTGTTGGCAGACATGCGAGCGACCGAGCAGATCGATGCGGTAGAGGCCCTTTCGATGGACTCATTCAAGCTTCTGGTCGTCCCCCGCGTAGTTGCGTGTGTTCTAGTCCTGCCATTGCTGACGATGTTCATGGATTTCTGCGGTCTTATCGGCGGATATCTGTCCGAGTATAACTTGTCCCAGCTTTCGCTCCGCCTTTACAGTACGCGCGCCTTCGCAGGTCTGGAGTGGTCGAATTTTGTTCCTCCCACTTTGAAAACAATGGTGTTTGGTTTCATCATCGGGACGGTTTCCTGCTTTTTCGGCTACACCACCAATGAAGGCGCAGAGGGCGTGGGACGCGCCGCAACGAACAGCGTCGTTGTCTCTTCTCTGCTGTGCATCCTGGCGGACGCCATTTTAGTCAAAATCATTTTCCTTATGTTCCCGGAGAGCGCGGTATGAACGAGGCGCGGGAGTTCGTCATCTCGCTCGATCGTGTGTCGAAGTCGTTCGGAAACAAACAGGTGCTGCGCGATGTCTCGTTTTCTGTCGCGCCTGGCGAGGCGATTTGCGTCCTGGGCCGCAGCGGAACCGGCAAGAGCGTCACACTGAAGTTGATGATCGCGTTACTGAGGCCGGATGCCGGCCATATCTGGATCGGCGAAGCCGATATCACGCAACTCGAAGGCAAGCAGCTTTCGCGGGTTCGCCGCAAGATGGGATTCCTATTCCAGGGCGCAGCACTTTTCGATTCCCTCACGCTTCATGACAATCTGGCTCTTCCGCTTCGCCGCCTCACCGACAAATCGAAGCGAGAGATCGAGCAGATCGTGGACCGTGTCCTTCGCGAGGTGCGGCTCGTTGATGATAAACACAAGATGCCGGTTGAGCTTTCAGGAGGCATGAAGAAGCGCGCTGGTCTCGCGCGGGCGCTGGTGTTTGAACCGCACATTTTGCTAATCGATGAGCCCAGCAGCGGACTCGACCGCATTACCGCTTCGGAGATCGACGATCTGCTGCTCGACCAGAAGATCAGACAACGAACCACCATGGTTATTGTCACCCATGACGTTCACGGCGCACGTCGTGTCGGCGATCGCTTTGCGGTTCTCGATCACGGAAGACTGGTCGCCTTCGGCAAACCTCAAGAGCTTGCAAACGATGAGAACGAGACAGTTCGGAAACTAGTCGCGGAGCAATAGATGTGGAATCGTAACTTCGCCATCGGGATTTTCGTTGTAACAGGGATCACCCTGTTTACTCTCGCCATTTTCATGATCAGCAATCAGCGCAGGGCTTTTGGCCGGCACATATCTCTATATACGGAATTCGCGAACATTGACGGCTTGGTGAAGGGTTCGAAGGTGTTGGTAGCTGGTTTCGATGCCGGAGAGATCACCGACATCGGAGTTCCCGATTCTCCATCCTCGCGATTTCGGCTCAAGCTCAGAATCGAGCAGCGAGTCAGCAGCCTGGTGAGGACAGATTCTCTGGTAACCATCGGCACCGAAGGCGTGGTGGGCGACAAATTCGTGCTGATTCATTTGGGCAGTTCCAATGCTCCGGAAGCCACGCCATTCACCACACTCCCGAGCAAAGAGCCATTCGACATGGCAGATCTTCTGGAGAAGAGCGCGGGTTTGCTCAATGGTGCGAGTGGAACCATGAAGGTAGTTGCAGATAACCTCAATGGAACCCTCGACGCCGTGACCAACACCGTCAACAATGCCGACGATCTTGTCATTGGGGTGAAGCAAGGGAAAGGTACGGTCGGGATGTTGTTCCGCGATGAGACAACGGCGACAAATATTCGGGACGCGACCGCCAATGCGCAGCAAACCGCAGCTTCGCTGAATGATGCCTCCAGGCAAGCTGACGCCCTAGTCTCCGATCTCCACTCGCGCGGACTCGGCCAGAAAGCTGACCAGACGATGTCGAGCGTACAGAGTGCTGCGAGCAATATCGACACCACCTCGCAGGAACTTCATCAGACCGTCACGGCCGCTCTTGGTCCGGACGATCAAGGCGTTGACGCCGGAGAAAACATCCGTCAGTCACTCTCGAATTTGAATAGCGTCACCGGAAATATGGCCGAGGATACCGAGGCTCTGAAACATGAGTTTTTCTTCCGGGGCTTCTTCAGACATCGGGGCTACTACTCGCTGACGCACGTGGATCAGGCCACGTACCGCAGCGATAAACTGTTTGCCAATCCCGGTAACCCTCGTGTATGGCTCGAGACCGCAGAACTCTTCGAACAAAAGCAGGGCGGAAGCGAAGCGCTTTCTCCAGCAGGAAAAAGGCAGATCGAAGCAGCGATCGTCCAGCTTGGTGATGCAGCGATCGGAGGGGCCCTGGTGGTCGAAGGATATTCCACGGCTGGCGATCCGGGAAGCCAGCTCGCAGCTTCTCGCGATCGGGCCATTCTAGTGCGCCAGTATCTACACACCCAGTTCCAACTTGATCTCCAGAATATCGGGACCGTGCCGCTGGGTGGAGTGCCGCCGCCTGCGGTTCATAAGGGCAGCTGGGACGGAGTGTGCATCGTGCTGCTCAAGGCATCTTTTCGATAATCGGGAACCGAATATGTTCGGCAGCCATATTCCCGCAATTACGTATCCGATCATCCTGATCGCGGTCTTTGCCAGACAATTGTGCCTGCCGATTCCTGCCGTGCTGCTGCTAATGATGGCAGGCGCCCTCGGGGAGAGTGGCAGGTTGAGTTTTCCCGCGATCATCCTGACTGCAGTTGTGGGATGCCTGTTTGCGGATTTTGCATGGTTCCAAGCAGGCCGGTGGTGGGGCAGCCGCATTCTGCGGATTCTCTGCAGCTTCAGCGCAGACCGCAACTACTGCGCCCAAAGGGCAAGAAGTGTGTTTGCGCGATGGGGACTGCCCATTTTGGTGGTCGCAAAATTTATTCCCGGCCTCGATGGAGCCATGCCACCGATCTCGGGAATGCAGGGTGCAGGGAGCGTCGAGTTTCTTTTGTTTGATGCAGTGGGCTCGTTTCTCTGGTCTGCCGCCTACTGCCTGCTAGGCTATCTATTCGCCAACCGCGTGGACATGGCGTCGGCAATGCTCGGCCATGTAAATGGCGCGCTGGCCGCTTTGGTAGTAGCTCCGATCGTCTGCTACGTCCTGTGGAGGGCCTGGGAATTGTTTCGAATGATGCATCAACTTCGCATCCGGACCATCTCGCCTGCACTTCTCCAGGAAAAACTCGCGCTCGGCAAAAAGGTGGTCGTCGTGGATCTGCTGCTCTGCGAAACCGACATCGCGGCAGTCGCCACCCCAGGGGTACCGGGCGCGATTCGCCTCGATCCGGCGCGATTGCGCACCTCCAGCAAAGTCCATGTGCCCGATGACGTTGAGATCGTGTTGTACTGCTCATCCCCGAAAGAAATCACCAGCGCGCGTGTAGCTGTTTCCTTGCGGCACAAGGGGATATCGAAAGTGTGGGTTCTGGAAGGTGGGCTCAAAGCTTGGCAGAAACTAAATCTGCCGTTGACCACCGAACTCGCCAATCCCGAGGAAACCACTACCCGCTTCGGAATCAGAGTGGCGAGTCGGCGACCGCGAGAGTGAGGTTTCGGTTGTCGCATTTTCAACTACCGGCGATGACCGACCGCCGCCGGAACTCATTGATCCCGATGCTCAAGGCTCAATTGGATTCCACCAGATCTTGAGTGCTGCACATTCTGGGTGTATCGTCGCGGACTCTCCGATGATTGATTCTGTCCGAGTGCAAGGAGAAACCCATGCCTGAGCTTACGCACATTGATCCCGGGAGCGCCGCACTGCTGGTGATGGATTATCAGGTCGATGCCCTCACCAAGTTCATGACAGCTGCGCAGTCCGCCGATGCGATCGCGTGCGTGCCCGAACTGATCGCCATGGCACGAGACGCGGGCATGATGGTGATCCATGTCGTTGTCGCATTCCGGCCCGGCCATCCCGAGCTCAGCCCCGGTAACACCGTGTTCATCGCGGTGAAGGCAAACGGAATGCTGGTGGCCGGTAGCGAAGGCGCCGCGATCCATCCGGCCGCAGCGGCACGAGAGGGGGAACCGATAGTGGTCAAGCACCGCGTCAGCCCGTTCGTTGGCACCGACTTGGAGACGCTGCTGCGCGCCAACGGTATCGACACGCTGGTGCTCGCAGGTGTCCACACCAGCGGCGTCGTGCTGTCGACCGTTTGCCAGGCCGTCGATCTGGATTATCGGTTGGTCGTCGTCCGCGATTGCTGCGCCGACCCAGATGCAGAGGTGCATGCGATGCTGCTCGACATCGTCATCCCGAAGCAGGCGGCCGTCGTCACCATGGCGGAACTCGCCGGCGCCCTGCCTGGCAGGTCTTCATGAACGAACGCGAGCGATAGACCTGGAGAAGCGTCGCCACTCCGTCACCAATCCCTTGCCTCGCACGGGCCTCAGGAGTATCTGGCACGAGTTGGTCGAGCGGATTATAGCCGGAACGTCGACGTTAACTCCAACAACTGAATGTTTCGAAACCGGGATGCTAGGCCCGACGTGTGGCACCAGCTTCCGGTTCGCGACTCTACAAGCAGTGCGGCAAAGGCGGCGCCGACCCCCAATATCCAGCCCTCGTTATTGACCGCATGCTCACGCATTCCTGGCCGCTTGACGTGTGCTATCGGGCAGTGTTTTGTGTGAGTTACAACATTGACTCACTTAAAATCGGGCAACGTACTGCCGTAGCGAACGTCCCGCAGTGAAAACACCAAGGTACTTTGGCAAATGGGTCGCCGAGGGTCACGGCGAGCGCCCCGCTTCCCCGGGCTAGATTCGAACTAGCAACCCTTCGGTTAACAGCTATTCGGTTCGCACATTCAACTTGCCGATTTCGAGGGTTATCCCAACGGAAACCAAAGGGGTTAGAGGCACAAAAGCCCCACCTGGGAACCCCGAGAGGCAGTTCAAACGGACTCCAAATGGACTCCAGAAACGTAGAGGCTTCGTCCCATTGGCATTTGATCGGCCACTCGATTCGGAGCGACCTCGAAGCTTTCATTGATTCGCAAAAAAGTGTCGGATAGGATAGGCGTATCAAGCACGAGTGTGAAAGCAGCAGGCTGCCGTGACTCACGACACCATCACAATCTCGCCGGGTTTGCGCTTTCGAGCCGCCATGATCCTGGCGATCATTGCGGATGCACTCCAAATCGTCGTTTTTCCCTTATTCGTCGCGGGCGCTGCATCGCCTGCTGATGACATACTCGATTTTGGTATTGGAGCCGTGCTGGTTTACCTTCTTGGCTGGCACTGGGAATTTCTGCCATCGTTTTTTGCCAAGCTCGTGCCCGGAGTCGATTTAGTTCCTTTCTGGACGATGGCGGTTGCAAACGTCTATCGGAAATCGAAGCGGATCGTGGTCACCACAGAAGAAAGTCGCGAGGAGCACCCCATGCTTTTATGAGAACTGGCAGGCGGGTCCGCATAAGACGGTGATGCACGTAGGACCTTGCGGTCACTGCAACGACGGTAAGGGCAAGGCTGGGGGTTACGATCCTCGACACGCCAAATGGCACGGTCCTTTCAAGACGCTCGCAGATGCCGAGGCTGTATCGGCTGGGATAAAGAACGTTGTTCTCGGTACTGGGGCGTTTCATCAGAGCGTGATGCCTGCGGCGGTTCCTGTCGAGTCACTACCACAGATATAAGATGGCGCAGGAAAGGTCGGGGAAAATCATGGCTCAACAAGCGCCGCTCAATTATGTCTTCTACATTGCAGCCGCTCCGGAGAAGGTGTGGGAAGGATTTGTGTCGCGGGAGTCCAATCGCATCATCTTTGCGGGCGCTGAGTTCGAGGCGGACTTGAAGCCCGGCGGCTCGATGGCGTGGGTCGGCCCCGGGCCTGACGGTAAGCCGATGACTTACGTCGGAGGCAAGGTGTTGCGCGCCGAGCCGCCGAAACTCCTTCAATACACTTTTGCGATGATGAAGAGTGACAAAGCGTCTCGCGTAACTCTTGAATTGCTGGCGGAGACCGAAGCCACCAAAGTAACGGTGACGCACGACGAGTGGGCCGGAGACGACCCCAATTACGCCGCCTGCGCCGATGGATGGCCGCGAATTCTTTCACGCCTAAAAACGCTGATTGAAACCGGAAAGACATTCAAGCCGCACTGATTCGAGCCGGAATTATCTAAGACAAGATGTTCCTGCGCGTAATAAAGCACTGATCCGAAATTTGGCTGCTTGAGAACAGACGCCCGCATGTTGTCTAATGCTCGGGGAGGACTTCTAATGGACATCGTAAGGGCATTGAAGACGGAAGAACGGAAGCTGGAGAAATACGCGAAGAACGCGCTAAAGCAGTTGGCTACGCTGAAAGCGACTATGAAATTCTTTGGTGGTACGACGCCAGGCACGAAACTTGTTTACGGGAAGAAGCGCCGCAAGATGTCGGCGGCTGGCCGACTGGCGATTTCAAAGGCCACCAAGGCACGGTGGGCTAAGGTTCGTGCAGCCAAGGCACCGAAGCGTCGTCGGAAGATGTCGGCTGCTGGCAGAGCGAGCATCGTGAAGGCACAGAAAGAAAGGTGGGCCAAGATTCGAGCGGCGAAGAAGGCCAAGAAGGCCGTTTAGGCGCGTACCCTCAAATCGTATATACCTGTCTGCTTAGTTGACCGCTAAGTTAACAGCAGGGTAAACTTCACTCGTTCTCTTATCTCAATTGATCGGAGGAGCAGCCCTATGACTCTGAGACTCCCATGGGGGCTGGTGAGTTTTTGCGTTCTTCTTGGTGCCATCCCCATTCGCTTCGTACGTCAGCCGTGGGTAGCTCGCCATACGCAACCAAGCGAGCGCAATCCGCTTCTCTAAAACTTCCGTTGAATCCGACACCGATTCCCAAGGAACTGAGTGTAGATTCATGCGAGGTCAAAAACCGCTCGTTCTACCGGCGGGTAATATGCGGCGAACCGCCTGCCGTTAGCGCGGTAGGAAGTTTGGTTGGAGCGATTTCTGCTTTGTTCATAGGAGCTATGGCATTTTGGTTGAACCTAAATACGCGTAAAGGACAAGTAGCGCATGATCAAATGAGGATGTTGCTCGAAATTGATTCAGAATTGATGCGAAATCCGAAACTCTGGGAAGCACACGGAGACCGATTCAGAATGACTGGTATGGCAGCGCCGAGCTACCCAGTCGCTAACTCCACACCCGTTACGAAACGACAACTGGAGCTTTTGGCTTTCGTGCTGAGATATTTTAATTTCTTTGATTTTGTCTAAGGAGCCTACGGTCGAGGGCCCCGCGTCCGGAAAAAGACCAGACAGAACTGGGATGCATGGTACCTATACATGAAAGACTTTTGTGCAGACAATGCTTTTGCTTACGAAGCTTGGCAGGAATTCGGGATTAAGAAGAAGATATATTCTGTGCCGTTTACGAAGTTCCTGACTGAACTATTTCCCACATCCTCATCAACCGGCAATTCGCCTGGATCGGGTGCGGTTCCCACCGTCACGGCTCCGACCGCACCTGCCCCGGCTGCACCTGCTCCGACGACACCTGCTCCACCGCTCACGAAGCCAGGATCACAAATTCCATAAGACTCGACCTCTCATCCGCGATCAACCCGGTGGCGCTCAAGTCTTGCCTGGAACTCGGTTAGCAGGCCAGCCGGCGTCGATCCTTCGCATCAATTCTTCGGCAAGTTCGAGGGATTCCATGAAAGCCGTCTGGCGTGCTGGTGAGGGGTCTGCCTTCGAGTGCAGGCATCTTGCGGCAGAGGAGAATGGCTGCGATGACGCCGAGCGTGCGCTTCCGTCCTTCATCCATCGGGGGAGTCTAACATGTTCGCTTTATGTTCCCTACGAGAGGCGGGTAGACCTCCTGGCCGCGATGGCGATTCAGGACGGAACCCGCTGCTAAGAAACAGCGGATGTCCGCGCGGCGGGGGCGGGCGAGAGCACTGGTGCGGTTTGTCCATGCGGTGAGCCTTATGCTGGCTGCGAGACACCCTTGCCACGTTGCTTCATTTCGTACAGGGTCTGGTCTGCGATGGGAAGCAGCTTTTCAATCGTTTCACCGTCATGAGGGTAGACTGCGACGCCGACGCTGACTGACAGCTGAGGTTGCTGGCCGTCACTCGCTATACGCTCACGAATCCTACGGGAAAACTGCTGAGCGCCTTCAATTCCTGTCTCTGGCAGAATGACACCGAATTCATCGCCGCCGTAGCGACCGGCGATATCGATGCGGCGACACTGGTCGCCCAGAATATTGGCTACCCTACACAGCGCCCGACTCCCTACAAGATGGCCATAAGTGTCGTTAATTTTCTTTAGGCCATCTACATCGAGTAGAAGAAAGGCAATAGGCCGGGCTGTGCGTCGCGAGCGGTTCGTCTCTCTTCCAAACACATTGAGCAGGTCGCGCCAGTTGGCCAAACCCGTTAACGGATCGCACGCCGCCAGATGAAGGACCTCCTCTTCCGCCGACTTGCGTTCCGTAATATCGAACGCCGTGAGTAGCCCGGCTGGCCTGCCACGAATCTCAATCCGGCGCATAGTGACGTCGAGCCACCTTGCGCCGGCCTCTTTTGTCAGGACTTTAATTTCGAAGCGTCGGGGACCATGCTCTCTCTGCAAGCATGCCAATCCTTGCTCAATCAGAATGTCTCGGGAATCCGGGTGAGTAATCTCCCACGAACTCAAGCCATAGAGCTCTTCGCGCTTATATCCGGTAATTTCCTCGGCCGCCCGATTCGCGTAGTAGCACTGTGTCCCCTGGTAGACGATGATCGCAGAGGCTACCGTTTCCGCCAAGGTACGGAATCTATCCTCGCTTTCCCGCAGAGCGGCGTCGGCATGTTCTCGTTCCTCGCGAATGTATTTTTCTTGCAAAGCCCGACGGATGGCTACGGGGAGTCGAGTCAGTCGCTCTTTCAAAATGTAGTCGTCCGCGCCATGCTTGATACACTCCACTGCCTTTTCTTCTCCGAGCGCTCCGGACACCAAGATGAAGGGTATGTGTCTGTTCTGCTGCCGCACCAGTCGCAGGGCATCCATCCCCGTCCAGCTCGCAAATTGGTAACCCGCCAAAACCACGTCGTAGTCTTGCGTGCGCAGCTTTTCGGAGAGGTCTTCAAGCGCAGGGACCGGGTCGCACCGGAACTCCAGGTTTGCGTTTGTTAGGGCGCTGCGGCATAGCTCCAAGTCAGCAACATTGTTCTCGAGAAATAAGATCCGGACCGGACGCTCGGAGAGTGGACACTCTTTTGGCGATTCTTCGTTCATTGGATCCGCCTTTGCCGATCCGACGGGTGAGCAGCGCTGGTTACTCGCAGGTGAGGGGTAGCGGTGACGTTGCTAGCGGATCTGTCGGACGTTGGCACGTTATTAAACCACTATGGAAATTTTCGGCGCGCAGCTTCGCGCCGTCAAGTCTGAACCGGCTAATCATGCCGAAACGATAACTCAGGGCCTCCTAGTAGACAGTTTGTCAGCGGGCCTGGTTGACGGCGCACTCGCAAGAAATGCGCTCTGTACGTCCCGTTCGAGGAAGCGCGCGGATAGGCCTAGGTCGGTGTTTTCTCATAGTCTCGCCATAGAGGCTTGTCGGGTGACTCATACGAACGTGTGCCAAACTGAACAGATGCCCTTCCTTCATCGCAATAGATTAGTGGTTGTGTTGGATAATCGCGGATCAATTCTGCGCACCACGCTTTACGTTGTTGCGGCTGTAAGTCGAGGACGGAGTCGAGGGAATTATGGCATCGAAACCGAAAACAGGCTCACGTTTGCGGTCTTCCGGCGGTCGGGGTTGTCGCCAATCGGGCTCGGAGAAATTATCGCGGATTTCGACGTGTGGGAGGCGGGCAATCTCGACGCTGCGACAACCAGCGTTGCGTATTAGGAACATGTGCTAAATGGAACAGGCGACGAAAACTAAAGAGGTTATAAACACTCAACTCCACGGGACAGAGAATGATCCACGTCCCCACCCCCGGGGCCGGATAGGTTAACCGCTATTCGGCTCTTTTTTCGTTCTCTCTTAACGGAACGATCCGAACCACTGCCGATGGTGTGATTCCCAAAGGACCCATTTCCTGCAAAGTGCCATCGCGATTCACATTCTTGATCCAAGGGTATGGGAGACCCCAAACTATTACCTATGAAAGCACAGTGCCGCATTCCAGTAGTCACTTATTCCCGAAGTTGGACAACTAATCTGAGGGGTCCCGTGCGGCGCTTTGCCTTGGCCCATTTGCAGGTCACCGCGCCAGGGACCTCAGAACTGGGTACAAGCGATTCAGACGACTTGCGAAAAGAGTTCTCGGGCTTCAGTAAAACTAGGCGGGGCGATCACAAAGGAGAACGAGGAATGAAGATATTTGCAGCAGCCATACTAGCGGTTCTGGCCGCCGCTTTTCCAGCCGGAGCACAGGAACACGCGCCACGTGTGGAAACATGCCGGGCCGATCTTACCACCTGGAACGGTGAAATGTCCGGTTATTGGGGCGCAGAGAACGTTAAACATGATTCTAGCTTGCCCAATAAGAGTGCGGTAAGCAGCCTTAGTGCGGCGGAGTTGCTAAACCGAGCAGCAGAAATAGGGCAGTGTTTAAACGTAGATAGTTCCAACAGGTCAGCCTACGAAGGCTTGGAAGCTCTGTACTTGCAAATTGTAGGGGACCGCGCCCAGTGGTTTATCAAACGCCACGGGCTTGGACGCAGTTTCGACAAAGAAGATAAGGCGGGCATGCGATAGAGAGTTTGCAAACTCGCTCTCCAAAGCGATTTTTAAATAAACTCTACCCTTGCCAGGGCAGACGGCCATGACCCTTGAACTTCCGGTTGAGCGACGCGACAACCTCCTCCAGCGTGAGCTTGGCGCTGGCGAGGGTGATTTGTTCTCCCATATACCCGGTCCGGCTGGACCAGTGCTCCCACGATTCCAGACTCCTCGCGTGCGCCCCGGTCTCGGTGTGGAATTGTTCACTGTAAACCAAGAGATTTGTTTCGAGCTCCGATGCAGGCTTGCTCACGCGACGATCCGTCCGGATTGGCTTCCTGTCCACTTCGGCCAATAGATTGTGAGCGTCGTGCGACAGGTGAGCGGTCTGCCAGGACTCCCGGGCGTGACCGATCGCAATAACAGCTGGCCAGAGTGCCCGGTGAATATAGGTAATCTTGCCGGAAATCAGCTTGCTCACGAGCACATCCGGATGTGCTGCCAACTCGCAATTCACTCGAAAAATCTCGTGACTCCGCGAATGCGCCCACCACGATCCGCGCACTGGTGCGCCTGTTATCAGCACGCAGACGTTCGGCAGGTTCGCGTCGGTCTGGAGTAGCAGGCCGTGTTCTTTCAGCTGGGTGAGCACTGACACTGATTCAGAATACATGCGGGTACGTCCAGAAAATAAAAAATAAAAAGTGGATCGCGGTGTCCTTGGAGATGTGCCCTGGGACGGTGCTTGTTGGGAATTGCGGGCTCAATGTGGGGGATCGCCTCGAAATCTCGCGCCTGCGTTCCGCCGGAGGTGAGACGCGCGGCAACGTAATCTCCTTCGGCAACAATCGACACAGAGCTCTCCTTCCAGTCCAGAAAGTCCGCTCGCGTGTATGTCAGTCCTTCGGCGAGAGCGTCCATACCCTTGTGGTGAGGAAGTTTCTGTGTTGATTGGCGAAAATGTCTATAGCGCTGACGACTGTCCGGTTACTGCGTTAATCAGGGTCAGCACTCGCAAGCGCCTCGCGCGGCACGACAGGCCCCGTGCCGCGCGTTTCATCCCCACACTATTTCGGATTCGACGGCTGAACTCCAACTTGATCGGGGAGCGGCATCGGCGATGTTAAGCCACTGAATTCAGGCGCCGCGCCGGGCATGGAGTTGTCGTTTTGTGAGGCGGCCACGAGCCACGCGCCGCCGCGTTTCTCTGCGATCATGGTCATCATTCCATATCGCGGGTTTCGCGGTGAGCGATCGGGATTCTTATCGCCTGCGACTTTCCAAGTCCAGTGCACGACGGCCACGTCCGGCCGCAAGAATCGCGCTTCCACCCGCAGCAGCGTGATCGTTGAATCCTTGAAACGCCCAGAGAGCAGCCGCGTGTGGTAGCTTTCGAAGTCCAATCGGCCATGGATCAGCGTGGCGCCGACGGTCACGAAGTCCACATCGTCCGCCATAATTTGTGCCAGCGCGTGGCCATCGTGTTTGGCCCAAGCATCGCAGAAATCCTGCGGAATCTGGCGGACAGTATTCGAATCCGTTTTTGTTTGGGCGCGAACAGGCGCGGGCGCGATCATGACCAAGGCAAGTAGTGTGAATGCCAAAGTTTTCACGTCGTTTCGACTCCTTCCGCATCAGGCTATCAAAGTACTCGCGCCCTTGCATCACCGTTAGGTCCTGGTAAGTCGCGTTACCGGGCATGTCCGGTAAGGGCTGCGGGCTCAACCGGTGGATGCAACACCACTTGAGCTGCTGGTCCGACGATGCTTCCCACTAGAGAACCGACCGGTGCGGCTTTGCTCGACCAGACCCTAGCCAGGGAGGTGTTTCGCCTGAATCAACCCTCGCGAACGATCCGTAGCCGCTGAAAGCCCTCGGGGTGAGGTTCGAGTTAGTGTTGCATCGACCCATTGAATCCACCGTTGTTTGTGGGCAATGAAACTCAGAGATTTCAAG
>Ga0302324_100005961_pt1 | contig 26452 bp, 18 predicted proteins | sample Palsa_T0_1_FD_201949 | JGI IMG/M metagenome (GOLD analysis project Ga0302324, IMG submission 201949) | Peat permafrost microbial communities from Stordalen Mire near Abisko, Sweden - Palsa_T0_1 | ecosystem: Environmental > Terrestrial > Soil > Palsa > Peat permafrost | place: Sweden: Abisko... | reverse complement strand
AAAGATCACCGTACCGCCGCCCGTGACCACGCGAGGTCCTCGGAAGCCATATACGATCAACGCTTCGTTCGGTCCTGCCTTGCGGTACATGCGGGCGATCAGCCCCATCAGCAGGATCAAAGCCAGAACAGCCAGACCTACGAAAACAATGTATTCATTCATTGCGATCCCGGCCCTTTCGCCCGGGAGGTGAGTTGTGAATGGTTAACGTCAATGTCTCCTTGCAAAGTGTGACAATCTGCTGTGTAACAGGGCACGACTTTAGTCGTGCCGGAAGACCTGCAATGCCTCGTACAAAGGCACGACTTTAGTCGCGCCGAAAGATCTGCAATGCCTCGTAACAGGGCACGACTTTAGTCGTGCCGCAAAGCCCGCCAAAATATTTCGGGCTTTAGCCCCTGCGAAATCCCGTGGCCGCAATGAGGCCCCATCAAAGAGCATCCCTCAGTGATGCGAATCATGCTTACGCCCGTTCCGCGGGAAGATCTTGGCAAGAAATCCGAGCAGGAAAATCCCCACCAGGATCGACATGTCGGTGATAAGAACGGTTGTTTGATTCATCATGCGTTTCCCGGTCCTTTCAGCCGGGTTGTCGTAGCGCCGGCGTCCTCGCCGGCTGTCCTGAGGGCGCCCCGGCCCTCAGAGAATTGGCTAACCTTGGATCCGGGGTGACCCTACATTCTTCGCAGCTCGTCTCCGGCTTCCACTTCCTCCCATCGCCTCACCCAGGCGACTCCTTTTTCGTACCGAACAACAAAGACCTCCTCGCCCTTCGCAATCGCGCCGTTCTCCGATCGTGCCGGAGCCGACTTGCGCGCGCCGAGCTGCTCATAAACGATCTCGCCGATGCCTCCCTCTCGAATCGGCGCAGACACGCGGCCCACCACTCCTTCAACCGCAGTTTCGTGGTCTGTGAGTTCCTTCTCGTGCGGTAGCATCACCTTGGTCAGGAAGAAGAACACAATCGCTCCCCCGCCAAAACCGGCCAAAACTGACAGCACCAGCACCACCAGCGCCGCGAAGGTCTCATGCCGCGTAAGCAGGTAGCCCGTCGCGCCGAACCACGTGATGAAGACCATGATTGAGAAGGCATTCCACCACGGCACCGTCGACTGGCCTGCACTCCCACGGCCAGTCGACCCGCCCTGAGGCGCATGTCCTGCATGAGGCAAGTGCGCTGCGTGTCCAGCCGTCGGCATATGCGGCACGTGCGTCCCATGCGGCAAGTGAAAGTGCATGTGCCCGCCGAGATGGCCCATTCCCCCAAGCAACGAAAATCCGCTCAGAAAGAGACCAGCCACAAAGCACACAAAATAGAAAGTCTCCCAGTTCATTTCCTCACCCGCTTTCTTGCCGGGAATTTCGGCACCTCGGGCCCAGCCGTTGCCGGCCGCGATTGATCAAATTCGGGGTGCCACACCCTCGCCGCGTTCTTGTTTTTGCGGCTAGGGTGGGAACTCGCGCTCTTCTCATCTCTTGCGGAGTCCGTATTGGTGCTTGTCTTCAGAGGCCCGCCGTTCGTTTTCAGAGGTCGCGTCGCAAATGTCGGCCGCAACACCTCAATCAGTCGCGGCATCAGCCCAGGCGTCTCCAGAATCGCCTCGAGCATCAGCAGGCACTCCCGCGTGCGCTCATGCCGGGCTAGCGCCAGCAGCGCCGCCATCAGCTCCGGATCGCGCCGAAAGCGCTCAGCTCCATCCACCAGCCAAAGATCGAGCTTGTCCTCCACTCTGCGTAATTCGCTCATCAGCTCCGGGTGGTACCCCTCCGGATCGTCCACCAGGTAGCCGGGGTGCACCTTGAAAAACCCCGCCAGAATCTGCCGCGTGGTGTTGGTCAGGTGCGGCCGCGCACCGTTCTCGATCTGCGAGATGTAGCTCTGGCTCATCTTCGAACCCGTCTCCGCCTCAATCGCCCGCACCAGTTCCTGCTGGTTCATGGCCCTGTTCAACCCGCGCAAGCTCCCCTCCACCTCGCGCAAGTACCGAATTTTCTCTCCCAGTTTCATCCCGTGCCCACAGTTCCCCAGTTCGAATCCGGACTCCCTGATTCCCTTGTTAACTCGTTCACCAGTTCAGTGACTCACTTGCTCACTGTCTCTAATATCGCAATCTGCAATGACGATATCGCAATCCGTAATATCTGTCAACGAAAATCGGCGCTTGTCACAGCCATACGTTTATTCACTTGTTTTCAGCGATTTGCGAGAATCCCGGAATCTGCCATCGAATGCCCCCATTTCCCATTTCCCATTTCCCTTTTCCCATTTCCCTTTTCCCTTTTCCTTGCTCCCTTTTCCCTGTTCCCTGTTTCACTTCTTCACTCGTTCACTTCTTCACTGTTTCATCTTCACTCGTTCACTCGTTCGCGCCTTTTGCGCATAATTTCGAGTTCCCGGCGCACAATCTCCTTGGAATTGACAAAACCCTGTCCACAAGGAGAACTCGCCATGTTTCATGCACTCGCTCCCAAGACATCAACCCATCCCGAGTTCAAGCTCGGACCCGCTCTTAAAAATCCATCCATCGCCTGTTGCCATTTCGCCTGGGAACGCGGTTATCGCGCAGGGATGAAGGCGACGAAGAGTCGCATGCTCGCAAGAAAGTTTGCCCGTGATGCTTTTTGCCAGGCCTTGCCCGCGCTCTCCGGGCTCGAGAACATCGGCAATTTCCTCGCCTGCGTCGCCTTCGCCATGGCCACCGGCGTCTTCGTCGATGGAGACGGCGCCGAGCTTCTCGAGTCCGCTCAGGTCGCCCTCGACGCGCTTCTGCTGCGGAGAAAAACTAAGCTCAGCCTATCCAGTAAATGGATTCTCGAACCCGAGCTCTGATACAAAAGGACTTAGCCATGCAGACATCGAAAATAAAGGACTTAAGCGCGCAAAAACGCGCGAAAATCAACCATTTTCCGATAAAACCCGGAAATTCCCGGCTCGGAATCCTCGCAAATCTGGTCCTTTTTCCTCGCCCACGCGTTCACTCGATCACTTCATCACTGTTTCATTGGCTTCCTGGGCCCTTAACCCTGAACCCTGGCTCCATCTCCCAATCCTCCCTTTCGGCCCAACCACGAAGGGCAGCGAAAGAGCATTCCAGTTCCGGTCAGCGTCCGTCACTTCACCCCGAGCAACATCCGGCTTCAACGCACTCCAGTTCCTCCCGTCGTCGGTCGAAACGTCCGTCCCATTCGGCCCAACCGTAATCCATGTCTTCGTCTCCGCGTCGTACGCAACCGCCGACCGGTACCCATGCGGCGTCGTCTGAGCGGCCGGCCAGGTCCGGCCGCCGTCACTGCTGTACGCCGCGGTTCCACCCGGTTCGTCCGGCCGGTCATACCTGCCGCCAACGGCGACTACAATCGCGGTCTGTATCGCGTTCCTGCTCGTGAACGGCTTTGCGGCCAACGAGAAGACGCCGGACGGCGCTCCACCGGAACCAACGGGCACATTCGCACTGCTCCAAACGACGGTGCAATCCGTCGTGGCGGGTCCGGTCGGATGGCCAGGGGGCGGCGAACATTTAACACCAGTCCCATACACATGTGAGGGTGAAATGCCACCGGTACCAAAAAGGAGAAAAACTCCATAACCTGTCAACGACGAATTACTAGCTGCGAAGGCACCTTCTCCCGGCGCGGACTCCCGGCCTGTCTCGCCTGCCGCATACCAGGTCCGTCCAGCGTCCTCGCTTTGGAACATGGCGAAAACGCCTCGGACCGGATCACCGAGCACATAAACCTGTTTGCCTTCGGTCTCGTAAATCGCGTCCCAAAAACCGTCTTCGTCCGGATTTGTGAACACCAGCTTCCACGTCGCGCAGCCATCCGTCGTCTGGTAGAGCCGCGAAAGATCGCCCTTGCCGCTGGACATTACGATGGCCGTCTTTGCATCAAAGGCCTGAACGCCGCGGAAGTCGAGCTTCTCGGCACCCGGCGGGGTCGAGCAAACCTGCCAATTCGCGCCGCCGTCCACCGTGCGCAACACTGTTCCATTTGTGCCGCTCGCCCACACAACCTTGCCGTCCACCGAGTGAATCCCACGCAGATCGGCCGTAGTATTCGAATTCTGAATCGCCCACTGTGCCTGTACGACTGTACGGGCCGCGAACAGCACCACAAGCAGGATCGCAATCTGAAAAACATAGCCCCGCATCTTCATCCGCCACACTCTTACACCTAACCGACACGTGGGTCAGGGCCTTCGTCAACTCACGAACCAGGGCCTTGAGCAATACATGAGCCGGGGCCCGACTTCAGTCGGATCGAATACCGGTCCAGCAAAGCATGAGTCAGGGCCCGACTTCAGTCGGGCCGCAGAATGCCTAAAGAATCACTCGGGCTTTAGCCCCTGCATACCCAGCGCTTCTTCCTTCTTCAACATCTTCAAGAAAGTTGACCCGAACGGGTACTCCTCCGGCGCATTCGCGAGGCTCCGTTTTACCGGGTTGTTCTCAATATAGGCCTTGTGCTGCGCAAAGCTCGCGCCGTCAAAGATCCGCACCTCAGAGAAGCCAACCTGCCAGACGTCTCCCTTGAAGCCGAGCTCTCTGCCCGCACGGAACGAGAAGCCTCCCTTGATGAACTGAACGGCCTTTTCGACAGTTGATTCCGCAGGAACCGTTAACAAAACGTGCATATGATCGGGCATGACGACGAATTCGTGGACAGTAAAATGGCCGGCACGCATGTTCTCGCGAAGTACGTTAATGAACAAATTCGCCATGCGGTCGGTTTGAAAGAGAGTTCGGGATTGAGCAGTCTTCGAAGTAATGAACAATGTGCGAGCGTGGGTTGCGGTCATATCCGTTGTCTTCGTTCTCTGGGGCTTCGACATTGACAGGGGCTAAAGCCCGCTCCATCTTGTGCTCGATGCGGCCCGGCTGAAGCCGGGCCCTGACTCATTTTTTGCGACTTCCTTTGGGATTCTTTGGTGATGGTGCATTGGGTTTGACTCAAGACCCCTCCGCCTCATTGCACCGCAAAATCGATGAACCCGCGCTCCGGATCAGTCGACAACAGCTTGACCGTCACCTTGTCGCCAACGTCGAGGCCCTTGCCGCCCTGCACCACCATGCCTTCCACATGCGGATTGAGCGTGCGGACGAAGGTCCCATGCTGGGTCGCGCCGGTGATGATTCCCTGGAAGCTCTGCCCGATCCGCGGCTTCAGGACCACGGCGGCGATGCGCTTCTCCATCTCGCGCTCCACCTTGCGCGCGTTGTCCTCCATCAGCGTGCAGTGCGTGGCAATGGTGTTCAGCTCATCCTCGGAGTACGGCTGATTAGCCTTGGCAAACAGCGCCTTGAGCAGCCGCTGCGTCACCACATCTGGAAACCGCCTGTTCGGCGCGGTCGAGTGTGTGTAGTCCTGCACAGCCAGGCCGAAGTGCCCCGGCGAAACTTCGTTCGGCTTCACCAGCACGTACTCGCCCGGCCCCATCAGCTTCACCACTGTCAGCGACAGATCGGGAAAGTGCATCGGGTCCTTCTGCTTCTGAGCGAGCAGAAAATCATTCAGCGCCTTCGAATCTGGGTCCGCCGGCAATGTGGTTCCGAGCCCCCGCGCGACCTCGACGATCCGGTCCCAGCGCTTGGGCGTGCGCACAATCCGCCGAATCGATGCCACGCCCGCGTCCTGAAACGTCCGCGCGATCACTCCATTGGCCGCCACCATGAACTCTTCTATAAGCGACGTAGCCCGGTTCTTCTGGAGCTGCGCAATGCTAGTCGGCTGGTCTCCTTGCATGATTGGCCTGGTTTCAACCGTCTCAAGATCGAGCGCGCCATGCTGGAACCGACCGTCGACCATGTACTGCGCAGCCTTGTCCTGCAACTTGAGTTGAGCGGCCAGATCGGCGCTGGCTGCGACCTTGGCTGGGGCCGGTCCACGACCCTCAAGCCACGCACCCACCCCGTTGTAGGCAAGCTGAGCCTTGTTTTTTACAAGCGCCCGGTACGCATTGCCGTAAGAGCAGGTTCCCGCTGGATCAACAAGAAACTCAATCACGAGCGCAACGCGATCCTCATTTTCATTCAGAGAAGTAATTCCTTCAGAGAGTTCGGCAGGCAGCATGGGAAAGACTTTGACGCCGGTGTAGACCGAGGTGGTCTCGCTCGCGGCGTGCGTATCGAGCTGTGTTCCCCTCGGCACGCGCACATCCACATCGGCCACGCCCACAAGCACACGTATGTTGCTATTGGGCAGTTGCTCGGCCCACTCAATCTGGTCGAGATCCTTTGACGTGTCGTTGTCGATCGACGACCAGAGCAGGTTGCGGAGATCCTGCGTGCCAGTAGCCGCAGGCAATCCGGGTTGCGCCTGAATGGCGGCTAATTCGGATGTGGCTGCGCTGGGGAAGTCGGGGTGAAAGCCGTGCTCGAGCATCGTGGCGTGCGCTGAAGCGACGAGATTGAACTGCTGCGATTGGCTGGGTTGCATGTGGAACTGGGCTCCTTGACACGAACAGCCAAGGCTAACACGGCGGGCGGAGGCTCAGTCTGTGAGCGCTGTGAGTCGGGCCGCTAGTTCGTCGACCCGGCCGACGTCACGTTGACGATGAAATAGACACTCTGGCTTACGACCGCATTGTTCACGTTCTCGCTCGCAGTGACAGTTAGCGTAACAACGCCGAGCGGAGTGCCAAACGATGCAAGCTGGCTCCCGCCGCTGTTGCATCCGATACCCACACCGCCCAGGCCCGCGAGAAGGAGAAGCAACACGAGGAATCGCCGTGCTCGACGGCCGGAGAATATCCGAGCCCGTCGGCCGAAGGGCAGCAGGAAGAAGGCCAACGCGGCCAGCGCCGTCCCACCCGCAGCTCTCGGCCATATAGCCGGATGCCGGTTACGCGAAACAGAAGTGCTCGAGGATTGCCCCGTTGTGAATGTCTGCACGACAAAGGTCACATTCGCGGGTGGGGTCACATCCTGCGGCGACGGCGTGCAGGTCATGTCATTCTGCGACGGCACTGAGCACACAATCTGCACCGGACTCGTGAATCCGCCCAGGGCAGCAATGTTGAACGCAACCGAGCCTTCAGATCCTTGCACAATATTCAGGTTGTTCGGCGGATTTTGCGCCGATGGCGTGACGGTGAATCCCTGCACGTCGATATCAAGCGTGTTTGAGTTGGCCGAGCCGTAGACCGTATCGCCCTGGTAGAACGCGTAGATCGAATCGGTGCCGCCGGGAACGGTTTGCGTGGTGAGCGTCGCGAATGATGAGTCACCAGAGCTCGACGGGCCAATGGTAACTGTCCCAAGGATTGTGGTCCCGTCGTAAAAGATGACCGCCCCGGTCGGATTCTGCTCCGCGCCCGCAGCCGGGGCAACCTGGGGCGTGACAGTAGCGGTCAGAACAAGCACTTGCCCGGGCGCAACTGTGGTGAGGTTCGACGTGAGGACCACGATGGGTGGGTTTTTGGCAACGGTGATGATGGCGGCCAGAGAAGTGGAAGCCGCGTAGTTGGTGTCTCCGCTGTAAATCGCAACGATTTGATGGGTTCCCGAGATAAGTGGGGCCGTCAGCGTGAGGATCGCGGCGGAGGGAGTACCCGTGATCACCGGAGCAACGCCCTGCGTAACTCCATCCAGAGTGAATGTGACTGTTCCTGTAGGCGGCGGCGCGCCGGCACTCGAATTGGACGAAGTGATGGTAGCCGTTGCCACGAATGCGGCGCCTGGCGTATACGTTGGCGAGTTGGTGGTCACCACGACGCTGGTCGTGCCGGCTTCAACTTCGACGAGCACAGCGGGCGAATTAGTTGAGGCGTAAACAGAATCGCCGCTGTATTCGACAACAATATTGTGCGCCCCCAGGCCGAGCACCCCGGTGATGGTTGTGCTTGCGCTGGATGTTCCGCCCGCGCCGGCAACCAGTGTCACATCGGCAAGGTCCGTGCTGGTGGTGAGGTCATAGAACGTGACGGTGCCTGTGGGGGCAGGCCCGGCAGTATCGGAAACGACATTCCCTGAGAGCGCAAGCGACCCGCCGGGATTAATGACCTGTCCCGCGTTGATGGTGTTGTTCACGGTCACCGCGCCGCTTCCCGTAACCAATGTATGCCAGCGATTGACGAGGGCATGAGCATCCACCGATCCGAGGCCGGTCGCGAGGTCGTAACCGGGCGCTGCGGAGAAACCAATGAATCCAGAATTGTCACAACCCGCGGTGCCGGCCACGCAGGGTAGGCGTGCAGAACCGAGATCGATGTCGATGAAAACGCCGTCTGCGCGGCTCAGGTCATAAAGTCCGGGGGCAAGGTCGCCCTGAGCGCCGTATCTCTGCGAAATGAGAGACGCTATTCCGCCGAAGATCGCCGCAGCTGCGGAGCTGCCGCCAGCACGATACAACGTGCATCCGTTTGAAGCCGTGCTCCCGGAGAAACAGAAAGCCACGCCGGGACTCGCCGCGCTGTCGAACGCTGTTGGAAGCGCAAGGTCGGGCAGCGATCGGCTTTGTGTGCCCGGGCTCGCCTGGTTGCTGATCGATTGCCATGCAGGCGCGGAGTAGAGGGAGCTTATGCCTCCGCCGCCCGCGTAGACGGGGTCCGCGGCGTTCACGGGAGACCAGGCCGAAAGTCGAGCGCTATCCGGCGCGATGCCTTCGGCGGAAAAGGCAACGGCGCCAACCGCTGTGTTCCATTGCGTGGATGCGAGGGCATTCACGCCAAAGCCTGCTTCGACGCGCGCGGAGCTACCTGCGCGGGTACAGGCGGAAGGTCCGCTGTCTCCTGAGGCAGCGACGATGGCAATCCCTTCGGCCGCGGCCTGCCGGTAAAGAGCGGAATAGAACGACTGATGCGCAGGACTAAGAGCGGCCTCACAAACCGAGTATCCAACAACGACCGTGTGTGCGAGGGCGTGATCGACGATCGACGCCAGAGCGAGGTCCAATCCATCTGTAGCAGCGGTAGAGGCAGCGGGCACAAGCAGGATCTGCGCGCCGGGCGCGGCGGCGCCAGCCCAGGAAGCAGTAAGCGTAGCGGCGGCCTGTTCGGCCCCCAGTCCCGGATTGGGGCCATCGGGCAGAACTGCAAGCGGCGAGGCGGACAGTTGAAAAGTTTCGCGGAACGAAGATACGTCCTGTGGATTCACATTGCTTCTAGAAGGGATAGCGATGAGTTCACCCGCTCCGTTCGTTCCGGCCGCGTGCAGCGCATCGAGATCAAGAAGCGAGCCAATCGACTGTGGGGTTAACGCGGCTGGATGATTCCTTGAAACCTGCTGGATCATTTCTGCGGCGGAAAGAGAAAAGGGCTTAGGCTCGGTGACGGCAGCGTCAGAGAGGGCGCCGTCCAGCGATGCAATTCCCTCTACGAGAGGCGCAAGCGGCGCAGGAACGGAGATGGAACTGGCCAGGATGAAACGAGAACCGGAAGGCCTGGAAGCTCTATGGATACTGGTTGAAAACGCGTGCTCAAACTCTGCGACCGACCCGGAGATCTCAATCCAGCCGCGCCCGGCGGGAATAGAGACATTCTGCAACCCCTGGCTTTCTAGCCACTCGGCCACAGCTCCCACATCAGACGCGGAGTTTGAATAGTTCGCAGCAAAGGCCGACGGGGTAAGCCACTGGTGGTATTCGGGCGAGCCCGAAGTCTGCAGCGATTGCAGTCGTGCAGTCAGCGCCCGCTGTTGCGCGGGAGACGGCGCGAGCAGCACGAGGACGCGACCGAGACGCGCATTCGCCGGAGCCGGGCCGAGGTCGATCGCGCCAGGCTGGGCTGGAGAGACAGACCTGGAGAGAGCCACAGAATTGGCGTCCCGCCAGTCCGCAGCAATTCGAGAATCCGGCACGGCGGACTGGGCCGACGCAATCTCAAGACCGAAAAAGCCTGCAGCTTCGAGGGCGGCCACGAAGAGGAGAGCGAGCGGAAGACCGGATCGGAATTTGCTTGCCATGTTCCTCTTTAGCCCGTGGACTCCGAATCGGATTGCAAATCAATCCGAAAGGCATCCTTCCATCGTGCACCAGCGAGGAGTGGATGCACACTAGCTCTTTTTGGGCAGAGCCTTGAGAGGCTCAACACGCTTCGCCCCGATTGTATAGCGATTCGAGAAGGCTCGATTTGGATTATGCCGACAGAGGTGCAGTGCTCGCAGCAAAGCCGAGCGACTCAATAAAACGGGATCCTGCCGCACCATTTACTAACGTGAGCCGGTGGAGCGGCAGGTTCGAACATGCCCTTACTGGATGCCGAGGTCAGAGAGAACCTTTGGCTTCTTTTCATCCACAACAAGCAGGTTGTGGCAAGCCGAGCAATCCTGAGTAATTGAGGCTTTGCCGTCTTTGGTTGCGTGGTCGCCGTCGTGGCAACGGAAGCAACCCGGATAGCTCATGTGGCCGATGTGGTTCGGATGCGTTCCCCAGGTCACCTTCATATAGGGGAAAACATTCTGGCTGTAGAGGAGCACGAGCTGTTCGCCGGCTGACTTCACAAGATCGCCTTTGGAGGCGAGGACCTCATGATGGTTGGCCTGGTAGAAAGCCTCGAGCTGTTGAGGCAGCTTGACTTTCGCCTCCTCCTGACTGGCATAGTTTGCCTTGAGCAATTCCATGCCTTCTTTGTGAATCCAGGGGATACCCGGACTGATGGCGCCCTGCTCCATGGCGCGGTTGAGGGCATCCTCGGGCGTCACAAAGGTGTGTGCTGCTCGGTTGTGGCAGTCGATGCAATCCATCACGCGGCGTTCACCCTTCGGTTCGGCGCCATTCAGCGCGGAAGCAGTAAAGGTGGTCTCCGATCCATCGGCATTGCGGCGCTGCACCCACGGAATCGCAGTGCGCGAAGAATCGGTAGTGATGTATTCGATGTGGCCAAGATGGACGCCGTGAATTCCCGTGAGGTGAGAGAGCGAATCCTGGCCGCCCAGGTGGAGTACGACTACGCTCTGGGTTTCAGTGTTGCTCTCATCATCGGCAAAGGCAGACTTAACCAGCAACTTTTCACCGATGAATCGAGCTGGTGTGTGGCAGCCCTCGCAGATATACCGCGCGGGGCGGAGGCTCTCGACCGGCGACGGAATGGGCGTGGGATAGCGATTGAACGTGACTTCAACGAGCTGCTTGGTTCCGTTCACCTTGGCGGCGAAGTAGGAAGCGGCACCGGCGCCGATGTGGCAATCCACGCAGGCCACGTGGGAGTGAGCAGAGATTTTGTAAGCCGTGTACTCCGGATGCATCACGTGGCACGATTGACCGCAAAACTGAGGAGAGTCCATGTAGGCGGCGCCCCGATAGCTGGCCACCGCAACAACGAGGAGATTCACGATGGTCGCGACGAGGACAATGTCGAGCCCGTGACGAAACATGCGGTCGTTTAGATCGATCCTGGGGAATTCGGCCGGGATCTGGCCGGCTTTCTGGAGCTTCCTGCGGCGAATGATGATGCCTACTGGAATGAGCACCAAGCCGAGGATGAACAAACCAGGAAGTAGCAGGAAGAAAATGATGCCAAGATAGGGATTTTCATCGGTTCGCCCAAACAGCTCAAAGAGCCAATAGGCAATCATGGTGACGCCGGAAGCGCTGGTAATGGCGCCACCGGCAAGACTTATGGGATTGTTGCCAAAGAAGAGAGCCGGCCGCACCCAGTTTTCGCGAAATTTTTGCAAGAATGGCAATTGATTGTTCCTCACACGCTAGATTTTGGGGTACATGAACGAGAAGCCGCGATTGCGGAGGGCTCGATCGTCTCCGTGCCGGCGGCGTGTGTGCACTCCTGCCGGCTGAACTATCGGGAGACACGAGTCGAACCTATCGTGGCATTCGCGCAGGGTGGGCCTTGGCGAGTCCTTATTCGGTACCGGCTTCGCCGGGCCCAATTGTGCCGGGCCCGGATTCCGGATTTCGGCCGACTACTTCCCGAGGCTCTTGTAGAAGACAACCGCATCCTTTAGATCGGCATCGGGGAGCGCAGCGGCTGCCTTCATCTTAGGGCTGGCCTTGATGCCCGCGATCATCTGGTCGACGGTGAGCTTCTTGATGTCGGGGTCGGTCACAGGCTTGATGCCCATCATCTTGGCCATGCTGGGATTGGGAACGCCTTCGGAGCCATGGCAGCTCTGGCACTTGGCTTTATAGGTCGCCTCGCCGCTGGATTGCGCGAAGCTCACAGCACTCGCCACAGCTACAACGAGAGCCAACACAACTTGAGAACGAAGATTCTTGGACATGGTGCGGAACTCCTTAAGTCCTGCAGAAAATTCGGAGGGGCCCGACTTGAATCGAACGCCCTGGCGAACGAATGGTTGCACAAGCGAATTCAGCAAACAGCAAACTGCGACGCCTGCGAGTGGGTTAAACAGCAATCGAGGGGGAAGAGCAGAAGGAAATCCCAATCCTCCCCCGGTGGATAGAAGCGGACCCTGACACTCTGGGCCACGAACTCCCCAAACATTTCGCGAAAACGGTCTGAACCATCCAAACCGTTTTCTGTGTATTCGTCCTACATTTGTTCGCTGGAGAATGCCTACGCTAGAACTCGTAGTGAATCCCCAGGGTTACGTTGTTGGCATGAAAATTCCGTGCTGCGGTTAAGCCCGACGGCGATTCTGTGAGTCCTGTCGGTTGCGATAATGAGGCGCATGGGACCGTCCCCGACGTCAGCGATGTTGACGTGCTGCAAAGCTCAGGACCAGAAGGTCCGCCTTCCCCATATCCATAGAAGTTGTACTCAGCCTTCATCGTCACCGTAGGACGCACTGCCCATGCCAGATTCACAAAGGGGGTCTGGTAAGTGGAGACGAGCGAACCGTTGACGTCTCGCGCATCGTTGAAGAACCGGCTTCCGTTCACTGAGCTGATGCGGTAACCGAAGTTCGATTGGATGACCTTGACTGGGGACAACCTGAGAGATACCGATCCGTATTGCGTTGGCGCGTTCATGAAATCGCGCCCGAACCAGTCAGCAAGCTGCGTCGTCGACCCTCTGGTGAATACGCCGGGGCAGACGTTCGGCGCTCCGTTGCTCGTGACCGTGGCCGTCCCAGGATAGGCACTTGGCTTGTTACTCGCGTTCTGGGCGCCATTGTCGAAGCAGATGTTGGTTGCCGTATAGACATCGGTGATGGCATAACTGAAGTCGAGCCCATAGTGATCGTTCGGCATCAACAGGCCGCTCAAGCTTGCAATTCGGGTGTGATCGACGTGATCGAGCGGGCCCTCGTAGGGATCGTCCCCTGCGGCCACGGCGGCCTGGTTGTTATTCGTGTTGTTATGCCGTTCCAGGTCATTGAATGCGCCCGAGAACGTCGCCCATGGTTTCGGTCTGTATCGCGCGTGTACCCTGTAGTGCCACAGTTGCCGCGGCGACACTGGCGTGAGGGCGTTGTCGGCATAGGCCATTTCGACAGAACCGTTGAGGTCGAGATTTGCGGTTGGGCGCACAGCGGCAGTAAACACCCCGGCGTCCTCGTTAATGGTCACCGTGCCGCCAATGGAAGCGCCGACTGGCAGCGGAGTATTATGCGGGTCACCCTCTGCTACTACGTGATTCTGGTGACGGTAAGTCAGTGAAAATGTGGTGTTGGAGGAAACGTCCCATGTGCCCGTCAGATTGTTGGTGATATACAACTGGCCCGTATAGCCCGGTCCCGGCACCCCGATAGAGGGACTGCCTTCAAGCGTGGCCGCGCCCGCGGCCGCGGTTGTGGTAGTGAGTGGTCCCAGGGAGTTGATGGTCTCATTCGGGTTGGCGGGTGTTGCCACGGTCGTTGCGCTGGTAAAGTTTGTCGTTCCGGGTTGGTGCATCGTCGAAAAGCTGATCTGGTCGGCGAGGCTGAAATTGTTCGTTGCCTGCCAAACCGCGCCCAGATCGGCGGCAAGAACCTGGCGGGTTGCTTCCGCATTCCCGACATAGGTCAGTTCGCGCGTGGAACCGTTCAATCCCTGGTAGCTGTCGTAATAGCTGGGCAGGTGCATGTTCGCGTTTGTAAACCGCACATTCCCGTTGATCGAAAAGTTCTTGATGCTCGCGCTCTGCAGGCGAAGCACCTCCGTTGGGAACAAGGAGCGTGTTGGCTGGGAGCGGAGGTAGCTGGTGACCACGGCGCAGGCTGGATTGATGACCGGCAGACCTCCCGGCGTGTTGGGCGGCGACAAAATGGTGTAGACGGCCGGATTGGTTCCGCTGGCTGCGGTATAGGCAGCGCCCATGCTTGCCGTGTTGCAGGCACCGATGCCATAAGGCGACAGGCTGTCGTAGTCGTTGATTGCTACCGGGGTTCCATCCGCCTCCTGGACAATCAGCGAGCTTGGAGACAGGGTGAAGTACGAATCGCCCTTGAAGTGCGTGATCTGCTCTTCATAAGTAAACGATGTGCCCCGCACCGGCTTCCAGTCGAGCGCAGCCGTAATGTCGTCGGTGTTGTTGCGCTGATATTCCTCAAGGATAGCGTTGTACTTGGCGAACTGATATCCGCTCGGGCTCATGCTCGGCCCTTCCATCAGATTTTTTGAGTACGAAATCCGATATGTCACCTTCGATAGGGGCATCAGAACGACGCCCACATCGGTCATGCGCCGCACTGTGTTGAACATGAAGGGCGACTGACGAACCTGCGGCCACGCGAACGATCCAGTAGGCGCGTTGGATGGGCCGATTGGAATCGATTGCCCGCCGGGAATGTTTGGATTGCCGAGCAGGTCGTAATCAAAGTACCTGCGGTCGCGCCGGAATAGCCCGGTGAAGTCGTAGATCCTGCCTTTCGATGCGTTCATTCTGGCAAAGTCGACCGGATCGCCTCCGAATCCGCCGCCGACCATACTCAGGGAGTCGACCAGCGTACCCTTCTTGCCGGGCAGCGCACGCATCTGAAATGTTTCGTTTTGCACGCGCGGTCCTGATTGCAGATTCACCAGGTTGCTGTACATTGCCTGGCTACCCGTAGCATTGGTGATGCGTCCGCCCAGATCCACACTCTGATGGATCGAATACCCGGCCGCGGTTGTCATCTGTGCTTCCGGCGCCGGCGCGGCGGGGGCCGGGCTCTGGCCGGGGGCGCTGGCCGCGATCATCGCGAAAGCGGCTACTCCCCCAGCGACGCGCTGAATAATTGCGTTAAAGGGCCGTTGATCAAACAGCTTGAAAAAACGTCCTAACCTCGTCATAAAAGCCTCACATGAACCCACTGTTGCTGGCACAAGCTTCGAACTTGTGTGCCAAGTTGCAACGAATTCTGGGCCGCGCCAACCGCTGATCGCGCAGGCGCGGCGCAATTCCATTACCTGAGAAACGCGACATTCATGTTTGAACCGTGAATCATCGTGTGGCAGTCGGTGCAGGGTGTCAGCTCGGACGAACCCGCATTGACCCCGTGCACGGTGCCGGCTGCGACCGGGCTGTGACACTGGTTGCAAAGCACGTTGATGTTCGGCATGTTCAACAGCCGCGCATTTTGCGATCCATGCGGCGTGTGGCAGCCCATGCACCCCTCGCCCTTCACCGGGGTGTGCTCGTAGACAAACGGCCCGCGCTTCTCGGTGTGGCACTTGGTGCAAATCAGGTTTGAATCGTTCCTGGATCTCAGGTTGCTCTTCTCAAACGTGCCGTGTACGTCATGGCAGTCGCTGCACTTGACAAGCCCTTCATTCACTTTGTGGTGGGTCGGCATATCGAATTGCGGCTTCACGTCGGTGTGACACTGGAAGCAAAGCGCCGGCTGAGCAGCTTTGAGCAGTTTCTCTTCCTTGGCGGCGTGGATGTCGTGGCAGCCGATGCAGCTTACGTTGGCCTTGGCGTGCGGCGAGCGATCAAAATCCGGATGCGCACCGGCATGGCAGCCCAGGCATGTTTTGTCCACTTCCTTAGTCGAGGCGTGTGCAGGGTTGAAGATCTTGGTCTTGTCACCGCCGCCATCGACGTGGGCCTTACCAGGACCATGGCAGCCCTCGCAGTTCACGCCGGCCGTCCCGTGCTCCGCGGCCATCTTCGTGTGAGGATTGCCGGCAAAACTCTTGGCGACCTCTTCGTGGCAAGTTGCGCAGACTTCCCCACCTACGTAGTCGGCTGGCGCGGCGGCTTTTGCCTGTGCAGCGCCGGTCTTGGTTTCCGCCGCCGGTGCAGCGAGAGCGGTGGCGCACATTATGCTTGCGCCCAGCATCAACGATAAAAATGCTCGCAGTCCCGTCCATTTTCCCGGAGCCGCTCCTTTTGGCGATCGCGTTTCTGGCCCATCTCTATGCATGAAAAATACCGCCTTGGATGCCCTTGATACGACATCTTCAGTGAATTGAATCAGCAATCTCGAATGAAACCTGAGCACAATGGAACAGAAACGCGAACCAAAGTGAATCAAATGAGGAGCCAATTCACATCAAATGCCGCTCATCGTGCCGAGCATCACTTCATGGGCGAATCCTACTTTTTATTCGGGTCCGACTCGGTGATGTTCATCACATCGCGAGAACAAGCGGGAACCCCAATGGATAAACGGGTCCTATTGTGACGGATGGCACCGGGAGCCCTCGATTCTGCGGACTCACAACTCTCTTCTATCGCTTTTAAAATATGCGGTTTAGGGAGACTTAGCCGCTCTGGTTTCCCGATTTGGTTTTGTGTGATGGTCCTGCCCATTCTGGAACTGTGAGATGGAGCACAAACCGAGAGAATCCTTGCCGAGAAGGTTGTGATGTCGTATGCGGCACCCTCTCCTTGATTTTCAGCGTCCGTCGGCTCGTCCTTCGGGGGCTTGGGAGAGAGTAGGCAACCCACTCCGTTTGATAGAACGAAAACATAGGTCAATAAGCGTGAGCCTCATCACATCTTTACGTCGGCCTCCATCGGCAAACTTGTTGCAAACAAGGGCCTCTCTTTCGGGAGACGCCGACCGAGGCAATCTGGCTGAGAAATATCGCCCGGACCATGACCCGCGACTCAACCTGTGCAATGTAGCTCGACCGGCATCGTTGGGGGCACGGCAATGGCAAGTTCTGAGGTTTCGGTTGGGACGCATGTACGGCAGAAGCATCTGACTCGTCAAGTGCCGGCTGGGTGTGCGGCCTGCGCAAATCGGCGGCCCGGCTGGTTCTGCTCTCTGGGAAGCGCCGTACTGGCCGACCTTGAGCTGGCCACCAGCACAGTTTCGTTGCCTGCACAGGCATCATTGTTCACGCAAGGGGAAGACGCGCGCTGCTTGTATCTGATCTGCGGCGGCTACCTGAAGCTGACGGCTGGCCGCCAAGACGACCGGCAGATGATTGTCCGCATTGCCGGGCCGGGTTCGATGCTTGGCCTCTATGCGGTGCTCTCTCACGGCTTGTATGAGGTCTCAGCAGAATCGCTGACAACGGCTCAACTGCGGCCGGTGGAGCGAGACCGGTTTCTGAGCTTCTTGAGGAATCACAAAGAAGCCCAGATGCGCGCCGTGCAGTGCATCTGCCAGGAGTATCGATTTGCTTTGCAGGATGCTTGCCGCATTGCCCTGTCTGAAACGGTGGCCGCAAGGCTGGCGAGATTGCTGCTGGAGTTGTCGCACCAGATTGGCGAACAGGCGAACGGCAGCGGATTCCGGTTCCCGCTGTTGTTGACACATGAAGAGATGGCTTCGATGACATGCACCACGCGCGAAACGGTGACTCGCACACTGGGTCAGTTCCGCAAAGAGGGCTGGATTTCGATCGAAGACTCGCTTGTGACTGTGCACCAGCCGGACCGGCTGCAATCCCTGATCTAAAATTAAACAAAGACCTGAATCCTCGGCAGACATGCTCCCATCCGGCCTTTTCCCTGAGTCCAATAGGGGCGGGTCGGAAGCGTTATCATGAGCAAGTTGGAGTTCAAAGTGCGTATGAAGCGTAGTATTGCTTGTTTTTCCCTGGTTCTATTGTTGAGTTGGACGTCCTATTCTCAGAACGCGGAAACTCCCGTTGTGAAGCCGACCGCGACCTCAGCCGAAAGCCCAGAGATTCGGGAGTTTCAGAAGATCGAGGATTCCTGGTCGACGGCGGTCAACGATCGCGACCAGTATGGTTTGGAACTTGTGTTGTCGCCGTTGTTTGTAGATGTTTCAGCGAACGGCGACATCACCACGCGCAATCAGCAGGTAGCATCGGTAATCACTGGCGAAGATAAGACACTTCATCTGGAGCAGCGTGTCATCACGGTTCGGACGCTGGGCGACATCGTGGTAGCGAACGGGACCTACTCGCTGCACCACAAGGCCAATTCGGGGCCGGTGGATGAAAAGGGTGTGTTCACGCATGTCTTCGAGCGGACCCGGGGCGGTTGGCTTTGCATCAACTCCCAGCGAACAGTGCTGCGCGAGGATACGAACACAAAGCCGAAGAAGAAGTCCGAAGCGGAGATGCCATTCCATATTCCGCTATTGTCGAAATAACGAAACGCGGCCTATCTTTTGCAGGGGCAAAAGCCCACACGTTTGGCGGTGCCCTGTCGGCACGACTAAAGTCGTGCCCTGATACAGTGCTCGCTTGGTCAGTGGTTTCCCAGGGCGGGAGCTATCCGGCTTTGCGCCGCTCGCCTTGCAGCCGGATGGAAACGTGGACCAGGCTCAGTGCGGCAGGGGTGACCCCGGGCAAACGGCTTGCCTGCCCGATGGTGATTGGCTGCACGCGCTCGAAGATCTCCCGCATCTCGCGCGAAAGTCCGCTGATGGCGCGGTAGTCGAGCCATTCGGGAATTGAAACCAGTTCGGCGGCTTTGAGCTTTTCGATCGCCTTTTTTTGTTGATCGAGATACCCGGCAAATTTAATTTCAGTCTCCACTGCACGTGCCTCGTTGCGCACACGAGCAGTCTCGAGCGCCGAATCGACGCTGGCGTGAGGCTTTCGCGAAGGGCCAGCAAAGTCCGCAAGAGCGGGATCGGCCGCGAGCTCATCGGTGATCGCACTGAGCACGGGCTCGATGGTGACTTCAGGTCTGCGCAGCAACTGCGCCCAGGATTGGCCGGCCCCACTGGTCAAATCGCTGAAGCTGTGCGAAGCGAGGCGCTCAGGGGTCGCCTTGGTTTGTGCGAGAATCCGGCTCAGCGCAGCCATGCGAGCCTGCTTTGCTTCGTACTCGGCCCAGGCTTCGTCGTCGATCAGGCCAAGACGGCGGCCATAGGGCGTAAGGCGTCGATCGGCGTTGTCGATACGGAGGTGGAGACGAAACTCGGCGCGCGAGGTGAACATGCGGTACGGCTCATTGGTGCCCTTCGAGATGAGATCGTCGATGAGAATGCCGGTGTAGCCTTCAGTCCGATCTAGCGTGAAGGGCTGCTCGCCCTTGAGCCAGAGCGAGGCGTTGATGCCGGCCATGATTCCCTGGCAGGCTGCTTCCTCGTAGCCACTTGTTCCGTTGATCTGGCCAGCGAGATACAGGCCATCCATGCACTTAACGCGCAGGGTGCGGTCCAGCTCGGTTGCATCCACTGAGTCGTACTCGATGGCGTAGCCCGGACGCAGCATCTCGGCGGCATCGAGGCCGGGGATGGAACGAACAATCTGCCACTGCACTTCCATCGGCAGAGAGGTCGACATTCCGTTGACGTAGACCTCGTGAGTATTGAGGCCTTCCGGCTCGAGAAAGAACTGATGCTGCGTCTTGTCAGGGAATTTGACGATCTTGTCTTCGATGGACGGGCAATAGCGCGGGCCGATTCCCTCGATTCGCCCGGAGTACATGGCCGAGCGGTGCACATTGTCGCGAATGAGGCGCAGCGTCTCGGGCGTGGTGAATGCGATGTGGCAGCTGACCTGCGGCTGAACGATCTTCCTGGTACGGAAGCTGAATGGTGTCGGCTCCGCATCGCCGGGCTGCTCCTCAAACGCGTTCCAGCGGATGGTGCGGCCATCGAGACGGGGAGGCGTGCCTGTCTTGAGGCGGCAGGTGCGAAGTCCGAGCGCTCGGAGTGCTTCGCCGAGCAGAACGCTGGCCGGCTCTCCACTGCGGCCGGCGGGATAGCGCTCTTCCCCGCAGTGAATGAGGCCGTTGAGAAAGGTTCCAGTGGTGATGATGGTGGCACCGGCGAGAAGAGTGCGGCCGTCGCGGAGTTTGAGGCCGAGGACGCGGCGGCGGGGGCGCACGGGACGCGTCATTTCGGACTGCAAGGCATCGGCTTCGCTCTCCCAGGTCTCAGAGGCGAGACCTGGGGCACCCAGTTCCGAAGGGGGAGACACTTCCTCTTCGAGTACCAGATTCACGACCTCGGCTTGGCGAATGTGGAGGCCGGGCTGCGATTCGAGGACCTCTCGCATTTTGACGCGGTAAAGCTGCTTGTCGCACTGCGCACGCGGGCTCCAGACGGCGGGCCCGCGAGAGGTGTTGAGAAGCCGGAACTGAATGCCCACTGCATCGGCAACCTCGCCCATGATGCCGCCCAGCGCGTCGACCTCGCGGACCAGGTGCCCTTTGGCCACTCCACCAATGGCGGGATTGCAGCTCATTTGCGCGATGAGGTCGAGGTTCATAGTGATGAGTGCGGTCTTGAGCCCCATGCGCGCGGCAGCCATGGCAGCTTCGCACCCGGCATGACCCGCGCCGACCACGGCGACGTCGTATTGTTCGGTGAAAGCCATCCAATCCTATTCTAGGGTGTCGGGTGTCGGGTATCGGGTCTGGTGTCTGGGGTCTGGGGTGTCGGGTCTGGGGTGTCGGGTCTGGGGTCTAAGGGCGAGGGTTCAGGGGGAAGAAAGGCAGTGAACGAGTGAAGAAGTGAAGGAGTGGTGGAGCGAAATCGGCAGGATTTCCGACGTTTCGTCGAGGTGGTTGTGCACCATTTGGAGTGCAAAATGGCAGTTCTGCGACTTTTTGGCTGTTTTTAACTGCAATGTTTACTTGTACTTACGGGGTGGTTCCGAAATAACCCCTTTGCTTTCAGCGTGCACCGGAATGCGATCAAATATCTGGTTGGGCGGCGGCTGTCATTTTGGTTCTTGCTAGGCGACTCGACCTTGCGGGGCTTCGAGAACAGCGGACAGTGGACATTTTGGCAGTGACGGATTGAAGAAGTGAAAGAGTAACCCAGTGAAGAAGTGAAGGGAGTGACTGAGTGAAATTTGCGACGATTCTACGAGGGGGAAGTGCACCACTTGGAGTGCAAAGTGACAGTTTTGCGACTTTTTGGCTGTTTTTAACTGCAATTTTTACTTGTACTTACAGGATGGTTCCGAAATAACCCCGTTGTTTTCAACATTCACTGAAAAAGGGCGAGTAAAAATCTGGTCGGGCGGCGGCATTTTGGATTATTACCGGGGGCGGCGCGACATTCTGAACGGTGAACAGCGGGTAGTGAACAGTGCACAGCTGCTTTGGAATTCATTGGTTGATTGTGCGCCCCGAGCTCGAAATGATGCGCAAAGGCGGCGGAGAAAAAGTGAAGAAGGCGAGATATCAAATCGGATAGCCCATTTCCCGATGAGTAACTGAAGGGTAGGCGACAATACGACCAGAACTTTGCACCGATCTCCGAATCACCCATAAGGGGTTTGATTTCCGGCAGTTTTCCAGGATAGTTGAAGGTTGTTTCAGGATTGAGTCTCGTTTCTACTCACCCATTGCGATTGCGCCCTGGTTCGTGAATTCACAAGTATTTCTGATCTGCGTTCCGGTCACGCCCAAGGTCTCATGATGGATCATTTGCCTGCGCCCCACCAAAATGGAAAGCGTTCGAAGTTCCCAACTTGACCGGCGAGCGTGTGCATCGGAAGTGTACAGTTTTTTCGAGCGAAGGCGACACCGTACCGTGTCACCGGCAACTCGGCAATTACTGGTTGATCAATGTCTCGGCACTGAGTTTGCGGAGCGCGGCGAGAGATATGCCTCCCGCGATTCTTACTTCCGGAACGGAGCTTCGAAGCGGGTCTCGGTCTCGAGCTGGCGGTCCGCGTTCAGCTCGCTGGCCTGAACTGCTTTGACTTCAAGCGTAGGGGAAAGCAGGCAAGTGACGCGGTAGGCAACGAGATCGGGCCCGGAGGACTTGTAGAACAACTTGCCCACCACTGCGATGTCGTATCGTTCCGCCTTCATTCCGGCAACCTTGACACCGGGCAGATACCACGGAGCTACGTTGAGCGTGATCTCATTCACGTCTGTGGTGTAACCGAAGCTATGATCGAAATCCTCTCGATTGACCTTGTCTTGAGCCGCTTTGAAACACACGTTGTCAGCCTCAACCTGGCCGGACGGGTTCAGGATGCCGGGCGAGAATGAAGCGGGGCGAACCAGGCTCCAGTACACGTCTTCCTGGTAACCGAGCGAGTCGAGTTCGTACACTCCCGATCGCTCGTTGGTGCTGCACACAAGCAACAAGGGAATATTGCCGTCCTCGGCGATGAAGGTGGCGTCTGGGTGGGCCGCTCTGATGGTGTTCACATAGTTCTGATCGATCACGAAGGAAACCAGCTTCGCCTTGGGATCAATTTTCTCGACTCTTTTTGCGCAGAGCGACTCCCTGGCCGGATCGTTTTGGATTGCTTTGCTTGAGACCATCTGGCCGTTCGCAACCCCGTTTGCAAACGTCGATGCGAACACGAGTGAGCCGGCGACGACGAGGAAAGCTCGAATCATTGGTTGTGCCTCCTGTCCGTTGAAAAGGACGATAAGTTGCCTAGATCCCTTATGGTTGATCGCGAGATCGACGTTGGGGAAGCGAGCCGGCAGCTGAAAAAAGATTACCAGCAGGTTTATAAGATTTCGCAAAAGACCTGAGGTCGCCGGATTGGCACACAGGAGATGCGGTCGCGGCGGCGACCGGTCGGACTAAGGCCGGGGAATCGATTCCTGGCGCGCGGCGTGTTGTGCAATTGGGGCCGGTTGTGTGGAATGGCGGCGGATCCTGGTGTAGCGCCACGAGGGCTTCTTCTATACTCGGGTCGTCTACTGAAGAGAACTGAGCAGCGGAGTTGATTGACGACCATGCGTACTTGCGTGTGCGGAAGTGCGATTAAAGACGGGGACGCGCTGTGCGCGCACTGCGAAGCGCTGCACGAATTGGGGCTGGCTGACGGAGCGAGTCTGGACGAGGTGAAGGCCGCGTACAAGACGCTGGTGAAGGTGTGGCATCCGGACAGGTTCCAGAGCGACCCGAAAGTGAGGCAGGCAGCCGAGGCGAAGCTGAGGGCGATCAACGCGGCCTTTGCTTCATTGACGGCAGAGGGATACCGAGGCGGTTGGGGACGCCCGGCCGACGCGAGCCAGGGGCCTGTCTCAGGGGCGGCTGCCGAGTGGCCGACAGTAGAGACGAGGATGCAGGATTCTACGCAAGGTCCGGCGAGAGAGCGGGCAGCAACGGTTCGGCGGGGAGGGGCGACGGGCTCTGGACAGAGGCTCGCGACCCGTCTGCTGGTGCTTGCCATGGTGCTGGGAATCGCGGCGTTCTTCTTCAATTTGGCCGACTCATATGTGGCAGCCGATCCCACGATGGGAAGGAATTATGTGGGATTCAAGTTGAAACTAAAGAGTGACTTTGAGGCTGCCGGACAGCGGACGTGGGGAGAATTGGAGGGGAGGCTTCACGGGATTTTTGGGGGTGGTTCGGGGGCCGCGCCTGTGGCTGCCCCACAAGTGGGCGAGCCGGCAGCGGCAGCGGCTGATGCGGCCGCTACGCCGAGCGCTGCGAAACACGGCGGCGTGAAGGCGCCGGCGACGCCCATGCGGCTGTTGCCTTATGTGACGGTGGGGATGACGCGAGAAGAGGTCGAATCGGCGCAGGGACCTCCGACGTCTTCATCGAATGACAAGTTGATGTACGGCTCGTCGGAAGTGGACCTGAAAGATGGCAAGGTGGTGGGGTGGAAGGTGGATTCGCGCTCTCCGCTGCGGGTGAAGCTTTGGCCGGATGGGCCGGTGGACACGAGTTTGCGGTTCTTCACAATCGGGTCAACGAAGGATGAGGTTCTGTCGGTGCAGGGCACGCCGACGTCGTTCTCGGCAGACCGGTTCGACTACGGCAGCTCGTCGGTTTACTTTCGCGACAAATGGGTTGTGGGGTGGAAGAATGAGCCCGGCTCGGTTCCGCTGCGGGCGGAGAGGTAAGAACGAGGGTCCAGGGTTTAGGGTTTAGGGTCTAGGGGCTTAGCTGGCTTGGGCGTAGGCATTGGCGTTGGCGGGTACTTCGGCGACTTGCAGCTCAAGAATGACGGCGGCGCCGTGGGGATCGAGATTAACCGCCGAGGCGCGGCCATTCTGATCGCGGAGGATGGTGGCGCACAGGCTGAGACCGAGGCCAGTGGTGTCGCCGGTGGAGTGGGCGCGGACATAGGGATCAAAGGCGCGGTCGGGACGCAGAAAGCCGGGTCCGGAGTGGGCAACAAGAATCTGGACCACGTTGCCCTCAGCGGTGGCCTCAAGGCGAATGTTTTTGGCGGGCAGGGATCCATTGGCGCCCGCGCGACCGGAGACCGGCTCCTGGCTTTCGACCGCTTGAATGGCGAATTGCAGGCAATGCAGAACCGCCTGGCGCAGGGGTTGCGCGCGACCCAGCACCTTGGGCAGAGAAGGCGCCACGTTGAGGCGGAAGTCGATGGAGCGCTGGAGGAACTCGGGACGATGGAGTTCTTCCATGTCGGCCAGCAACTCAGATACGGACAGGGTCTCCAGCTGGTCGCTCTGATGGCGGGAGATGCGCGTCAGGCTTTCAAGGGTGCTTCGCATTCTGCGTGCTTCAGCGAGAATCGACTCGATCCCTTTGCGTTCCTGCGGGTCGAGGTTACCCGTCTCATCGAGAAGCGAAGCGTAGCCGAGGATAACGGTGAGCGGGTTATTCAATTGCTGGGTCACATTCCCGGCGAGTTGGCCGAGGCCGGCAAACTTTTCCGCATCAATGAGCTTTTCGAGCATGAGGGTCTGGCTGCGCTTGGCCTGCAGACGGGCGGTGAGCATTTCGAGGGGGAGCAGGTCGTCCGCGCTCAAGGGCTCGCCCGCCGAACCTGCAACGGCACCGGTAGGATCGGCGACGGGAGGGTTTCGCATTCCGCCCAGAAACAGCGCGCCTTCTGTGATGCTGCGCCCGGTCATGGGGATCGCCAGCACCGAAGTGAAGTGGAGACGCTTGAGATCGTCGCCTGGACGAAGCCAGGGATCGAGCGACAAGCGAAATGTGTTGCTGTGCTCAACGGCGCGAGGAGCGGTGTCGGCGGCAAGGAAGTCGCCTACGGGAATGCGGTGAGCCAGTTCATCGAGGGCGCCAACGACTGCCGAACTGAGGCCGGCGGTGCCCGCGAGGTGGTATTTGTCCGAAGTTTGAAACAAGAGAGCGGCCTTGGTGAAGCGGCTGTGCTGTACTACGGTCTGGCAGATCTCCGTTGCCTGACGGTCGAAGTCTTCGACGCGTCGCCGCGAGAGCACGATACGCGAGTAGGCCTCCGTCTCAAGGCGGGCTCGCTGCGCACGCTCTGTGGCGGCTTTGTTGATGGCAAGCTGATCTTCAAGTGCCAGCAGGATCATTCCGATGGCGGCAACAACCTTGCCTAGAACGATGGCCCGCGTGAGCGCCAAATCCAGAAAGGCGTTGCCGGAGACCACGGGGAGGACCAAAAAGATGGGAGAAGCCCAGAAGACGAAGCCAATTACGCTGAGGATCATTCCGGTGGACATTCGGCGGAAGACAGCGATGAGCAGAATGGCGGTCATGGCATGGTTGCAGCACTCAACGAAGGTGAGCGGAAGGCCCGGCCCGGCTACATGAAACAGCCAGAGGGCGGGGACTGCAACCAAAATGCAGCTCAGGACCGCAGCCCAGACAGGAAATGATCTCTTAGCCGTCAACCAGAAGAGTCCCGCGGTGAGCGAAAGCATTCCCAGGGCTGGAAAAATGTGTGACAACGGGCCGCTGGGCCCTTTGCCCTGGAAAACCCCATAAAACAGCAGGGTGTACACGACCATGGGCAGCGTGTAGGGGATGACGTAAAGGATTTGGAATCGCCCGACCCGGAAGCGGAGCGGGGAGAGCGACGCGAGAAAGAGTGCGGAGCCGACCTGGACCAATCCCTGACCTGCGGCGAGCATCCAGGGATGATCTCCAGCGGCAAGATCCCAGGACCCCACGCGGTAAAACAGGACGATGCGCAAAATTGCGAAGATGAAGCCAAGGAACCATAGCAGGGAGCGCGTATCGCGAAACCGGAAATAGAGGTGCCCGAAGGCCGGCAGCAGAAGCGCGGTCAGTACGAGAGCCGGAATCTGGTAGTAGTCGGGCATTGCGGCTACGGAGCTCCTACACTTCTCGACGATATCAAAAGCCGAACACAGAGTGGACGAGGGCTCAAAATAAAGCTTTGAAGTTAGCTGTTACTTTCACCCCACGGAAGAAAACCTGTACGCAGGACCGCGGATGGGGAAAAAGCCACCAGGCTGTGTTGGCTCCGGTATACATCGACCCTGGTTCCGTTGGGCTTGGCCGGCTTGAGGGCTAGGGCCGCGAGCCGGTTAAGCTTCGCGCGTGCGCGGTGAACAACTGCCAAAGCCTCAAAAAAGACAGGACGGAAAAGTGGGGAAAGCGGCTCTCAATCGACC
>Ga0302324_100005959_pt1 | contig 26462 bp, 20 predicted proteins | sample Palsa_T0_1_FD_201949 | JGI IMG/M metagenome (GOLD analysis project Ga0302324, IMG submission 201949) | Peat permafrost microbial communities from Stordalen Mire near Abisko, Sweden - Palsa_T0_1 | ecosystem: Environmental > Terrestrial > Soil > Palsa > Peat permafrost | place: Sweden: Abisko... | reverse complement strand
ATTTCCAAGGATGCTCTCTGCCCCCTCCTCTTGGCCCGCCCCGGCATGGCCGATGAACTGAGCGAGTTGCTCGTCAGTCGTCAGCTCGCCCGTCGCACTGTGCTCGATCAGTTCAAGAATGAAGAGCCGCCTCTAGAGGGGCTGGCCACTCGCGTCGCCGCCAACATCAGACATATTTTCGGACTGCAATGAATCGTTGTGCGTGGGACCTGGGAGGTCCGCGTTCCATTCAAGATAGGTGATGGGAGTGCCGTCCGGGTCTCGAAGTTGAAACAATCGAGCGCCCCACGACATGGTTTGCGGTGCGGGTGCGTTCACCTTGAGCTCCCGCCACGCCACCTCGACATCCTCCACTTCAATGACCAGGTGCGTGCGCCCGCCCGGCGTGTACAGCACTGCTGGCTTCCTCTCTCGCGAGTTGTCCAGAATCTCGAGCCGCAACCCGCCACCCAAATCAAAGCGTCGCCCGCGGCCGTTGGGACGATCCCACTGGGCGACAACGGGAAACATGAGCGCATCACCGTAAAAGCGCACGACCTCATCGAAAGCGTCAGTGGCGAGGGCGACGTAGCTCATGGCCGCACTTCGTTATCAATCGGCTCGTCTCGGGACAGTCGTTGCAGAGGGGCAGCACCTGATGAACCAGCAACTCCAGGCTTCGTTCCCAGGCGTCGCGTTCGTCCGTGGCGTCGTAGGAGACGATCATCAAGTGCCCAAAGCCGCCGCTTCCCGCCTGAAGTTCCTGAATGCGCCTTGCGACCGTCGTCGGCGAACCGACGAACCAAAGATGCTGGGCGAGGTAGTCAAGATCGATAGCCTCATCCGGCATGGCGGCATCAACTTTCAGCAACTTTCCGAGCCCCAGCTTCAAGTAGAGCGGTAAGAGAAACTCGCGCCAGCAGCGCCCCATCATGCCGCTCATAGCGAGGTCACGCGCCTCTTCGTCGGTGGGTGCCACATAGACATCGCGGACAATGGACCAGTCGGCTCGGTTCGGCGTCCTTCCGGTCCGCGCAGCTCCCTCCAGAACCGCCTCCCAGTGCTGCGCAGTCATTGCAGCGTCGGGGCTGATGCTGAAACTCACGGGGATGTATCCTTTCTCGCCGGCAAGACGGTGATTTTCGGAACCGGCGGTCATGCCGGCAATGGCGATCGGCGGGTGAGGTCGTTGGAAGGGATTCAAATGATAGCCAAGACTCTCGGATGCGCTCTTGAGTTTGCAAGTCGACCAGAACTCGCCTTGAAAATCCCGGGGTCCGTCGGTCCACAGGGACGTCATCATATCCAGCGATTCAAAGGTCATCCGCCGATTACGGCCTCCTGCAATATCGATACCAAAGAGTTCGTGATCGGTCGGCAATGCGCTGATTCCCACCCCCAACTGATACCGACCTTCTGCCATATGGTCGAGATAGGCAATTCGGTGGGCGAGTTCGATCGGATGGTGATAGGGCAGAAGGTGGCCCAGAGGACCTAAGCGGATTTGCCGGGTACAGAGCAATGCCTGCGCGATCAGCAGATCCGGAGCAGGACATGGCTCCCACACCGACGTGTAATGTTCGCCGATCCAAGCCTCATCGAAACCCAGCCGGTCGAGCCTTTGAAGCTCCTCCAGGTCGCGACGCTGACCCTCGCGCGTACTGCATTCGGGCGGATGCGACGGCATGAGCAACGCACCCAGCCTCACGCGCAAGCCTTCCCAACGATCGCGCTGGTCGAATGCCGCTTCAATGGAACGCCGGATCGGTCTCTTTTGACTCCACATACTTCTTCAGATGGTGCATCAGAGCCCCCCACATGGTATTGCAAATTCGCACCTTGTCGTCCGACTCCTCCAGACCCGCATGGTCGAGATCGACAGTGGTTCTCCCGTCGCTCTTCGCCACAAGATGAAACGTTGCGGTAGTACCTATCGCGGAGCCGGGCCCCGCGATACATTCCCACCGTACCGTCGATCCCGGCTTGGTTTCGACGACGTTCCACTCAAAGGGACCCTCCTTTGTCGTGAAATGCAGCCTCACCTTGTTCCCGTGTACGGGCTCTCCCTTGGCTCCGGGGGTATACCAACCCTTCAAGCCTTCGGCGGTCGTGATCGCCTTGAATACTTCCGACTGGGAGGCGTCGATCGTGATCCGGTGCCGTGAATTGATTGCCATGTGGTTGTTCCTTTCAAATCCGAGGTCTATGAAACTACGTCTTCACCAGGGAGGGTGTCGGCCGGTCCATCAATGACACCTTGCCCTGATCCGAGTGGCCGGGAGGCCCCTTCCAACGGGCAAACAGGTCCTGCTTGAGCTCTATATTCAGAAGATCGAGCGCTCGATTGAGGGTGTGATCGATCACTTCTTCCAGGCTTGTGGGCCGATGGTAGAAGGCGGGCACGGGCGGCATCACGATGCCGCCCAACTCCGCGACCTGGGTCAGCAGTCGCAGATGCCCTAGATGCATAGGCGTTTCGCGCACCAGCAGCACCAGCGGCCGACGCTCCTTGAGTGTGACATCCGCGGCTCGCAGCAATAAATTATCGGAGTAGGAAGTCGCAATGCCTGACACCGTTTTCATCGAGCAGGGCGCGACGATCATGCCCATTGAGCGAAACGAACCGGAGGAGATCGACGCGGCGATATCGGCGGATCGATGTACGCAATCTGCGAGCGCCTCCACATCATCGAGCGAATATTCGGTCTCGAGCAGAACCGTCCGCCGGGCTGCCGGCGTCATCACCAGGTGCGTCTCGATGGAATCCACCGATCGAAACAGCTGCAGCAACCGAATGCCATAGATAGCACCCGTGGCACCTGAGATCCCCACAATGATCCGCTTCATGACCGGCCTCCAAACAAATCAAGTACAACGGCTATTCGGTCCCGTCGACGAAATCCCCACCCGTTGAGAACGTGTAAGGGAAATTCGGGCTGGCGTTCGCCATGCGACCTAGCTTCGGCCGAAGTTGCCCAAAGGCACGATAGACTCGCGGATAGGGCTGCCCGGCAAAGCGCTCGAGGATCTCTTGCCAGGTGCGTGGAACTTCCCGGATGAAATTGCCCATGGCCGCCGCCAGGTCCGTTTCAGACAACGGCTGCGGCGATACCGGTTGATTGATGGGTTCCGTGACGACACAGGCTTCAAAATCTGCCCGGACCGCATCCACCCCCATCGTGCAATCGAAGCCGATCTTCGTGACGCTGAAAGGTGGCTCTGTTTGGCGCAAACTGGGGTCGAGCGGCATGGTGTTCTGACCCGGCACGACCAGAGTCCCGCGGCCCGGATTGTAGCGCCACGCCTGCGCCCACTTCACCCGCGCGTCGTCGTAGATATCCACGTCCTCATCGAAGACGTAGGCAATCTTCGGCATGTATTGCCGGCAGCCGGTGAGCATCACGCCCAGCGTCTGCATGGAATCGCCGCCGCCCACCACCTTGATGCGGGCGTAGGCGACATTGCCACCGCCTTCGGCAGGCGCGACGACGTCCTGTACGACGATGCCTGCCTGTTGGAGCTTCTCGAAGAGTTCCCCCTCGATGGCTTGCTGAAAGGCATACATATCGGTCTTTCCCGGATGAAGTCCGCCGATCGTCGCGTGCTGGTAGATCGCCCCATTGCGGTAGGTGATGCAATCGATGACGACATTCCAATTCCGCGGCAGGCCGGCACCGTAGGTGCCGGGAAATTCCCCATACGGCCCTTCGTCATGGATCATGCCCTCGCTCGTGAGCACGCGGCCCTCGAGTACGATTTCGGCGTTGGCGGGCACCGTAATGTCGTTGGTCTCGCACTTGACGATCTTCGCCGGCTCCCCGAGAAAACCACCCAGCTTGTCCCAACCGTCGATGCGCGCACCGGGATGACGCATCATCGAAGCGATCTTGTCCAAGGTCGGCCCTCCGATGCAGATGGCGACCGGCATGTCCTTTCCCATGTCGTGGTAACGCTGCCCGGCGATCGATCCACCGTGAAACCACGCCCGCATGTCGACGTTGAGCAGGTTCTTTGAACGGTACATCATTCGCTGAATCGCGTCGTTGATTTCGCCGCTGACGGGATTGCGTGTAATGATCCGTGTGTCGTTGAGATACGCCTGGCCATCCCGCGGATGATGATTGAACAACGGCAGTATGGTGAGATCGACGTCGTCGCCGCGCAGGATCACGTCCTTGCAGGGAGCCGATTCGACCAATTGAGCCTTGTAGTGCCGACTGCCGCGCTGCGCGATCTCCTGACCCACGCTCTTTGAATCGCAGCCCAGCGCAAGGGCATACATGGCGCGCGAGCCATAGCCATTGGCGAAAAACGGAAACGCGCAATCTTTGACCCGTTCGACGAGAATGGCGACATCGGGGTTGTCCTCCATCAGGCGGGGCAGTTCGTCCACGCGTTTTTCATCCGTGTAGCGACGAAGCAATCCATTGCGCTCGAGGGTCTCGATGTAACTTTTCAAGCTTTCCTGCGCCATCGCCTTCTCCTAGTCAAGATGCCATAGAAGATGAGCGTAAGCGTCGATGCCCCGAGAATGAACACCCATCAGGGGCGCCGCGCATTGACTATTTTGGGTTGTTCTGACGAGAACGAGCGCCCAGGTATCACACCAATTGTGCCGCTGCGCACGCATACACCCAAATATGGGGGGCCAACCGCGCCTCCTGCGGGAATGACTTTCCGACACCTGATCTTTAAGTTTAGGAGAGCAGATTCAATGCCCGACTGCGTTACCTACAGGAGTGATGGAATATGGCTACTGAACTCAAGCAACGTCGAACAGCCCGCCTCCGCGTGACCACCAACTTCGATGCGAGCGCATCCGAATCCATCGCCGGTGAAATGAATGCGATTCTCGCCGATGTGTTCGCTCTTTATCTCAAGACCAAGAACTTTCATTGGCACATGAGCGGCCCCCACTTTCGAGATTACCATCTGCTGTTGGATGACCAGGCCGATGAACTCTATGCGATGACCGATCCCATTGCTGAACGCATCAGGAAGACAGGCGGCTCCACGCTGCGTTCCATCGGGCATATCGCAAGAACCCAACGAGTGCTCGACAATGACGCGGACTATGTCGATCCGCTCGACATGCTCGCAGAGCTGCGCGAAGACAATCTGGTCCTCGCCGGGCGCCTCAGAACCGTGCACGACATGGTGGATGAACTTCGCGACATCGCGACGGCGAGCTTGATCGAAAACTGGATCGACGAGACCGAGCGTCGCACATGGTTCCTATTCGAATCGAGCCGGCGCGTTGATTAGGCGGGTTCGGATGCGGACATGAGTCATTGAACCCGGTAATGGGATCCGCTGCGGAAAGTTGCGGTTCAATCGAAAGCTAGGCGCCATCAGAGTCGCAGCGAATTCTGTTGCGATATAAGATCCAGTCACCGATGCACGATGCGCACGGGCGCATCAGGGTCAGGGCAAGTTGCATACTGTAGTAGAGCGACGGCGGCAGACCTGCCAATACGAACAGTTGCTCTAAGACAGAGGGCATCGTGGCTGTGACCCGCAGCATCAGAACGTGGACGCGGGACAGCACCTTGGGGAATAGTAATGACGGATGTTGCATAGGAGTCTAGGTGGAAGCCTATGCACGAACCTGCAACCTCAAAAGACCCAGGCGGGGAGTTAAATTTCCACTCGATGTGGGCGGTCGGAGTTGCGTCAGATCCGCCGAGAATTGACCGGCGCATGCTACTGAAAGCACGGATCGGCTGTCCGCATGTTTGAGAGGGGTCTGCCTACCCCCCCACATTGGGCATGCTGATTCGGACGCGCAGAGTAATTTAGCGAAGTAGAAGATGGTTGGCGCGGCGAGCGATCAAATGGCGGGGGGTGCTACGGTGGACCGGGTGGCTAACCGAACGTGTGACGAGGCATCGAGCCCGCTCGTGCGCCTTGTACGCACCTTGTCAGCACAGATTTTTTTTCCCGTGATCATTATCGCCTTCACCGAGGGCTGCACGATACTGCCGAGGTTGCCGGCGGTCCCCGCAGATTGCACCCAGCTCGCAACAATTTCCTCTATATCCGGTGCGCGCTACTGGCCGAACATCGACACCGCTCCGATGGAGCGAAGCGGAAATGAATCGGTCCACCGAGAAATGTTGACGCTGAAAAGGCCGATAAATCAGCTACCCATTGCCTACTATCTTGCCATCTCCGGCGGTGGAGATTCAGGAGCCTTCGGCGCCGGCCTATTGGTGGGATGGACCGACAGCGGCACCCGCCCGGAATTCAAGGTCGTTACAGGGATCAGCGCCGGCGCATTGATCGCGCCCTTTGCATTTCTTGGACCGCAATACGATTCGGTTCTCCGAACGGTATCGTTGTCTCTTGATTCGGGAGACCTATTCCACAGGCGCAGCTGGCTCCATGCCCTAACCGGCGATGCTTTTGCCGACAACACTCCGCTCGCCAGAGTCGTAGCCAGGTACATCGACCAACCACTCATGGCGGCGGTTGCGAAGGAGTACGCGAAGGGCCGTTTGTTGCTGATCGGCACGACTGATCTTGACGCCAATCAGACGGTTGTTTGGAACATGGGAGAAATCGCCTCGAGCAATGACCCGCGGTCGCTTAAATTGTTTCGTCAAGTCATATTGGCGTCAACTTCCATCCCGGGTGTGTTCCCGCCTGTGATGATCGATGTCGAAGTCTCCGGGCACAGGTACCAGGAGATGCACGTTGACGGGGGAGTTATCAACCAGGTATTTCTTTTCCCGATGTCCCTAATGCAGGATTTGAAACTACAGCGCTCGTTCGATACTCGCGAACGCCAGGTATTCCTGATTCGCAACAGCCGGATAGATGCTCATTGGCAGCCGGTTGCGCGGCACAGCACTGAGGTGGCGCTGCGCGCCCTTGACGCCCTAATCGAAGAACAGGGCATCAATGATATATACCGGCTCCAAGTCACGGCACAGGAGCATGGCGAGCATTTGCACATTGCATACATCGAGCAATCATTTTCGTACCCACACGCTAAAGCATTCGCTCACGACTACATGAGCCATCTATTCGAGTACTCCTATAAATTGGCGATGGATGGATATCCTTGGCACGACAAATTGCCGAATTGAAGCTGTTACAGGCTACACTCGGTGCATTGAACCGTTACGCTCCCCACGAAGGCCAATCGGAAAGATATAGGACCCAATATGAGCCAGATTACTTATAAAGTATTGAAACACGACGGCGGCTGGGCCTACGAGGCCAATGGCACGTACTCCGAGCCGTTCCCCACTCAGGAAGCGGCTCGCAGAGCGGCCGAGCTCGCCGCGAGCGAGCAGGCCGCACCGGGTGAGACCACACAGATTTCCTACGAGGACGAGAAAGGCCGCTGGCACGACGAGATCGATAGTGGCACCGATCGCCCGAGCACCACCGTCAAGGGGTAAGCAGCAGGCCGATTTGGTTCTGGCCCAAGCCGCGACCCGATCTCGGCATCGAAGCGGCGACGTCGGTAAATTGGATTCCTACAGTGCCGTGCGGACCGAAGCCGTACTGAGGCGTTACCTCTGCCCGAGTGAATCTGCCAAGACGGGTTCTATGTAGCAGCGGGCGACAGGCTTCATGTGTTAGCACGGAGCGTGCGGTGCGCAATGGAGGCAATCGGCGGCTAGGGCCGTATTTCCTACTCACAGCTCGCGTCGAGCCTCCGCCTGGCGGTCATTCCATATGTATGTGACTGCTTGCGCCGCTGGCGCTACCATGATGCGGGACTTCAATTAGCGGATTTCTGCGATTTTGGCCCCAGTTAGGCGCCGCGGCATAGGGATATTGCTCGTCATTGCCCGCGTTGCGTGCGGTTGACGGGAAATGAGCAACGCTTACGCTCATTCGCCGGATAACTCATAACGACGACGATGATCGTGAAGTAGGGGATTCATTGACGTTTCACGATGCAGGAGTGAACGAGAAGGTCCTGTCGTTTGGGCACTATCTGCTGTTTCGATCTGAAAAGCTTCTCATGGATCGCGGGCGACCCTTGCGGTTGGGCAGTCATGCCATCGACCTCCTGATCGCGCTCGTCGAGAGAGCGGGCGAAGTCGTCAGCAAGAACGACTTGATAAGCTATGCGTGGCCGAACTCCATCGTCGATGACAATAATTTACGCGTCCACGTCGCTGCTATACGCAAGATCTTAGGGGACGGGCACGGAGGCTCTCGGTACATCATCAATGTCGCCGGCCGTGGGTACTCTTTCGTCGCCCCGGTTTCTTCCGTCGATGCCGTGCCCTCCGAATATCTCGCGGAACGAGCGCCGACACGATCGCTGCCAGCGCCGCTCACGCACGTCGTCGGCCGCGATGAGGCCATCGAGAGCCTGCTCGCACGACGTCCACGGCGGCGGCTTCTGACCATCATCGGTCCTGGGGGTGTCGGCAAAACGACGCTCGCTGTCGCCATCGCAGAGCGACTCGCGGCCGACTATCAACGCCTATATTTCGCCGACTTATCGATGGTCGAAGAACCTACTCTCGTCCCATCTGCCTTAGCAACGGTCTTGGGAATATCTACCCAGGCGGATGACCCGATCTCCAACTTGATATTGTTCCTGCGCGACAAGCACTATCTGATCGTGCTCGACAACTGTGAGCATGTCATCGAGAGCGCCACGGAACTGGTTGAACGGATTTTGCAAGCTGCACCGCTGGTCGACATCATCAACACCAGCCGGGAGCCCCTGCGCGCCCGCGACGAATATTTGTTCAATCTTCTGCCGCTCGCCAACCCACCTGTTTCCCCGACCTTATCGGTCGCCGAAGCCTCGACGTTTCCCGCTATACAACTGTTTGTGGAACGGGCGGCAAGCGGGATGGAATCTTTTGAACTCACGGATGCCAATGTCGCTAATGTAGTGTCAATCTGCCGACGGATCGACGGAATCCCCCTCGCAATCGAACTCGTCGCTGCGCGCGTTAACGTATTTGGCATCGATGCTCTCAGCAAAGATTTTGACGACGACGTGATATTGGGCACCACGGACCCCAAGGCCGTCGATTCTCGTCATCAATCAATTCGCTCGACACTGGACTGGAGTTACAAAATGCTCTCTCCCGTTGAGCAGGTATGCCTGCGACGTTTGGCCGTGTTCAAAGGCCTCTTTTCGGCGGAATCCGCTGCCGCCGTGGTCTCCGGTGGTTCGCTCGCCGGCGATACGCGTCTGGTCGACCTGCTCATGTCGTTGGCTGCAAAGAGCCTTCTGACAACCGACGTCAGCGGGTCCGCCATTCGCTACAGACTTCTGCACGTTACGCGCGCGTATGCCGCAGAGCGTCTCAGCGAAAACGACGAACGGGCTGAATTACTGCGTCGCCATGCACAGCATCTGCGCGCGCTTCTCGACGGCGCCAATGATGATTGGGATAAGATGTCGCGCGACCAGTGGTTGTCACAATATGGCAGTCTCATCGATGACGCCCGCGCCGCCATTGACTGGGCCTTTTCACCCCTAGGCAGCATCGAATTGGGTGCGGCATTAACGATCGCCACACTACCGTTCGGCTTTCAGCTGTCGTTGATCGACGAGACTATCCGGCGCGCGACACTTGCGCTGAATGCGCTGGGGCGCATGTCGCCACCTCAACCCCTCTCCGAGATACGCCTCCAGAATGCCCTCACCGGGCTTTTGTCGAGTACGGGAGCGAGCGAAGACGTGATCTTGGCAACCACCACCCGCGCCCTAACACTTGCCCACGCAACCGGCATTACTAGGTACTTAGTGGAGCCCCTCGCCAATCGAGGCGCCGTCCATTCGCACAACGGCAATTTTGTTGCGGCGGTCCAGGCGGCCGCAGAACTAGACGGAGTCGCGAAAAGCTCAGAAGATACCTTTGCGGCGCTTATCGCGGATCGCTTGGGAGCACAGGTTTACCACCTCGCCGGCGATCACGCGAGATCCAGAATGTTGATCGAACGCGTGTTGAGGCATCCGGCCCGGGCTATCCCCCTGTCGTATGGCCAGATTGGCGTTGACCGGAAGGTTTCCATGCGCATCATGTTGTCGCGAATTTTGTGGCTGGAAGGGTATTTTGACCAGGCCAGTCAGCTGGCTGGCGAGGCCATCGACCTCGCGGTGTCTGATGGGCCCATGTCAATTTGTCATGCCCTCGGCCTCGCCGGCTGCCCTATCGCCTTCTTCAGAGGCGACCTTGAGGCGGCCGACAAATTAACTCACGCACTTCTCGACTATTCGCGCCGCTATAACTTTAACCGTTGGAGTAGCCTGGGACGCTGTTTTGAGCGCACCCTTGCACTTTTCAACACTTCGGCAGATCCAGAAAAAGCGCACATTGGCCAGCCGGAGATGATTCCGGAAGCGGTGCCTTTTCCCGAAATCCTACCGGCGATCAGCGATTACTGGGCCGACTCCTTGGGAGCGGTACGCAGCGAACGCTCCCTGACCGGCTGGGCCGCACCCGAAGTGATGCGAGGAAGCACGGCCAAGCGGCTACGAACAGGTGCGCTGCAGCCCGCAGCGGCGGAAGTCCAATATGGCGCATCGCTTGCAATGGCCAAGAATCAAAAGGCGCTCGCCTGGGAACTGCGAACGACTCATAGTTTGGCGCAACTTTGGCACAACCAGGGCCGCAAAAACGACGCTTACATGATGCTCCGTGCGGTCGTGGATCGATTTTCTGAGGGGCGCGAGTCGCAGGATTTACGGGCGGCGCGCCGCTGGCTTCACGATATCCAACTCTCCTCGTAGACGACCCGTCGAGGCCCTGAGGACGACGCTGCCGGCTCCGCGGCGCTGCCGCAGCATTTGCTAAAAGTTATTAATTTGCGATTAAAGGGTCTGCCACGCCGCGGCGGACGCCCTATCATTGTCGAGGCCGCTGATCTCAGCTGCCCCGCAACTATATTGAAGCAGCAGCGAAACCAGAGCACCGCCAGTTCGACTCGCTCATAGGGTAACCCCAATGCCGGTTCGCCTCTTATGGATGAAGGTATGACAACGATTCTGGCGCGTCTTGATTCACTGCCGCTTACGGCGATTCATCTCATTGCGGCGATTGCTTGCGCCGCCGGCCTGGGTGCCGACCTGATGGAAATATCCATAGGAAGCGCTCTGTCCGCCGTGTTCTCGACGGCGCCATATAGTATGAGTCCAGAGCGCTTATCTTGGCTCTTGTCCGCCGTCTTTGTCGGCGCCGTGATTGGCGCTCCCTTACTCGGACGGCTCGCCGATCGGCGGGGACTGAAGCCGGTTTTGGCGTTCGCATTGCTCTGGCTGTGTTTCACCTCACTCCTGGCCGCAGCCAGCGCCGACACCAACCGGCTCATCGTCATTCGATTCTTGTCGGGCCTATCGCTCGGCGCCCTCCCTCCCCTCATCATCGCCTACCTCACCGGCATAGCACCCCCTCGATTTCGAGGCACCTACATTTTTGGGGCATGTGGCCTTGCCTTCCTGGCGGCGCCTGCGGCGGTTTTTTCCATTCGGTGGCTGACACCACTACAACCTTGGGGCATCGAGGGATGGCGGTGGCCGTTCGCCGCTGCCGCGTTGCTGTCGTTGGGCGCAAGCGCCGTACTGCTCTACCTGCCTGAATCGCCCCGGTGGCTAGTAGGCGCCAGCCGCACCGAGGCGGCCGAGCTGGCGTGTCGCCAATTCGAGGGGTCTCTGCCGGTATGGGGCACAGCTGAACTGCTTCAGGCTTCCCGCGCCGCGGCGCCCGACAATCGAACCGTACCCAATTGTTCGACCATAAATTCGACCATGAGCATCGCGCGGCGTGTGGTCTTCATCACGCTGCTGTACTTCCTCCAGCCATGGAACTCGCTGGGATTCAATCTGCTCATGGGCCCGATTCTGCTCGCTCGCGGTTACAATCTCTCAAATACTCTCTTGATCGTAGGCCTGGCTTCCTTCGGGCCTTCCATAAGTTCCATTTTTTCAAGCTTTTACATCGACCACACCGAGCGTAAGACAGCTCTCGCGGTCTGCGCGGTATTGGCGTTCGCCGCCGCCGTCGCCTTTTTTTCCACGTCACTTCCGGGATGGACAATGATGGCGGTCGTCGTATATAGCATCGCCCAGGGGATGTACCTGCCGCTCATGATCACGTTTGGATCTGAAATTTTCCCGACCCGAGTTCGCGCCTCGGCGACCTCAGTCGCCTGGGCAATCAATCGGGTGGGCTCCGTGTTGGTGCCTGCCGGTGTGCTGGCGGCGTTTCATCGTGGCGGCCTTCACGTCGCAGCCGTCTTCATTTATATCCCCTTGATTGCATCGTTCTTTCTTGTGGTAACAGAAGGTCCACGCGGTCTTACGCGCCGAGGCGTGGCGTAGCACGCTCCTCGGCGATGAGGGTCCTTTTACGCTTCTATCCATGCAACATGAACGGACGGTGTGCTTTGGCCCCTATCGGCTATTTCGTTCAAGGAAGGTACTGCTTGAGCATAACCGACCCGTCGCCCTCGGCAGCCGGGCTTTCGATATCTTAATCGCTCTCGTAGAACGTTCCGGTGAAGTCGTTTCTAAAAATGAGTTGATGAAGTATGCATGGCCCGGTTTAGTGGTCGAAGAGAACAACCTTCGAGTCCACGTCGCCGCCATTCGCAAGATCCTCGGCGACGGGCAGGGTAACGCCCGGTACATTCTCAACGTGGCTGGTCGAGGCTATTCATTTATCGCTCCCGTGAGCTTAGCCGATGAAGAGGCCGCTGTTGGCGAAGCCAGAAGTGCGGTGGCTGACGGACTTCCGGGTCCGGTAACCCACATCGTAGGGCGTGACGAAGTCATTTCCGCGGTGGTCGCACAAATGTCGAAACAACGACACATTTCCATCATCGGTCCGGGCGGAGTGGGAAAGACTACCGTCGCAGTTGCCGTCGCGCTACAGCTCAAGCAGTCCGGCCTGGCTATCCGTTTCTTTGACTTATCTGTGATCAAAGACCCCTCGCTAGTGATATCGACCCTGGCGGCGATGCTTGGCATCTCCGCGTTCACCGAGGATCCCACTTCCAATCTCATCGCCTACTTGCGCGACTTGCGCTTACTCTTGGTTTTCGATAACTGTGAGCACGTCATCGCGTCCATCGCCGTACTCGCCGAACGGCTGCTGAGTGCGACCGAAGGGATCCGCATATTGGCGACTAGCCGAGAGCCCATCCTGTCTATCGATGAATACGTGGTGGCTCTCGCACCACTCGTCAGCCCACCAGTCACACCGACATTGGATGCGACCAAGGCCCTGACTTTCCCGGCGATCCAGCTATTCGTCGAACGGGCGATCGGCGGACTCGATACCTTCCGCCTGACGGACGAGAATGCAAACACCGTCGCCGGGATCTGTCGGCGGCTTGACGGCATGCCCTTGGCCATCGAACTCGTCGCGGCGCGAATCAGCACGTTGGGGATCGATGCACTCAGCAAGGGTTTCGGCGACAACATGCTCCTCGCCGTCCCTGGCCGCCGCACCGCCGGCCGTAGGCACCAATCTCTGCGCGCGACCTTAGACTGGAGCTACGAGCTGTTGTCACCGCTCGAACAAACCGTGCTGCGACGATTGGCGGTATTCACCGGCGCATTTTCATCGGAGGCGGCGGCGGGCGTCGTGTCCGGCAACACCGTAACGACCTCGCCCATCCTGAATGCGCTCATGTCACTCGTGGCGAAATCGCTTCTCACGGTCGATATCAGCGGCGCGACGATTCGTTACCGGCTGCTGCACACAACCAAGGCGTATGCCACAGAACGACTCACGAATAGCGACGAGATGAGAGAAATGCTGCGTCGGCATGCCAAACATTGTTGCGTGATGCTCGATGCTGCCGCCGGCAATTGGGACCACATGACGCGGCCGGAGTGGCTGAGTCGATATGGCGGGCTGAGTGATGACGTGCGCGCCGCGACGGACTGGGCTTTCTCTCCGCGCGGCACTCTGGACATGGCGGTCGATTTGACGGTGGCCTCCATTCCATTCGGTTTCCAGCTTTCGCTTATTGACGAAACGATAAAGCGGGCAAAGCTCGTCCTCGACATCGTTAGCCGCGCCTCGCCACCACAGCCACTTTCTGTGATGCGCCTAGACAACGCGCTATCGGGCGTCTTGCTACTCACCGGAGTATCCGATGAAGAAGTGTTCGCGAGGGCGGGGCGTACGCTGGCAATGGCACGGCAACTCGATGATCCGCGAGCTTGTATCCAACCCCTTGTTACTCAGATCGTGGTGCAGATCCAACAGGGCAAATTCGATGCCGCAGTTAACACGACGGAGGCGCTTGATCGAGTTGCGGCGCAAACCGATGATGGCATTGCCAGCTTGCTCGCGGACGGCGTTGGCGCCCAATCCCAGCATTTTTTCGGCAATCACGACCGGGCTCGAACCCTCGCCGAGCGGGTGCTGCGTCATCCCGCGCCCTCCATCCCGCTGCGCTATAACGTAATCGCAGTCGATCGGCGCGTGTCCATGCGCATCATTCTAGCGCGTATTGCCTGGCTCAGCGGACGCGCTGACCAGGCCAAAGCAATTGCCGCCGAGGCAACCGAACTCTCCCTCACGGATGGCCCCGCGTCCATTTGCCAAGCCCTTGGAATGGCGGCGTGTCCCATCGCGTTTTGGATGGGTGATCTGCCGGCCGCTGTCGGTCTAGTTCAACAGCTACTGGATTATTCCCGCCGGTCCGCCTTCTCTCGCTGGACTCAATTGGCTCTGTGTTATGAACGCTCGTTGGGCCTGCTGTCGGGCACGCCACCGGTATCACTGCGGGCGGAGGACATGTTTGATGACACCGTCCCGGACGGTGCTTTTTTCCGTGAGACCCTCGCTACCATCAGCGATGAATGGATCGACCAACCGACGTTGGAGCGCGCGCGGCTCGGTCTCTGTGGGTGGGCGGGTCCTGAAATACTGCGCGCCGCTGCAGTGCGCGAGCTCGCAACGAGTCGATCAAGCACCACGTTTGCCAACGCCACCGCAGCCTGCGAACTCGCGGTGACGACCGCCCGCGCCCAACAAGCCGTCGCTTGGCAGCTACGAAGTACATATAGTCTCGCGCAAGTGAGGGTGAGTGAAGGGAATGCGCGGGCGGCGGCGGCTCTGCTGCGCGACGTATTGTCGACACTACCGCCCGCACCAGATACGCCAGACCGAATCGCGGCTTGCAGACTCCTGAGTGAACTTCAAGAGGATTAAATCCCGATGCGCATCATAGCGTTGGATCATTACAAATCACGATTTGAGAATGCGCCGCCTAAGGCTCAACCATGACTGCGAAGTCCCGGTCGACGGGCCCGAGCAAACGTCGAGGCGAAACCGTCGATCTAGTTCTGAACCTGCTCAATGCCCTAGCGAACTCCCAGGGAGTGAGCGCTGGTGAACTTGCGGCAGCCGTGGCCGCGGATATAGACCTGGTGGACGAAGTACTCCATCGATTCGCGGAAAGCGGCTTTGTCTTCAAGGATCCGCTTGAGTTGTACTGGTTGGGTCCTCAAGTGGTCTATATCGGAAGCCAAGCCAGTGCGAGAAACGCATTGATCTATGCCAGCAGTGGCATTATGGACGATCTCGTGCGAGATACCCAGCAGGACGCAGTCACGATGAACACTCGGGAAGGCATGGAAGTGCGCTTGGTGGTAAGTCGAGGCCCTGCGGAGCTCCTGCGGATACCCCCAATGGCGGCGTCGAAAGGTCCGCTCCACATTGGCGGCACCTCGAAGGTGATGCTTGCATTTGCACCGCAGGAGGTAATTGACGAGGTGATCGAGAAGCATCTTCACGAGTTCACGCCATCGACCTGCCGCACGCGCGAAGCTGTGTTGGAACTTCTCCAGGCAATTCGTACTGACGGCTTCTACCTGTCAGTTGGGGAAAGTCACGCCCGCATGTCGACGATATGCGCGCCGGTCAAAAATGCGCGAGGAGAGGTGGTTGCAGTACTGAGCCTCATAGGCCGCACCGGGGAATTGGATAGGGTTAACACGTCGGCTCTAATCCAGCAGACTCTCGACGGCGCGAAGCAGATTTCCCGACGACTGGGTGGTATCAGCCTGCCAATGCCCATGTCGTGATAAGCCTGTCCGGCGATGGGTCCGGGGGATAAAGCGCGGACGATTGTCACCCGGATCGCGCCCAATGCCGCAAAAAACGCCCAATAGGATCAAGCGGGTGGTTGCCGTGACATTAAGAATGCGCGAGCGCGTCGTTAATAAGGTTTAGCAACAACTAACTATTCCGGCGCGCATCATCATTCTCGCCAGACTCACTAAAGGACCCCGGAGATGAAAGAGCTAGACAACAACGAAGCGCCGGGGAACCTCCCCAGGCAACTCGTAGCCCATCGCGCGAGGTCCACTCTCCGGTGTGCTGGTGCCGCCTGCCACTCGATCTGGCTCTCCTGAGGTGATTATCATGCGATTGCGGCCCATCCGACGTATCGTCCTCCTAAGCCTCCTATGCGGCTTTGCGACGGGCATGGCGACCCCAACCGTATACAGCGAGCTCCGCCACCAATCAGGGAGCCTCGTCGTCACGTCGCTATCCAGCAGCGCGCATCCGACTCCCGTCGAAAGCCACGCCGCGCCGAAGCTCCCAGACGATCGATGGATTGGCGATCTGTGCGGCGTCAGCAGCTTTCTTCTGCTGTGGTCGCTCTTCCGATTGCGCGCCAAGCATGGCAACGCCCAGGAACGGGCCGTCTCAGGAGCCCGGATGGAAGAGCGCGAACGCATAGCACGCGACCTCCACGACACCCTCATTCAGAGCGTCCAAGGGCTCATCCTTACCCTCCAAAGTCTTGCCAGCCGACGGCCAACAAATGACCCCACCCGAGTGCAACTTGAGACGGCGCTTGACCAAGCAGGCTCCCTCGTTGATGAGGCACGAGACCGCGTCAACGACCTGCGTCAACCCAAGATTGCAAGTGACTTTCCCGGCGCGATCGAAGCGCTTACCGCGTCCCTGCCCAACTCTCACGGTCGCCGCTGTCAGCTCAAGGTGCACGGAGTCCCGCGCGCTCTACAACCGCAAGTCGCGGATCATCTCTACTGTGTCGCTCGAGAGGCCATCACGAATGCCCTCGCGCACGCCAACGCCTGCCACATCGCACTCGACCTACACTTCCGGGGAAGCGCCTTTGCTCTATCGATTCATGATGACGGGACGGGCCTCAATCCGCGTCAGTTGCGGGACGCGGGCGGCAATGGTCATTTCGGGATTCAGGGGATGCGAGAGAGAGCGATGCAAATCGGTGGCCGACTTGAAATCGGTAGCAAAAGAGGTGTCGGAACGCTCGTTCACCTGGAACTGCCGTCGCCGTTTGCGTATGTCTCGGAGGATCGCCGGCCCCGCTGGCGATCGCTAAAGAATACGGCTGGCCGGCGTCGCCCAGTCATTGCGAGCGACCCGCTTTGGGCGCTTTTCACAGATCGTGCTGAAGACCACGAGCAGGCGCATTGATGTCCCCTCCCCTACCCATGTCGAGGTTCGACCCGAGGTCACTATGGTTGCCGCACAGAGAATGATCCGAATTTTGTCGGCCGATGATCACCCGGTATTTCGCGCTGGGTTAGCTGCATTGGTCAATGGCGAGCACGACATGACCATCGTCGGGGAAGCCGGCTCGGGCCGCGAGGCCGTCGAACAGTTTGGCGCGCTGAGCCCTGACATTACCTTGATGGACCTACAGATGCCGGAAATGCACGGCATCGAGGCGATCCGCGCTATACGCGTCCGCGTCCCTTCCGCCCGCATTATTGTCCTCACGACCCACGCGGGTGATGTGTTGGCGCAACGCGCCCTAGCAGCCGGCGCTCAAGCCTATCTCTCCAAAGGCATGATCCGAGCCGAATTGCTCGATACGATTCGCGCGGTTCGCCAGGGCCTTAAGCGGGTGAGTCCGGATGTCGCCTGCCTATTGGCCAATCACGTAGGCGATGACGACGTCTCGGCTCGCGAGGCCGAAGTGCTGCGGCTCGTCGCTTTCGGCAATTCGAATAAGCGCATCGCCGGCTCGCTCTCGATATCGGTCGAAACGGCCAAAGGCCACGTCAAAAGCATCTTGAGCAAATTGGGGGCACGCGACCGGACGCATGCGGTAACGCTCGGTCTAGCACGCGGCATCATTCAATTGTAATTCAGCTGTAATTCAGCAAGTTTGTCTTCGCGCCTTGCGTCCCCAGGACGCCGACGCATCAATATAAAAAAGGGATCGTTCGTCGATGATAACAAAGCATAAGGTCATTCAGCATATTCAACCGCAACCGCTGCGCTCGGCACCTTGAGTCCGTGCTGTCTATCAACAGCGACTCTGCGTGCTGTCAAGTGTCTATGCCTGGCAGGCTTTCTGATATCCGGCCTATGGCGGGGGTCGAACGCAGTTGCCGAAGAGCTTTCTGACTCGGGCATCGAGGAGATCGTCGTGACCTCCCGACACATTGAGGAGAAGTTGCAGACCACCGGCGCGTCGATCGATGTCTTCACGCAGAAGCGATTGGACGACTTGGGCGTGACGACGCTCACGGACCTGTCGAGCTTTTCGCCCAACGTCCTGATACAAGCCAAATCGGGAAACGCGTCTCAGGGACTGACCATCAAGATTCGCGGGGTTGGCGTGAGCGACGTTGACTACCTGTATTCTGATCCAAGTGTCGCGTTGTACATTGATGGCGTTTTTCAGCCGCGCGCCGCCGGACCGCAATTTGATCTTTTTGATCTGGAGCGAGTGGAGGTATTGCGCGGCCCACAAGGTACGCTATATGGGAAGAACTCTCTCGGCGGCGCCATCAATATCATCACACGCAAGCCCGATGATACTGAAAGCGGCGAACTCGACTTCGCCGTCGGTAATTATGGCGAGAAGGATTACTCCGGGCGAGGCAATACCGTGCTCATCGAGCACACGTTGTTTGCCAGCATTTCCTTCACCTCAATAGACCACGATGGCTTTTATCGCAATGTGTACGAGGGCGGTCAAGATCCTGCGGATGCGAATCGCCAAAGCGTGAGGGGAGCCCTGCGCTGGCTGCCGAGTGACGCAGTAACGGTTGATTTGGTGTCCGACTACACTCATCAACGACAGACCGCGGCGGCTTGGTGGCTGGAGGCGTTGATGCCCGGCGGGTTGGGGTCCAAGGCGCTCGGCGCTGCCGGACTAAGCGCGGCCAACTACGTCGTGGGGAATACTCCTTCCGCAAGCCGGCTGGAAAGCACGTCACTGGATAGTGGAACAGGGGTCGGCTCCTTCTTGCCCCCGGGCACAGGCGCCTTGGGACGATCCATCGATGATGCGGATTTTACCGACGAATCCCTCATCATCGCGGCGGACTTGACGCCGACCATGACGCTCCGGTCAATCTCCGGCTATCGGGGCTTCGATCGCTTTACGGTACAAGACACCGACGGCACGCCCGCCGCGATTGCCGACTTGGTCAACGATGACGATGGGCATTCGCTCACCTCGGAACTGCAGCTTAATTCCCTGCTGTTCGGGGGCCGTTTGAACCTGGTGACCGGCGTATTTGCGCTACGCGAAGATCTCTATGAAGACCAGGTTAACGACTTTTTCCTCGGTCTGGCCGATGCGATGCCCGCTCTGCAAACGCTTAGCCGTCGCCAGGTACGCTCCTATCGCAACGAGTCCCTCGCGGCATACACTCATGCAATTTTCAATGTCACTGACGCGCTGCGCCTCACCGCAGGCGTACGCTACAGCTGGGAGCGCAAGGCCGACCATGAGGTTGACAGCACGCTCTCCACAGGAGCCTTGACAGCGGATAACACGAAGTCGAATTCTTGGGACTCCACCACACCGCAAGCGGGGGCCGAATATACCGTCAACAGCCATGTGTTTGCGTACGCGACGGTGTCCAAGGGTTATGCGAGCGGCGGTTTTTCCGGCACTGTCACGGGCGTCGGCATCCAGGAATACAATCCAGAATCGCTGTGGAATTTCGAGACCGGTGTCAAGACTGAGTTTTTGGATCGGTCGCTCATCACGAATCTGTCTGTATTTTGGATGGATTACAGCGACATCGTGGTGCAGAGCTTCGAGGCCAGTGCCGGCGGCGCGATCGAGAATGTCTACGCCAACGCCGGCAAGGCGCACGTCAGAGGAATCGATGCCGATGTGGAATGGCGGCCGATACAGTCACTGTCGGTCCGCAGCGGTCTCGGACTACTGGATCAGCGGTTTCTACAGTTCGGTATTGGTACGGACGGCCTGCCCATTGCGGCGTCGAGCGCTCATTTTTTCGACTCACCGAGCATCACAGCAAACGTAGCGGTCCATTACGACCTTCCCCTACGCTCCGATACGGGTACACTGTCAGTGGAAGGCGGGGGGTCGTACCGGTCTCGAACCTACTTCGACAATACCCACTCCCTGACGTCTTCACAGGACCCCTATACGCTTTATAGTGGCCACCTCACCTATCAGCTGCCGAACGGCCATCTATCGCTGAGTGTATTCGGCGAGAACTTGACTAACAGGGTGTACCTCGTGCGAACGGCCAATGCATTGTCTTCCCTCGGGGTTGCGCTCGACCAGTTTGGCGCGCCGCGGACGTACGGCTTGCGCTTGAAGTACACGTTTTGAGGTGTCAGGCCAAGAATCAGCGGGTCGGGTGTTCATGATCGACGCCGCGTCGATTGGACAGTCCCCGGCGGCCCGACGGCTTCCCTCCGCTCGAGTGATTTACGCCACTCTCCTACTCGCGCTCATTAATGTTTTCAATTTTACCGATCGGGTCGTATTTGGGGTTCTGATACAGCCCATCAAAAAGGAATTGAACCTATCCGATACACAGATCGGGTTCCTATCGGGTTTCGCATTCGTCGCAGTGTATGCCGCCGTCGGGTTGCCCCTGGCGCGACTCGCAGATCGGGTGGGACGCCGCTGGGTCCTGGCCGGCTGCATCGCCGCCTGGAGCCTCTTGACCGCGCTGAGTGGATTAGCCAATTCGTTTTCCCAGCTCGCGGCCGCGCGCCTGGGAGTGGGTGTGGGTGAAGCCGGCTGCCTTCCCGCGAGCCACGCCTTACTTGCGGAGCTCTATCCACCTAACCGCCGGTTGCTGCCGATTGCGATCGTCACCACCGGTGCAACTGTCGGCCTTGCGCTCGCTCTCGGCGGAGGTGGGTTCGTTGCCTCACTCTGGGGATGGCGCGCGGCATTCCTATCCGTCGGACTGCCCGGTGTCGCCTTGGCCATTCTGGTGCTCGCGACCCTGCCCACTGCAGCGCCTCGCACGTCGCGGCCAGAATCTCGGGCGCCGCTGTGGACATCGCTACGCAGCCTGCTTCGTGTTCGCACCTACCGATGCAGTCTCTATGCGTATCCATTTTATCTTTTTGCTTCAGCCGGACTGGTCGGATGGTTGCCGGCATTCTTCATGCGCTCGCACCACATGCCGATCAAACAAGCGGGTTTGTTCTTCGGCCTCGCCTATGGGCTTGGCGCGGGATTTGGCTGCCTTGTCGGCGGTTATGCCCTACAGCGCGCCTCGCAGCTAAGACCCGCCCGCAGTCTCTACCTTGCCGGTTGGCTGGCGCTCCTCGCGTTGCCATTTTATCTGGGTGCAATTCTAATCACGGCTACCCCTCTCTCGCTCGTGATGATTATGCTGTACGGTGCGATCATTGGTAGCGCCGGGTCGCCGATGATCGCCGCGCAACAAGGAGTGATCGATAACGCCGACCGGGCAACCGCGTCGGCATTTTCCATGCTCATCGGCAACTATCTCGGCGGCGGTCTAGGACCGCTTCTGATCGGCATCGCGAGCGAGAGGTTCACGGCGGCTTTGGGGGTCGATGCACTGCGAGGTGCTTTGCTCCTCTCCTCGATGGCGCTGCCCACTACTGGGATATTATTCATCCGCACGTCACGGCACTTTGCGGCTGATGCCAAAGCCTGAGCTGGAGGCGTACCGCCGGCTGTCGACAGACCCTGTCGCAGCAGGTGGCAAAGGCCCATGCCGCGCTCAAATACATCGAGGGAGCGACTGATGGTCTCTTCGTAGGTGGGATGTAGGCCGGTTGCTGGCGATGCGCTGCGGATCGTGAACAGCTGCGGGCTGCAAGTGGTGGAGTCGTCGTCGATGTTGGTCCGCCGGCACTGCGTGGGCCCGCCGCCAGGCACCCGGGCTACTACCTAAGAACTGGCGGAACAACTTGCTGAAATGCGCTTGGTCCGCAAGCCCGCAATCGGTTGCAATCTGCGCCAATCCCAACTCGGAATTCATCAGCAGCTCACATGCGAGCACGAGCCGACGCGTCATTAAATAGCGATGTGGCGACTGCCCAAGACTTTGCTTAAATGCGCGGCAAAAGTGTGACGCACTCAACCCGACATGGGCCGCCATAGACCGAGTGGTCACACCACAATTCAATTGGTCCTCGATATATTCCAGGATTCTCTTGACACGCCACCCCCGCAGTCTTCCCGCGAGTCGCCGCGGACAAGACTCGGTCTTCGTGTTGGCAGGAACCATCAACTCAGCAGCTTTGTACGCGGCATGCGTCCATTTGACGTTCGCGTTCACCGCGTCCCATCGCAGATCGGCTTCGCTCCGCATATTGGAATCTCCTCACGGACTGACTTCATCACGCGAAGGCTATCGACTCACGGGGAGAATGGAAACCTAAATGGAGGCGCCCTCGGCTAGCCACAAAGAGGGATGTCCGCCCACTCTCCTCAAGTCGGCACCTCGGCAAATCCATACAAGAATAATCGACGCGCTCAGCCGATAGTAAAGGCTGAATTCACCGTCAACCCCATAATCCCCGCGGCCCTGTGAACGGGGCAATTTCTCGGTCGCATGCTCAGGAGAACTTCCATGACGTTACCCACCCCTGACCTCTCAACGTTGGCTGTACCGATGCCCCCGGAGGAGGATTTACGCCGTGTTATCGGTTCTCAATACGATTCGCGTAAGACACTTAATGTCATTAAAATGTTTGCAGGCACCGAAGACATGTTCCCCGCGGTGCTCGGATTTATTCAGGCGGTGTTTCGCGCGGCGGACGTCGATCCCTGCCTGCGTGAAATGATCGTGCTGCGGGCGGCCAAAAGGCATAACGCACTGTATGAATGGCAAGCCAACGCGACACTGGCGGGAAATTTCGGCCTTTCAAATGATGAGATCGCCGCCGCCGCGAGCGACGGACCGGTCAGTGGCATAAAACCGGAATATATTCTTGTGTGTATCGCTACCGATGAACTGTCCGACGAGGGCCGATTGAGCGATGAAACCCTGCGGGAGATGCTCGACCGCCACGGTGTGACGATTACGAGAAAATTGATTCTCATCATCGCTTGGTTCAGTCTTCTCATTCTGTTCGTCAACGGCTGCCGCGTACCCCTCGAAACGACCGATAAGATCGGGAATGGGATTTCGGCGGTCTAAGGTCGCGAGGAATTCCAACTGCCTCGAAACCGGTATCGGGAATTCGGAGCCGTCACTTATCTCAACTGCGCAATGAGTAATCGTGCGGTGGTGGGGTCGGCAGTATCATGGCCCTGCGGCAGCCGCTCATACACGGACAGCAACTCATTCAGCGCTTCGGCCCGTCGCCCCTGTTCGGATAACAGCCGAGCAAGAGTCGTCGCGCTCCTCAGTTCCCATGCCAACGCTCCTTGCTCACGCGCCACGCAGAGGGCCGAACGAAAATCCGCTTCAGCTGCCCTTGGGTTGCGCGTGTCATGTTGCAAGTGCAGCGTGCCTGCATGACGTAGCACCTCGGGAGCGGCCCACCCCCCTCGGCCGGCTCTCGCCCGCTCAATCATAGCCGGGTCGACCCAGCAATCATTGATCGTGCAAAGACAGTCACGATCGAAAGCACCCTCGGGGGGGAGTAGCGTCGAGGGACCGGGTTCCGTGCCTCCGGCTCGGCATCGCAAGCTCTCCAGCGATCTTTCATAGCACAGTCCAATGTGAGTCCAGTGACCGAAAGTATAACGACGCGACTGTTCGAGCAAGGTCACCGTCAGACGCGACGCAGCTGACAGATCGCCGCGCCAGAAGGCAATAGGGCAGGCTGCTATACCCAAGGCGTGAGACATCGCCAAAGGACCATCGTGCGACGCCAGTCGTATAGTCTCCGTTACCATGCTGTCCGCGTCATCTGCATATCCCTCTAGCCAAAGAATGCGCGCCAGAATCATGCGCATGGAGACTTGCCGATCGATCTGAATCTGACCATACACCAACGGAATCGCCCCGGCCGGGTGACGCACTACGCGCTCCGCGAGAGAACGAGCGGTCCGATGGCGTCCGGCATAGTGATTGACCTGTGCACCGACTCGGTCACCCACCAGGATGGCGCTCGGATCGCCTAGTCGCCTCGCAAGAGCGACAAGCTCCTCGGATGCTGCCAGCGCCGAGAGGTACTCACCTTGCACGATATAAATCGTCGCGCGATTGGCGTACGGATCGATCGAATATCTGGGAATCTCGGTTTGTTTCGCCAGCTCCAGAACGCGGTCGACAGTCTGAAACAACAACTCCGATGAGCCACCGGTGTTCCATAACAGGCCGATAAGAGCGTTGTGAATGCGCAACTCCCACAGCAATTGGGGCGGCGACACGCGCGACAGCGCCTTCAACGCCAACGCCGCGCGATTCTTATACTCATCAATCAGGGAGAGCTGTACACCGAACGGAAGCGACGCCACCGTCAAAGCCACGCCCAGTTTCGCGTCACCGCCCGGCGAGAAGGCCCATTCGAGCGCCGCACGCACGTCATTGATGAGATTGCCGTATTGCTGCAACCATGCTTCCCGCGTCAGGAACTCCCAGGACTCAAGCGCGCCCTCCAGGAGTCGGCAATAGTGGTTCGCGTGCGAATGCAGAATGTTGTTTCGCTCTGTGCTTTCCGAAAGTCGGTCCCACGCATACGCCCGGGTAGTTTGTAGAAAATAATAGCCCATCGACTGACCGCTAAGGTCCGTTGACAGCAAGCTCTTACCGACAAGGGAGGTAAGGGCTTCAAGAACCCGCGGGATCGAAAGTGAATCGTCCGAAATCACCGCGGCCGCACATTCAGATGAAAAGATTCCTCTAAACACCGACAGGCGATGCAAGGCAATTTGCTCGTCCGGCGCGAGGGTCTGATAGCTCCAGGTGAGCGTCGCCCGTAACGACTGGTGGCGCGAGCGAGAGGTCCTGCGCCCGCGGGTTGAGAGCAATAAGTCGTCACCAAATCCCTCGGCTATGGCGTGCACGCCGAACACATTGACCTGCGCCGCGACAAGTTCAATGGCAAATGGGAGACCGTCGAGTCGACGGCATATTGTCGCGACCGCGTCGACATTCCAGTCTGTCAACCGAAATCCGTCCGAGCCGTTGGCGGCGCGGTCCACAAACAACTGGACAGCTGGGAATGACCATGCCGTCTCGACGTTCAATTGCCTAAGATCAAGCGGACAGGGTAAGGGGGCAAGCACGTAAACGCTCTCGCCCTGTGTCGCTAACGGCTCGCGGCTCGTTGCGAGAATATCGATGCGCGGGGCCACAGTTAGAATTCCACGCACGAGATGTGCAACGCTCGCAATCACGTGTTCGCAATTGTCGAGTACTATCAACATGCTTTTGTCGTGCAAGTACGCCCTGAGGCTTTCTACCGGATCCTTCGTGAGCGCAGAGATTCCAACGACAGTTGCGAGTGCGGAGGCCGCAAGATCAGGGTCGTCTATGCTCGACAAGTCGACGAAGCACAATCGCTCGTACGCGGCGCTGAGGATCTCCGCAACCGCGAGCGCCACCGTGGTCTTACCCACCCCGCCGGTACCAACTAGCGTCAGCAATCGACTTCCTGGCAGTCGAGCGACGAGTTCGCCAATGACGGTCTCGCGGCCGACGATTCGAGTGGAAGATGTGCGCAGTGCGGTGAGCTTTTGCGGTTCAAATGGAGCCTTCATGCTGCCTGATTCGATCTCGGTCACGGCGGCGACGAATTTGTAACCGCGGCCCGAGACGTTCACGATGTAGCTCGCGCTGCCATGACCATCGCCGAGCATTTTGCGAATGGCCGACAAGTGAACCCGAAGGTTGATCTCTTCGACGACGGCGTTCGGCCACGCATAATCAAGGAGTTCCTGTCGGCTTATGGTGTCGCCGGCCCTTTCGACCAAGGCGATGAGGAGATCCATCGCCCGACCGCCGAGCCGGACGGTTTTATCGCCCTCACGCAGAATTTTTTGCGACCGAAAGAGCGAATAGGGTCCAAACTTAAGCACTCGCTCATGAATATCGAGCGGTGGACTGCGCATAACAGCTCTCCTTTGCCGACAGCTCCCTTCGATGTGAGCCCCTTTGAAAAAATCGTGCAGCCCGCCCGCTCCGAACAGGCCGGCTAGCTTGGCTTTCAGTTTAGTCGCTGCGGGGTCGCGGCCGGAGGCTAATTGCGCGCGCCTTCTCTTAATAGGGGCGCACGCATCCCCCAAATGGGGCTTGGGCGTTGTGGCCGTGCGTGCTGCGGTTCGTAGGGAATACGACGCATTCAATGGGTAACCCGGCCGCGGGCAAA
>Ga0302324_100005958_pt1 | contig 26464 bp, 19 predicted proteins | sample Palsa_T0_1_FD_201949 | JGI IMG/M metagenome (GOLD analysis project Ga0302324, IMG submission 201949) | Peat permafrost microbial communities from Stordalen Mire near Abisko, Sweden - Palsa_T0_1 | ecosystem: Environmental > Terrestrial > Soil > Palsa > Peat permafrost | place: Sweden: Abisko... | reverse complement strand
GGCTAGCAGCCCCCATAGGCCGCCAACGGCGTGCACGGAGATCGCCCCAGCCGGATCGTCCACCGACATGCGCAGCTCAAACCACTCGACGGACAGCGTCACCAGCGTCCCTGCGACCAGCCCTATGATCGCCGCTTCGGCCGGCACGATGAACGCCGCAGCCGCACTGCTCGCGGCGAGGCCTCCGATCCAGCCGTTCGCGCACAGCGAGGCGTCGGGCTTCCCGAAACGCGTGTTGGTGATAAATGCGGCAGCCACCGCAGCCGATGTCGCCGCGATTGTCGTATTCACTGCAATCCCGACCGCCCGTACAGGCTCAACGCCATAGAACAAAATCGCTCCCGCTGAGTTCAGGCCCAGCCATCCCACGAGCGTCAACGCGCACCCAAACACCACGAGCACCATATTGTGTCCCGGGATCGCGCTGGGCATGCCGTCCGCCGCGTACTTGCCGTGCCGCGGCCCGATAATCCACGCGATCGCCAGGGCCGTCAGCCCGCCCGTCACTTGAATCGTGCCAGAGCCGCCCGCATCCACGAATCCGTGACCCATGCCGTATCTCGCGCCCAACTGCGCCAGCCAGCCTCCGCCCCAAACCCAATGTGCAAACAGCGGAAAGGTCCAGCCCGCCAGTAGCGCTGTGGATGCGCAGCACGCTCCCAGCCGCCAACGGTCGCATCCGCTTCCCGTCGGAATCAGTGCCGCAAGGCCAGCGCTGAACATTCCCAGCAAGGCCGCCAGTGAAACAGGAGAACCATCCAGCGGCAGATGCCGGAAGAGAAATGTACCGGCCGCGATCCAATCCCAGGAGCTTCCGCCTAGATTTACGACATGCGCCGGCTGGCCGGGAAACCCTTGCCACGCAAAACCACAAACGAAGTAGACGAGTGCCGCAACTGAAATCGCGCAGAGCGCGGACATCATGCAATGCGCAGCGCTTCTGGAACGACCCAAGCCGGTATTGATCAGCGCGAGTCCCGCACCCGCAAAGGGAACCAGAAATATGAAAACAGTGCAAAGTGCCGCGGCTGTTGCGGGAAGTTCGGAAGGAATCGAAGTAGGTATCACGCCTCGCTACTCCGGCGATCCAAGTGTGCGCGGATTGCCAACGCCAGGCCCAGCGCTTCTACTCCCAGACCTGCCAGTACAAAGGCGGTGCGTAGCACCCCGTCCGGGAGCATCGCTACGGCCGCAATCGAAATCGCCCAACCCGCCAGCAGCAATCCAAAACCGAGTAGCTTCATGCGTGAATCCCTTGCTCCAATCAGGGGCTAACCCCCGCCAGACCAATCTATTCGGCCGCCGTCCCTGGTGTTTTGAGCCGCTAGCGTAGCATCTCGCCAACTCGCGCATCTACCCGATTCTTATCGGACCAATTTATTCGTCCGCCCGCTCGAAACTTTCCCACGTGCTCTGGGTTGTACGCTCATCGGCCGGGGACGAAGTGGTCCGGCCAAATTCATCTGCGATCGTACGGAGGGAGAATGGCCATGCGGAATTCCAAAACTATGGGTGTGTTCCTTGCATTTCTTGCCGCCATCGGTCTGTCGAGCTGCGGGGGCGGGTCGGCGACGGCACCTACAACGGAAAGTCAGGGGTCCATATTCACTGTCGCAACGGACGCACCGTTGCCCAGCGTTGTCTCGTGCCAGGTGCTTGTGAGCGGAGTAACCCTCAACAACGGCACTACGAACGTCTCCGTGCTGACCACGCCGCAAGTCGTTGACTTCGCCGAGTTGAGCGGACTGCACCAGCTTCTCGATCTCAACAGTGTGCCGACTGGCACCTACACTTCAGCGACAATAACCATCGCAAACCCGGTCATCGGCTTCATCGACACGACTCACACACCACCGATCGTGAATACCATCAACGGCACACTCACCCAATCAACGGTGACCGTGACCTTTGCTACGCCTTTCGTTCTTGGCGCCGCCGACCTGGTTGGGCTTCGCATGGAGTTCAACTTGGCCCAGTCGCTTCAGACGGACATGAACGGCCAGGTAACGGGCACGATCAATCCTGTATTCAACATGCAGCTGCTGGATGCCACCGATGCCAACGTCTCGATCGATGACTTCCACGCAGGCGTGGTGGGCGTAACCAACAGCACGACCTTCGTCGTGCAAGGACCCAAGGGCCGTCAGTGGACCGTACAGACCAATGCCAGCACAGTCTTCGACGATCCCAACGACCCGGTCAGCTCCTTTACCACTAACACCATCGTCGAAATTTCGGGACAGCTCGATCCCGTAACCCACGATATTGACGCCTCGGAAGTGGAAGCCGTTTCGAACGACAAATTCGTTCTTGGCGGGCTCTTGACCAGCGTGCGTCCGCCTTCCGGCCCCGCTACCGCAGCCGATCTCTACATTCGCTCTGAGTTGCCGGATATCAATGGAATTCAGGACGGCCAGATCGAAACCCTCACACTCAACGGCAGTGAGCAATACAAAATCGCAAACATCAATAATCCCATTACCACTCTGATCTTCAATAACTCCGCCCTTACCGCGGGGCAAGTGGTGGATGTGGGCGGCCCGGTTGTAACCTCCAACGGCGTGACCTCCCTCACAGTGCACCGTGTCGTTCTGCGTCGGCAGGGCCAGGGCGGCTCTTGGGTTCCCGGTAGCACCGTGATTCAATCAGGCAATGCTGGCAGCTTTCAACTGAACGACCACGCTCCGGCTGGCATTCTGTTGCCGGTGCCGCTGACGGTACTGACTACCAACCAAACTGTCTTCCCAAACCTCAGCGGCCTTTCGGCATTGTCGGGTACACAGGCCATTCCCATCCGCGTGGTTGGATTCATCCTTGTGAATCCCGCGACGGGCAATCCAGTGATGGTCGCTCGCTCCGTCGTGGAACTCACTGGAAGCAACTAACGGCTAAAGAACAGCTCAATCGACGGCTGCCACTTTTCCTCTTCGCCAGAAAACGGAAAAGTGGCGCAGTCATTTGCGCTCAGTTGCAGTCGAAGGGCCGAAGGAAGGGCTTTCGAAAGAGAGATCTTATTCCATGCGCGTGGCGATTACGTCCTTGCCCTTCACCAGGATTTCAATGGCCATGGGCGGACGTATGCCGCTGCCCTGCACGATTTCGCCGCGCACCAACCCGTTATCGGATGCACCACCGCCGTACCGCAAAAGGTCATAGACGGTGCGATTACACGGGTCGACAACCATGGGATGGTCGGTCTTGAGATTGTAACCGGCTTTCAGCGTCTTCAAATCGGTCATAAACTGCAGCTCGCAATTGCCAAAAGGCTCCCGCAGCGAGAATCCCCAGTATTGTCCGCCCGGCAAGCGCACCACCATGGCGGGCGCCATCTGGGAGGTCAACGCATCGCGAAACAGAAAGCGTTTCGATGACCACGCCCGCGAAAGCTCGTCGGTTGTGGCAATCGCTCCTGGCCCCGCAGGCAGATTTTCAACTTTCTTGGGAGGCGTCAGCGGGCTCGTGGAAACCTCGGTGTCAGCCAGCGACACGTCGCCTGCCGCCTTTGCCGGTGAATGTTTCATCCAATAGAAAAACCCGAAGCACAGCACGAGCAACATGCCAAGTACGGACAGCGCTACCCACAGCATAGGACTCGGCGGGGCCTTTTCTACCGGGATATCAGGCGAATACACGGCCGGCGCCGGAGGCGACAGCTTGGCTTTCGCTGTGCTCGGCGTAAGGCCGGGAATGCTCGGTTGCTGCGGCTTGAAGGGATCTATTCTGTAATCGTCCGGCATGTTGGTGTCCGAGGACACCTCCAGCTTGCGGTGACCGCCAGGCAATTGCAAGAACGGGGCTGATTCCGGTATTGACGCTTTGGCAAAGCCGGCAGCCACTACAACTGCTCGCGCTTTTGTTGGCCTCGAGGTGGGGAGCAGCCTCAGGCCGGAGCGGCCCCGCACCAGGCTAAGCGGGGCGGTCTAACCGTACGGAATGGTGGGCCACATACTCATGGAGATCCGCAAGCACCAGCAGCAGTTCCAACATGCGTTCGCGCTGGACGGCGTTGGATGGCTGCGCTTCCGTATCTGTCTCCAGGCTTGTCACGATGACCAGTGCATCCGCGAGCAGCCATTCCAGCTCTTCGGGATTGATCGGCCTTCCTTCGCGGCAACTTCGCGAAGTTTCATCGGTGCGAAGAAGGGCCTCATCGAGGAAATGCTCCATGCAGAGATGCTGGTTGAACAGGACGGATGGAATAGGGTTAGCGCACGGCGTCTTGCGGCAGCTTTTTTGAGCACCGGCACTCATACTCGCCCCACTGTTTCTTGCCAATAGCGTGGCGCCGAGACTACCACAGGGCGCGGAGACACGTCCAACGCTACTCCGGCCAGAAGTGCTCTAATTTGAAGACTCAGGGAGCAAAAAGGGAAAGAAAGAGGCCGGCAAGTCCAAGCGCCGGCCCCCCCCCCGCGTTTAAGTTAGGAGTTGCGTCGTCACGACTCTTAGAAGCGCACCACTACGCAAACCAACTCCGCCGGCCCAGGCAAAACCATTTAGGCCTCCGGGGCCGACATCAAGATGGGCGCCACCAAGCAGAAACTGCGCAAATGGGGTGAATCGGCCGGTACGAATCGCGACCTTGGGCCCAAAAAGATAAGTGAATATGCTGCCGCCACCCAAGTTGCTGCTCGCGGTTGACGTATACCCTCCGAAGTCCGCCACGACGCCAAGATACTTCACAGGGCCAAAGGCAACGGAAGCACTGCCTCCGTTGAGATTCGCGCGGATCGGACCAAGGGCTTCATCGCCGCCCAAGTGATTGCCGGGATCCTCAAAGTGATAATAGGAATAGCCTACGAAGGCCTCGAGCTTCGGGTTATCCTCAGCCTGGGCCGAAGCCACAGTGCTGAAGCACAAAAACGCAGCTAAGAGCAAAACCCACCTTTTCAGGACATCTCCTTTTATTCGCCGTCTGAGGATTCGAAACCCACCCAGCCCCTAATACTCGGAACGTCAATAGCCTAGAAATTAACCCCACAATCAACCTACCATTGGGTTTTTCTCGATGCTAGACGGATTTTGCTGTAGGTTGTTCCGAAAGCATACAGCGGGACCCGTAGGCGCTTCCAGGGAACGGTGCCTGTAAACAAATAAAAGGGCCGGCAAGATCCTGCCGGCCCCCCTATGAATCTGCTGCGTAAACGGTTTGAGTTAGAAGCTAAACACCACGCCGGTTGAGACTCGAACGCCGTTCTGGCCGATGTTGTCGAAGTGCGTATGGAAGTACTCGACTTGAGCCAAGCGAATTCCAATGTGTTCCGTTGCGGCCCAATCGAGACCGCCCCCGAGGGTCATGGCGAAGGAGTTTTCGCTAACAGACCCGCACCCGACGCTAACTTCCTGCACCCTTACAACATCCGAGCAGCTTCCTGAGCCGGTAAGATGACCTCCGCCAAATAGCGCTTGGACGAAAGGCTTGAGCTTGCCATGCCGCATACTGATACGCGGCCCAAACATGTAGGTGAAGAGATTGCCGCTCTCCCCATCCGTATTCGTATGATATCCGCCAAAGTCCCCTACTATGCCCAGCCAGGAATTCGCGTTATAAGCAATCGAACCGCTGCCGCCGTTAAAGTTGATTCCGAAGCCGTCCGAGCTCAGATGGGCGAATGAATATCCCCCGAAAACGTCGATCTTTGACATATCCTGAGCCGACGCCACACCCGTAAAGCACACTGCCAGAACACACAATAAGGCCAACCTTTTCATTTACGTCTCCTTGAATTTTTGATTATTTCTTACGGGCTGCGGGCCCCCCTGAGAGAAAAACCCGCGACCAAGAACTACGTAAGTAATTGGGATTTAGAGAAACCCCAAAAACCACCCGAGCAAATGTTAGCATCCCCGGGCAAAACGGACAACCGGTTTCGTTCCAGTACTGCGCCCTAACTGCAAATAGTTTTAGTACCGACTTAACACATTGAGAGGTAATGATTTACGATGATATTCCGTGGCATTTCTTGAATTTCTTTCCGGAGCCGCAGGGGCAAGGATCATTGCGTCCCACTTTGGCGCCGACGCGGACGGGTTTAGGGGCCTCCGCTTGGGCAGTACCGGCTTGGAATTGAAGGTTCTGCTGTTGGCGCTTCTGGCGCTGTTCGATCTGCCGGGCAATAGCAGAAGCGGGCGTCGCGGATGCGGCGGACTCTGGTGCCCCGGCGGCAGTTCCCGAAGCCGGCTGGCGCGGAGCCACGGCGACGGCTTGCTGGCTCTCTGCCGGGCGTACCAGAAAGAGGAAACGGACCGACTCGGTGTCAATCCGCGCCATAAGATCCTCGAAAAGGGTGAATGCCTCCTTCTTGAACTCGACCAGGGGGTCCTTCTGACCGTAGCCGCGTAGCCCGATGCCCTCTTTCAAGTGATCCAGGGTAAGAAGGTGGTCTTTCCACTGACCGTCGACGATATCGAGCAGGATATGGCGCTCGAGCCAGCGCAGGGTCGCCGCGCCGAACAGGGCTTCCTTCTCTTCGTGGCGCTGCCTGACCTTGTCGATCAAGGTGTCCGCCAGCTCATCATGGTTGAGGGCGGCGGGGTCGACTCCCGCGGTTTTCAGATCGATTCCGAACTGGTTCAGCACTTCATTGGCAAATTGCGTGACGTTCCACTGGTCGGGGTGCTGCTCGCTGGGGCAATAAGTCTCAACCAAGCCATCGGCAAGCATTTCGGCCTTTTCGAGAACGAACTCCTTTTGATCCCGCCCCTCCAGAAACGACCGCCGCAGCGAGTAAATCGTCTCGCGCTGCTTGTTCATCACGTCGTCGTATTCGAGGAGGTGCTTGCGGGCCTCGAAGTTCTGCGCCTCAACCGCCTTCTGCGCGTTCTCGATGCGCTTGCTGATCAGCCGCGATTCGATGGGGATGCCTTCCTTCATTCCCAGCGCGTACATCAAGCCCTTCACGCGCTCGCCGCCGAAAATGCGCAGCAGATTGTCTTCGAGCGACAAGAAGAAGCGCGAAGAACCGGGGTCGCCCTGGCGTCCGGCGCGCCCACGCAGCTGGTTGTCGATGCGGCGCGCGTCGTGGCGTTCGGTGCCGAGGATGTGCAGGCCGCCCAAAGCCACCACTTCGTCATGCTCAGCCTTGCACTGCTCGGCGAACTGGTCGTAAAGGGGCTTCCATTGATCGAGCGGCACCTGGTAGATCTTGCCTTCCTGCTGGAAGAGAACCATGGGGACAGCACCAGAGCCATTGGACCCGGCGCCAGGGTCTTGCGCGGCGGCATCGGCCTGCGCGGCGGTTTCCGTGCCGGGTGCTCCGCCGATTACCGAGCCCGCCGGAGAGTAGGGCATGGCCAGCTTGTTTTTCAGGCAATGGTCACGGGCCATGGCCTCCGGGTTGCCGCCCAATAGAATGTCGGTACCGCGGCCGGCCATGTTCGTCGAGACGGTGACGGCGCTCTTGCGTCCGGCCTGGGCAATGACCTTGGCCTCGCGTTCGTGTTGCTTGGCATTCAGCACCTGGTGCGGAATCCCGGCGCGTTTCAGGTGCTCGGCGATGGCCTCGGATTTCTCGATCGAGATGCTGCCGATCAGGATCGGCTGGCCCGTGGCGTGGAGCTGGCGAACACCGTTAGCCTTGGTTCCGTCATCCTGCAGAATGCCGTCCACGACGGCCTCGAACTTCTCGGCTTCAGTGCGATACACAACGTCGGAAAATTCGACGCGGATGAGCGATTTGTTCGTCGGAATGGCTACCACTTCAAGCTTGTAGATTTTGTGAAATTCAGGCGCCTCGGTTTCCGCCGTACCGGTCATGCCCGAAAGCTTTTTGTACATACGGAAATAGTTCTGGAAGGTAATCGTGGCAAGGGTTTGATTCTCGCGCTCGATCTTGACTCCCTCTTTTGCTTCCACGGCCTGATGCAGGCCGTCGGACCACCGGCGGCCGGGCATCTGCCGCCCTGTGAACTCATCGACGATCACCACTTCGCCGTCCTTGACGACATAATCCACGTCGCGCTCAAACAGCGTATGCGCCCGCAACCCCTGATAGACATGGTGAATGAGTTCCATGTTGGCGGGGTCGTACAGGTTGCCGAGACCTAGCAGGCGCTCGGTCTTAGAAACGCCTTCCTCAGTCAGAGTGGCGGTGCGCATCTTTTCGTCAAGCGTGTAGTCGATGTCGAGAATGAGCTTGGGAATGATTTTATCGATGCGGTAATACTTGTCGGTGGATTCTTCCGCAGGCCCCGAAATAATCAGCGGGGTGCGCGCCTCGTCAATGAGAATGGAGTCCACTTCGTCGACGATGGCGAAGTGATGCCCGCGCTGCACGCAATCCTTCAAATCGTACTTCATGTTGTCGCGCAGGTAGTCGAAACCGAATTCGTTATTCGTGCCGTAGGTGATGTCCGCTCCGTAGGCGGCGCGGCGCTGCGCGTCATCCAGATCGTGCACGATGACGCCAACTGAAAGCCCCAGCATCTTGTAAATCGGGCCCATCCACTCTGCGTCGCGGCGCGCCAGGTAGTCATTCACGGTAACGATGTGAACGCCCTTCCCGGTTAGCGAGTTCAGATAGGCGGGCAGCGTGGCCACGAGCGTCTTTCCTTCGCCCGTCTTCATTTCCGAAATTTTTCCCTGATGAAGGACGATTCCGCCGATGAGCTGCACGTCGAAATGCCGCATGCCCAGCGTGCGGCGGCCGGCCTCGCGCACCAGTGCGAACGCGGCGGCGACCACCGGTTCGAGCGCGCTATCGAGTCTCTGACGGTAGTCCGGATCGGCGGGGTTGGCGCCTTCGAGGCGGTTCTGCACCTCAGCGCGCAACGCGAGAGTGCGCTCGGCAATCCCGGCGTCGGAGAGGCTCTTCATCTCCGTTTCGAGAGCGCCGACGGCGCCAACGATGGGCGAAATCTTCTTAACGTCGCGCTCGTGCTTGGTGCCGATGAAGCGCGCCAGCGTGCTGTCTATTATTCGTTCAACGTCCATCTTTTGTTATTCCATTGTATCTGTTCGAATTAGATCGTGCAAAACGGCCCGCGCCGCCTTTTTTCGACGCACGACCGGGCCCTGGGCAGCCAGGCTAGACGCGGCTAGCAAATTCGTTCGGCTGAGCCAAATGCATCCAAAAACACGCTAGCACGAAACGAGGCCTTTGTCTTAACGGCACAGTGTAAAGAATTGCGAGGATAAGCTTCGCAGCCGGGGCACGGCATGCCGTGCCCCTACGATCATCCATACGATCTAGTGCGGAGCGGCTGCGGCTTGTGGTGCGGCGGGAAGATGGATCAGGCGCGCGTCGGTGACGGAGGGTAGGCTGCGGACGTACTGTACCGCTGCGGCATCGACCTTGCCATCGACGCCGATCAGCGCCAAGGCCTCAGCTCCTCCGCCGGGGCCGCGGCGACCCAAGGCGAAAGTAGCAATATTCACACCCAGGCTGCCCAGCGCGGTGCCGATGCGGCCGATGACTCCGGGCACATCGACGTTGCGCGAAAGCAGCAGAGTGCCTTCGAGCGGGGCTTCCAAGGCCATGCCATCGAGCGCGAGAATGCGCGGCGAGCCATCCTGGCCCACCGTGCCTTCGAGACTAAATTCCTTGCCTCCGTCGGCGATGACGACCTCTATGGTATTGGGATAGCCGCGCTCGCGACGACGAGTGGTCTCTTCGATCAGCAAACCGCGCGTGGCGGCCGCGCTCGAAGCATTCACCAGGTTCACCTTCTCATCGAGCACAGCATTCAAGATCCCGATCAGCACGGCGCTGCGGATGACGTGCGAGCCGAGTTCGGCGGGCTCACCGGCGTAGCGAATGCGCACGCGGCTGAAGGCCGGCGACGGCATGGCTTGAGCGACGAAAGATCCCAAACGCTCGCCGAGCAGCAGGTAAGGGTGCAGGCGGCGATACTGATCGGGAGAAAGCGCAGGCATGTTGACGGCGTTGCGGATCATGCCCTCGGCAAGATAGTCGCGCACCTGCTGGGCGATGGCCGTGCCCACTTCTTCTTGCGCCTCGGCGGTGGAACCGGCGATGTGCGGCGTAGCAATCAGATTGGGCAAACCGATCAATGGAGAATCTTTCGGCGGTTCCTTCGCGAAGGTATCCAGCGCAGCGCCGGATAGTTTTCCCGATTTCAGGGCCTCGGCCAGCGCGGGTTCGTCGATCAACTCGCCACGGGCGCAGTTGACCAGGCGCGCGCCCTTTTTCATTTTGCGGATGGCCTCGGCGCCAATCATCTTTTCGGTGGCTGCGCTGAGCGAAGTGTGCAGGGAAACGAAATCGGACTGCGCGAGCAGATCATCGAGCGGCAATAGCTCCACTTCCACTTCGCGGGCGGCCGCGGGCGTGACATAGGGATCGTAAGCCAGCACTTTCATTTCCATGGCGCGGGCGCGGCGGGCTACTTCTGTGCCCACACGACCGAGACCCACAAGACCGAGCGTCTTGCCGCGGAGCTCAGTGCCGGAAAACGCGGATTTCTCCCACTTGCCGGCGTTCGTCGAGGCGCTGGCCTGCGGGACGGCGCGGGCCAGGCTTAGCATCAGGGCGAGAGTGTGCTCGGCTACGCTGACGGCGTTTCCGCCAGGCGTGTTCATTACCAGAACGCCGCGACGGGTTGCGGCCTCCACATCGACGTTATCCACACCCACGCCGGCCCGGCCAATCACACGCAGCTTTTGAGCCTTTTCGAGCAAGGCGGGCGTAACCTTCGTGGCGCTGCGAACCACCAGCGCATCGGCATCCACGATTTCCGCAGGCACATCGGCGGCCGAAGGAGTCAGAACATTCCAACCCGCGTCGCGCAAAAGCTTGATTCCGCGTTCACTAATCTTATCGGCAACAATGATTTTCATGGGGCAATAAGGTTAACGGGACAGAGAGAGTGTGTCAATCGCAAGAGGGCACTTTTGTTGATGAGCGTCAGTGCCGGAATCCGCGCAGGGGGCCGGCCGCGTGGTGCGGTGAGCGAAGCGTATGATATTCTTTCGCAAGTCAGGGGTGACCGAATGTCCTATCTGGAACGGATTCAAGAGGATTTGACCGCCGCGATGAAGGAGAAGAACGAACTGCGGCTCAGCGTGCTGCGCATGATGAAGACCGCCCTGAAGCATAGAGAAATTGAGAAGATGCGGCCCTTGGACGACATGGAGTCGATGCAGGTGCTGCAAACGCTGGTGAAGCAGCGCCGCGAGTCCGTGGAGCAATTCACGAAGGGTGGACGCAGAGACCTGGCGGAAAAAGAAAGTAAAGAGATCGCTATCGTCGAGGGTTATCTGCCGTCCGCTCCCAGCGATGAAGAGGTGCGGCACGCCGTCGAAGCGGCCATCGCGGAATCAGGAGCCGATTCGCTGAAGCAAATGGGCGCGGTGGTCAAAGCCGCGCGAGCGCGCCTGGAAGGTAAAGCCATCGACGGGAAAGTGCTCAGCGATAGGGTGCGCGAGCGGTTAAGCGGGAACTCGTAGTTCTTATCGGCGCTTGTTGACTCTTTTTGACTAGGGATTCGAGCGACGAAGAATGACGGCTGATTCCTGATCCGCCGCGACCTGTTGCAAGAACTCCTTCATCTGCGACAACTTCTCCGTGGGCACTGTCACTGCCTTGATCTCCAAAGAGCGCTTGTAGTGCAGCACGCTCCCTTCGACCTTCATATCACTGTGATAAGAGACAATGTCGTTTTCGGCTTGGGTCGGCCCGGGCAAGCCATCCACGACGTAACCCGGCGGCAAGGTAATGTCGAATAGATCGTCCTGACGGGTCGCTTCGGCAAATTGAATGGGGTATTTCCGCGGCTTTTTTTCCGCGAACAGGTTCAAAAGATAGGTGTACTTGTCTCCGAGCACGCGGGGACGAAGAATGAGCAAATCGCCGCTCGGACTGGCATAGCCCGTCGATACAAACTTGTAGTTGAGCGACAGGACTTGATCGGATTTTTCCAAGTTTGCGAGCGAAGCGCCGGTCAGTTTGAAGTTATTCAAGAAATTGGCTAAGAACTGATCAAAAATCTCCTCGCGCTTGGAGGCAGCGCCTCCAGGAACTCCTCACGCTCGGAGGATGCTGGAGCGCCCCATTCGAGTTCCTGCACGTCGCCGACTAAATCACCGGCGGGCGCCACAGCAAACTTTGCGGTGCGCAACATCCGGTTGGTCGCGGGAGGCAAGAGCGGAGTGGAAACCAACTGCCCCCCGTCAGGGCCCATCACCAGTCCATAGCTCGCCTGGAGGTACCACGGCAAGTATCCCAACGGCACGTACTCATTTGTGGGGTCAAAGATTAACAGGCGCCCCAGCTTCGGGTCGTGCACGACTGTCCAGAGCGCCCCGTCGGGAATAGCGTCTGGAAGCTGAATGGCGAGGATCATGTGGTTCATATACACAGAGGGGTAGGTGGGATGAAGCCGGCCGCGCTTCGTGTCCACCGCCATGTAGTAGGATTCGATCCCAATCTCGTGCAGCATCGAACTGAGCAGCGTGGCCTTGTCCTTGCAGTCGCCGAACTGGTGCGCGAACACCTCTGCGGCGGGATGAGGCTGGTAGCCGCCGATTCCGATCTCGACCGCCATGTAGCGGATGTTCTTCTGCACGTACTCGGTGAGCGTGCGAATTTTCTGCAAGGGGTCAGACATACCAGCGGTGAGTTCCGCGGTCTTTTGTTTAATCTGCGGGGAGGCGACTCGACTGGACTCGGTTAGTCCGCCATACCAGATTCCAATGTCCCTCCACGATCCTGATGATTTCGCGCGCAGCTTGGGATCGCTCGGAAAATATTTGACTCCGGCCCAGCCCGCAACAGTGCGCCACGAAGGCATGCCGGATTCAACGTCGACGGCGGCGAGGTCATGCAACTCCCATGTGTATTGGTTCGCGCCGTTCTGAGGTTTTTCGTCCGGATGGTTGAACCAGGTCGTGGAGAATTCCCAGCCGGGGGGCAGGTCGAGGATAAAGCGGGCGGTCTTGACGGGAACCTCGTCCTGAAAATACCAGCTATCCTCAAAAACGTAGGGCCGTTGCCTTTGCACATATTCGTAACCGACCACACTGCCCGGATTGGCCTCAGGGAAACTCAGCGTCTTGACCCTGGTATCGACATACTCGATGTCACTTAAGAAGCCATGTTCGATGGCCTCTTTTTCCGCGACGGCAATTTCCCGGCCGTTCGATTCGATGGTCCAGGCCTTCAGGTAATCGATCTTCGTATCTTTATCGAAGTCGACGCTAATGCTGCCATATCCCCGCCGGGATTCGGGACGGAGCAAGCGCACGGCCGCTCGATGGCGAACGTCGACCTCTCCATTGGGCCGGACGGTGTTCTGAACTTCATCGAGAAGCACCACCGCAACGGCGTCCTTGTCGTAGTCCGGCAGTTTTTCCTGCGCGGCGGCGCGGAGCCAGTCCGGAGCAGAGTCCGCCGCAAACGCTGCCGGCGCGAGGCTGAGGACAAACGCCGCCACCGCCAATACCGCGAGACTAGTTAGCTTTTGCGGGCTGAGCATTTCGAATCACCATTTGGGCGTTGTCGCCGGTTTTCACGACTCCAAAAAACTTACGCAGGGCAGGATATTCATCCTTGGTAAAGAAGGTGCCCTTCTCCGTGAGATTGCGTTTCACTTCCACGGTATTACCGCTGGCTGCGGCGGTAATCTGATAGGAGACGGCGCCCAAGTTCACAGTCCGGTCCGAGGGCGCGGTTTCAACTTTGAAGGTGGCCGGAAGGCGAATCTTGATGTCGTCAACTTCCTCGTAGGGGTAGCTGAAATAGACGACGTTGACTCTTTTTTCCGCCGCGAACGCGCTCTGCTGCGTGGATTGAAACATTTCAAGCGGCATCAGCATTCGCTGCGGAGCGCTCGTCGCGAACGAAGGCATCGTCAGGGTACCTTCGATGTGGATTGGCTGGTTGTTATCGTCCCAGTTCGCAACTTTGACGATTTTGAAGACCGCGCCTACAGGAAGCCACGACTTGACGTCGTTTTCAAAATCCTTGATGCGGCCGGTCTCATCTTCCTTTCGCTTTTCCTCGCGCAGGAGGGCAGCTCTCTGCCCTGTAAAATCAACTTGAATGACGCCCTCGACCGAACCGTCATCCTTCACTTCGAGGTCGGCGTTGCGAATCGTCTCCGAGTCGGAAGGCGCTGGTTCCGGAGTGGCCACCTGCGTGCCGCCGCGTTTGTCGATGCGGAAGCCGCCGGTCGCGGTCTCATACCACGGCAGCAGGCCAAATGGAAAGTATCGGGCAGCGGGATCGAGGAAGTAGTCCTGCGTTCCGGCGTGCACCCACACCAATTCATCGGAAAGCTGTCTGACCTCATTGCGGGTGGGGATGAAAATTCCCGCGTTTCGGGGTGCGATATACAGTTCAGCGGCCTCGAATCCCGCTGCGCGCGCGAGCCCCACGAACAGATAATTGATCTGCTGGCTGTGAGCATATCCGTGGTTCAGAACGTCCTCAACGTTTGAATTTTCTTTCAGATTTTCCGCTTTGGTTTCCTTGGCTACCTTGTAATCTTCGGTGTCCAAATTACGGACCTGTTGAACGCGGCGTAAATCTTCCGAAGTTTGGCTTCCGGCATATCCGTGGGACTAACGGTCTTGGAAAGCTCCTGGTTGAGCGCATTCTTCTTGTCGGTAAAGTGCTCGAGTTCCGCATCCCATTTTTTCAGGTAATGATTCCAGTAACGGTCGCTCGGATCTGTCGCCGGAGGAGCCTCCGAATCCCCGTAGTAGAACTCGACGCGCGCCTGAATCGGCCTCTCGGGAGGCATCAACGGTTCCTGAACGATGCCCGCAATGTCGTGCACGGACATCACGTATGTGCCGTTGGGCAACTGCTTTAGCGTGCTATCAGAGGGCAACAGATACGTCGAACACATGGGACGCAGGTTGTTGCCGTAGGCATCGTCGGGGATATATGTGAAACGCGCCTCGCGCGTGTACATGTCTTGCGAAACAATCCACTCCTGCGAATGCACCCAACCGGCATGCCCCTGCATTGAGTACTTATACTCAATGATGGAGCCTGGCTGGACATCGGGAAGGCTGAAAGACTTTACCAACACCTTCAGGCCGTTGAGCTTCTCCGCTGTCGTCTCAAGCACTTGTCCATCGAACTTCACGATGGTGCCGTCGGGCTTGATCGTCCGCCCGGTAACGAGCGTCACGTTTTGATAGTTTTTTTCGAACGGGATTTCCACGTGGCCGTACTTGGCGCCCTCCTGCGTGAATACCTTGATGCGGATGTACTCCTCAACGCTGTCGCCCGAGGCGCCGGCCTTCGATGCGTCATCGACGAGCTCGCGGTAAAGAATCATCGCGTCCGAGCCCGGCTGTTTGGGGTTGTCCTTCATCGCCAGATCTTCGGGCGCGACGGGCAGCCAGTCGATAGCGCGCGCCCATCGCGGAGCTGCAAGCAATAGCAAGGCACAAATGAGGACTCGAAGCGCAGCTCGCTTTACCAGACGCATGGCAGCTTCCTAGTGGCTTCGCGGCGTGGGGACAAGCCTGACGCGAGGCGCATGAGATGTCGGGGTCCCGTACCCCGAGGGTAATTGCGGGACACGCTATCGTGAAACGGAACAGCTGTCAATAATCCATTGGTACGTTGGCGAATTCGCAAAGTTGTCCGCGCCGGACGAGCGCCCGATTGCGCTTGGAACGGGGGCAGATGAGATGCTACCGTGCCGAGTTCACAAGGGAACACCCTACCGCCGCAGCAATAAGCTGCGGCCCAGCGAGCGAGGACTAGAATGGCGACGAAACCGTGGAGCTCGACGGCACCCCCGGGCGAGTTTCGGCCGTATGTGGAGGCAAGGGCGAAGCTGCCGGAGTTCACGTTGCGCGCCGTGCTGTTGGGCTCGGTCTTTGGGGTATTGTTCGGCGCGGTCTCCGTATATGTGGGACTAAGGGCTGGGCTAACGGTTTCCGCTTCGATTCCCATAGCGGTGCTCTCCATCAGCATCCTGCGCGCCTTTGGGCGCTCGTCAATCCTCGAAAACAACATCGTGCAGACCACCGGCTCGGCGGGCGAGTCGGCCGCCGCAGGCGTGATTTTCACCATACCGGCACTGATCTTTCTGGGGTTTTCGCTGAACACGGAATACTGGCGAGTTTTTTATCTGGCGCTGCTGGGCGGGACCTTGGGAGTACTGTTCATGATCCCGCTGCGGCGGCAACTGATCGTCAAGGAGCATGGGAACCTTACCTTTCCTGAAGGCACCGCCTGCGCGGACGTGCTGGTGGCGGGCGAGCGCGGAGGATCTTTCGCGGGGCGGGTTTTCTGGGGGCTGGGACTGGGCGGCGTGTACACCTTTTGCATGAACACGCTCGGGCTATGGCCCGGGCAGCCGGACTATCAGCCGAAATGGCTGCCGGGCGCGTCGATGCGCTGCACGATCACGTCCGAGTATCTGGGCGTGGGTTACATCATCGGGCCGCGTGTGGCAGGCACGTTGTTCGCGGGCGGAGTGATTTCCTGGCTGGTGATTATGCCGGCCATCCGGTTTTTCGGCTCGCTCGCTCCGAATGTAGCGCTTTATCCGAGCACGATACCCATTCCGCAAATGACTCCCGACCAGCTCTGGGGGATCTATATCCGTCCGATCGGCGCAGGGGCGGTGGCGGCGTCAGGGTTGATTACGCTGATCAAAACGCTGCCCACGATTGTCTCGGCGATCGGGGCGGGAATGAAGGATCTGCGCGCGAAAACGGAGTCGCAGCCTGTGGCCAGCCGCACCGAACGCGACCTTTCCATGCGCGTGGTGGTGATCGGATCGGTGGTGATCCTGGCGATGGTCTGGGCTTTGCTGCGATTCAAACCGATTCCCGGAGCGCAGACCGGATCGTTTGCAAATCTGATGGCCGCGCTATTCATCATCGTGTTTGGATTTTTATTTGTGACGGTGGCTTCGCGCATCAGCGGGCTGATCGGGAATTCGTCGAATCCGATCAGCGGGATGACAATCGCCACGCTGATGGCTACGTGCGCCGTATTCTTGGTGATCCACTGGACGGCGAGCGCCTACGCCGTGCTGGCGCTGACCATCGGAGGGTTGGTGTGCATCGCTTCGGCGATCGCCGGCGCGACTTCACAAGACATGAAAACGGGTTACCTGGTTGGCGCGACTCCGATGTGGCAGCAAATCGCGCTGGTGATCGGGGTGCTGGTCTCGTCATTCGCGATCGGCGGCACGTTGATCCTGATGAATTACGGTCTGGCGCAGTACAAGCCGATGCAGATCGCGCTGGACGTGGATCATTTGCCGCAAGGGGTCGAACGGCAAGACAACCAGTACGTACACGAGGGCAAGACATACGTCCTGGTGAACGCCATCGGGTCGGGCGAGATTCCGGACGGAAAATATCTGTACGATCCGGGCACGCGGCAGATTGAAATTCAGTGGGAGCAAGGAATCGGCAGCGCCAAGGCGGCAGCGCCGCAAGCGCGGCTAATGGCTACGGTGATCAACGGGATTCTAAATCGGCGGCTTCCTTGGCGGCTGGTGTTTCTGGGAGTTTTCCTGGTAATTGCGGTCGAGATGCTTGGGGTTCGCTCGCTGCCCTTTGCGGTCGGATCGTATATCTCCATCGGTACGACGATGGCCATGTTCGCGGGAGGCGTGGTGCGCTGGGCCGCCGAGCAGGGCGTTGAGAAGGACGAAGGAGTGAGCGAGGTGAGTCCGGGATCACTCTATGCGAGCGGATTGATTGCAGCCGGAGGCGTGTTTGGACTGCTGGCCATCGTGATTAATCTGCTCCAGGACCCGGAACTCAGCCAGCACTTGCCGCACTGGCTGCTGCGCGGCTTGCACCTTCCGTGGCCCGCCGATCTTTTCTCGGGCTGGGCCGAGAAATACATGCCGAATCTGCATCAGGCGCAGTGGTTAGGCGTGGTGCTGTTTGCAACGCTGGCTGTGACACTGTTTGTGTCGGCGAGGAAGAAGCTGAAGCAGTTGTAGGCGAAATCATCGCTAGATGGGACCCGCGAAGGAAATGCTGCCGCGCTAAAGACCGCGGGGCTACGTTAAAAGCAAAGGCCAACCAAAAGCGCCCGCCTGAAAAGCGAGGCGGCCGCTACGAAGGCACGACAATCGTTACTTGATCGTCGCTTCTCGCAAAAACCGTGCCGACTCTTCCGGCGGCGTCGGATTGATGTAGAAGCCGGTGCCCCACTCAAATCCCGCCACTTTGGTCAGTTTGGGCATGACCTCGATGTGCCAGTGGTAGTGATCGTTGTTTTCCTCGCCGATGGGCGACGTGTGTACTACGAAGTTGTATGACGGACAGAGCAGCGCTGAGTCGAGGCGTTGGAGAAAATCTCGCAAGAGCTTGGCGAGGTCGGCGTATTGCGCAGCAGGCATGTTTTCGAAGGCCGAACTATGGTGTCGCGGCAGGATCCAGCTTTCGAAAGGAAAGCGCGGGGCATAGGGAGCGATGGCCACGAAGTGCTCGTCCACCAGGATGACTCGCGTTTCGCTTTCGATCTCCTGACGAATGATGTCGCAGAAGATGCAGCGCTCTTTTTCATCATAGTAATGCTTGGCCGCGTCAACCTCTTCGCGCACGCGACGAGGAACGATGGGCAGCGCGATAAGTTGGGTGTGACCGTGCTCGATGGTGGAACCGGCGGGCTCTCCGTGATTCTTAAAAAGGAGAATGTAGCGGAAGCGATGGTCGTTCTTCAGATCGAGGATGCGCTCGCGGCAGGCCCAGAAAACCTCTTCGACGGATTTCACCGGCATATTGGCGAGGGTAAGCTGGTGATCGGGCGTCTCGACGACTACTTCGTGCGCGCCGACGCCGTTCATGCGGTCGAATAGTCCGTCGCCTTCGCGGTCGAGGCCGCCTTCGATACATAGCGCGGGAAATTTATTGGGGATGACGCGGAGCGACCATCCTGGCGTGTCTTTGCCGCCGCCGTTTCGGCCGTAGGTGAGGATTTCGGAAGGTGTCTTTCCTTCATTGCCGGGACAGAAGGGACACACACCGTTACCTTTGATCTGCACGCTCTCGCGCAGGAAGGTGACGGGGCGGCGGGCGCGATCGGTAGAAATGATCACCCAGCGTCCCGTAATCGGATCTTTGCGTAATTCGGGCAATTCTTCCCCCGCTGTGATGCCGCCGCATCCCCCGCAATTTAATTCATCTTACTACGGCCGGGCTCAAAAAGTCGGATGGCAACCACCACGGCTTGGCGCTCTTCAGGATTCACTTCGGTCGAAGGCTCCGAAGGCTCCCTTGTGCAGGCGAATCTCGGGGCGAGCCCCCGAACGGGTTTCGATGGCGAGAATATCGAAGCGATAGGGAGCATCCTGGACGTGCCGCTCGCGAAGGAAATTCCGCGCCATGCGGGCCAAATGTCGCCGCTTGTCGGCATCCACGGCGGCTTCAGGGTTTGCGGGGACGCTACGATCGGCCGCGCGCGTTTTGACTTCGACGAAGGCCAGCACGGAACCGTCGTAGCCCACCATATCGATTCCGCCCTTCATGCCAGGTCGCGTGTAATTCCTGGCGACGAGGATGTAGCCGTGGCGGCGAAGATACCAGTAGGCATAGGTTTCGCCGCGGACGCCGGTGCGCCGCGCACGGTGCCGCGAAGAAACATCCGGCGAGTCAGCGACGGGAATTTCCGCCAGCCCCTTGCGGGCGGCGAAATCTACGCAGGCGAACATCAAACGCGCAAGCATCAACAGCCACCCATTTAATCAACCGCACGGAACTTACAACGTACGCTCGATCTCGGTGATGCAGGCCTCGATGGTACGCAACGCAAAATCAACCTGTTCCTCGTCGACGACCAGCGGCGGGCACAAGCGCAGCGTACTCTCGCCGGCTCCTAGAATCAGCAAGCCCTTCTCGAAAGCAGCCTGCAGGATACGCGCACGGAATTCCGGGGCCTTTTCTTTGGTCTTCTGATCGCGCACCAGTTCGATCCCGATCATCAGCCCTTTGCCGCGAATATCGCCGACGATCTTGTGGCGTTCGCGCCAATCAGCCGTTTGCTTGAAGATGCGATCGCCCATGAGAGACGCGTTAGCGATGAGCGAGCGATCGAGCAGGCGCAACGTTGCCAGCGCGGCGGCTATGGAAACGGGGTTGCCACCAAATGTGGAGGCGTGCGCGCCAGGTTCCCAATCCATCACTTCCGCCTTAGTAATGAGCGCGCTGAGCGGCAAGCCCGAGGCGATGCCTTTGGCCACGCAGATCATGTCCGGCTCGATACCGACGTGGTCGCCGGCCCACCACTTACCGGTGCGGCCCATTCCGGACTGCACTTCGTCCGCGACCAGAAGTATGCCGTGCTGCCGGCACAGGCGCTCGAGACCCTGTAGAAAATCCGGGGGCGCAGGCAAGTAGCCGCCTTCACCCTGAATGGGCTCGACGAAAATGGCGGCAACTTCTTCTGGAGCCACGACACGCTTGAAGAGCTCGCTTTCCAGCCACGCGAGCGCGTCGGCTGCGGCATGTTCCGGTCGAACGCCATACGCGCCGCGATAAGTGTTCGGATAGGGCGCATGAAACACACCGGCAAGCAGCGAGCCAAACTTCGATCTTTGCACAGCCTTGCTGGCAGTGAGCGAAAGTGAACCGATGGTGCGTCCGTGGAAGGAACCATAGAAGCCAATGAACTTGTCGCGCCCGGTGTGATAACGAGCGAGTTTCATGGCGGCTTCAACGGCTTCGGTGCCGGAGTTTCCAAAATAGACGCGCTTGGGATCCTTTCCCGGCGCGATCGCGGCAAGCTCCTCGGCCAACTGCACCATGCCCGGATAGTAAAAGTCCGTCGAGGACATGTGGATCAAGTCCGCGGCTTGTTTCTGAATGGCTTCGACAACCTGCGGATGGCAGTGTCCGGTCGCGACAACCGCGATACCGGCGGCGAAATCAAGAAAGGTGTTGCCGTCGACGTCTTCAATCGTCGCGCCGCGGCCGATTTTTGCCACCAGCGGATAGTCGCGGGTGTACGACGGCGAGACAACGCGGTGGTCACGCTCGACGATCTTCTTCGCTTTCGGGCCGGGAAGCGGCGTAACGATGTGCGGAAGTTTCATTTCGGCGGTTTGCATGTGGTTCCTCCCGGAATTTTCATTCCTAGCGCGGGCGGCTTGAATGGCAGCCGACGCAAAACATCGATCGGAGGAAAAGGAGTTAGTCGACGCCGAACAGGCTGGGTCGTTCGTTGGAAGGCTGGCTATGCGCGCGTGGCGAGGAGAGTTTCATTTGTATTTCCAGCGAACCGTGCCGTCTTTCGTATCTTCCACAATGATACCAGAATCGGAGAGTTGCTGGCGAATGGCGTCGGCGCGCTGGAAGTCCCTTCGCCGCTTGGCGGCTTGGCGCTCTTCGATGAGGGCGTCAACCTCGGCGGCGCCCAAGCGCGGCTTAGCCGGGCCAAAACCGAGCTTCTCGAGCTTCGCTTCGTCATCGTCGACGAGCAGCGCCAGGACGCCATCGAACAGCTCCATGGCGGCGACGGCGCGCGGCGCATCCTGCTGCAGGAAAACGCCGCGGTCCATGGCGGTATTGATGTCGCGCACCAGGTCGAAGACGGCGGCCAGAGCCACGGCTGTATTTATGTCGTCAGCAAGACCAGCGTCGAATTCCTGTTCGGCCTTCTCAATCAACGCGGTAGTCTCAGGATTCGAGCCCGCGGGGAATTGCGCGGTCTTCAGCCGCGACATGAAATTGCGCAGGCGCTCGACGGAATTGCGGGCTTGGGTGAGCCCGTCCTCGGTGAAATTGAGCTGGCGGCGGTACGGCACGGAAAGAAGGAGGAAGCGAATGGTGGAGGGCTTGTAACCCTTGGCGAAGAGATCGCGCAGCGTGTAGAAGTTGCCGAGCGACTTGGACATCTTCTGGCCGTCGATGATCAAGTGCTCGGCGTGAAGCCAGATGCGGACGAACGGGTGACCGGTGGCACCTTCGCTCTGCGCGATTTCGTTTTCGTGGTGCGGGAACGAAAGGTCAACGCCGCCGGTGTGAATGTCCAGAGTTTCGCCGAGATATTTCATGGCCATGGTCGAGCATTCGATGTGCCAGCCAGGGCGGCCAGGGCCGATGCGCGTTTCCCAAGAGTACTCGCCGGGCTTGGGGGCTTTCCACAGCGCAAAATCGCGAGCGTTTTCCTTGTCGTACTGATCTACATCCACGCGAGCGCCAGCCTGAATGCCGGCCACGTCGATCTTCGAAAGCTTTCCGTAGTCGGGAAATTTGGCGATGCGGAAATAGATAGAGCCATCGCTGGTATAAGTGAACCCTTTTTCCTGCAGGCGTTCGATCAGGGTGACCATATCTTCGATGTGGTCCGTGGCGCGGACGAGCTCCTCAGGCATCTCGATGTGCAGCGCGTCGATGTCGTCGAGGAAAGCTTTAATGTATTTTTCGGTGTATTCGCGAATATCCGCGCCGGCGGCCGCAGCGGATTGGATGATGCGATCGTCCACGTCGGTGACGTTCATTGCCTGCAGGACGCGCAGCCCCCGCTTGTGCAGGAAGCGCCGGAGAATGTCCTGAAACATGAACGTCCGGAAATTGCCGATGTGCGCGAAGGCGTAGACCGTTGGCCCGCAAGTGTAGATGCGCACTTCACCCGGATGGACCGGATCGAGCGGCTCCAGACGGTTCGTGAATGTGTTGTAAAGGCGTATGTCTTTCATTTTGGGCCAAACACAAACGGGCTATTCTAGCTGAGGTAGCGCTGAGCAGCAAATCGGTGAGCAAGAGATCCCTGCGAGATTAATTGGCTAGACAGGCGTTGGCCTGCTCGATGCCACCCCAACGCTCCGCGCGCTCGGCGGCCAGGGCGTTAATTTCGTCCACAGTATGGGGAGCGCCGTCGCCCGATCCGGGGAATACTACGTAGAGAACTCCGCCGCGCGTGCCGCCGACGCGGGCATCGGAATGAATCCCGAGATTGTCCGCCAAAGCGATCGAGCCCTCGCCGAGCGTGCCTACGTCAGCGTAGATGGCATAAGACCGGTTGCCGTTGTGCAGATTCAGAACCAGGGCAAAATCTCCGAGGCGCATACCGGCCTCCCGGGCCACGCCTCCGGGAAGCACGACATACGGAATCTTCGAGGCGTCTACGTAGCGATGGGGGTCGATCGGGTGCTTGCTGCGGTCGCATAGGGATGTGCAGGAGACGTAGTAACCGGGAAAGGGATCGTCAGGTCCCTGAATGTAGGGATCTCCATTTTCGTCCTGCACGACACCGTCCCAATGCCCGGGCACTCCGGCGTTGGAATTATCGTCGAGACCCGTGTTTCCCGGGTTATAGGCGTTGGGTGCCCCATCGGCATCGATGGTCATGCCGGCCTGAAAGAAAACGGCAGAGACGACATCAAGAGACTCCGAGGGCGCGGGCGATTGCCAGATGGGGACTTCATTCACCGGCTCCCCATGGCGGAAATCTTGAAAGTTCATAAGCAAGGATCGCTCGCAAGCAGAGGCCGAGTTCTGCGCGGCCGCTTTGGCACTCACGGCTCCGCTGGCGATAGCTACGAGGATGCACAAGAGGAGACTGCTAACGGCCAAAAGCGACGCACGGCGCATGGGGATGTCCTAGACCCAATCCCAACCCAAACCAATCACGGGATCAGCTGCACGCGGCGGGTGACGATGGTGACGTCGCCGTCCTGCGAGGGAGTTGCCGTGAGTGGACGTGAGTTTACCAAGAATTTCCCTTCATTAGGGAGACTGTAAGACTTGTCTGCGGCATACACGTCAACTAGCTTTCCCGCGGGCAGCGAGAAACTGATTTCGATCCCGGACGGAGGCATGGCCGCGCATGCATAAGCCGACCACCTGTTGAGGAAGCGGCGATCGCGAGGAATGCCGGCCGTCAATGGCTGGCCGTCTATCCGCACCGAGGCAACACCAGCATCCGGAGAAAACAGGACGGCCGCGTAGGGAGCGCCGCGCTCCGAACGCAGCAGCATGCGGTAGGCGCGGCGGGCGCCTGAAGGCGTTGACTCGAGAACGGTGAATGTCGGCGGCGGCAAGTCGAGATCCTGAGCCGCGGCCGCGAAGCTGGGGCGCCCGTCCCAGGGAAAAGCGCCCCGGTCGAGCGGGCGAAAAAGAGCGGCCACCCGTATCGGCTCAGGCAATCGGCCTGACTCGGGTTGAATGATCCACTGCGATTGCGAGGCATCCGCGTCTTCCCAATATTCAATATTCAGGCGCTCCGGCGCTTTGGCCGAATAGGCCGGCGCGACGATAGCCAGGAAGACAGCCGCCGCCACAGCCACAATCGGTGTCGCGACGAAGGCGAAACCTCGCAGGCCGGAGTCGTTTCGTAAGTCGATCGAAAGAGGCGCAGCAATCGTCGAGATCCCGGCCAAAACGACAGCGACGGGAACCAGCGAGATGTTGCCTAGACCAGAGTAAAGCAAGAGCGGCACTGGAAAGCCGACCAGGGCGGCAACAGCGAGCGGCGGAAGCACCACCAGCAGCGAACCGCGCGATTCGCCGACGGAACCGGAAAAGGCCAAAAGGCCCACTAGCGCGGCCGTACCCACAGGCAGCAGGAAGAGATAGCTGACGCCCGGGGCAAGCCAGGCAGCCAGCACGGAGAGTAGACTCCACCACAGCCAGGCCCCGGACCACAAACCCCAGAACCCCGCTTTTCGAGCGAGTAAGACGCCGTGAATCATTGCAACCACGATGCCCAAGAACCAAAAGCAAACTTCCAGCGGCAATGGATGAGCGACCCATGCCACGGGCATGGCGCCGGCGCGGCGCAGCAGATATACGAAAAGGAGCGCGACCACAGTGGTGACAGCGAGCGTGCTGAGCCATCCGAGAAAACCGCAGAGGAATTCGGCTGCCGTCACGCTTTTCCTATGAATCATCCATGCTATTTCCAGGCCCAGCAGGACTGCGATGAGCAAGGCGAATGGCAGCGAGCGGCGCGCGGGCCATTGTACCGTCCTGCGGCCGAGCACATCGAAGAAGACCGCATCGCGTTGCGGCGGGCTCGAGAGATCGGAGTTGGCGAGCGCGGTGACAGCGGCTAATCCGTTTTCTCCCTGGTGTTGCACGCTGGCCGGCGTCAAACTCGCGGAGTTATCGAGCGGGGTGTGGTAATGCGCGACATCTCCGATGTAGGCGAAGTTTAACCCCTGATATCCGGCAGCCTTGAAGATGGTGAAGTCCGTGTCGTTCGGTAGAAGCTTATACACGGTATAGAAAATCGAACTGAGAGCCGGCCGACGGGAGCCATGCGCGTAAAGGCCCACGGCCCACTGGCTGGCGGAGCCGGTCTCGAACATCAGGCTCGGTCCGGAGGTGCCCCGAGCATCCAGATTCACCGCCGCGCGAACTTGCGAAGCCCACGGATGCGAATCGACGAACGCGCGGGCCCCCAGCAAGCCTGCTTCTTCGCCATCGTCGATCAGAAAAATGACCGGGTTGCGCGGGGCAGGCATGGCCTTGAGGGCCCGCGCCATTTCGAGCGTGGCCCCGACGCTCGTACCGTCATCCGAATATCCGGGGCCGGCGGGGACGGAGTCGTAGTGCGAAGCGAGCAAGACAGCGTTGGGCGATTCCGAGGCCCCTCCGGCACCGTCTAGACGTGCCACCACATTACTAACCGTGGCGCAAACACCGAATTCGCTGCAGCCCAGCGCGGTCTGCACCTGAGGCTGATATCCGAGGTTGGTAAGCTCGGCAAGGATCCGCGCGCGTACCGCATCGTTCGCCGCGCTGCCGACGGGATGGGGCTGCTCGTCCGTAAGGATACGGCCAAGGAATCGTATCGCTCGCTCAGCCGAAAACACGCGCGGCGGAGCGCTCACGGGCTGAGGACGCGGGGGACGCAGTCCGACCCAGGAAATGAGGAGAATGGCCGCCGGAAGGATCGACGCTGAGAAAACGCGTCGCATACCTGGAGCGGACGGACTGCCAGATGGGCTGGGGGAAGGCATCCTGGTGCGCCCAATCCTAGGTCGCAGGGCGACGCGAGTCAATGAAACGGAAGGACAGGCGCTGGTTGCCGCACGAAAATGCGCACACGATCGAAAAGCGACCTTTACACCCGCTCCACCGCATGTTAATTTCTTTTCCCGTAACCGCCAATCGCAAGCGCCAGGCGGTAGGGCCAACGATATTCGACCCTCCCACGTTTTTGTCTCTGAACGACCTCCTAAGAAGAGTGAATCGAGCTATCTTCCGCCATTGAATCGGAAGAGGACCATCCTGTGAGGGTTGCGTGCTGAAACTGCGTAAAGTTGAGCTCTTGGGCTTCAAGTCATTCTTCGAGAAAACGCCGATTACGTTCAGCGGCAGCGGGATTACCTGCATTGTCGGGCCCAATGGCTGCGGCAAATCGAACGTGGTGGACGCCATTTCCTGGGTTTTGGGCGAGCAGAGCCACAAAATGCTCCGCGCCGAACGGATGTCGGATTGTATTTTCAACGGCACGGCCAAGCGTCCTCCTTTGGGACTGGCCGAAGTCACGCTGACCTTGGTTGACCCAGAACTCTCGGAGGCCGTCGCCAAAGTGCTCGATGCGAATTTGAACGCCAGCCTCGA
>Ga0302324_100005957_pt1 | contig 26468 bp, 24 predicted proteins | sample Palsa_T0_1_FD_201949 | JGI IMG/M metagenome (GOLD analysis project Ga0302324, IMG submission 201949) | Peat permafrost microbial communities from Stordalen Mire near Abisko, Sweden - Palsa_T0_1 | ecosystem: Environmental > Terrestrial > Soil > Palsa > Peat permafrost | place: Sweden: Abisko... | reverse complement strand
GCAGCCGCTAAAAGCAGCGCAGTTGGCGGATGTCATCCGGTGGAATGAAGCAGGGCACCAGTAAACCGTGGCTATGGAGCATCGCGTGCCACTGGCAATCCTGCACGTCGCTCTTGCGCCCGGGCATGTTGCGGGCGTGAGCGCCGTTAAATACCGTCACCTCCTGCCCCTGGCTCTGGAGCAAATCGTGCAGTGGAATCCAATAAACGCCGGTGGCTTCCATCGCCACCTTGGTCACTCCTTGCTCTTTTAAATACGCGGCGGCCAGTCGAAAATCGGCGCTGAAAGTGCCAAAGCTCCGCACTTGCGCCTGCTCGCCGCCAGCGATGAATATCTTCTCCTGGCCAATGTCAATGGCCCCGAACCCCGGCAATATCTTATCGATCATGGTTGTCTTAACTCTCCTCTCTTCTTCGTTTTTTTGCCGATAGCGCCCGGTGGAGTAAGGAAGTGAAACGCTCCCAAACGGGAACAACCGGCATGGAACCACAAGCGGCCCCATTCCGGCAGTCACCAAACAATCAATCTCAAGCACCGGAGCAAGTCTCAGGAACGGGCAATCCTTTGCACCAAGCGAGCGCCTGCCACACTGCGCGATCGACGCTCGATCCTCCCAGGTTCTTGCCCAGCAATCAATCCCGCAAGGCGGGTTCGAGGTCTCAGGATGACTCGTGCAGAAGCGCCATCCCAAGGGGCTAGGCCGGCTCTCCGCGCGAGCCTTCCTTCAGGACGCCCGCCTTGCTCCGCTGGAATAACCGGCGCGCGTCCTTGAGGGAGATGCCTTCGATGAAGTAGGCCGTGGCGGCCTTGCCTATGGCATAGGTCCCCGCTCCCGCAATCGCACCGGAAATCGCATTTCCCCAGCCGGGAAAGAATTTCAGCAGAGCGCGCGAGCCTTCACGCAGGGCGAGTCCGGCGCCCAGGTTGGCGCCAAGGGCGCCGATGAACTCCCCGGCGAGGCGCGCGCTCAACTCGCGGCCACTCACATACATGATGCCGGATACGAGCGCTACTTGCAGCGAGAGCAAAATGGGCAGGTCCGCCAGCGGAATGGGCTGGGCGCCGATCGCCGTGGAAATCGCCACCGCCGAGTTGACGAGCACTTGCGCGAGGCGCTTCTGGACGGAACGGACACCGGAAAGTCTGGCCATTTCAAGCCTGGCATTCTCTGGCAGTTCCTCGAGGATGGCCTCCCCGAGCGGCTCCAGCGCTTTGCGGGCATCGGGCGTCAACGCTCCCCCGGCGTCGAAAAGGAGGCCGGCCGGGATGCAGAAGATCGAGCGCAGACGCTCGCTGAGGACCGCCCTGGCGTGGAGTGAAGTGCGGAGTTCATCGCGCTCCGCCTCGATATTTTCACCGCCGCTCGCGACCAGCACACCGATGATTCCGCCGGAACGTTCCTCCCGCCGCGCGGCGAGTTCCATGACTTGGACGGAGAAGTCGAGGCCGCCCGCGGCGTGGTTGTCGACAGCGGAGCCCGACCGCAGGAAAAGGAAAACATCCGCCGGCTCGGTCGCGAGGGCTTTCTTGATAACGTTCAGGGGCGTGGGAGGACGGGCATCGAGGATGCGCAGGACGCCGCGCCTGGCTTTGGCCAGATCATGCCAGCCCAATCGTTCGGTGCTTGATTTGCCCGGCGAAATGATTTCCGCGCCGAAGAGGGCGTTCATCACCGCAGCCTTCGTTTCTCCCCCTTCCCCGAGGAGAACCAGCCGGGGCGGGCGCCGGCACAGGAACAAATTCTTGATCGGCGTGATCTCGTGCAGAATCGGCTTCTGCAACGGCGCCGGAAGCTTGAAGACGAGCTTCTCCAGCTTGTCGTAAAGCTCCAGGAGGTTCATGTGCCGAGCAGATCAAACAATTGCCCGGCGTGCTCGTCCGGTTTCACTTTGCGCAGGATGGCGCTGATTTTTTGCTTCTTGTCGATGACGAAAGTCGTGCGTTCGATCCCCATATATTTTTTGCCGTACATGCTCTTTTCCACCCAGACGCCATAAGCCTCGGCCATCTTTTTGGAATCGTCGCTCAGGAGGGGGAACGGCAGGTTGAATTTATCGATGAACTCCTGGTGGGAAGCCGCCGGATCCGCGCTCACGCCGAATACGGCAGCCGCGTGTTCGAACTGCTGCCACGAATCGCGCAGGGCGCAAGCCTGGACCGTGCAGCCCGGCGTGTCGTCTTTCGGGTAAAAGTAGAGCACCAGGATCCGCCCTTTAAAATCGTCGAGAGAAACACTCCTGCCCGCTCCGTATTCTCCGCCGACCGCCGTGGCGCTGAACGACGGGGCCTTGTCACCGACCTGTATCATTTGCATTTGAGTATCGTTTCCCGTTTGATAGCTGAGCGCGATGACAACCGCCAACAAAATCACCGTGGCGAGGATCCTCATGATTCCCGTTTTCGTCATGATGGCGATCTATTACGGCAAAGGCGTGAGGAATCATGACCCGCAGCCCTGGCAGCAATATTGCGCCATCACCGTTTTCCTGCTGGCCGCGGTGAGCGACGGTTTGGACGGTTATATCGCGAGACGCTACAACCAGAGAAGCCAGCTTGGGGTCATTTTGGACCCGATCGCGGACAAGGGGCTGCTCCTCGCGGGAATCATCACTCTCAGCTTCTGCAGCTGGGGTTACGAATTCCCCGCCTGGTTTCCCGTCCTGGTGATCGCCCGCGACGCGGTCATCGTTACCGGAACGCTCGTTCTCCATTACCTGGTGGGCACGGTGCGGGTGAAGCCAAGCTGGATGGGCAAGACGGCGACAGCGGCACAGATGGTCGCGCTCGCGTGCGTCCTGCTCCAGCTAAACCCGTTTCATCGCACGGTGCGGTTCGCGGGCCTGACCCTGCAATACGACTTCCTGGATATTCCCATCGCCTTCGCCGGATTTTTCACCTTCATTTCCGGCATTGGATACGTCATGGACGGCATCGCCCAACTCCACGCAGGGGGCCACGGCGAAGCGAAACCGTAAGCTGGCGCGAGCGTGGAACGGCTATTGTCCCTGCGCGTCCTTTTTCTTATCATCCTTTTTCTCGCCCTTCTTTGGGCCGGAGCCTGCTTTGCTTACCTTGGGCTGGGACGGCGGTATCTTAAGCTTCAGGGGAGACCCGGCGTATTCCTCTTTGGGAGGTTTGGGGGGTTTTGGGGCATGATAGGTTTCCAGATTCGCCGGTTTCGCCAGGACGGTTTTCTTTGGAACCGCGAGCGCGGTTTTCTTTGGCACGGCGACAGCCTCGAGATGCTCCGTTTTCTTTCTGGTCTCGATCTTCTCCGAGGATTGCGCGGTGGCCGGGTGGAAAGGCTGGAGGACCGTGTTTTTCTTGACGGCCGGCGAGGCGGGAGCCGGCCCTTGCGTTTTCCGAATCGCAGCGAGGCTCTGCACGCCTTTCTCATGGCTGAATTGAGTGCGGAGAGATTTCCTCGTGGCGATGGGAATTCCAGACCAGCCGTGATTGATGGTCGGCTTTGAGAAGACCCGGGCCACCGACGCCGGTTTGGCGCCGGGCGACGGGACGATCGCGGGATCGGCAAGTTGCAACCGGCCGGCGCTGACGGACTGGAAACCGTTTGCCCCAGGACTGCTGTTCCTTACGAGGGCCAGTCTCTGGATGGGCTGGGCGGTTCTTTGGGAAACGAACGCGAGACTCGGACCGCCGTTGCGAACCCGGCCGTTGCTGGAGGTAATGTTCGTTATGTTGACCGTGCTGTTGATGATCGTGACGTTGCGAGAGGGATCAAGGATGACGGCGCCCAGGGCGGGCGCGCCGAAGTCATGAAAGGCGCAAAAGTTATACCACCCCGGCCCGATGCCGCACGAGGAGTCAACCGAAAAGCCGATCGTCACGCCGGGATGAAAGTGGCATTCGGGAGGGAGTGGCGCCCATCCGACGTAATCATCGCTCCTGCGCCACGACACCCAGGCCGGCCCCCAGTGGTAACCGGGAACCCAAACCCAGCCGTAACCGTCGACGAAAGTCCAGCGCCCATAATGGTATGTTATGCCGCCCCAATCCTCATAGGACACCCAGGTCCAGCCGGCATCGGTGTAAGCCCAGTACCCATCGGTATAGGGACGCCAGGCCTCCGAGACGCCGGCGGGATGCCAGCAGTATCCGTAATCCGAAACCCTGACCCAGGCGCCGCGCGGAGAGAGCGAGCCGTAAAAAAAATTAAATGAGACCTGTGCCTGCGCCGCCCGGGGGGCGAGGGAAACCACGGCAAACAGGGCGAGAGAGAGGAGGATGGATCTGAGTGGCTTCATAGGCAGGAAATTCTGTCTCCTATCGGACTGAACTCCGCAAGATTTCATTCAACTTAAATTCGGATATCCGGCCCTCCGCTTGGGATTCGACTCCGCGAGAGCCGACTTTCCGCGTTGAATGGCATCGGATTCCCAGCCACAATTCGCCGTGGCCAAAGATAGTTCGATTCCGCATCCCTCCTCCCGCTACTGGAGATGGGGATGGCTGCCGGTGGTGGTGTTCCTAAGCGCGGCGTTGTGCCACGATATCGACGCGCCCTGGACCCTCGAGGACAATTATAACGGCGCGATCTATTCGCAAGCGGCGCATAACTATCTGCGCGCCGGCTTGTTCGTGACCGCCGGGGTGCCAGCCGTCCTTTACTTCGGCCCTTTGCCGATCCCGCCCAAAGCCTATTACGTTCATCACCCTTGCCTTCTGCCGCTGACAGTCGCGGCGCTGTTTTCCGTGCTGGGAGAGAAGGAATGGGTCGCGCGCCTGGTGCCCATAACCGCCTCGGTGCTCACGGCGGTTCTTTTATGGCTGCTCGTGAGGAATTGCGCCGGGGCGCGCACCGCGACGTTGAGCGCCGCGATCTTCGCCACCCTGCCGATGGAGCTGCACTACGGCGAGATGGTGAACTTCGAGCCGCTGGCCCTGCTTTGGATGATGGCGGCGCTGCTTGCGCTCCGGTATTGGCAGCAAAGTGGCAAACCGATCTGGCGCGTCCTGATGCTTGCCTCATTTTTCCTGGGGCTCTGGACGGAGTGGCTCGGTTATTTTTTCGCCCTCCTGGTTGCCTTTTATTTCCTCGGCTCCGGACGAAAAAATCAGCGGGGATGGGCGTTGCTGCTCCTCGGGATGGCGGCGATTTCCGGCATCCTGTTCCTGCTGCAAATCCGCCACGTAAATCCGGCCGCATGGAGCAACGCGGGAAGCGCATTCCTCTTTCGAATAAGCCGGACAGGAGCAACGGGAGCGACGTTCACCTGGTTGGAATGGCTCGGCACGATCGCCCTTTACTTGAACGGATTGATCCCTCCTTTTCAATGGGCCCTGGCGATCGCCGGAGTGATCTGCCTTTTTCGCCACCAGATCCATCTGGAAGGGGCGCGGTTCCTGGCGTGGGCGTCCGGGTGCCTGTTCGTGATGGACGCCGGTTATATGCTGGGATTTCGGAACGCATCCTACATTCACGACTTCGCCGGATTCTACTTCATCGCTCCCGTCTCGATAATGGGAGGGGTCGCGCTGAATGCCTTCGTAGTCTGGATGGGAGGACTCGTGCGCGAGATGTCGCTGGTGAGAATGGGGAGCGTCGTCGTATGCGCCGTGGTTGTGTTCCTGGCCGTTACCGGCTATCCCGCGGCACTGAAGTTTGATTCCCAATTCGATATTCTCGACGGGGAAAAACCGGAGCCTCCGACGCTCATCCCCGACCTCGGGCGCTTGATAGCCCGGACGTTTCCCGCTGACACCAAGGTTCTTTGCAACTTCGACCCTTATGCCAGCAACCTGCCGTACTATGCCCAGCGCACCATCGTCAATAACCTGATGACCTACAAGGATTGGAAGGCCGCGGCGACGGCGAAACATTGCGGCGGAATCATTTGGGTTGACGACCCCGGAGCGTCCGAGATCATGTCGGAACTGGCAGCGAAGCGCATCGTGGATTTGGACGGCATTCGCTTCTGTCTATGGACACCTTGAGCCGGGTCGGGCCAGGCAAATCCGAAAGGCAATGATTCGATTTCCGGCCCTTGCCGACGCGGTTTTTGCCGAGTAATCTCGATTGCATGAGCCGTGTGGTCCTGGATGAAGCCAATCCGGAATGGTGACGGAGCGCGGCGCTTTCGATCGTATGTATCAGATTCGAGTGAAAACAGGTGTCGGGGAAGGGAGGGCATTTCCTCTGGCGGGGCAGATCATTATCGGACGCGCGCCTGAGTGCGACATCGTGCTGGACGGCGATTCGCCCGGGTCGCGGCTCCACGCGTCCGTTTACAACGTGGCCGACAGTTGGCGCGTTCGGGATATGGGGAGCTCGAATGGGACATTCGTGAACGAGAAAAAACTCGATGACGACGGTCCGCTTTCGCCCGGCGACCGGATCATGATCGGGACATCGATCTTCGTTTTTGAAGAAGCTGCCGGCAACGTCGCAGTTGCTCAAGACGTTGTCGCGAAGGCCCCTTCTGCCATCGGCGCATCGCTGACCGACGAGCAGTTGGAAATCCAGGAGATCGTGAGCCGGATGAGCGCGAAGACGAAGTTGATCGAGGCCGAAATCGCCAAGGCGATCATCGGGCAGCGGGAGATCATCGGCGAGTTGCTGGCCGCGATCGTTTCCAACGGGCACGTGCTCATGATCGGAATGCCCGGCCTGGCCAAGACGATGATGGTCCGGACCGTCTCGGAGGTGTTGGATCTTAATTTCCGCCGGATTCAATTCACTCCCGACCTCATGCCCTCGGACATCACCGGGACGGACATTCTCGAAGTGGACGAAGAATCCGGTCACAAGGAATACCGTTTCATCCGCGGGCCGATTTTCACGAACATCCTCCTCGCCGACGAAATCAACCGCACCCCTCCCAAGACGCAGGCCGCGCTGCTGGAAGCGATGCAGGAGCACCGTGTCACGGCGGCGGGGATTACGTATCCGCTGGATCTTCCGTTTTTCGTTTTGGCGACGCAGAATCCCCTGGAACAGGAGGGGACGTATCCGCTTCCCGAAGCGCAGCTCGACCGTTTCATGTTCAGCATCTACATCGATTACCCGAGCGAGGAAGACGAGGAAACGATCGCGAAAGTGACGACAACCCAGCGCAAGACGGAACTCCGCAAGGTGCTCGATGCCGCCGAAATACTCGAGTTGCAACGCGTCGTAAGGGAACTGCCGATCTCCGATCACGTCGTCAAATACGCGACGCGGCTGGCGCGGGCGACGCGCCCGGCCGACCGGCGCGCTCCGGACTTCATAAGGAAATGGCTGCACTGCGGAGCCGGGCCGAGAGCGACGCAATATCTCGTGGTTGCAGCGAAGGCGCGCGCGGTCATCGGCGGCCGGCTCCTTGTGAGCACCGACGACGTGCGAGCCGTGGCGCGCCCCGTTTTAAGGCACCGGATATTCACCAACTTTTCGGCCGACTCCGAAGGAGTCGATTCGGATAAGATCGTGCAGAAGCTGCTCGAGGCGGTGCCGGAGCCGGGTGAGAAGGACTATTGATGATCCAGAAGCTCATCGCGGAGATCGGCAAGAGCCAGCGGCTCGAGATCCTCAACATTTTGAAACGGACACGGGGACTCTCGGTCAACGAATTGGCGGACAAGCTGGACATGAGTTACATGGGCATCAAACAGCACTGTGTCGATCTCGAACACGACGGGTACCTCGATACCTGGCGGCGTCCGAAGCCTGTGGGCCGTCCCGAAATGCTTTACCGCCTGACAAAACGGGCGCACGAACTTTTCCCGGTAACGAGCAACGAACTAACCCTGCAAATCCTGGCATCGGCCAGGAAACTTTACGGGCCGGCCTCCGCGGAGAAACTGCTCTTCATGGTATTCCAGGAAAAAACGAAAGGTTACCAGGCGCGTGTAAAGGGCGGCACTCCTTCCGAAAGAGCGAAATCGTTCGCGCGTTTGCGGGATGGCGAGGGCCATATGGCGGAAGTCGAGGCGGGCGGTCCGCCGAACCCATTGAGCATCGTCGAGCACCACTCTCCGATCCTCGATTTGTTGCGGGCATTCCCGATCGTTGCGCGGCTCGAAGCGGACATGTTTCAGGCAGCCCTTGGAACGCGCGTTCAGCGTGAGGAAACGTCGGTCTCCGGCCTGTATTGCTGCACCTACCGGATCGGGCCGTGAAGTCCGTGGTTGATTTTATGCAGCCCGCTGGTTGATTGGAAAACGTCGGTGCCTGTAGCTCAATTGGATAGAGTTTCTGACTTCGAATCAGAAGGTTGCAAGTTCGAGCCTTGCCAGGCACATTCCTTACTATAAGGTATTTACGAATATTCACCGATTAAATCGTTTATACCTGTTGCCCTCTGGTTGCCCTTATTTTTTGGCTCAGGCCCAGACTCCCAACTCAAATTCGGGCAAAATGCAGACGCAGGGTGGGGAGCACGACCCAGCGAGTATGGATTACTTCCTACCCACCTCCTTCATCTCGAACCTGTCCAGCGCAGCCTTTACTTTTTCCCAATCAAACCTCACCGTCTTCGCGCCGAGTTTGAGGACGGGAATCATCTTCTTTTTTACCATGTCGTCGATTTTACGCGTGCTGGGAAGATTCAGTCGCTCGCGTAGCTGTTCCTTCGTCAAGAACCCGTCAGGAAGTTCTGTGGTCTTCATTTGGATAAAAGGATGAAGGACTACCCCACTTTTTACGGCAGGGCAGTCCTCCTTCGGGTTTCTGACTACTTGCGGACGGGAGCGAAATCAGGCAAATAGATGTATTTCTTGTTGCCGGAATCTTCGCCATCAGGGTGAAGCTTCTTGACGACGATCTTTCCGTTGTCGTCCAGGTTCTTGATCGCTTTCCTCAGGAACTCCGGCTGCATGACCGTGGCGAGTTCACCAAGCGTGACCCCCTCTTTTTCGCGATCCCTCGCAATCGCTACAACCGTCTTGCCGTAACTGTCGATGTAATCCGCATCTCCATCCAGATGGAGCTGCTCCTCCGCCAGCAGTTGCTTCCGCAGGTTGACGATGTTTTCCTTTGCTTGTCCTCGCTTCGTCTCCTCGAACTTCTTGAAGACCTCCACAGGCAAGGTGGAGAAATCGAAGTCCGTGAAATCAAATTCAGCGGGGTTGATCTTTGTTATGCTTTCAGTTTCTTTGGACATATATATGTATATATTAATACTATCGCCCGCCGCGTATGCCCGATTAACAGGCTTAAAACATAGTCCCCGATGGCACGAAACGCAACGGACTCAACGGCAACAACACCACAGGGACTTTAAATTGCAGCTTCGAAACGACTAGTGGAGCCGCGAGCTGGTTGAGATTAAAAAAAGTCCCTGTAGGCGCTACGAGCTATCCTGCAAGTTCCGGCGGTTGGTGCAACAGGCACAATCCCATCGACGGGGCAGCGTTCACTCTTTCGCCGCCTCGTGCCTTACTCTTTAAAATATTTCGACACACGGCTGGAGGAGTTCAACATGCCCGGCACCTGTCACCACCTGCATGGCTCGCAACATCTGCTGGACGCGATGCCAGGACGCCGCGAGCGCGAGTCGGGTCAGAGGACGCCATGCTGCAAAAAACCTATGATCGCTACGAGGCACCGGTCGAAACCAACTTGACTGTGGTAGCGTTTGTGTTACAATGGTGGATAGTCGGATGTAGCAAGTCTGAGACAATTTAATCGACCGCTAATCGGGCTGACTGGAGTGTTGCCACCACTCTTTTCAGTCCGATTTTATTTTGAGACACAACGCAGAAAAGAAATATGCTCACTAGTCACGAAAACCAGTGAGCATTTACAAATCAAATGAACTACTACACTTACAACTACAATGTCAAGAGTATCAAATACCGAAGAGGAATGCAATGCTATTCCGCCTGCAAGCAAGAGTAACGCGGCTTTCGCTGAAAGTGCCCCACAGGGCATTTCCACTGGAGGCGGCGATCAGACCAGAACCCCAATCTACTTCAGTTGGGAATTAGCCATCAAGATAAATCCAAAGCAGCCTGATGTTGCTGCATCCGTGGCGATCTACGGCCTTTATACCTGGCAGTGCGACGCACTGGACGAGAAAAAGCTTAATCACTTCGGATATACCCCATACATTAATGGAAAGCGAGCGTGCTATCGTTCTACGCGAGAGTTGGAGAGCGATTATTCCTTGCCAGATGGCTCCAAACTCTACACCGATACTGCACTCCTGAAAGCCCTCAACCGTGCCGAAAAAGCTTTAGATGGTGGTTTTGTCATCTACCGTAAGTTCGGAAAGGCTATCCGAGGGAAACTTCATTACCACCTCTCCAGTGAGCTGATTTCACAATATAAGTTTTGCAAGCGAAAGCGTAATGGATTGAGAAAGTTCTATCTTGAGGACGCTGTTAAGTATGGGGAGCTTGGCGCTGTGCTGCTGGCGAACCTCGACTTTCAAATCTTGGAGTTTCCAGATCCCGTGGGCGACGACGCCGGAAGGAAATATGGTGAACTGTCGGGAGCGAAACTGACCAAAGACCGGAAAGACAAAGATGGCGCGAACCTTGGCAGGGTGATACCGAAGCACAGGGACACGGTGAATGATGCCATTTCCGGACTGGTAACCAGTGGCGCAATCATTCAACATCCCACGCGAAAGGGCTTTTACAGACGATTGACGAATGCGGAAGAAGTGAGCAGTCATGTGGAAGAAGTAAGCAGTGGGGCGGAAGAAGTAAGCAGACGTGTTGTGGAAACCATTCGTAACATGCCTAATAGCAATGACTTACAAGAGATTTCCAAAACCCCAGATAGTAATACAGATAGCAAGCCAGATAGAAAGTGTATACCAACGGAGACATTTACGCTGCGCTCCGATGTCTCCGTAACTCCTTCGGAGATTTCTTCTGGTGCCAAGAAGTTGATGAGTATATTAGCAGATGAGGCAATCAGTTATGTTACAGAGGGAAAGGGACACCTCCTCGCTGCGAAGAATTCATTACAGGATTATGCGGCATATCGTGTGGTTGACCATGATCAGGTGGAATTCATTGGCTACGAGCTGCCATATGATTTCGTTGCAGTGGATGATAACACCGCCAAACCATATTCTCCTGTCGCAGAAATTGATTATAGCATCAGACAATTCATTACTGATTACAAATACTCGTCCTGGTTCAGCCACGGCAAGAAGGAAATCACCTCGTTGCGTCAACTCTTCCTCGATAATCCACAATTTACCTATGAACACCTCCAGCAACTCATCACTTGGTGCGAGCCACGAGTCGAGCCAATGTATCTCGGTAACTGGGCACCACCAAAGAAGGGTTGGGACTTCCGCTACTGGTCGAGACGTGTCACCAACCTCAAAGCGTTTCTCAGATACCTTCCTCAAATTATCAGGGAATATTACATAAACGAACTTTCACCCGGTGACGACTATATTCACCCGCAGGAAGGAATGCCCCAATTCGATTACTCCGAAATGCCTGAGCCTTTTCTGACCCTTGCATTCAAGGAAACGAACGAGCCCGTTTGTCGGGTAAGGATAGATATAGCAGAGGAAGGCGAATGGCTTGATACCAATGAGGCTTTACGCAAGCGATGGAAAAATCCCGACGAGGTTCCTCTTAATCTCCAATGGCGGGTTATAACGCCTGCCACCGATGCCGTGAGAGAAGTATTTTATCCTGAGTTCAAATACGGAAAAGACCTTTATAATGCAACACCGAGGTTATACGAGTCGTTCGATAAGCAGGAATATGAATCCTATATGGCAAAAGCCTGGAACGATCCAAACAAAGAGATCGTGGAGCACGAGCAAAACCCGATGGCCTTGAAGGCGGCGTGATCAGATTTTGAAAAGAAAACAGGACAAGAACATGAAACTAAAATTAGGAGATAATCCCTTTCACTGCCCAGAAGGACGGTGGAGTGGGATATGTGAGGCGATAGATGAACCGAAAACGCCCCTGAAGAACCGTGGCGCGAAGCAGGTGCGCTTGAGGTTCCGTTCCTGTTTGGCAAACACATCTGCCAGGGCTTTCGTCTCGAAAAAACGTCGCTCCCTTTTGCCCGTGCTGCTAAACTTCCCAGGGATGTTTACCAACCAAGGCCAGTCGGGGTTGCCCGACTCTCTGGGTTTGAGGGATGCCGTTCGTGCCACGAGTCCACTGTTGCCTTTATTGCCCCTAAATCAAGCAGAAATGCGGATTCATGAGTACCCATTTACCTAGGTAAATGAAATTTCAGATGGTAGCAACATCTGCCTTCGGATCAGAAGGTTGGCGGTTCGAGCCCGTCCAGGCACACCACTTATAATAAGCTATTTGCGATTATGTCTGCGCTTGCTCCAAAATACCGATAGCCCGCTTCCCGGAGAACATCGGGTGATTCGTCACCCGACATGCGGAAGGACCTTGCGCAGGCTGACAGTGTCGCCGTCATCATTTTTCAATTCGTAGAAAACAATCGTGGAGAGGACGGTCAAAGCGCCCAGAGCGAGGAAGGCCAGGTGGATGCCGTGAATCATTTCCGGCGCGCTGGTGTGAAAGCGGTCCGGAATGAAGAACGCCGTGGCCAGCGACGCCGTCGCCACGCCGAAACTGATCGACATCTGCTGCATCGTGCTCGCGATGGTGCTGGCGCTGCTTGTCTGTTCCTCGGTAACGTCGGCGTAAACAAGGGTGTTCATGCTCGTGTATTGCAGCGAGGTGAAGAACCCAAAGACAAATACCTGCGCGACGATGAGCCACACCGGCGTGCCCGGGCCGATGGTCGCGAACAGGACGATGAGCAGACCGAGGATCAAGGTGTTCGAAACCAGCACGGTGCGGTAGCCAAAACGCCTCAGAATCCATGGCATCGTCATCTTGAGGCTCATGGCCGCCAGAGCCTGGGGCATCATGAGGAGGCCGGATTGAATCGGTGTAAACCCGAGGCCCACCTGGTAGAGGAGTGGAAAAAGGAAGGGGATTCCGCCGATGCCCAGGCGGGTGAAATAGCTGCCGCTGACCGAAGCGCGAAAGGTCCGGATGCGAAACAAGGTCAGCCGGAGCAAAGGAAACTCGGTGCGGGTCGCCCGCAGCCCGTAAGCCGTGAGAAGCATGGCGGAAATCAGCAGTAACCCCGTGATGGCGCGCCCGCTCAACGTGTGTTCGCCAAATACTTCCAGCACATAGGAGAGCAGCGCGACGCCGGAGCCGAACAGGATGAGCCCGATGGTATCGAGCGGATGAGAGTGTTCTTCACGATAATCCGGGAGATGCCGATAGACGAGATACAAACCGAGCAGGCCGATGGGCATGTTGACGAAAAAGATGACCCGCCAATGAAAGTACCCAACAATGAGACCGCCGGCGATGGGCCCGAGCATAGGACCGATCAGGCCGGGTATGGCAACGAAGCTCATGGCGCGTATGAGTTCCGATTTGGCGAAAGTCCGCACCATGGTAATGCGGCCCACGGGCACCATCATGGCGCCGCCGCAGCCTTGCAGGATGCGGCACGCGACGAGGACGTGGATGTTGCTCGAAATGCCGCAGAGAAATGACCCCAGGGTGAAGAGGCCTATGGCGGACGAGAACACCCGGCGCGTGCCGAAGCGATCCGCCATCCAGCCGCTGATTGGAATAAACACTGCCAGGCTCAACGTGTAGCTCGACAGGACGGCCTTCATGCTGAGCGGGGCGACGGCGAGCGCCTTGGCGATGGCGGGAACGGCCGTGTTTAGAATCGTCGTGTCGAGCGCTTCCATGAAGAAGGCCACGGCGACGAGCCACGGCAGCAATCGCTTCACCGGTTCGCCCGGCGCCGCGGGGGGCGCGGAGACCATGCTGGAATTGGCCGGACTCATACTTGTGACAGACAGCATCGCCGGTGTGCGTGACCTTGCCTATAAGCAAGTCGGGGGATGGCTGCCGTCGCGCTTCGCAGTTGCTCAGCGAACCTGCAATTGCTCGACACGTCGGAGGATGTCCGCGGACAACGGCGCGGCGTTGGTGGCGGCCGTCAAGTAATCCTCCAGATGCGCAAGCGAAGCGGTGCCGCCTATCGTGGTTCGGATCGCGGGTTCGCTGGCGGCAAGGCGAAGATTGAAGTCGGTGGAATTGCGGCAGCCGGCGGCCTTGATCAGTTCGGCGAGGTCCTCAGACTTTGCACTGCTGGATTTGTCGGAAGGCCCTCCGCCCAATGTGCGCAATGCGAGGGTGGAAATTCCCTTTTCCCGAATCGCAGCCCACGCGGTATCGCTGCAGTCGCGCTGGCAAGCGTTCCAATACAGGATCACTCCCTCGATCAAACCGCTCTTCGTCGTCTCCACGGCGGCTTCGGAGTTTTCCGGGGTCAGGAACAACACAGCCTGGCGGATCAGGCCGCGCGCGCGGAGCGAAGCGAGTTCATCGGCCAGTGGACCGCCGCCGCCCCGCAATTGATCCACCAAATTGCCGGGACGCGGATCCATCGACACGAGTTGCGCCACGTCGATGGCGTCCAGTCCAAGCCGGCGGCAACTGTCCTCGACCTCGAAGCGCATGAGCGGCACCGAGGCATCCCGCACTTTGATCATCATCCGCGGCGCCCGATCCCGGTTCTCATCAAAGGCCAGACGGAGCACCATGAAGGTGAACCCCTGATTGTAAGTAGGACTGGAATGAAACCAGACGCCGGCCTCCATCGCCCGTCGCGCTACGGCCAGATCTTGGGCAACATCAGCCGGATTCCGGCCCAATGACATGGTGCCGAAGGTGTATGGGGTAAGGGGCGTCATCGCAGCAGGATACCCGGAGAACCCGCGCCGAACAAGACCAAGGAGCGGCCGTGTCGTTCCTCCGGCGGCACGTCGATTGCGAAACCAGCGTGTCCTGCCGAGACCGAAATTATCAGGCGAGCGTCAAAGAATGAGTCAATTCCTGTTATCGGCGTTTAACCCGGGATTCACGCCTGTTGCACGGCGTGCACCAGACGCGCGAGGGACTCCTTCGCGTCGCCGTAGAGCATGCCGGTGTTTTCCTTGAAAAACAGGGGGTTCTCGAGGCCGGAAAATCCCTTGCCCTTCCCGCGCTTTAGCACAACGACGGATTTTGCACGGTCCACTTCCAGGATGGGCATGCCGGCGATGGGACTTTTCGGATTGTCGCGCGCATCGGGGTTGACGACGTCGTTGGCGCCGATGACGACGGCGACATCGGTGTTCGGAAAGTCGGGATTGATTTGCTCGAGTTCGTAGAGCGAGGAGTAGGGCACATTGGCTTCCGCGAGGAGGACGTTCATGTGGCCAGGCATCCGGCCGGCAACGGGGTGAATGGCGAATTTCACGGTGGCGCCGCGCTTCTCGAGGGCGTCCGCCAGCTCGCGCACGGCGTGTTGGGCTTGCGCCGTGGCCATGCCGTAGCCGGGAACGAACACGACCTGGCGCGCATAGGCCATTTGTGTGGCGGCGTCTTCGAGATTTATTTCTCGCATCTCGCCTCCCGCGGCGTCCGCGCCGCCGGAAGCCGCGGCGCTGCCAAAAGCGCCGAAGAGGACGTTGGACATCGAGCGGTTCATCGCCTTGCACATGAGGACGGAAAGAATGAAGCCGGAAAACCCGTCCAGCGTGCCTGCGATGATCAGGACATTGTTCGAGAGGGCGAAGCCGGTGGCAGCCGCGGCGAGGCCGGCGTAGGAATTGAGCAGCGACATGACCACCGGCATGTCCGCCGAGCCAATCGGGAGGACGAGCATGACGCCGAAGACGAATGCGAGCGTCAGCATCAGGTAAAACGCCGCGGCGGCAGCGGGGGTGATGAGAAGATAGACAAAGCAACCCACGGTGGTTGCCAGCAGGGTCATGTTAAATACGTTCTGCCCCTTGAAAGTCATCGGCGCGCCCGGCAGGACTCCCTGGAGCTTGCCGCAGGCGATAAGGCTCCCCGTCGTGGTCAGCGAGCCCAGGAGAACCTCGAAACCAAGCGCGCACACCTTGACCTCGCCCATCGCGCCGCCCTGCCGGTAATACTCCGAAATACCGACGAGGGCCGCCGCGAGCGCCCCGAAAGCGTGGGAGAGAGCCGTCCGCTGCGGCAATGCCGTCATGGGCACCCAATAGGAGATCGCGCCGCCAATGGTTCCACCGATGATGAGGCCCGCGATGATCCATTCGTAGCTGACGATTTCCTTGTGGAGCAGCGTGCCGATGACCGCCATGAGCATGCCGAACTCGGCGTAGTGCATGCCGCGGCGCGCCGTCTCGGGATGGCTCAGCCCCTTGAGCCCAAGGATGAAAAGGAGCGAGGCGAGGAAGTAACTCGCCTCGACGAAGTAATCCTTCATTTCCTGGTTTCCCGCTGCCGAAAGAATTTCAGCATCCGCTCGGTGATCCAAAACCCGCCGACGACATTGATGCTCGAGCAAACGACGGCGGCGAAACCGAGCGCGGTGCTGACTTTGTTGTAATGCGCGCCGGCGGTGACCAGCGACCCGACGAGCGAGATGCCGGAGATCGCGTTGGTGGCCGACATGAGGGGGGAATGCAGCAGCGGCGGAACGCGCGAAATAACCTGGTAGCCAAGGAAAGCCGCGAGCGCGAAAATATAGAGGGCGTCAATGAGTGCTTCGGAGTTCATAATATCAGGTTAGCAACTTGCGGATGGTCTCATTCACGACGTTGCCTTCGTGGGTGATGAGGCAGCCCTTGATGATGTCGTGCTGAGGATCGAGCCGGAAGGTTTTTTCATTCTTGTCCCAGAAGTGCTCGACGAAATTTCCGAGGTTATTCGAATACATGTCGCTTGCGGTGCGCGGGGTGCGGCCGGCCAGGTTTGGGAAGCCCAGGACTTTCACGCCGCCGACGGAGACGATCTCGCCCAACCGCGAGCATTCGACGTTGCCGCCGCTCTCGACGGCCATATCGACGACGACGCTGCCCGGTTTCATCTGGGCGACCATGGCTGTCGTGACAACACGGGGCGCCTTTCTCCCGAATAGCTGGGCCGTGGTGATGACCACGTCGGCTTGCGCGCAAACCTTCGCCATCGCCTCGCGCTGCTTTTCCATTTGTTCGGGCGTCAACTCGACCGCGTAACCCTGCGCGGTTTGCCCGGTGTCGCCGAGATCCGCTTTCACGAAGCGGGCGCCGAGCGACTTCACTTGTTCCTCGACGACCGGCCGCGTATCGAACGCTTCGACCGTCGCCCCGAGGCGTTTGGCGGTGGCGATCGCCTGCAAGCCCGCGACTCCGACGCCGATGACAAAAACGCGCGCCGGGGTGATCGTCCCCGAAGGCGTCATCATCATGGGAAAGACCTTGTCCAGATGGCCGGCAGCCAGGATGACCGCGTTGTAACCGGCGAGATTGGCTTGAGAACTAAGTGTATCCATTTTCTGCGCGATGGTGCTCCTGGGCACCATTTCCATGCTGATGGCGCTCACGCCCGCGGAGGCGAGCAGGCGAACGAGTTCAAGGTCATTGAAGGGATCCAAAAAGCTGATGTGAATGGTTCCCTTTCGCATCGCCCTCGTATCCTTCTCGTCTGGTTTGCGCAACCGGAGAACCATATCGGCGCCGGCAAATCCCGCGGCGCGTCCGGCCACCTCGGCGCCCGCCTCACGGTATTGGCGGTCTGTCAGATTGATCGTTTGCCCGAGCGCCGCTTCGGTCGCGACGCCGGCCCCGAGGCGGATCAACTTCGCCACCGTGGCGGGAACGATCGGGACGCGCAGGTCGCTGGCATCGGTTTCCCTGGGAACGAATATTCGCATCTCAGTGCGGGGATTCGTCGAGGTGCTGGAATCCGATCATCCAAGCCTCTGCATCTCACTTATTTTCGGATTGAGATGATTTGCCTTCATTGAAGACTCCCATCTTCTGCGCAAACCATCCGGGTGGTTTGGGACGCTTCAAGAGATTGGGAGGAGGCGCCGGAAGTTTTTCAGTCTTATTCGGTCGCGCTTCGACGCTCTTGCCTTCGGGTGTTTCGCCCGGTTTTTTTGGATCCGCCGCGCGGGCCGCCGTTTCGTTCTCGCTCTGTGCGCTTTGCACAACGGGAAGCGCCTCGGGTTCCTTGAGCGGCTCTTCCGCTTTTGGAGCAGATTCCTGTTTGCTCTCGGGAACGCTCTCCGGCTTCTCGACGGGGCGCCCCACCGGTTCCCGCGCGCCGCCAAACCGCGAAGGAATCATTCTCTGCTGCCAGCTTGCACGCGGCGGTGGCGGCAGCGGAACGACCTGCTTGCGCTGCTCTTCCTGGTCTGTCGGAAGAGCCTCCTGCGATTCGCTCCTCATTTGCGCCTCCGCCAAGCGGCCTGTTGTTTCGCTGTAGCCTTGTTGCGCGCTGCCCGGCGGGGCGGCAAACGCCGCGGCTTTTCCGCGCTGCTCTTCGAGTTTTTTGGCGAAGTCCCGGTTCTCGGCGCGAAGAGAATCGCGTTCTCCGGCGACTGACTCCAACTGCCCTCGAGCCTCGGCCAACTGCGTCGCGAGTTGCTCGCTCTTCAGAGAGATATCCTCCCGCTGCGCGCTCAACACCGAAATGTGTTTGCGCTGCTCTTCGGCTTTCTCCGCGAACTCTTGCTCCTTTGCTCGAATGGCCTCGCGTTCCTTTCCGAGGTCGGCGCCTTCCTTCTCGAGCGATTCGATCCGCATTCGAGCCGCCGCCAATTGGCCCGTTGTCTCGCTGTGCCCTTGCAGCGCGATCTCATTCCGGCTGGCATTTTCCGCGGCCTGTTTGCGCTCTTCCTCCGAATCGCGAGCAAGCGCCAGGTTCTCATCGCGGAGCGAGTCGCGTTCCTTGCCAAGAGACTCCAACTGCTTTTGCGTTTCACCGAGTTGGGCGAGAAGCTGTTCACTTCTTTGGGAAGCTTCTTCACGTTGCGTAGTCAGGAGCGAAATCTCCTTGCGATGTTCTTCGGCTTCGCGGGCGAGTTCCTCGCTCTTGTCGCGAAGAGAATCTCGCTCTCCGCCGAGAGGTCCCAATTGCTTTTGCGTTTCACCGAGTTGGGCCAGAAGCTGTTCATTTTTTTGGGAGGCTTCTTCGCGTTGCGTAGTCAGGAGCGAAATCTCCTTGCGATGCTCTTCGGCCTCGTGGGCGAGTTCCTGCATCTTGTCGCGAAGGGAATCCCGTTCTCCGCTGAGAGACTCCAACTGCTTTTGCGTTTCACCGAGTTGGGCGAGAAGCTGTTCGCTTTTTTGGGACGTTGCTTCCCGCTGGCTGCTAAGGAGCAGCATCTCCTTGCGTTGCGCCTCCATTTCCTGCCGCAGGGCCTCGTCGCGCACGCCGGCATTCCCCTCCATCTGCCGGCGCTGCTCTTCCATTTTATGAGCGAGTTCCAGATTTTTGTTGCGAAGAGCATCCCGTTCCCTGCCGACAGACTCCACCTGCTTCTGCGCGTCACTCATCTGGGCGAGCAACTGATCGCTTCGCTGCTGGCTTCCTTCACGCTGCGTGGTCAGCAATAGGACCTGCTTGCGCTGCTCTTCCAGCTTTCCCGCCAATTCCAGGCTTTTGCCGCGATTGAGATCCCGGTCCTCGCCCAGGGACTTCAGTTGCTTTTGGGCATCGGCCAATTGCTCCTGAATCTCGTTCTGTTTGTAGAGGGCCGCCTCCCGCTGACCCGAGAGCGACTCCGATTGCCGGCGCAACTCATCCAGTTTGGCCTGGATTTCCTGGTTCTTGACACGCAGGCCGTCCCGCTCCTGGGAAAGCGTTTCCAGTTGCTTCTGAGTCTCGGTGAGTTGCGCCGCCGACTGAAGGCTCTTCTGGTGCGTGGCTTCCCGCTGGCCGGCGACGGAGGCGGCCTGCTTGCGCTCTTCCTCCAATTTCGCCTGGAGCTCCTGGTTCCAGCTCTTGAGAGCGTCCCGATCCGCCGCAATCGAATCCTTCTGCTTCTGCACCTCCAGCAATTGCGCGGCGAGTTGCTCGCTCTTTTGCTCGCCTTGATCCCCCCGCGCCGAAAATGCCTGAATCTGTTTCTGATGCTCTTCGAGCTTCGCGGCCAGTTCGCTCTCCCTTTTGCGGGCGGCATCGAGCTCTCCGGTGAGTTCGGCTTCCCTTTTGCGCGCGGCTTCCAACTCCGGGGCCAGGTCCGTTTTGGGCTCACCCAGTTTTGCAACAGGGGTCTTTGCTTGAACCGGCGCGGCCGATTCGATATCCAGCACGCATTCGACCGCGCCAAAATGGATTTTATCTGAATCGTGGAGGTTCGCGACCTTGATCCGTATCCCGTTGACGAAGGTTCCATTGGTGGAATTCATGTCCTCGATCCGGAAATTCCCATTGGTCACGACGAACCGCGCGTGGTGGCTCGACACAGTCTCGTTGTTCATTTGAAGCACGTTATCCGGCAGGCGTCCGACTGTGATAACGTCTCCGGCCAACTCGCGCGTTGTCCCGGTGGCGTCGGGAAGTTTGATAAGAAGATTAGCCATAGGGGAACAGTTTAATTAATGGATCATGCGCCAAAAGAGAGCCATGCTCAAGTCAGAAAAAAGCCATTCTGCTCACGGCGCAAGCTCCTTCTCGCGCAGGATCGCCACGAACGCCTCCACGCTGTCCATGCTTCTTAACTGCGCTTCGGCTTGCGGGTTCTTAAATATCCGGGCCAGCGCGCCTACGATCCGCAGGTAATCCGCCGCCCACGCGGTGGGAACCCCGATTGCAAAGATGTAATGCATCCGCATCTCGCGCCCAGGGACGGCGATGCCTTCCGTCGAGCGTCCGATGCTCATAATCATGCTCGCGACGCAATTCGTCCGGGCATGCGGAATGCAGATTTCGAAGTCGCTGCCGGCCGCGAGAGTTGGCGGTCTCACGGTCAGGCCCTCGTAGAACCCGTTCCAATCCAAAACCCGTTCGTCATTTCTCAGCAGGTTAGCGACGTGGAGAACCGCCTCCTGCTGGTTGGTCTGTTTCACATCGAGATCGATGTGGGCGGGGAGGAGAATGTCCGCAATCGTTATCATCGCTACCGGTTCCCGAGAGCGCTCCCGCTCCACTTCAATTTTTCGCGCAGCACCTCGAAGAAGGAGACTTCGGGAAGCGTCGCCAGAAGCACCTGGCGCCGGGCCTTGCGAATCCGCACGATGTCGCCGCAGCGCAGGCCCAGAAGTTCCTGCCCATCGACCGTGAGGAAGACCGGCGAGTCCTCCTGGCAAGGGCTGATCTCGATTTTCGAGCGGTCGCTCACGATGACCGAGCGGTTGGTCAGGACGTGCGGACAGATGGGCGTAATGACGAACACGCCGGAGTCCGGCTTCATGACGGGCCCGCCGGCCGCGAGCGAGTAAGCAGTCGAACCCGTCGAGGTGGCGACGATCAAGCCGTCCGCGTTGTATTCGGTGAGAACCGCTCCATCGACCCACGTCTTCAACTTTATCAGGCGCGAGAATTCGCCGCGGCTGATCACCACGTCATTCAAACCGAGACGTTCCTCCGTTATCTTGCCGCCACGCTCCACTTCCATGGCGAGCATCGTGCGCTTGCTCAGCACGTAACTGCCCGCGAGAATGGATTCGACGGCCTTCGCGGAAGAGGAGGAATTGACGCAGGTCAGAAAGCCGAGCGAACCGAGATTGATTCCGAAAATCGGCTTCATATTTTTGCCGAGGTCATGCACCACCTGGAGGATCGTCCCGTCGCCTCCGAGCACCAGCAGGATTTCGCACGCCGCGCCAAGTTCCGGGATGGAAAGGGTGGAATCCAGACCGATCAGGCGCGCGGTATTCGCCTCCAGGAGGAGTTCCGTGGATGTGCTCTCGAAATCCTTTTTCAACGACCTTGCCAGGCTCGCCGCGCCCCGTTTACCCGTATGGGCGATCAGCCCGGCTAGTTTCGGATGCATGCAAGGAACTCCTTGTTGCCTTCCGCCCCGAGGATCGGCGATTGGACGACCCCGAGCCACGTCCAAAGCTTTTCGCGCACGAATTGCTCGATTTTACCTACCGCCCGCTCGTGGAGCGCCGCCTCGCGGACGATTCCTCCCTTGCCCACGTCTTCCTTCCTCAATTCGAACTGCGGCTTTATCAAAGCGATCACCACGCCCTCTGGAGTTAACAGTTGGATGGCCGCTGGCAAGATCAAAGTCAGCGAGATGAATGAGACATCGATCACACAGAGATCGGCCAACTCCCCCAGGTCGCCCCGGCCCAGGTAGCGCGCATTGAGCTTTTCCCGGACAACTACCCGTGGATCCGAGCGCATCTTCCAGTCCAACTGGCCGTGCCCCACGTCGATCGCATACACCCTGGCGGCTCCCCGCTGCAAAAGGCAATCGGTGAATCCTCCCGTCGAAGCGCCGATGTCCAGGCAAACGCATCCCGCCGGATCGATGAGAAAATGATCGAGCGCTCCCGCCAGTTTCACGCCGCCGCGGCTCACGTACGGGTTGCCCGTTTTCACACATATCTCCTCGTCCGCCGCCACGCTCAAGCCGGGCTTGTCGGCAACGCGCTCGCCGATGGTTATTTCCCCGGCCATGATGGACCGGCGCGCTTTCTCCCGCGTCTCGAAAAAGCCGCGCTGCACGAGCGAGCAATCCAGCCGCTGCTTGCCGGGCGCCTTCCCCTTCACAGGTTTGCCTTCAGCATGTCGAAGATGACCGTGTTATCCAGGAAACCGCGCAACCTCTGCGAGCCGGGCCCGATTCCCACCGCGATCACGTCCTCCGCGGTATTGATCGCAGTCTCGCCGTAGAACGCGGCGGGCTCGGTTTGCGCGGCCCCGGCCGCTGTATCGCCCGGTTTTCCCGCTGTTGCATCTGCCGCCGGAGCGCCTCCCGGCGCCGCCCGCGGGTTTGCGGGGGGAACTCCATTGGGCCCTGTCGCCCAGGTGATCGACGGATAGCCGTCCGGGTTTATCCCGAGCACCGCAACTCCATGGTCCTGCCGGAACGGATAACCATTGAGCGCCATGCCGCCGGTGCCATGTTTGCCGACGGCGACGATGAGCGCTTTCTTCCCCGCGTAACTCAGCGCCGTCGCCAGGGCATTATCGAAAGCGACCGTCTCCGTGAGGACGTGCTCGCCGTCATTCTGCTCCGCCGCCCGCGTGATCAACTCGGCGTCCACCACGAGCAGGTACCCGTGCTCGTTGTATTGCAAGAGCTCGATGGCGCGCCGCACCATGTCGGAAAGCGAGGGCTGCTGGCTTCCGGAAGCGAGCTCGTTGCTGAATGCCATGTTCCCGTCGCTAAATAATCCCACGAGGTGCGCGCTTCCAAAGACCGGAGCGTTTTCCAACTCCGCTTTCGAGCGCACCATCGGACGCCCGCTCTTCTTCAGTTCGAGCAGCAGGTCGCGTCCGTCCTTTCGGATGCCGCCCTCCGTCAAAGGCGAAAAATTTGCCGCCCCGCCGCCGAGCGCGACATCGAGCTTTGCTCCATCGACGAACTGCGCGGCAATGCTCTCCGCGTCCTTGCCGTCCTTCGCGTGCGCGTAGAAAGCCGCCACTCCGGGATCGGTAAGGCTGCCGTTGCTGATGACGCCCGTCGCCCGCCCTTCCAGCCGGGCCGCATCGAGGATCGACGCGAGATTTCTCCCGTCCGGATCGATCGCCACACTCTTGTTATTGACCTTTACTCCCGTCGCGAGCGAAGTCGCCGCCGCCGCGGAATCGGGAACCGCGAAGTCATTGGAATAATTACTGAGCAGCGCCAGGTGCGGCAGCGTCTCCACCGTCAAGGGATGATCCACGCCCCCCTCGTGATAAACGCGGGCCGCCGTAAGATTGCCGCTCACCATCCCATCCCCGATGAAGAGGATGATCCCAAAGGGCTTCTGAACCACCCAATTGTGAAAATACCACACGCCGAAGGCGACGAAAACCAGGAGGCAGCAGAATGCGAGCAGGAGATTGCGGATCTTCATTGGACGGCCGGCAAAGCAACCGCGCTCAGCTTCGCCGGCAAAAAGAGAAAATCTCGCATTCCGGCTATACTATTGCGGGTTTTCCCGAAGGGCAACGTTCTGTAATGGACCGTCAATCCCCCGGTTGCCAATCGTCTCAAAAAGATTAAGTTTTAGGTTGGGTTCAAAAATCAATAACCAGAAAGGGGTCACAACGTGGAAAACGGCAAAATATTCAATCGGCTAAGCGGTCTGTTCGACCAGGGACTGGAGAAGGTCGATCACATCGAAGAAAAGCTTCGCGAAGATGCGGCGTCCATCGCCCACCAGGCGCGCGAGCGTCTCAAACAGGGAGAAAATTCCATCCATGCCGCCGAAGAATCGGTGGTTCGCGCGCTGCGGGAATACCAGGCGATGTTCTTCGTCGCGGGCGTCAGCGTCCTTGGTTTAATGATCGTCGCGTCCTTCCTGTTCGGAAAGATGTCGCGTCGGAACAAATAGGAAACTTGCTTTGGGTGTGCGTGTGGAGACGGCCTCTCACGAGGAGGCCGTGAGAGGTTTCGCGGCTTCAGAGCCCCTCAAATGGCGGTCCATCCACTCGACCACGTCCGCCAGCACCTGCTTGCGCCCGCAGTCATTGTGGGTTTCATGCCGCGTATCCGGATAGATGAGCAACGCCTTGTCTTGCGCCCCCGCCTTCCGGAAGAATTCTTCCGTCGCCGCCCTGGACGTCACGGAATCCTCGGCGCCATGCAAAAAGAGCGCCGGGCAGTCAAACGCTTTGGCATTCTCCGCCGCGCGCCGCGCGCCGCGCGACAATTCATCGAACATCCGCGCCGACATCCGCTGGTGGACGAGATCGAGATCCTTCATGGACAACAGAAAATCCCTGTCCCGCGAAAGCCGGGAATCGTCGTCAAGACCCGAACTCTGAGTCAGGCCCGGGAAAACCGCCAGCGCCAGCCGTGCGAGAAACAGCTTGAAGGGTTTTGGACGGAAAACCAATTCGAGCCACGGCGAAGCGACAACCGCCCCCGAGATCGGCGGCCGATACTTCAGGAAAAAGTTGATCAAGAGCTGTCCTCCGAGGCTATGCCCGTAGAGAAACGACTCCCTCCCTTCCCCGTGGTAATGCCGAAAGACGGCATCCAGGTCATCCAGCAACGCCCCGTAGCTCTCGATATCCCCTCGCCTGCCGGGAGAGCGTCCGTGGCCGCGCAAATCGCATGCGCACACCCGGTACCCGTTCTCCGAGAAAAATTCGCCCACGTGAAGGTATCGCGCCGAGTGTTCGCCCATCCCGTGCATCAGGATAACGTTTGCCTTTGCCGGTCCGCGAGCCTCCCTCCAGCGCAAAAAGAGAAAGCTCCGCCCCGGACGGGGGAGAACCGCCTCCCCCCAGGGGTGGCTGGCATCGGTCGCGGATTTTTCAGTCATGGGAATTTGTTTGTATTTCGCACGGCTGCCGAATATATTGCAAGGGAAACACCCCCTTTAAGATGAACCTCCCAGACCGTTGCCGCCTTGCCCTCCGGAAGGCTTTCACTCTTATAGAGCTTATCACCGTCATCGCCATTATCGCCATCCTCATGGGCCTGCTTCTGCCGACGGTCACCCAGGTCCGCAACCAGGCGAACAGGGCGAAGGCCAAATCCGACGTGCTGAACATCGTAACCGCCGTCAAAAGCTATTACACCGATTACGGGCAATATCCCGGCCCGTCGACCGCCCCCACGACGGATCAAATCATCGGGCCCCTCGGCGCCACTCCCGCAGCCGCCTATCCAAACTCCTACCTTATGGATGTTTTGCGCGACGTTACGGACACTTCACCAGCCTGGATGGTAAGCGGCACGGACAACCTCCGCGCGACCGTCTATCTGGATGTCCCGAACGCCAAGAGTGCCAGTGCGCCCAAAGGAGGAATCGCCACCGTGGCGATAGGCAGTTACAACGGACACGCGGTGAACGTGGGAGACTTTATAGACCCTTGGGGCACCGCCTATTTTGTCGTAATCGATTATAACTACGACAACGTCATCGACCCCACGACGGGGAACATTTGGAGTGACGTAAATACCGCGAGTGCGGCGACGTCCGTAGTGAGAGCCGGAGTCATCGCGTTTTCATTGGGCGTGGACGGCCAGTTGGGGACCGCCGTAGCCGGGGTCGGAAATAAGGTCTTGAATGCCACCTCGAGCGCCGCAGCCTCGGATGATGTGGTCTCCTTTCAATAGTTTGATTTCTTCGGCGCGGGTGTAGTTCAATGGTAGAACGCCAGCTTCCCAAGCTGGACACGAGGGTTCGATTCCCTTCACCCGCTCCCTCTCTCCTTCGAGGAGGGCTAATTAAAGACCCCTCCAGGCCTGTCCAGACTTGCGTTTTTGGCAAAAGTGGGACAGTATGTGGGACAATGAAAGCAGCAAAAGGAATCTACACCCGCGGGCGAATCTACTGGTATAAATGGCAGGAGCACGGAGAGCGAAAATACGTCAGCCTCGAAACGGATGATCCGGTGGAGGCACTGCGACGGGCGCGAGAGGTGCGCGGCGCCCCGATCTTGCAGTCCAGCGAGGGACTTGCGCGGGACATCAACCGCTATCTCGAATCCAAGCGGAAACTGAACATCTACAGCCGGGCCACCGAACGGATGACCCGCGCCGTTTTAAACGAATTCGCCACCCGGCTCGGCGAAAGCGAGACGGATAGCGTGACCCGAGCAGCGGCATCCGCCCATTATGCGCG
>Ga0302324_100005955_pt1 | contig 26470 bp, 18 predicted proteins | sample Palsa_T0_1_FD_201949 | JGI IMG/M metagenome (GOLD analysis project Ga0302324, IMG submission 201949) | Peat permafrost microbial communities from Stordalen Mire near Abisko, Sweden - Palsa_T0_1 | ecosystem: Environmental > Terrestrial > Soil > Palsa > Peat permafrost | place: Sweden: Abisko... | reverse complement strand
CGCGGGCGGGATCGGTCGAACGGTCATTGGCGCGCTGATTATTTCCGTCGTTCGAGTGGGCATGACGTTTGTTGGCGTCGATATTTTCGCTCAGAACATCGTGTTTGGCGCGGTTCTGATTTTAGCTGTCGCCGTCACGATCGACCGCACGAAGATACTCATTGTGAAATAAGCCTGCATCGCTGACAAATCTTTAGAGATCTATCAGCGGATGCAAGCTGAGCGATCGAACCCCCAAAAACTATGGATCTTGAACTAAAAGACAAAGTGGCCGTCATCACAGGCGGCAGTGTCGGTATCGGCCTTGCTGTTGCGGAGGGATTGGCGGCGGAAGGCGTGAATGTCGTCATCGTGGCGCGACAAGGCGACCGGGCACACACGGAATCGGCGCGTATCGCCAAAAAATTTGGCGTCCGATCGATCGGAGTTCCTGCCGACGTCGCTACGGCGAGCGCAATTGAACAGGTGGTTGCCGAGACCGCACGGGAATTCGGCGGCGCGGATATCCTGATCAACAATGCAGGCACCGGGAGCAATGAGACGATCATGGAAGCTCCTGACGAAAAGTGGCAGTACTATTGGGACCTGCATGTGATGGCGGCGGTGCGTTTGGCGCGCGGCTTCGTACCGTCGATGCGGAAACGCGGCGGCGGTGTGATTCTCCACAACGCGTCCGTCTGTGCGGTCCAACCGCTCTGGTATGAGCCGATCTACAATACAACAAAGGCTGCGCTGATGATGTTCTCCAAGACGCTCGCAAATGAAGTGGTCAAAGACAATATTCGCGTCAATACGATCAACCCTGGTTTGATCCTCACTCCCGATTGGATCAAGACGGCAAAGCAACTCACGGCCGATAAAGGGGGCGATTGGGAGGGTTACCTTGCGTCTGTGGCACGCGAACACGCGCCGATCGATCGCTTTGGTTCGCCGGAAGAGCTCGCAAGCTTTTTTGTCTTTCTTTGTTCAAAACGGGCAAGCTATTCGGTCGGTTCAACCTATTTCGTCGATGGCGGGATGTTGAAAGTGGTGTGACATAACGCGAAGCTCCTGCTGGGGTATTCAGCGGGCTGCGAGCCTCTTCAAGGCCATCGCCTGGTAACGCTTATCCTGGGAATAGATGGGTTTGAGTTCCGCCACTTTCGTCCACTGCTGGAGCGCTTCGCTCGTCTCTCCCATGACGTCCAGCGCCTTGGCAAATTCGGCGTGGTGAACGATACGCTCGGGCGCCAGTTCAATTGCTTTTTCATACTCAGCGACTGCTTCTTCTTTGGACGCCGCGGGAAATTTTCCGTACATCATCTCCGCTAAAGCCTTCAGGAATGGATTCAAAAACGCCATTTGATAATTCCATTGCGCAAGAATGAGATGGCCGAAGTCGCTGCTCGGATCCAAGCGCAGCGCTTTTGTCGCTTCGATGTAAACCTGCTTGGAGTACTCAACTTTTGTCTTTCCATCAACAAGATCACAGAGTTTTCCGTACGCGGCGGCCAACGCAACTTGGGCTTCCGAATCATTTGGCAGTTTCTCGGCTGCCTTCCGAGCAAGATCGAGAGCCATTTCTGCAAATGTCTTTTTTGCCGCCGGATTCGCCGCGTCGTCGACCTTGACGACATATTGGCGGGCCAACAGCTTTGCGACCTCTATATTTTCCGGAGACAATCGATTCGCCGTTTGCAGAACCGTGATGGCGGAATCTGTCTCCCCCTTTTTCTCTAATTGCTCTGCGTCGGTGATTAGACGCTCCACATCCTCCGTCCCGAGCGCCAACGAGAGAGTCAGCAAATACAAAACAACCGAGATTCCCTTCATACCTGAATTAGTCCCACTCGTTTCTACTACGACTGAACGCTGTTTGGAAGAGCGGAAAAACGGGAAATCAGGATACAAAGGGGAACGGATCGGCGTGTCGGCGTGTCGGCGTACAGAGAACTACCCGAGGATTCGACGGCACTTCCCGTACCGCTCGCCTGCACGCCGACCCGCCGACCCGCCGATACGTTCCTGCCAGTCCCGCCTTCTCAGCGGTCAGTGATCGCCCGGCGAATCGGGGCGAGCGGCGCGGAATCATCAAAAACAACTGTTCCTGCCTGACGATCGACACCCAGGTCTTTCCAGATCTGGGGGAGGTCCGGAGTCACAGGCTTCGCCTTCATCCGGTCGTAAAGCTCTTCCAGGACGGGGACTCCGACGGCTTGATCGGCAACCTTCAAGGCACGGGCAAGCGGCCACTCGACCTCGATGCTGCCGCCTGCTTTCAGGATACCGCGCATCGCGTCCTCGAGCCCGAACCGGTTTTGGGTGCGCTTGCGGATTTCGATATCGGCCAGCAGACAGTATAAAGCGCCGCCCCAATAGGTCCTACCCCAGGTATGCGTAAAGTCCAGTCCACGATCGCCGGACATCGGTAGCCCTTGAGGCATCGCGTCAACCATGTCCCCCCAGACCTTCTGAGGGCGTAGATCTCCAGCACGCGCCCGAGCGATCGGCTCGACGTAGGTCGCCAAACCCTCCTCAATCCAGTGGTGGTTCTCAGCCACCGATGGAAACGCAAGGTGCACCATCTCGTGAGTGATCGTCCAGTCGTCCGCAAAATCCGCAGCGGTCATCGATCGGCCCACAGAAATCGAAATATGGGCATGTTCCCAGCCGAACGCCCGCCCCGAATTGACACGTTCTCCATCCTGCAAACTGACTGCAATCGCGACATGCGGAACTGGAAATTTGGCGTAATACGTTGTGACCGCGCGCGCGGCGGTAGCGATCCATTCGAGGACAAGCTTACGCAGGTCTGCGGGCGGCGCCGGGTCAAGGGAGACATCAATCGTCGCCCCACCGACCTGGAGCTGTGCCGTATCCTGGGCATTTGCCATGGTTGAAAAGCCAAACCAAATCAGAGCGAAGAAGAAGATGTAGACGAGCGGTCGCATAGGGATGGGGCGCGGCAGGGTTCTCGGAAATGAGAGACAATAGCTAGAAAATAATTCCATTGAATCGTCCCTTGGATCCTTCGAGGATAACGCATGCAGCGGGAACACACATACTCCGTCAAGATCGTATGGACCGGTAATACCGGCAAAGGCACCTCTGACTATCGATCGTACGCGCGAGATCACGAGATTGACGTTCCAGGGAAACCGCCGATATACGGTTCCTCCGATCCAAACTTCCGGGGAGATCCCAGTCGACACAATCCCGAGGAACTCTTTGTCTCAGCACTCTCAAGCTGCCATATGCTCTGGTATCTTCACCTCTGTGCCGACGCCGGAATCGTTGTCGTATCGTACGAAGATCGCGCGGAGGGCACGATGGCAGAGTCGCGCGATGAAGGCGGTCGCTTCGTCCGGGTGACGCTTCGACCGCATGTTCGAGTGACAAACTCTTTCGAGCAGGCCCAGGCGCTCCATCAGCGGGCCCACGAACTTTGTTTTATTGCAAATTCAGTCAATTTTCCGGTACATCACAATGCCGTCACGGAACCGGTTTATCTCCTGTCTTCGGTTTCAAAATAATTTAAGTCAGTATCCCCCCATTTAACATAATGAGTTCTCTTCTCGGTATTGACCTTGGGACCTCCAGCGTAAAGGTCGTCGTCTTCGCGGTGGATGGAACTATCCGCGGTATGGGATCCGCGGAGTATCCAATTCTCACTCCATCGGTTGGCTATGCCGAGCAGGAGCCGGAAGATTGGTGGCGCGCGACCGTACTTGCTGTGCGTCAGGCGATGGAGAAAGCCGGACGACCGGACATTTCGGGAATCGGATTCTCTGGACAGATGCATGGTTTCGTTCTTGTGGGCGCCGATCGAATGGCGCTGAGTCCAGCCATCATTTGGGCGGACCAACGGAGTGCCGATCTGTTGCCGGAGATCAAGTCAATTGTCGGGTCGGATCTGAAAAAATGCGGGACCGCGCCGGCGGCGGGATTTCTTATCTCGACGTTGTTCTGGCTTCAAAGGCATCAGCCGGAACTGCTCGACCGAGCGCTCAGGTTACTGATGCCGAAGGACTACATTCGGTTGAAAATCACCGGGGAACTAGGGACGGACGAGAGCGACGCTTCCGCTACTGGCATTTTCGATGTCGAGCGACGGGTCTGGGCCGATGATCTCATCGCGCGGTTGAACCTGCCGCGCTCAGTTTTCCCAGTTACAAATGCGTCGATAGAGCTCGTCGGAACGGTGACAAAGGATGCCGCAGCGGAACTAGGTCTTGTCCCTGGCATTCCGGTCGCGGCTGGAAGCTCCGATCAGCCTGCGCAAGCTGTCGGGAACGGGTTGATCGATCCCCCGCTGGGTTCAGTGACAATCGGTACAGGAGGACAGGTTTTTGTGCCTCTGAGTCAGCCGCTTCTCGATCCCAAACTCCGGCTCCACACCTTTTGCCACGCGCCTCGTACGAGGTGGTATCTCTTAGGCGCAATGCTTTCGGCCGGGATGGCTCTGAGATGGTTGAGAGCGATAATTGGGAACGAACGGTTTTCCTATGCAGAACTGGATCGTATGGCCGGCGAAGTTGAGCCGGGATGCGAGGGGTTGACGTTTCTCCCTTACATCGTGGGAGAACGCTCGCCGATCATGGATCCGCGAGCGAAAGGCGCCTTTGTCGGTCTGGCGTTGCGGCACGGCACGGGGCATCTGGTCAGAGCACTTTTGGAAGGCGTTGCTTTTGCGCTTCGTCAGATCATTGAAACAATGGAGGATTGCGGCGCCAGCCTGCCCAAGCTTGTCGCCTCCGGTAACGGTCTCGGGAGCCCCCTTTGGCGCCAGATGCTTGCCGATGTCATCGAGCGGCCGCTTTTCCAGGGCCAAGACGCGTATGCCTCGGAACGGGCCGGTGTGGGCGCCGCGATGTTGGGCGGGATTGGCGCCGGCGTATTGAAAGGGTACGAGGAAGCGCGAAGTTTAGCTCCAGTTTTTGACGTGATCACGAGCCCGAATCCAGCCCGTGCAGATCAGTACGAAATTGCTTATCGCCGCTTTCTTGACCTTTATCCGAGACTGAAATCCTGGTTCTGAGCGGCCCGGCTGATTTTCGGGAAGTGGACCTTTTTCAGGCTCAAGCCCAACAATAGGCACCGGTTCGGCTTTTGGCAACGGCTCGACAGCAGGCTCAGTTACCTGCCGGCCGTTCCTTCGGGACCCTTTAACGTCTGCACCGGTTTCAGTCGCGACATCGCAGACTCCTCAGAGATCCAGTGCTGGATGCCGAGGTGGCGCTTAGGGCTCGGCGAATCCGGCCCGATGTGCAACGTCCAGAGCTCGGACCACAGCGCGTGTTCGTCTCGCGTGATTCGCCGATCGGTTCGCTCGACCGCGGCTAATGTACTGTACATGGCCTGTAAGCGGAATCGATTTGGGTTATCCATATCCTGGCCCAGTCGAGCGCTGAATGCACCATTCCGGAGAAAGAACAGCCTGATCTTTTTTATCAGCCGAAAGAACCGGATGTGGTTTTCCGGTGCGACCTCGATCTCTATCGCCGCAGTGATTGGACCGGCGTTGGCTGCTGCTGAATAGAAATGCGGAGGATTGAACGGTAGCGGATCAGGTTCCAGGTTGGTCTCTGTGGAGAAATCGATCGACCATTGTTTCGCGGTGAGTGCGCTGACGACTCCCAGCGCACTCGCTGAGAACAACGCCCACTCTAGACTCAGCGCAGTCGCCAGCGCACCCCACACAATTCCGGCTAACGCCATGCCGCCCTGCGACACCATCATATGAGTGGCATTCATCCGGCCTCGGATCCAATCCGGTATGATCCGTTGGCCAGCCACCCAAAGCTCCGAGGCAGAAACTGTCCAGGCAACTCCGGCCAGCGCAGAAACAATAAAGAAAACCTGCTGATGGCGCACGATCGCCATCAACGCGTAGCTCACGGCTAAAACAATACCGCTCAGCACGGTCATCTGATTCGGTGTGAGCTTCTTCCTAGCGGGCTCGAGTATGAAAAGAGCGCCGGCCAACGACCCAACTCCCATACAAGTGAATACGAAACCGAGCTTTAACGGGTCGAGGTGAAGTGACTTTAGCCCAATCACTGGCAGCAACGCCGGGATGGCTCCGATTAGCACACCGAACATGAAATTTCGCAGTAGAATGATTTGAACACCCGGTGCGTACCGCATGTATCGAACCGCACCGGCAAGCGAATCGAAAAAGCTTTCCAGCGGCGCGTCGAGCACATCGCTTTTGCGCTTCCAAGTCATTACCGCGAATATCACTAGAACAAAGGCCGACGCGTTCATGGCAAACACGCTGCTCACACCAACCAATGGTACCAGGAAACCACCGATCGCCGGACCAATAATACCCGCCAAGTTCATCTGAATTCCGCCAAGCGCGATTGCGGAGGGAAGCTGTTCTTTACCGACGATCTCGGGTATTGAGGCTGAAGCGATCGGGGCCTGGAAAGCAAAACCGATTCCAAGCAAAAAGACACCGGCGAGGATAATCTCGGGGGTCAGTCTGCCTAAAAAGGAACAGACGGCTAGCAGACCCGCGCTGCCGGCCAGCCAACAGTTGAAAATGCGCAGCAACCGACGACGGTCGGCAAGGTCGGCTAGCGCGCCGGCAGGCAAAGTGAACAGAAAAAAAGGCAGAGTGCCGGCGGAGGACATCGACGAGAGCCAAACAGTTGGCACCCCCAGAGAATTCATCGCCCACGTCGCGGCCATTTCATGCGCAGAAACGCAGCAACCCGACACGACTAACGCCGACCACAAACGAAGGTAGGTCGGGTTGCGCAATGAGGACCAGATGGAAGTATCAGCTGTCACGACACTCAGAAACGCAAACGCGGGGCGATTCCACTGTAGCGATCGCAAATCGAAGTTAAACAGCTATGTTCCGAAAAGTGGGCGTACCTGCGATGTCAGGCTAGTGAGCCAGATTTCTCAGCTCACGCACCGCGACGGACAGCATCGACAGATCGACCTTGCCCATGGAATGAAGGTCGCCGAGCAACTGCCGGCTGCGTTCCAACCCGCTCTTGTTTTGCGCTTCCCACTCGTTGATGAGTGCGTCCGGCGATTTCACGCCAGGGCTGAGTTTCAAAACCAAGGTGGTAAGCTCTGTTTGCAAGCGGGAGACATCCTCCCTGAGCCCCGTTCTAGCGAGTGTCTGCCAGTGGGAATCTCCAGGTAAGTTGTCGACCTGCTTGCGCAACCACGACAGATGGAGTCTCTCGCCCACGACAAAATACCCACCCGCCACTTCCTGGACGCTGCGCATGGTTTCATTGGCGATTTCGACGATATCGAGCGCCGAGCAGAGCGGTTCGAAGCTTACCAGGCGCTTGGCCAGATCTTTTGGGACGTTGTTTTGGGATAGGCGTTCCACTCCCCGTGTCAGGCCAACCCGCTCCTCCGGAGACAGGAATTTCTCGAGATCCGCTCCGATGACTTTGACGCCAGAGACGAAATGCTCAACGGTTTTCGCGATGTCATCGTGCAATTTCCGATAACGCAGGAACCACACGGTTGCGCGCGTGAACAGCCTTTCGGAGTCAAACAGCATGTCGGACTGCACCGCCTCCGGCACTATGTTATCGAGGGATTCGACCGCGTGCCAGAAGGACGCGAAGTCAAACACTTCGCGCGTGATCAAATAGGCCCGCACGACCTCTGGCGTCCCAGCGCCGGTTTCCTCCTGCATGCGATAGACATAGGTGCTGCCTACCCTGTTGATTATCTCGTTGGTAACATGCGTCGCGACAATTTCGTGCTGGAGCGGGTGACGCTCCATTTGCTCGAGATAGCGCGCGCGCAGCGGCTCGGGGAAATAGCGGGCGAGCGCAGTGGAAATGTAAGGATCATTCGGCAGGCTGGAAGCGAGCAGCTCGTCGTACAGCATTATCTTGCTGTAGGCGAGCAGCACCGCGCGCTCCGGCGAAGTGAGGCCTGTCTTCGCCGCCTTGCGCGAAGCCAACTCCTCGTCAGACGGTAGAAATTCGAGTTCACGGTTGAGCTTACCGCCTTTTTCCAGGTATTTGATGAAGCGCATCTGTGGGTCCAGCGGCATCCTTTCGCGCACGCTTAACGACTGCGCCTGGAAATAATTATCGCGCAGAACCAGCGTTCCGACTTCGTCCGTCATTTCCGCGAGCAGCTGGTTGCGCTCCTCTCCACTCATGCGTCCTTCCGCGACCACTGAATTGAGCAAGATCTTGATGTTCACCTCGTGGTCGGAGCAATCCACACCAGCGGAATTGTCAATCGCGTCGGTGTTGATTTTGCCGCCGTTCAACGCGTATTCGATGCGCCCAAGCTGGGTGAGACCGAGATTCCCCCCCTCCGCAACCACTTTGCAACGAAGGTCCCCGCCGTTGACCCTGATCGTATCGTTGGCACGATCGCCTACGTCAGTGTGGGTCTGATTCGTTGACTTCACATAGGTGCCGATTCCGCCGTTATAGAGCAGGTCGACTGGCGCCTTGAGCAGCGCGCGTATCAAATCGGTCGGGGTGAGCGAATTGGCCTCCAAATCGAGGACTTGCTTGATTTCAGGGGTCAGCGGGATCGATTTGGCGCTGCGCGGGTAAATGCCGCCGCCTTTTGAAATCAACCTGGGATCGTACTCCGCCCATGAAGAGCGCGGGAGGTTGAATAACCGCTCCCGCTCCCTGAAACTCGCTTCCGGATCGGGATTGGGGTCGAGAAAAACATGGCGGTGATCAAAAGCGCCGAGGAGTTTGATGTGACGGGAAAGCAGCATGCCGTTCCCGAACACGTCGCCCGACATATCGCCGATCCCAACCACAGTGAAATCGGTGGTCTGGGTGTTGATCGCCAGTTTGCGGAAGTGCCGCTTGACCGATTCCCACGCGCCGCGGGCGGTGATCCCCATCTTCTTGTGGTCGTAGCCGACCGAACCGCCCGAGGCGAACGCGTCGTCCAGCCAAAAGCCATATTCCTTTGCGACGCCATTCGCTATATCGGAGAACGTCGCCGTGCCCTTGTCTGCGGCGACCACAAGGTAAGGATCGTCCCCATCGTGGCGCACGACGTCTTTCGGTGGAATGACCCTGCCCACGACAAGGTTGTCGGTTAAATCGAGCAGCCCGCGCAGGAAGGTTTGGTAGCATGCGACCCCTTCTTTGATGAATGCTTCACGGTTAGCGGGCGCCTGCTTCACGACGAACCCTCCCTTCGAGCCAACCGGGATGATCACGGTATTTTTTACCATCTGCGCCTTCATGAGGCCGAGGACTTCGGTGCGAAAATCTTCCATGCGGTCGGACCAGCGCAATCCACCGCGCGCCACTTTCCCGCCTCTCAAATGCACTCCCTCGACGCGCGGCGAGTAGACGTAGACTTCGAACATCGGCTTGGGCGCAGGCAGCCCCGGCACCAGCGCCGGATTAAACTTAAAGGAAAGGTAGGGCTTCGGCGTCCCGCCGGCCTCCTTCTGGAAGTAGTTGGTGCGGACGGTTGCCCGGATCAGGGCGAGAAAGCGCCGCAGGATCCGGTCTTCATCCAAATTTTCAACGGAGTCCAACGCATTCTCAATTTCAGTCGTCAATACCAGAATATCCACGCCCGCTTCGGCGACATTGGCCGGGTCGAAACGGGCGACAAAGAGTTCTACGAGTTTCTGAGCGACAACCGCGTTGGCGGACAGGGCCTGCTCCATGTACGCCTGGCTGAAAGTGAATTCGGTCTGCCGCAGGTATTTACAGTATGCGCGCAATATCGTGATTTCACGCCAACCGAGATTTGCCCGCAGCACCAGCCGGTTGAAGTCGTCATTTTCGATCTCTCCGCGCCACGCGCGGACGAACGCCTCTTCGAACGCGTTCTTCACCTGCGTCACGTCAAGGTTGACCTCCCGGGCGTGACTCATGCCAAAATCGTGCACATAAACCGCCGGCATTCCCTCGGGCTCCACCTTGTAATTCAGCTCTTCAAGCACTGTGGCGCCCATATGTTCGAGCATTGGCAGGCTGGAAGAGAGGGGAACAGGTTCGCCCGAGTTGAAAACTCTTAAGCGCAACGCCGTGTCACTCATCGCATCGCCCGCATAGAGATTCATGGCCAGCTTTTTGTTTGCACCGAGGCTGTCCATGATCGCCGCGTCGGTCACGGCTTCGGCGACTGAACGTTCCTCGCGGTAGCCGGCGGGATAAGCGTTTCCGAACCGATGATGCAGCTCGTTGCCGCGCTCTTCGCCAAAATGCGCGAGGATCGCGTCGCGGAAGTCATCCTGCCAGCCGCGCGCTGCCTTGACGATCTCCTTTTCAATCTCGCGAACGTCGAAGTCCGGCACGCTTCCCGGCTTGGTGCGAACGATGATTTGTGTGCGCGCCAAGGGGGACTCGGACAGATACACTGTGTGCTCCGAGCTGATGCCGTTGAAAGCCTTCAGGAGGATCCGTTCCATGCGCTCGCGCAACTCGGTGCTGTGATTTTCCCGCGGCACATAGATGAGACATGACAGAAAGCGGCCGTACGCGTCGCGCCGCACGAAAAGCCGGGTGCGCTGGCGCTCGACCAAGCGCAGAATCCCCATGGCCGTTCCGAAAAGCTCCTCCTCGGAAATCTGCAACAGCTCGTCGCGCGGGTGCTCTTCCAGAAGCGTGACAAGCGCCTTTCCCATATGGCCTTCCGGATCGAATCCCGCGCGCGTCACGACGTTTTTCACCTTGCGGCGCAGGAGCGGAATTTCCGCCGGATGTGAACTGTAGGCGGTCGAAGTATAGAGGCCCAGGAAGCGATGCTCACCCACAACCTGCCTTGTCGCGTCGAAACGCTTAATGCCGACGTAGTCGAGGTATCCCGGGTGATGCACCGTGGCGCGGGAATTCGCCTTGGTGAGAACCAGCAATTCGGGAGCGCGTGCCACCTTCCGCATCTCTGGAGGCATCGTGGCGAAGCTTTCGGAAACATTGGTCGAGCTTGTCTCGCGTAATATCCCGAGGCCGGAGCCGGGCACGACGCGCAAGACGTCTTCGTCACCTTCTCGAACGAGATTGTAATCGCGGTAACCCAAAAAGGTAAAGTGCCTTTCGCCAAGCCATCTCAGGAAAGCCGTGTCCTCTTCAATTGTTTCGAGGTCGAGCCCTTCTGGATAGGACTTGCTAATATCCGCGACAACGCGATCCAGGTTCTCTCTCATTTTCGAGTAATCCTCAACAGCTTTCCGCACATCACCGAGAATGCGCAGAAGTCCCGCTTCTAACGCATTCAGCTTTTTGGGATCGGTTTGCCTATCCACTTCGACATGAATCACCGATTCGGAAGAAGCGCTTTTGCAGGGTTCGCAAGGCAGAATTTCAATCAGGCGACCGTTCACGTCCCGCCTCGTCTGAATGACCGGATGGATGATGAGATGGAACGTCAGTCCTTGGCGGTTGACCTCCATCGTGACCGAATCCAAGAGGAATGGCATGTTCTCATGGACGATCTCGATCGCCGTGTGGGTAGACTCCCATCCGTCGGTTTGGCTTTGCGGATTGTAAACGCGCAACTTTTTTACGCCGGATTTGAACTCCGTCATAAACTCGAGGTACGCCAGCGCGGCGCCGCAAAGATCGGAAATCCGGCGCTCCGCGAGGTCTTCCGGATCAACCTGACTGTAATACTGGCGGATGAACGTCTCGGCCTGGAGAGATTCCTTCCTCTCCCTGGTTCGAAGGTGGGTCAGTACTTGTTCAATGATTTCCGCGTTTTCTTCTAGCGCCTTGCGCAACATGCGAGCCTCCTGACTATTCCCCTCGCTCCCTGCGGGCATCCCGTGAGGATGCCATTGAGATATCGCTCGACATTCCGGAGAGCAATGTAGCACAGGCTTCCGCGCTGAGCTTTCTCCGCAATTCGGACAAACGACCACGCCCGGATAAGCGCGACGACATAGAGCGATCCGGCCCCAATCGGTATGCCTCCCACTTATGAGACGATGCACCAGTCATTTGATCATGGAGACTTTGCTTCTGTCGAACGTCAGCGCGACGCTGACAATAATCACGATTCCGAGGATACTCTGCTGAAAATAGGCATCGACTCCGACCACGTTCATGCCATTTTCCATCACGCCCAGAGTCAGAGCGCCGATCACGGTGTTAACCGCTCCGCCGGTGCCTCCTGTCAGCGCGGTCCCGCCCACGACGACCGCGGCAATCGATTGAAGTATATAGACTTTCCCCAAATTCGGGTCGCCCCCAAATTGGGTGCAGGATTGCATCATGGCGGCGATTGCCGCAGCAAGACCTGAGAGCATAAAAGCAAAATTTCGGGTTCGGACAATATTAATCCCCGACATCCAGGACATTTTGATGTTGCTGCCGGTATAGTAGATGTTGCGACCAACCGTCGTGAACCGGAGTACCGCGTAGAAAAATAGAAATACGGCGAGAGTCAGCAGCAGAACGTTTGGGATCCCGAACATCGTGCCATTGACAATGTCCAGCAAACCATAGGAGGAGGCCGGAACATCGACCGGCAGTGGTGAGACAAGAAGAGCAAGGCTCGTCAGGATGCCTCCGGTACCGAGTGTTGCGATAAACGACGGAATCTTAATTCGAGTAAGAACGTTTCCGTTGATGAAGCCCGCGATCGCCCCGACGACAACGCAGAGCGGGAAGGCCCATGCCCCTGTTGCCTTGAATGTGACGACGAACACGACCGAAACCAACGACATGAGCCCTCCGACTGAAAGGTCTATTCCGCCGATCAGGATCGTACACATCTGACCCAATCCGACCACGAGTAAGATCGCGGAATAACTTGCGATCGTATTGAGGTTATACACGGAAAGGAAATTCCGGTTGCCCAAGGTAAAAAGGAGAACCAGCACGAGGAGAAGTGTGACCGCAAAATAAATTGCAGGTATCCGTCCCCGGTGGCGTCGGACCGGCACCCCTTCCTGCGTGTCTAACGGACCATCTTGCTTGACTTCGAGCACGTCACTTTCCCCGTCTGGGCACCCTGAATTTCATACGATTAAAGCGATGATATTGCTCGGACTCGGCTTCTTGTCGCGCGCACAGGTCATCTCGCTGGTCAGCCGACCATCTTTCATGATGAGCATTCGATTGCAGAGACCGATATCCTCTTCAAGCGTGTCGCACATGATGATCATGCTGATGCCATCGCCCGCAAGCCTCCTGATCAGCTTGTAAATCTCCTCCTTTGCCCCGACGTCAACGCCGCGCGTCGGGTGGTCAAGCACCAGTAGCCGAATCTTTGATGAGAGCCATTTGGCAATGACCGTCTTCTGTTGATTTCCACCGCTCAGGTTGGCGCACATCGTCGAAGACGAGGGTGTCTTGATCCGGCAATCCTGGATCAAGCGGTCCGCATTCTTCTTCTCGCGTACCGGGCTGATAAGGCCAGCGACCTTAAGCCGATCAAGTACGAGCAAATTTACATTTTCGGCCACAGTCATTCCAAGAGCGAGCCCTTCGCTTCGTCGATCAATCGGGATATGACCAATTCCGGAGCGAACGGTTTCACTGGGAGAACCCGGAGCAAGCTTCTTCCCGCCGAGAGATACCGAGCCACTATCAGGTTTATCCAAGCCGGTGATACATCTGCAGACCGCTTCTTTACCGGATCCAACAAGCCCGACCAGACTGACGATCTCACCTTTCCTCACGGAGAAATTGAATGGTTCGAACTCCCCGCGTTTGCTCAAGTCCCGGACATTAAGCACGATATCATTGCCTGGCTCGACCTGCTCATCTTCCCGGTAACGCTCCGTCGCGAAGGAGTGACCGACCATCTTATTCTCGATGTCCGCAATGTTCGCGCGTCGAGCATCCAATTCGGCCACGTTTTTTCCGTCCTTCAGGATAATGATTCGATCGGAGTTCTCGACTATCTCCTGGAGCCGATGAGAAATCAGGATGATCGATGCCTGACGCTTGAGGTCAGTCAGAATCCTGAAAAGCGTTATTCGCTCATTCTCCGTCAGCACGGTCGTTGGTTCGTCCAGGACGAGGACTGGATTCTCTTGATGGTACAATCTCGAAAGCCAGAGGAGACGTGCAATCTCGACCATCTGGCGAACTGCAGGTGTCGTGTCCGAAATCGGGGTATCCAAGTCCGAGGCGATTTTCACCAGGGAAAGCACCGCGGAAGCCGTCTTTCGCATCGCGCGTTGCGAGAGAAAGCCGAATTTCCGAAACCCGATCTCGTGACAGAGGAACAGATTCTCCATGATGGAAAGATTCGGAACCAGCGAGCCCTCCTGAAAGACCATCCCAACTCCGTGCCGGGCTGCGCTGGCCGGATCTCTTAATGTGACTCGCTCACCGCGCAACCTATACAAACCCGCGTCGGGTTGAATGAGTCCGATGAGTATTCTCATTAGAGTCGACTTTCCAGCGCCGTTCTCGCCGATCAGACCGACTATTTCGTTCCGGTGAACTGTGAAGTTCACTTCGTCCAACGCGACGACACCTGGATAGGACTTCGTTATCCGTTCCAACTCGAGTGCAGGTTCTTTGGCTGTCATGCCCATCGCGTCTCCCAACAACCTGACATTGCTCTTGCTTTATTTGATGAATCCAAGCTTTCTTCGGTCGATGGTCAGCGCAACCGCAGTCACCAGAACGAATCCGTTTACTGCTTCCTGCGCGTAGGGGCTCACGTTAAGCAGGATAAGACCGTCGTTAAGCGCCGTGACGATCAACGCACCGAGCGCTGCGTTCTTGGCGCCCCCGATCCCACCGGTCAATGCGACTCCGCCGACTGCGACCGCGGTCACCGCCGGAAAAAGGAGGTTATTGCCGGTGATCGCCTGGGCACTTTCCAGTTCAGCCGCAAGGAACAAAGCCGAGAGCCCATAAAAAAGTCCAGCGATCCCGAAGACGATAATTTTTGTTCTGTCGACATTGACGCCAGCTTGGGCGGTAAGTACTTCATCGCCTCCTATGGCGTAAAGGTAACGACCAAATCGCGTCCGGTCCTGGACGATCTGAATGACAAGAAATAAAACAAATGCGACCAAGGCAAGGTCTGGAATGCCGAGCAACGTACCGTTCACGAATACGCTCAGCGGATTCTTTAGCAATGGAACCGTCTGCCCTTTGCTCACATACACTGCCAACCCCCAAAGGACCCAGCTCATTCCTAGCGTACTGATAAACGACGGTATGCGCAGTTTCGTATTGAGCAGCCCATTGATCACTCCGGCAAGCCCACCGAAACCAACTATAATCGGAACGATCCATAAACCGACGTCATTGGAGTTGAATTTGTTGTGCGCAAGAAAACCGACCAAAACAACACAGAGTGCAACCACCCCTTCGACTGAAAGGTCAATTCCTCCGAGAACGACCACTTGATGAAGCCCGATCGAAATGATCGCCGGAATCGCGGCGAGACTCAGAATGACCTGAAGATTCGCCCCGGAAACATATCTTCCCTTGGTCCCGATAGTGAAGATTCCCATGACGATCACCAGAGAAAGGAGCTGTCCGCCAATTCCACTGCGGCGAAACCAACTTCGTCCTTTCGCAGGCAACAATCGCGGCATCGGGTCAAGGAATCGCCACCGACCACTGACCAAAGAAATCGCTCAAATCATACGTTGGAGTGGCCTCGAGATAATCATGCACGATCTTATCGACGTTTTCGCGATTCACGTTCACGGCTGGGATCTCGAATTGGCGATACTTTTTCGGCAGGGATTTCACATCGAGCTTACCCTCTTTCGCGGCAAGGGACATCGCAAGACCTAGCTGGGCCTGGTATTTTCCGTCATTCAGAATCGTGGCTGCTGCAAGGCCGCCTTTAATCGCGTCGAACATCTCCGGTATCCCGTCACAGCCGGTGACGAGTACCTTGCCGGAAAGCCCCGCTTCTTTCAGGGCTTGTATGGCGCCCATGGCCATATCATCGTTGGCAGTCCAGACGCCGTCGATGTCGGGATGCGCCACCAACATTGCCTTCGTATCATTGTAGGCTTGAGTTCGGTCCCACTGGGCAGATTCCCATTGAAGCAGCTGAACCCCAGGGTTCTTGGATAGCACCTGTTGCAATCCTTCCCAACGCTCTGCATTCGGCGTATCACCAAGGCGTCCTTGCAATGCGATAATCTTTCCTTGCCCAGGCGTCTTGAAAGTCTTGAAGAGTTCCGTAGCCGTGTAGGTGCCCGCCGCGAGTCCGTCAAACGAGATGTGAGCAATCCAATGCGGATAATCCCAGACCTTGACATCGGCCGGTTTGCTCCACCAGGTCACGAAGTATACGCCCGCCGCCTCAAGGGTTTTCGCGATCGGCACGGCATCGGAAGCGTCGTTCGGATCGATGTAAAACGCGACGTTGGCGCCCGTGCGCGCTACTTCAGCTTTGATGTCGGTCAATCCCTTTTGGCTGTTTGCTTCGGTCGTCAGGACATCGAGCGGCAAACCTACCTTTTTCGCGTAGGCCTCGGCGCCGACCTTGTACATCACTTGGTACGGACTTGAAAGCGTGCGGATCGATATCGCAAGAGTCGTCTGCGAATCCGCCGCGAACGATACACTTTGCGCAGCGGCAACCGCAATTAGCAAGGCGAGGATCTTCAGGAAGATCCCTGAAAACGAATGAACTGTTTTTTTGATTTTAACGCTCATGGTGTCTGTAAATTTGCTACCGGTTCTTATGTTAGTTCTGCTTCTGAACGAGATAGGTTAATAACTTGACAAGTGCTATGGGTTGGATTGTTCGTTAGGGAGACCTCACTTGCATTAGCGCGAAGGTTCAGGACAGGATTACATGGCGGAACAAAGCTAGCTCGAAGCGCTTTTAAGGGGGGAACCACGAAATCTTAACCATACTCGACGATTATTTTTGCTTGCCAAGAAAAATCTCGGTGTCCGTGTGTTTATTTCGCTCAAGCCCGCTTTTAAATAAATGAATTGAAAAAACTGTTTGAAACTCTTCAGCCTCCATCGCTCACAACTCTCCAAGGATTTTTCCGCGATGCAGGATAAAGAGATCCTTTGTCATCTTCGCACTCTTCCGTGTAGAATAACGCTTCTTCCCAGGACCATGAAAGTCATTGCGATCGACGAATTCGGGCCACCCGAGAATTTTTTTGAGGAGCAGAGAGATATTCCGCGGCCGGAGGCGGAGGAAGTGTTGATGCGAATTCGGGCCGGCTCGTTCAATCCAGTCGACTTTAAAATCCGGCAGGGTCGTTTTGGGGGTAATCTTCCGATCGTGCTCGGCCATGATGCGGCTGGTGTCATTGCAGAAGTGGGGAGCGCAGTCAGCCGGTTGCGCATTGGCGATGAAGTCTGGGCCTATCTCGGCGGCCCGTGCAGTAACGGCGCGTATGCAGAATATGTCTGCCTGCCGCAGGAATTTGTGACCGTCAGACCCCGAATATTGTCGTTCGAAGAAGCTGCTTCTGTCCCGGTGGCCGGTTTAACCGCAAATCAGTGTATCCGCCTCAAAGCAAAACCGACCCCGAATGATTCAGTATTTATTGCGGGTGGTTCCGGGGGATTCGGTTCGGCTGCGATCCAGATTTTGCAAATGATCGGCGTGGAGAAAATTGTGACGACGTCCGGCCGGGAAGCCAGCACCCAGTTCATTGTGGATCAACTGCGGTTGAGTCCCGAGCAGGTGATCGATTACCGCGGAAAAGGACTGAAACAGTTAACCCGGGAAGCGATCGCGGCAAACGGCGGCGCCTTTTTTGATAAGACGCTGGACTTCGTCGGAGGCGAGATGAAGCGCCTTTGTTTTGAATTGGTGGACTTCGACGGAGACATCGTCTCGACTGTCGAAGAGATTGACCCGTTTACGGTGCCGGTCTGGCACGGGAGGGCGAGCCCGCTTTTTCGCAGGTCAGCTTCCCTGCATTTCTTTTTGCTTGGGGCAAGATCCCTTTATGGCTCAAGAGAGACTTGGCCGGGGTACACTCAGCAGCTCCACGAGTTAACATTTTTGTATGAAGCCCAGAGACTGTGGCCCGTAGGAGTGCAAAATGTTGGAGAGCTATCCGCCGAAACGATCCGACGCGGCCACGAGATGCTCGAAGCCGGCGGCATTCAAGGGAAACTGATCTTCACGGTGCCTTGACCGCTCAATTCGTGTAAGGGCCGAAAGGCCAAGGTTCTTCGAAGCCTTTGGAGAAGGAATTGTAGTGCGCTGTGCCAATCTGGACATTCTCTTTATCCGGATTTTCGACCTTGCCCTCTATCCTGCTTTGAAGTGATCCGTTGTTGCTCGCGCACGCGGATAAATGAAGGACGATGACGGATCCAAGAACGACGAGGAATCGAGAGCAAAGAATTCTCATACTGTTTCTGCCAAGGTTTCGTTTCACTTTCGTTCCGATTTTTTGGCCGCGGCTCTCTGCTTTTGCGGCGGCTGTTTTGCGAGCTTGCTGCTCCGTGGCGTATTGCGGGCTGAAGGAACTTTTTTGTTTCGAGAGTCCGCAGCTTTCGACCCTTTCGATCGAGGTCCAATTGCGGACTTCTTCGGCCTCCGGGGTTTCGGTAATTTCGGGACAGCGGCGCGCGCTGCAGCCACGGCGACCGGCTCGATCTCAATGCCGAAGACCTCTTCGAGGCTCTCGTCCGTCAGCGACGCCGAAGCCTCCGGGGAGGTCGGGGTACCGAAGGCCAGGCTCTCCGTCGCCTCGGTGACGAGTTCAAGGTGATCAGCTCCTCGAAGCACAAAGAGCAGTTCCGGGCTTTCGTCGAGGCGGGCCCCGACCGCATAAAGCGTCGCCGCGACATGCTTGCACATCCCGGCCCAATCGGGGCACGAGCATTCCAGCTTTATTTCAGCCGGTCTTGGGAAAAGGCCTGTCTCTCGCCGTGTAAAGACCTCCATGACCTGTGCGGACAGTTTGCCCTGCAACAAATCGATCAGCGAGCCGACCCGCCCGGCGCAGTCGGTCTTCAGCGCTTTCCACTCTACCTTTTGAACAGGTTGAATTTTGATCGTGATCCGGTAGAGGTCGCTCCCACTCACCAGCGCACGGATTTCGCCCGGGGCAATCTGGAAATCGACTACTGATCCATTTCGCACGTACGCGCGACCGCGGGGGAGCCGGTTATTATAGTCGCTGTAGGATTCCAGATTTTCGCACCAGGCTTTGCCCCAGAAACTCCGGGCAATCGTCCGTCCGTCGACGCAGACCGGGTCCAGTATTCGCCCCTTCTTTTCGAGGGAATTTGCCGCTTTCGTCGCACGGCGGCGTTTTTCGGCTGCGTTCACATACGGCTTAAAGGTCCATCCCCAGATCATAAAATTGGTCAGCTCACATCATTCTTGCACGGCGCTCTTGAGGTCAAGGGCAACGAACCGCAGTAGTTCGTCGTCTGGCATTTCTGTTAGCAGGTTTTCGCCGCCGCCTTCAAGTAGCTCCGCTGCAAGGCTCATCTTTTCTTCAATAAGGCAATTGGTGCGCTCCTCGATGGTACCACGGCAGACGAATTTGTGGACCAAGACGTTTTTCTTCTGTCCGATGCGGAAAGCGCGGTCAGTCGCCTGGTTTTCGACGGCCGGATTCCACCAACGGTCGAAGTGAATGACGTGGGAAGCGGCAGTCAGGTTCAATCCGATGCCACCCGCTTTTAACGAGAGAATAAAAAACGGCGGTCCAACATCCTGCTGGAACCGCTCGACCAGCCGTTGCCGCTCTTTCACCGGCGTGGCGCCATGGAGAATCAGCCCAGGCCGGCCAAAAATCTGTTCCAGATGCGTCGCGAGCGGGCCGGTCATTTCTTTGAACTGGGTGAAAATCAGCACCTTCTCCTGACGCGCGGCGATCTCCTCACCCAACTCGCGCAGTCGCGCAAATTTCCCGCTCTCGGCAGGATCGAAAGCGCCGTCGCCGAGCCAGTGCGAAGGGTGATTGCAGATCTGCTTGAACCGCATCAGAAACGCCAGAACCAACCCGCGCCGCTGAATGCCTGTGACGATGTCGAGCCTCTCGGCCAGCTCCTTGACCGACTGCTGGTAAAGAGCAGCCTGCACTTTGCTCAACACACACCACGCCACTATTTCGGTCTTCTCTGGAAGATCGTTAATGATGCTTTTGTCGGTTTTGAGCCGGCGCAGGATGTACGGCCGGGTGAGGTTCCGCAACGGCGCGAAATGGCGGCCCTGGTCCCCGCTAAGCCGCTTGATTGTCCGGCCAAACTCGGCGGCGCTGCCCAGTAGGCCGGGACAAATGAAACTGAACAGCGACCAGAGATCACCAACACGGTTTTCGACCGGTGTACCGGTGAGCGCAATCCGCGCCGGCGCCCGCAGCTCCTTGACGGCCAATGCCTGGCCGGCGGCCGGATTTTTGATCGCCTGCGCCTCGTCGAGCACGACGAGGCGCCAATCGAGTTGCCGCAGCCACGGCAGACGCGTCAGCAAACCGTACGTCGTCATCACGAGGTCTTTTCCGGAAAGGTTGCCCGTCGGATCGGCGGCAACTTCTTTGAGCGTTTGCGCCGGCGTTTCCGACGGATGGGCAACGAAAACGTCGAGCGCCGGGGCGAATCGCGCGATCTCGCTCTTCCAGTTGGCCAGCAGCGAGGCAGGCGCGATGAGCAGAGACGGCACGGCAGGTTGCATGCTAGCAGCTTCGCGCTTGAGCTGAAGCAAGAGCGCCAGAGTCTGAATCGTCTTGCCGAGGCCCATGTCGTCCGCCAGACACGCCCCCAGCCCGAGCCGGGTCATGAACCAGAGCCACCGCACACCCTCGCGCTGGTAACCGCGCAATTGCGCCCGCAGATCGCGTTCCGGATCAAACCCCTCGATGACCGAAGGATCGCGCATGGCGCCCAGGGTTTTGCGCAACCATTCGCCGGGTATCACCTGCGACCACTCGCGCGTCTCAGGCTGCGCCATGGGATCACCTGCGTCGCCGCGGCCAACGCCAGCCAGCAGCCGCATCCCTTCGAGAAACGAGACGCCGTGATCGCCTTTCTCGAGGCTCTGCCAGTGCGCGAGCACCTGGTTGAGCCGGTCTCGGTCGATCTCAATCCATTTGCCTTTGAGCAAAACGAGCCCGTCCTTCCCGGCCACCAGTTGGCGGCACTCGGCGGCTGTGAGCCGTTCACCCTCAAGCGCCACCTCGACCGAAAAATCCATTAAGCCCCCAAGGCCGAGGAGGCTACTCGGTTTTTCGCCGATGCGGACATTGACTTGTGGACGCACGGGCCGTCCCCCCTTCCACCAATCGGGCACACGCACCAGGAGGCCGCTTTCTTCAAACAGCGGGATGTCGCGCAAAAAAAGGTGGGCATCGTGCGGGGTCCAGACCATCGCCTGAAAAAGCTGGCGGGTTTCTACGAGCCGGCGCGCCAGCTCGCTCTTCTCCGCAGCCCGTTGCACTGGCGCAAGCAGACTGGTAAGAGCGGCTTTATTTTTCGCTCCGGCATACTCCTGCAATGCGCGCGCCAACGGCAGATGTTGCGGTTTTCCCTGGTCGGAGAGCCGATGGGTGTAGGTGGCTAGAAACGCGAATGGCCGATTGAGGTCGCGTTTGTTTTCTGCCAGATGAAAGGTCACGCGGCCGACGGTGTGCCAGAGCGGGTTCTTCGATTTCAGCCATCCGGACAGGCCGGTCGCCGCACTTTCGCGGATCACCAGCACCCCAAACTCTTGCCAAAGCCTCTCAAGCAAATCGGATGTCAGAAATTCGCCGCCGCGCATCGGGGGCGCCTCCTGGACGAAGTCCCGAAGCTCTTCCCGTCCGAACGGGAGCAGCGGTACCGGCTCGCCATCTACTCCTGCCGTGCGACAAAGCAGCTGCAAGTAAACGCGCCCGAAATCCCGCCAATAGGTCGGGGAGGGCGGCAAGGAGAGGGTCAGCGCATCGGTCGCCAGCAACAGAAGCCCTTGTGCGCCCGACGCATCAAAAGCCGCCTGCAACCGCGACGCCCATTTCTCATTCACCACTGGCACAACTTCCGCGGCCAGCTCGACAAAAAGGCGACCGGCAGGAGAAATGGCTATTTCGAGAGACATTGTCGGAAGTTATCAGTGTCAGTGGAAGAACGGCGACATTACGTTAGCCTAATTTATTCTGCCTTTCGTGCACAGACGACGCCGGTCCCCGAGTAACGCCGATCAAATTTTGCAAGTTCCTCCAAAGTGTAATACGCATAGTGCGCTGTTACTTCTCTGAATTTGAACATGTTAGCCATTCGAAAGCTTGCACGCGGAATTGCCAACGTGAATGTTGTGGAGGTGCCTGTGCCGATCGCAGGCGCGGAGGAGGTCGTCGCGGAGGTTGATTCTGCGGGAATCTGCGGCACGGACCTTCACATTTACCTCGACGAATTCGAGACGGCACCTCCCGTGACGATGGGTCACGAATTTGCTGGACGGATTGTGGAGGTTGGTAAAAATGTGAGAGATTGGCAACCGGGAGATCGTGTGACAGCCGCGACCTATTTCTCCACGTGTGGTCAATGCCGATATTGTCGCGGAGGCCGTTCAAACCTCTGTCTGCAGCGCCAATCGATCGGCTCAAAGCGAGACGGCGCCTTTGCTCGATACGTGGTGATACCTGCCGTGAACCTCTATCGGGTCCCAGATGAAGTTGATCTCGAGAGCGCCGCGCTCACCGAACCGCTGGCCTGCACAATCCACGGCGTTTTGAGCGTGGCCAAAGTTCAGGCAGGTGAGAACGTGGCCATCACGGGCCCCGGACCGATTGGATTGCTGGCCTTGCAACTCGCCAAGGCGGCTGGCGCAACGGTCACGCTGCTTGGGACCGGGGCGGATCGCGCACGACTTGAGCTGGCTAGACAACTGGGCGCCGATCACGCGCTGGATATCTCCAGCGTGGCCGATGTCAAAATGGCGGTTCAGGATCTGTTTCATGCCGAGGAGATCGATCTCGTCATCGAATGCTCCGGCGCCGGTCCGGCCGCCGAGACGCTCCTGAATCTCGTCCGGCGCGGAGGTCGATTTTGCCAAATGGGGTTATTTGGCAAACCGATCCCATGGTACCAGGATCTGGTCTGTTACAAAGAACTCTCGGTCACCGGGACAAATGCACACGTGCCGTCGGCATGGCCGCACGCTTTGAAATTTCTGGCCGATGGAAAAATAAACGTCAGCCGCCTCATCACCCATCGTTTCCCACTGAGTGCCTGGGACCAGGCGCTCCAAACGGCTCAAAAGAAACAGGGAGTGAAAATCCTTCTGAAGCCCGAATAGCGCCAATATTTCACAAGCCAAAACGCTGGTGCGATTTTCGCGCTAAAAGCTTCGCGGTCTTTCGAATCAAACGGCGGGCGACGATTCCGCCGCGGTAGCGTCTGCGCCGTGGATCCGCCGCGGGCAGGCTCTGGACGAACTCCATTTCCGCAAGAGGACGCAACTGCGTCGAAGCGACCAACTCCGCGGCGTCGTCTCGTTCACGGGCCTCGACTCTAGCTCGGGCGCGGCTCAAGGCCATCAACGGGAAATAATGCCGATACAGATTGTAATTGATCATGAATCCCCTCCCCACTTCGAGTCCCTGTTGAATTGAAACGGTTCGATCGTGCGACGCGCCCTGGAGGCGGGAGCCGACGCCGTACCCGGGAAATCCGGTCCCCGTATACTGCGGTTCATGCCAAGTCCCGTCGTGCTGCATAGACAAGAGATAATCGATTCCCGCCTGAATAAATTGATCGTAGCGCGAAGTCGGAATCGCCAGGAGCGCCATCAAAGCCCACGCGGTCTGTGAAGCGGTGCTGTCTCCAACTCCGCGCAGAGAATCATCCACATAGGAGGCGGGCGTTTCGCCCCAGCCGCCGTCTGCGTTCTGGTGCGCCACAATCCAGTCGCCGGCTCGGCAAATATACTTCGCCGTTAAATCTTCTCCAATCGCGGCAAGAGCTGGCAGCACCGCAGCGGTCCCGTAAATGTGGTTCACGCCCCAGCGCCCAAACCAACTGCCATCATCTTCCTGCTGATATTTAATGAAAGCCAATGCACGGGCAATCGGTCGGTCCTGAACGGTCCACCCCAGATGCGCCAAGGCCTCCACAACGTGCGCAGTGACATCGACCGTCGGCGGGTCAAGTACCTCGCCGAAATCGCAGAATGGCAATTTGGCCAAAAGCGAATTTGTGTTATCCCGATCGAAGGAGGCCCAGCCTCCGTTCGAAGATTGTAACGCGAGGATCCAACGCACCGCGCGTTTCATCGCATAATCAAGCGCAATCGTATCGGAGTGAGTTTTTCGGGCCCGGGCGAGGATCAGAATCGCGACGGCCGTGTCGTCCACATCCGGATAGGAATCGTTTGCTCGCTCGAAGGACCAGCCGCCGGGCATGACCGAGGAAACTTTTACTTGCCAATCCCCTGGTGCAGTTACCTGCTTCTGGACAATCCAGTCGACGGCACGCGTCATCGACTCGCACTCGGCCGCCGATCGGCCACTATCCAACAGAGCCTGCAGCGTCAGAACGGTATCCCAGACCGGAGATTCGCTCGCCTGAATGTACAGTCCGCCATCCCGTTCGTACGACCAATGGGCGTCGAGCGCTTTGACGCCATTTGCGACCACAGGATGCGTAATCCCGTACCCCTCCGTGTGAAGCGCCATCAACGAGTAAATCCAGGGAGGTTGAATTCCGCCCCACGCCCCGTCCGCATCCTGATGTTTAATGACCCACTCGATACACAGCCGAATTGCTCTTTCCCTACCCGGTTGAATCGGAAATTCGACGTACCGACTCAAGAGCCAATCCGTCATGAGGAAGAAACTTTCCCAGGAAAAAAAACGCTTTTTCGGTGTAAGCCGATAATCAAAATTGGCTCGTTGCGCGGGATAAAGCTCATCGAGTCGCGCGCCCGGTGGAAGCGCTTTGACCGGCCGTCGCGCCGATAAAACGCTGAGAGGAATGATGGTCGCGCGCGCCCACGAGGCGAAGTGATAAATGTTAAACGGGAACCAGAGCGGCGTGCAGATCAATTCGGGCGGCAGCGTCGGTGTCGCTTGCCACGGCCATTCGCCGATCAACGCAAGCCAGTAGCGCGTAAAGACCCGGGTCTGGCTTAATCCGCCTCGTGCAAAAATCCATTCCCGGGCTCGGCAAAGCACCTCCGCGTCGGGCGGATACCCCACGCATCGGAGCGCCGCGTAACATTCGACTGTCGTATTTATATCGCCCGCCGGGGCATTGTGGTAGACCTCCCAAGAACCGTCCGCACGTTGCTCATTGAGGATGGAAGCGACGATTCCGGCCTGCTTTTTTGTGTCGTTGATGCCTAGAAAATGCATCGCAAGAACCCATTGCGCTTCGATGCAGGAATTCGATTCCAGCATTCCCACCCAAAATCCTTCCGCTTGCTGTCGATCCAGTAGCCAGTCTACTCCCTTCGCGATCGCATCATTCAAGCGATCTGAGCGAGGGATCGTGGGCATCGGTGTCGCGTCCTTGTTCGGGTTATAGATCATGAAAATGTCTGCGGCGTCGCATCCTGTGATTCAATGGATCTCACTCGAGGCTGTTTTTTTGGATAGCAACCAAAGAGGAATTCGATGCGTTCGCACTCCGATGTCTCTTTGTTAGCGTGCCGCGCAGGAATACTTCGGTCATAACCTCCAAAACCTTCTCATCCAGATTTTCGCTTTCAGGCATTCCTTCATAGAGACGCACATAGTTATCCCTGTATTCCCACCATGAAAACATGAATCCCTCGACCAGAATTGTCAGGAGCATCGGGTTTAGGTTCGATCGCATGCTGCCGTCGGCCTGGGCCGCGGAAAAGACGCGCGACACGCGTTCCAAGGCTTGTAATTCCCCTGGCCACGGTGCGTTATCCCCTTCCAGTTGGGACCAGGCGCCGATTCGCAGAACGGTCGGGTTCTCTTTCATGAACTCGAAAATCCGCCTGAGCACGGTGCCAGGGACACATTTGTCATTCACCAGTTCGCCGGCGGTGTCCGTCCAAAAATCGTCAAATCGGAGGATCATCTGACGCTTGATCTCGTTATAAAGATCACGCTTCGTCTTGAAGTAATGATGAATCAATGGTTGCGAGACGCCGGACGCGCGGGAAATATCTCGCATCGACGTTCCCGCGAACCCCTGCTTTGCGAAGACTCGTTCTGCCGCTCGAAGCACAGCTGTCGATGTCTTTTTTGCACTGCCCTGGATCCTCTTCGAGGAGAGAAAGTTACGCCCCATGTTTGACTGATCGATCAATAAACGACTTGCCCACTCGAGTCAAGCGCTACGCTGGGGTAGAGTCGTCGTTAGCGGGTCTTGACTGCGTTGACCGAGTTGTGAAGCGCCGGTTCGCCAAACCGCCGATCCGCCGTCCCGTGCCTCCCCCACGCCCGGACAACGATCGAGACGAGAACGAGAACGACAAAAGATAGGATCAGAAGCAAAGCGGGACGCATCGCCTACACGGGCTTCGCGACGCTCCAAGCTACGCCCCCACCATTCGCCGACACGCCGATCCGCCGACCCGCCGACCCGATTCTCCCCCTCCCGCCGACCCGATTCTCCCCCGGGCTGGCTCTACTTCCTCCGAAGAATGTCGAGGACGAGGACGAGAACGATTAAAGATGGGCTCA
>Ga0302324_100005954_pt1 | contig 26474 bp, 28 predicted proteins | sample Palsa_T0_1_FD_201949 | JGI IMG/M metagenome (GOLD analysis project Ga0302324, IMG submission 201949) | Peat permafrost microbial communities from Stordalen Mire near Abisko, Sweden - Palsa_T0_1 | ecosystem: Environmental > Terrestrial > Soil > Palsa > Peat permafrost | place: Sweden: Abisko... | reverse complement strand
GACGCTATGACGACGGCCTGAGCCCGGCAACGGTGCTTTCGGCGCGGGTGCTGAAGGCGCTGGATTACCGCGACTGGAGCGGCGTCATCGAGCACATTGCGAAAGATCCCGATGAAGTTTTCCCGCGCGTTTATCCGCTGGTGGCGCGCGCGGCGCAAGAAGGCGACGCAGTCTCGCGCACGATTCTCAGCGGCGCTGCGGCGGCACTCGTCGAGTTGGCCGAGCACGTGATCACGAAACTCGGCCTAGCGGGCGAAGCGTTTCCGCTGATTCGTTCCGGCGGCGTTTTCGGCCATTGCAAATTTCTCGATTCGCTTGTCGATGCGCGGCTCGGCGAGATCGCATCGCGCGCGACAATTGGTCCGTTGCAGACGTCACCGGCGGAAGCTGCGGCGAATCTGGCTCGTTCGGCCGCTCACCGCGCTGCCGATGTCCACTGATTCCACTGCCGATGCGGCGCGAGCGCGCCACGCGCCCGCCGAAGAAATTCTCGCTCTCGTTCACGACAAGAACGAAGTCGTGCTCATCGCGCTGCTTGAAAATCCCGCGCTCGACGAATCGCATATCCACATTTTGCTTCAGCGGCTCGACATCAGCGCGACGGTGGTGGCCGCAGTCGCTCAGCAAACGAAATGGCTCAAGAACGAATCGCTGCGGCTTGCGCTGGCCGTGCATCCGCACACGCCGCCGCGCGTTGCGAATCCCATCGTGCGCCAGCTTTTCGTGTTCGATCTCGTTCATGTGAGCCTGGCTCCCTCGGCGCAGGCGGAAACGCGGCGGATCGCGGAAGAAATGCTCATCGGCAAAATCCCACAAATTCCGATTGGGCAGAAGCTGACGCTCGCGCGCCGCGGGCCTTCTCGTGTTGCCGGCGCGATTATTCAGGAAGGGCACGTTGAAGCGACGACGGCCGCGCTCGGCAATCCATTTCTTTCCGAGAGCCAGATTTTGAAAGTTCTGGCGATGAGTGGAACGCCGGCGCGCGTCGTGACGGCGATCGCTGAGCACCCGAAATGGTCGAATCACTACAACGTGCGGCTCGCGCTCGTGAGGAACCGGCATACTCCGCTCCGCGCGATTATGGCGTTCCTCCCCAACCTGACTGCGCAAGACCTGAAAGAAATCTCGACGCTGCCGGGCATTCCGCCGAACATTAAAGTGTATATTCAGCGCGAAGTGACGCGGCGCCTGAGCACAAGGGGCAAAATGCCCGGCCGCTGATAGCGCGCGAGGAATCGGATGGCGAATAAATCGAAGCAAGTTCGATGGATTACGATCAGCGGCGGGCTGCTGTTCGTCGGCATTCTGATCTGGTCGTCGTTCCGGCAAACGCAGGTGACGTACGAGGTCTGCACCACGTTTAACAACGCGTCGCACTGCGCCACGGCTTCCGGTTCGAATTCCGAAGAAGCCATTCATAGCGCGCATGACATCGACTGCTCGCTCCTCACGAACGGCCGCGATGAGTTGATGCGCTGCTCCGACTCTCAGCCAGCCTCCGTCCGTCAAATTCAGTAGGTAAATCCCCCTATCAAGTCTGCGATTGACACTGTAATTTTGTACCGATTAGAACTGACCCGTGATGATTGTTTTCTTAGGGTTACGGCGATTTCTAATCGGGCGATAATATAGTTGACTCATCAAGACAATTTTGCTAATCTTCGAGCATGGTACACGAACCTAAGACACTCCAACAAGCAATTCAGTATTTCACCGACCCGCAGAACTGTCTCGACTATCTGGTCGCGCGACGCTGGCCTGACGGCGTCGTATGTCCTACCTGTGGCTCAGAGAACGTAGCTTTCGTGCCCTCGCGCCGCGTGTGGCAGTGCAAGACCCGTCACGCAAAGTGTCAGTTCTCCGTCAAGGTGGGAACCATCTTCGAGGATTCGGCTATCCCACTCGACAAGTGGCTAGCCGCGATGTGGATGATTGCGAACTGCAAGAACGGCGTTAGCTCGTGGGAGATTCACCGCGCTCTCGGCGTCACCCAGAAATCGGCTTGGTTTATGCTGCAACGCATTCGCCTCGCGCTCCAAGCGGCTATTAGTGGCGGCGGCAAACTCGGAGGCAACGGGCGCGAAGTTGAGGTGGACGAAACCTTCATCGGCGGCGCGGCGCGATTCATGAGCCGCGAGCGATACAACCGAACCGTCAAGAATCGCCGCATGTATGGCAAGACCATCGTCGCTGGATTGCTCGAACGGGGCGGCATCGTTCGCGCTACAGTGACCGGCAGCCGACGCAAGAAGCCGTTGCACGAAATCATCGCGGACAACGTCGAGCCGGGAACCGATGTTTACACCGATAAATTCCGCTCCTATGACGATCTGAGTCAGGCTGGCTACAAACATCAGGTAATCGACCACGCCGAGCGATACGTGGACGGTAAAGTTCATACTAACGGGATGGAGAATTTTTGGAGCTGCCTGAAGCGCGGACTCAAAGGAACCTACATCAGCGTCGAGCCGTTCCACCTGTTTCGCTACCTGGACGAGCAAGTGTTTCGCTACAACAATCGGGCTACCACCAATAACCCGATGAACGACGGTGACCGCTTCGATCTCGCGGTTTCGCACATCGTGGGCAAGCGACTGACTTATGCCGAAGTCACCGGCAAGGTGGGAGAAACGACCGCCTAGTGACCGTTTGAAGCGCGGGCGCGTTTCCGCTTCGACTTTGGCCCGCGCCGGTTTGGATTCTTCGCAGCGGCTTTCCGGTGGGCGTCCACGCGCCGCTTTATCTCGGAGTGCGGGACAGAAAGCACACGATCTACGAGGCTCGTAAAGACGTCGTATTCGGAAGCGTTCACGCTGCCCATGTTACCACAACTATTTTAGATGCGAAGCAAACGCGGAAAATACCGGCTCAAGAATGGCTCTAACTGCCTCATCCACGCTCTTGAAGAACGCACTCTCCGAGCACAACAGCACCTCACCGTTGTCATTAACGCCAAAATAAAATTTGCCTTTGTATCGGTCGTCGCTTGAATGAAACGTTATCGTATTTCTATCTTTGAAGAATTGGACATCCATCGTCATATTGGATGATGGATCACCATTGATGCCAATCACGATCCTATTGAGATTTTCTTTGGGCAGTGAAGTGGCAACAGAATGCACACCATCTAAATCGAAGTCCCCGACCGCTTCCATAAGGTTTAACGCAAATTCTCCCCAAATCTCTGGCGCAGTATCCGCGATCAATCGATCCCTAAGAGTGCGCGCCTCCGAAACCGTTCGTTCATGAGAGATACGAACCTTTTGCGCTTCTGCTAGGTCTTTAACCCATTGCGGCATACAAAATGTTCCGTCCAAAGCTCCGCCATTGTCAAGAATCATGGTACAAAAGTGAATCCGTTGCGCCAATATCTGCGCTTCCCAAAAACGCCCATTAAGGCTAGGAGCATTGCGAATGACCTCCCTCCAGCGGCCTTCCGATTTCAGACAAACATACTCCCAAATGAGCACAGAAGAACTGCTTAGACTGGCGGCGCAAAAAGACACGCTAGTGGACGCAGCCCAGAAAGAACTGAACGCGGAACTCAGTCGGCGCGGCGGGAATACTGCGGTCGTGGAAGCGTATGCAAAGCAAGAAGAACGAGAAGATAATCTTGAGAAGCAAGCAAAACAAGACGAAAAGCTACGCCGAAGGCGCGTGAGGCTCGCGCATTTCTATCGTCTCGCGTTGTTCATGGGAACAGCCATCTTGACCACTTTAGCAGCCATCTTCTTGTTTAAGATGTCCCCGGATGCCGCTCAGTTGATGACCACAATATCCCTTAACCTGGCATTGGCGTTGTTCTTTCTGACATTCGCCATCAGTGGAAAATGGCTCACATTTAGGAGATCGGTCTACATCGCCGCCTTGTTCTCTCTCGGTCTGTTTGCGATGGTCATATGGATTGTTATACGCTAGATCTTTTCACGAATTGCAAATTCAATTTTCGCACCAGAATTAGTTGCTTCCCGATAGAAGCGGACAAACGCGGCGAGAGCGTTTTTTAACGCTTGATCGAATTGCTTGCTGCACGCCGAACAACTCTCTGGGATCGGCGCGGTTACAGATACTATTATCTTTGCCTTACAACCAATATTTCCACAAGTTAGCGTGATCTCTGCCAAGTCTTGCAATTCTGCAATTGTGACTTTGTATGCGTTCATGAAAAATTCCCTTCAGCGATCCGCGGCCTTCTATATCATCATGTCAGAAAGCAAGAATTGACCGGACGAGATGCGGCAGGCAATCGAGAAGCTAGCGAATCGTCCTCGTTCTCTTTTTCTTAGGAGACGAATTGAAGGCAACATGTGCGTCGGGAGTAAGCTCCGACCGCAACAGAATCTTTGCCCCAGTTTCCCCTAGGCACATTTTCTCTAGGTCGCCTTTCTCAAATATCCCATGGTCGGGATCATCAAGAGATAAAGAATTTACGAGCTTGGCCAACGACGGCCTAATTCCACCCTTCTTAAATGCATTGAAAATCTCCCACGCGAGCCAGTCAGCAGCCTGCAATGGCGTGGCATCAGATTTCTTGATAAAGGCTGGGCATGGTAGTTTGTCCCTCTCCATTGCATCTATGAAATCGCCTTTGTGCTTCGTGCCATCCTCAAAGAACACCAATAGTTTGTCTTCTGGCCCTAGGTGTTCTGCTTTCCAATTATTTATGCTTTTTGCCGTTGTTCTGCCTGTCAACGCGTAGGGAGCTCCTACGGTTTCCTCAAACGCATATTTTTCGTTGATCTCCTTGTAGTCCTTCATCATCACACCGTGAGATATAGATTTTATCGTGCGGAGTCTGATCGTATTTATGAGCCGCCCCAGTACTGCCTCTTTCTTATATGAAGGCCACACCCTACTGCTCTCAAAATCGGTCATATGGAAACGCTCCATGCCTTCGTGGTCTAAGGTTTCTTGCCATTCGCGCTCAAAAAAGAGCCACTCCCTCTCGCTGGCAATGAATCCGGCCACGACTACCGCCTCTTGATCGTCAGGATGCCCGCTGTCATCAAAGTAGGCGGCATATTCAGTCATAATGGCAATCCACGTTGAGGCTGGATCGTGATTTAGCAGCATTCCCCAACACAAATGTCGAATAACGGAATACGATGAGGTTTCCACCGGTCACCTTTCTAACCGGCGACAACACAGTGTGACCCTAAATCATTGATGAGTCAACTATATTATCACCTCTAATCGTTTTGGTGTACCGATTAGAATTGAATGAAAAGGGAAGCGCCAGGAAAAGTGAAAAGGGAAAATGGAAAAGGGGAGCGACTCGGTTTTGCTGCTCCCGCGACGTGCCGTGGAGACACCATGCTGCATCAGCACAGGGCCGTCCTGTGTGAGGGCAGCCCCGTGGCCGTTGCGATGGTACGCGAGCGGTCCTCTGCTTGATAACTCTATAATTATCATAATTTTGGAGTAATTAAATCGGCTGATTATATCATGCGCGTTGGGGTGCGAGCAAATCCACGGCGTGTAAGGGTTGGCGGAAGTGCCGGGGAATCAGCGGGATTCGAGTGATAAAACCTTACGAAAATTGTGCCTTCGATTCCGGTGAAAAATACTCGGCTCCGCCGATACGATTTCTATGCCGCGAAGGCCAAGGCACTCCAGCCTGCCCGAAACGACTGGAGTGCCCAGCAGTCATCGCAATTGGCGATTGAGAAAGGAGTACGTCCGTTCGTGGGCGAGCGCCGCAGCCTCGGCGTTGTAATGCGCCCCACTATGTCGGGAGAAGGCATGATTCTGACCCGGATAGCTGTAGACGGTCGCGTTCGGTTTGCCGGCAAGCGCCGCTTTGATCTTGGCTTGCGCGGGCTTGGAAATGAACTCATCCTCCTCGGCAAGATGCATCAGCAACGGTGCTTTAAGACTGCCGACCTCACCCAGATATTTATCAGTGTCACCGCCGTGATAGGCGACCGCGGCGTCGATGCCGTCAAAGCGCACGGCTGTAAGGAAGACCATTAACGCACCAAGACAATAGCCGAGGATGGCAACCTTGCCGCTACACTCCGGGAGGCTGCGTACTGCGTTGATGGTGTCCTCGACATCCTTGACGCCGGCGTCTCTGTTATAAGCCTGATAGAGGCGAAGGCCGTGTTGCCAGTCGGCCTCGGAGGTGACGCTAAGGTCGACGCCCGGCTCCTGACGCCAGAATAGGTCGGGCGCGACCGCAAGGAAGCCTTTTTCCGCCAGTTCGTCGCAAGTCTTGCGAATGTCGGCGTTGACACCGAATAGTTCCTGTAGAACGACAACAGCCGGAGCCGGCGAGGTCTTCGGTCTTGCGATATAGGCGGCGAACGTGCCGCCCTGTCCCTTTAACGTGATGTGATCATTCATTGTGTTCTACTCATGCGACGACATTCATCTGGGCCCCCGCCAGTGTCGTCAGGATTGGCGGAGGCCCATTATCGAGCCAGCCGGATTCAGCCGGCGGGCTTGCACTGGGCTAGTGAATCCCTCAATCAACTTGCCGCCGACTGATGGGCAAGCACGGAGGTGGCAGCCTCTTCGATGAGCTTGGCTGTTTCCTTCGGGTAAGACATGTAGGCCACATGGCTCGCCTTCACTTCGACCGTCTTGGCTTTGGCGCGCTTCGCCATCATCCGCTCCTGATCCGGATTGATAGAACGGTCTTCGGTGGCGACCATGTACCAGGTGGGCTTGTTCTTCCAGGCGGGATTGGTCACCTTATGGGTGAACGAGTCGGTGGAGATCGGCACCTGCGATATAGACATGAACGCCGCCTTCTCCGGTGGAATGTCTGCTGCGAAGTCGGCGGCGAAATGCGCCTCGTCTATCCACCAGTTGTTATTGCTGTCCGGCTTGAACGCCTTGGACGCTTGCGGCAAGCCCTGTTCGATCGACGCACAGCTCTCACCTTCATCGAGAGCGAACGCGGCAATGTAGACAAGCGCCGCGACCTTTGGATGATTGCCGGCCTCGGTGATGATGGACCCGCCGTAGCTGTGGCCCACCAGAACCACGGGACCGTCCATGGCGTCGATTGCGGCCTTCGTGCACTTTTGGTCCTCGGCGTAGGAGGTCTCGGGGGGCTGTGGTACCGATACCTTGTACCCATCATTCTTGAGGATCTTAGCGACGGCTTCCCAGCCGGAGCCGTCGGCGAATGCGCCGTGCACCAGAACCACGTTCTTGACGTCCGTCATAGTTATTCTCCTCTCCCGTTCGAGCTTCAAAGAATCATGCAAGTTCGATGAAATCGAACCGCGCATCAAGGTAGGCGCATCCAACCTCTCCGCTCTTGCAGGATTTTGCCGATTTTGTCGTTTTCTGTCGGAATATGTGCATGTGGGCTTGGCCAGGTTTCGGATCGGCAAACGAGGATCCAGCGAGTAAGCCGTGTCAGACACCTGGAGGTTTAGCGCAATCTTCCACCGATTCGTAAGGGGTTAGGCAGGGTTCTTAGGTTCGATAGCTCTAGCAGCGAAGTAGCGGCGCCATTGTCCTGGGCTGATTCCCATTGCTTGGCGGAAGGTGCGAGTGAAGGCGGCCTGATCAGCGAAGCCAGACCGAATCGCTATGTCCGCGATCGGCGTGGTCGTCTGCCGAAGTAATTCTTTGGCGCACTCGATGCGATGCCCAATCAACCACTTATGAGGTGCCATACCGAAGGTCGCTTTGAATGAACGGGCAAAGTGACTCACGGAGAGCGAGCATTCACGCGCAACGTCCATTAGCCGTATCCGACCATCCAAATTTTCCCGGAGTAGTTCCGCCGCGCGGCGCTTTTGCCAAGGAGCAAGGCCACCTTTCGAAACCTTGCCCATTTTTTGCAGTACACCGTACCGTTGAAGCAGATGCGCTCCCAAAATCAGGCTGAACTGATCGAGCGCAAGCAGAGAGGGACCATCGCGGCGCCCAATAAAGGGGAGAATGCTCCTCGTGATTTGGGCTAAAACCAAATCGTCTTCAACAACTGATAACCTGTAAGTGCGTACGCGGCCAAAGCCAATATCAGCCGCGATGTCATCAAGCTCGACACGCGGCACCGTATAGTGAACGTAATCGAACGCCTTACCGGCCCAGCAGCTTGGTTCGGAATCGAAATCGATGACATTGCTCCGAAACGGTGGAATGATCGGTGTGGGTATGACTTTATCTGCTGCCCAGACTTGGTAGCTATGTAGTGGCAAAGATTTGAGGGAGATCGACACGAGGAGAGCTGGCACACTTGATAGCTTCGTGATGCGGTCAGGTAGTCCATCTGATGACTCAAGGCGCGTGACCGTAAAAGTGCCTGGAGTGCGAAACGGCGAGGGGACCGAGGAGTTCCGGTCCAATTTAATGTGAGTCGTAAACGGATCCTCGGACCAAGCTCCAGGTGAGTGAGCGGAATCCCGATTCTGTTCGCCGGCGTGAGTTTCATTCACAGTAACCTCCAAACATAAGAAGACGACCGGTCACCTTATTATCGAAGATACCAGCTTTTTCTACTCATTTTTCGAAGAACCTAAAGAAGAGATCGAGACTTTCGGCAGGAATCGACAAATTCAGTCCTTTTCGACAAGCCGCGGAAGGGTAATTGCCTGCCAAGATTCGAAGAATGTCTCCGACTCATGGGGAGATCGCACATCGAGAGCACGACCCGCGCGAAATGCTTCTCCGCTCCGCTGGCAAGCTGTTTCAGGACGTCGGCTATGTCCAAGCGAGTATTTACCGCATCGCTTCTGCAGTAAACGCGCCTAAGGGCACTTTCTATAATTACTTCAGGAGCAAAGAAGACCTCGCATCGAGACTTGTAGATCGCCAATTCGAGGCTCTTCGTGAATCGCTTTCTCGACCAACGGGTCATAGCGCGAGCCATCAACTGAAAGAGCACTGCAGCTTCCTGGCCATAGAACCACCGATGGTTGAAGTGGCCCCGCTTCAACTTCTGGCGACCCTCGCTGCGGAGGCACCAGCAATTCCCGTTGCTCTTTCGCAACGTATCGCTCGTGGCACAGACATCTGGATCACTCATGTGAGCGACGTGATCTCACTCGCACAGAAAGAAGGCGGAACACCAACTGCGCAAGATCCCAAAAAGCTGGCGTCACTGCTGGTCACTTGCTGGTACGGAGCGATCGTTCGTAGGAAATCGGACCCATCTGTGAAACTTCTTGATGACTTTCTTCCGTTCTTCATCGGCAGCGGAGTCCTCTGAAAGGAACCCCGAACAAAATATTCTTCGTTCGAACGACATCGCCGCCGTTCGAAGCGAACGAGGAACCGACGAAAGATCCAATCATAGCGGCGCATGGGCGGGCGGCGCACCCTCTCGCGAACTTGAACTGGATTCGATGTTGTGCCGCAACCCTTTGACGTCCGAGGGTGCGGTTCTTGACTTATCTTTCGTTTGATCTGAATCTGCGGAGTCTTGAACTGCAGATGCTCTTGGCTGTAAATCCGAACCAGCGCGCTGCGGAGGCTGAAGCCGGAGAGATTGGAGCGCGGAGCTTTTCGGAGCGCTGAAGCGCTCCTCCCCCGCATGAATGCGGGGGCTCCCACCGAAATGCGAACAGGCTCCCACCGAGAGGCAACCGCAGATCCCTCGCTTTGTTCGGGATGACAACTGTGTTGCGTGGTGTTTTGGGTCACGTCAGAGAAAAGACAGATTTGCCGCCGGCGCTACGATTGCATGGTTGCGGTTGTTAATTACTCGCATGGCAGCCATAGCCGAGGTGAATGCAAAGAGGAACGGCAATGAATAGTCGACGTGTGGATTGGCGGTTCCGGGGTGGTCGATGACGGATTGTTGGAGACAAGATGGAAATTCCGATTAAGATAGGACTACTCTTGGTGCCATGTGTCGCATTCTTCTACTTTCAATACGCCACAAGCTGGACGGAATTTCATCACCATCATGATGTGGCTGTTTTTGGGCTTGTTGGGATTTCACGCCATTCAAGAGATCTATACGAACTATGAGTGCAATCGAGATCTTCTCTCGTACTGGAAGCTTTCCGCAAAGGCTTCTACTCTAAAACAGAAGTCTCTGTATTTAGACGAATTCGTGGCTAACCTGGAGGCCGCTCATCTTTCCGGGAATAACGCTCTCATACTCAAAACGCCGGACAACAGCTACGAGCAGAACATGGCGACGTTGAAGTCTCTACAGTCCCGCATGGAAGAGATCAAGAGCATGGATGTGAAGTCGTTTGAGTATCAGCAGGCGATGTATCAGATTTCTGCGCAGGAAGAGGGAGGCGTGAATGGAGTTGGCGACCTGATTGGCGTCTGGTATCTGGACCATCATCCTTCGGTGTGGGGCTGGATTGATGCGATTCGTTGGATACTTGAAGTGCTTTTTGCGATCGTTTTCATGACCGCAAAAGTGGGGCCTCTACGGAAAAAACCGCTTCCCGCCTTGATGGTTGTTGCCGTTGTTTTCGGGCTCGCTGCCGCTGCCGTAACCTACACGCTCGTGTCGCGCTGAAGTTATCTGAAGCCGACCCAGCGCACCCAGTGGCGCACCGGAGCAACCTCAGATCCGAGGGGCATCTGAGTCGCAAATTGCGGATTTTCATCTATAATGCGAGGCTCGAAACGGTAGAAACGCCAAGCGCGGGGCCGCCCAAGCGAAATTAGAAGTGTACGACCAAGTCTCAACTCATTCTTCAGGAGGAAATTGTGTTACGCATAAACGACGAAGCTCCCAATTTCAGCGCAGAAACTTCACAAGGCACGCTCAACTTCCACGAGTGGATGGGTAACGGCTGGGCCGTCTTGTTCTCGCATCCCAAAGATTTTACGCCGGTGTGCACCACGGAACTCGGTTATATGGCGGGGCTGCAGCCTGAATTTGAAAAGCGCAATTGCAAAATCATCGGCTTGAGCGTGGATCCGGTGAGCAGTCACAGTAAGTGGGCCGCAGACATCGAAGAGACTCAGGGCCACAAGGTGAAGTACCCGATGATTGGGGACCCGGAACTCAAAGTGGCCAAGCTTTATGACATGCTGCCGGCCGATGCCGGCGATACGTCCGAAGGCCGCACGGCGGCAACGAACGCCACCGTGCGTACCGTGTTCGTGGTCGGCCCGGACAAAAAGATCAAGCTGATGCTCAGCTACCCGATGAGCACCGGCCGCAACTTCGACGAAGTGCTGCGCGTGCTCGATTCGATGCAACTCACGGCCAAGCACAAAGTGGCCACGCCGGTGAACTGGAAACAGGGCGAGGACGTCATCATTCTCCCGGCGGTGACGGAGGAAGAGGCCAAGCAGAAATATCCGGGCGGCTGGAAGGCGCCGCGGCCTTATCTGCGGATCGTTCCCCAGCCGAAGTAACAACCGCGAGCGAAGGTGATGCCGCGTGATCTTTAAACAGTTCTACCTGCCGTGCCTGGCTCATGCTTCCTACATTATTGGGGACGAGGAGACGGGCACGGCGGCGGTTGTTGACCCGCAGCGGGACATTGACCAATACATTTCGTTTGCCGCCGAGCACGCGCTTGAAATCACGCACGTATTCCTGACGCATCTCCATGCTGATTTCGTCGCCGGGCATTTGGAATTGCGCAATCGCGTAGGCGCAACAATCTATCTCGGCGCTGCGGCTAAAGCTGGCTACGCGTTTACTCCTGTTCGCGATGGCGACATTCTCGAATTTGGACGAGTACGCCTGAAAGTGATGGAAACGCCCGGGCATACGCCGGAGTCCATCTCCATCGTCGTCTACGATCTGAACATCAGCGATTCTCAGCCGAACGCCGTACTCACCGGGGACACTTTATTCATCGGCGATGTGGGGCGACCCGATCTGCGCGCGGCACTGGGATGGTCGGCTATCGAACTCGGAGGCATGCTCTTCGATTCCGTGCACGCAAAGCTGTTGGCGCTGCCGGACCAAATTCTAGTGTATCCGGCGCATGGTGCGGGTTCGCTTTGCGGGAAAGCGCTCAGCAAGGAGACGGTCTCAACCCTGGGCGAGCAGCGGCGATCGAACTACGCGCTTCAGCCCATGAGCAAGGAAGAATTCGTTCACGTGGTGACCGCCGATCAACCGGAAGCTCCGGCCTACTTCAACTATGACGCTGTGCTGAATAGCCAGGAGCGGCCAACGCTCGACCAGGCGCTGGCGCGCGAGATGAATCCGCTGACGCTGGGCGGTGTATTGGCATTGCAAGCAGAGGGCGCGCAGATCCTCGACACGCGTGACGCCGGCGAATTTGCTTCAGCGCATTTGTTGGGCAGCATAAATATCGGACTCGTCGGCCAGTATGCGACGTGGGCCGGGACGGTACTCGACCGAAATCATCCCATCGTAATCATTGCGGACCCTGGCCGGGAGAACGAGTCGGCCATCCGCCTCGGCCGCATCGGGTTCGATCACGTGGCCGGATATTTGCAGAACGGGTTGCAGAGTCTCGAATCGCGGCCGGAACTAATCGCGTGCACCGAGCGCCTCAGCGCGCAATACGCCGCGGAACTTTTGGCATCGAATCAGCCGCCGCTGGCCATAGACGTCCGCGCACCGCGCGAGCGTGAACAGAAACATATCGCCGGCAGCTTGGGCTTGCCGCTCAATCATCTCTTAGAAAATATAAACATGCTGCCGAAAAGCCGCCCGTTACTTGTTTACTGTGCTGGAGGCTACCGATCGTCTATTGCCGCCAGCTTGTTGCAAGGGAGCGGATTCGAGACCGTCAGTGAAATCGCTGGTGGCATTGCGGCGTGGGAGGCAGCGAAGCTGCCCGTTGTCGCTACGCAAGTTTAGAGAGGCACGGCGCGAAAGAACCCTGCCAATGGCGTACCCAAGTATTTGGAGTTCAGCCGGCTGGTCCTGCAAAAGTGCTACGGGTGAATTCGCGGCTCGGGCGTCCAGCCTGCGATCTTGGATTATAACTGTTGCACCGAAAGCCCCAGGCAAGATGCCCTTCGAAAACTCATGGCAGGCCCGCGCCACGAGGCTGGTCGGCGGCTGGGCTACAATTGGATGGGCGGAGATGATTACGCGATGGCGATGAAGCCGAAGTTTTTTGCTACGTCTGCCGAATTGCGCGACTGGCTTGAGGAGTCTCATCTGGAGGAGCAGGAATTGTGGGTGGGCTTCTACAAGAAGAGTTCGGGGAAGGCGAGCATCACTTGGCCGGAAGCGGTGGATGCGCTGCTGTGTTTCGGATGGATTGACGGCGTACGGAAGAGCCTGGATGAAATCAGTTACACGATACGAGTGACGCCGCGCAAGAAGAAAAGCACGTGGAGCGCGATCAACATTCGGCGCGTGGCCGAGCTTTCTAAATCGGGGCTGATGATGCCTGCCGGAGTCAAGGCGTTCGAGGCGCGAACGGATGATAATTCCGCGATCTATTCCTACGAACAGCGGAAGAGCGCGACGTTGCCGCCGGAATTCGAGAAGCGATTTCGCAGCGACAAAAAGGCGTGGAAGTTTTTTAGCGCGCAGCCGCCGGGGTATCGGCGGTTGTCTATTTTTCGAGTGGTGAGCGCGAAGAGGGAAGAGACGCGGGTGAAGCGGCTTGAGAAGCTGATTCGCGAATCAGCGCGCGGGCGGAGAATTGACTACACGATTGTGCCAGCACCGACCAAAAAATGAGGCGCCAATGATCATTGTGTCCGGGAGGCAGGAGCCTCCCGGCGCTGAGTAGGATTTGTTGTTCGCAATGGTTCAGCTCGGGTACAACTGCAGATCCCTCACTTCGTTCGGGATGACAACCCGTAGTCTTGCGGCATGATTGAAATCATCCCTGACAAAAACGCGCCGCGGCTGAAGCCGGAGAGAATGGAGTGCGGTCTTTTCGGAGCGCTGAAGCGCTCCTCCCCCGCATGAATGCGGAGGCTCCCACCGACCAGCGCGGATATAGATGCAATAGAGTCTTTCTATTCGAACTGTAGATCCCTGAATTCGTTCGAGATGACAACGTTTTCTAGTCTGGCACCACTGGTGGGCACGACTCAAATCGTGCCTTGACGAAAATCGACACTGCCACACAGCCACTTGACCGAAAAAAAGACGGAATGCGGAATCCAAAGCGCTGCCGATGGTGTCTAAGTACATTGTGCCAGAACGGCACATAGGGATTTACGAAGCAGATATACAGGAGCGCGTTACACGCAGAGTTACCCCGATTGAGTGCGCGGGCATGAAGATTGGTGAGGTGAATTGACTTGTCATGAGGCGGCGAATAACATCGGCACCATTCGGTCTCACAAATCCCGGCTGCCCAGGGCCCTCTCATGCCACAGACAGAGCGACGCAAGAAACAGCGCTACCCGTATCGAACGGTCGTGGAAATCGGCTGGGGCGCTGAAGTGCTGAAATGCATGTCGCGCGACATCAGCATGAAGGGAATGTTCATCGAGACGGAGCACCCGCTGTGGCTGCGCGCGGAATTTACGGCGCGGATCAATGTTGGGGAGACGATTGAAGTGGATTGCATGGTCCAGCGCGTGGAACCGGGGCGAGGGATGGCTGTGGCCTTCATCGATCTGCCCGAGGCGGAAAGAGACCAGCTCGAAGCGTTTTTGACAGGACTAACGCAGCAGTGACGCGATGCATGAATTGCGGCGCCGAACGAAGTACCGAAATATGCGACTTGTGCGGGATGAGCCCGGTGGTGGCCGAACTGGCGCTCCGGAAGAGATTGCTGAACCGCACGGCCATTTTTCTTCTTGGCGCGATCGCCTTCATGTTTGCCACCGGGAAATTTCCCCCGCTTGAAGTTGACGGAATCCTGATCTTTGTCGGCGTGCTGTTTTTCCTGACGCTGGGGCTTGGAATGATCGTCGAGAAGCGCGCACTTGGGCACAAGGAAGTGGAAGCGCTCAAGCGCGTTTATTACGGATTGATTCCGGTGCCGTGGCTTCTGGGAGCGCTGTTGATTGCGAACGGGGCGTTCGATCGCTCGGCGAGGGTTGATAGAGATGCGCGGGTGATCAGCCGGTTCGCGACGATCGGTCCACTGCCAAGCGGACGGCTGGTGGTGGAATCGTGGAGAGAAGGTCACCGGTTCGAGCGCGTGGCCGTGAGCCGTACGGATTATGACCGGTTTCATCCGGGAGATTTTGTTGTGGTGCGAGTCGGCGAAGGGCTTGTGGGAATTCCGTGGGTTGCCGGCGTGGACCGCGAGTAACTCCGCCACGAATTACGCGCCGGAATATTGCGCGCGGCGGATGAATTCTCCCGAGCCGGGCTTGCCGGTGAATTTTCCGTTTTCGATCACCACGCGCCCGCGCGAGAGCACGACCTTCGGTATACCTTTTACTTTGATTCCTTCAAACATCGAATAGTCCACGCGCATGTGATGCGTCTTGGCGCTGATTACCTGCTCTTCGTCCGGGTCGAAGATGACGATGTCTGCGTCGGAGCCGACCGCGATTGTGCCTTTGCGCGGGAAGAGACCGAAGAGCTTGGCCGGCGCGGCGGAGACGAGCTGCACGAAACGATTGGCGGAGAAGCGGCCACCATTTACGCCGCCGGAATAAATTAGGCTCAGGCGATTTTCGATTCCCGGGCCACCGTTAGGAATTTTTGTGAAGTCGTCCTTGCCGAGCTCCTTTTGTTCCTTGAAGCAGAAGGGACAGTGATCGGTGGAGACGACTTGAAGCGTGTCGTGCGCGAGGCCGTGCCACAGTTTTTCCTGATGCCATTTTTCGCGTAGCGGCGGCGTGAAGACGTATTTCGCGCCTTCGAAGCCGGGCGCGTCCATATTTTCGAGAGAGAGATAGAGATATTGCGGGCACGTCTCGGCATAGGCGGCCAAACCGCGATCGCGAGCTTCGCGAACTTTCTCGAGCGCTTCGTTGCAGGAGAGATGCACGATGTAAACGGGAGCGCCGGCCATTTCGGCGAGTGCGATCGCGCGCGAAGTGGCTTCGGCTTCGGCGGTGACCGGGCGCGTGAGAGCGTGATATTTCGGTGCGCGCTTGCCTTCGGCGAGTGCGCGTTGAACGATTACGTCGATGGCGCCGCCATTTTCCGCATGCATGCAAATCATGCCGCCGTGCTTTGCGGCCTGCGACATGGCGCGGAAGATTGAAGCGTCGTCGAGCATGAACACGCCGGGATAGGCCATGAAGAGCTTGAATGTTGAGACGCCTTCGCGAACGAGCGCGCCCATTTCTTCGAGTTGCGCGCCAGTGATATCCGTGATGATGCAGTGGAAAGCGTAGTCAATCGCGGCTTTGCCGTCGGCTTTTTTCATCCAGGTTTCGAAAGCGTGGCGAAGTGTCTGGCCTTTGTACTGAATCGCGAAATCGATGAGCGTGGTTGTGCCGCCGTAGGCAGCGGCGATGGTGCCGGATTCGAAATCGTCGGCGCTGGTGGTGCCGCCGAAGGGCATGTCGAGGTGCGTGTGGACATCGATTCCACCGGGCATGACGAGGCGGCCGGCGGCGTCAATTACGCGCGTTGCATTTTCGGGATTGAGAGTTTGCGCGATGGCGGTGATTTTGTCGTTTTCGATGCCGATATCGCTGCGGTAGGTGTCGGAGGCGGTGACGACGGTGCCGTTGCGGATGATGGTGTCGAAGCGCATTGGTGCCTCCCGAGGCCGGCCGAATTGAACGAGGAAAGCCTACCATAGTCGCGGTTGAGTGGATTGTGGAGGGATTTGGCCCCTGGATGAATGAAATCGCGACGCGGGAATATTGCTGGTGATTTTGGATCTCGGCACGGGACGGAAAAACGCCGGCAGGATGCCGGCGCGACGAATGTGCGGCGGAAAGTGTGTTGGAGGATGTGGGGCATCAAGCTCTCGGAACATGCGTAGGTGGACACGAGGGCGAAAAGCGGGGGATTAGCGTGCGAGGCCGGTGCTAGAATCGCGTGATGAATTTCGGATTGGGGACTGCGGATAATGGCGTTGAATGAAACTGCGCCGAAGCTATCGGCGGAACAGTATGAGGCGAATTTTGCCGATATTTCGCCGCTGATGACGCCGCGGCAGGCCGCGATCGAAGCGGCGCGATGTCTTTTTTGCTTCGATGCGCCTTGCACGATTGCTTGCCCGACGCATATTGATGTTCCTGCGTTCATCAAGAAAATCTCGACGAACAATTTGCGCGGGTCGGCGCGCGTGATTCTGAGCGCGAATATTCTGGGGGAGAGTTGCGGGCGAGTTTGCCCGACTGAAGCGCTATGCGAAGGCGCGTGCGTGATGAACGAGAAGGGCGAGGAGGCCATCGAGATCGGGCGTTTGCAGCGCTACTCGGCGGATTACGTGCTGGACCGCAATATTGATCTCTTCAGCGCGGGTGCGCCGAATGGGAAGCGTGTGGCGTGCATTGGATCGGGGCCGGCATCGCTGGCGTGCGCGGCGGAGTTGGCGAAGTGGGGATATTCGGTCACGATCTACGACAAGAATAAATTGCCGGGCGGATTGAACACGCATGGAATCGCCGCGTACAAAACGCGCGCGCGGGAGGCGGTGCGCGAAGCGGAGATGGTGAAGAGGCTCGGCGTGAGATTCGAGCAGGGAGTTGAGGTAGGGAAAGACGCCCCATTTCCTCTGCTTGAGACTGAGTACGACGCGATTTTCATCGGCGTGGGGCTTGGCGATACTTGGGATTTGCAGATTCCCGGCGCAGAGCTGCGCGGGGTTTATGGAGCGATGGAATTTATCGAGCAGACGAAGTTGAAGTCGTTTGGCGAAGTTGAAGTGGGCCGGCGCGTGGCGTGTGTGGGTGCGGGGAATACGGCGATTGATGTGGTGACGGCGGCGCGGCGGCTTGGTGCGGAGGAAGTACATTTGCTTTACCGGCGCGGCGAAGAAGAGATGCCGGCATTTCCTTACGAGCACGAAATCGCGCAGCACGATGGCGTTGAATTTCATTGGAACACCCAGCCGGTGCGAATTTTGGGGGACGGCGGCGTGGTGACTGCGATTGAGTGCGTGCGGACGCGGACGCACATGGACGGCGAAGCACACGGCAAGTCGCACGCGCCCGCGGTGATTCCAGGCTCGGAATTTACGATTCCTGTGGACATGGTGGTAAGGGCGATCGGGCAAAAGCCGGTAACGGAATTTTTGCGCGCGGTCAAGGGAATTGAGCTGAGGAAAGACGGCACGGTTGCAGTGAACGAGAAGAATCAGACTGGGAATCCGAAATATTTTGCGGGCGGCGATTGCGTGAACGGCGGAAGAGAAGTGGTGGACGCGGTGGCTGAAGGCATGGCGGCGGCGCGCGGGCTTGATGCGTGGCTTGGCAAGCCGCGAGGAAAGAAGTAACGGACGATGCGCGTGCCGGAAGCGTGGACTGAGCGGCTGCCATTTCTCGATACGCTCGAAGACGAGTGGTCGCTGGTGCCGCGCGTTGCGCTGGGCGCGTGGCTCGTGTTCTACGGACTTTTTTTAATTCAAGCCGCGCGAGGAAGCGGGCCGTTCCTCATGATCGATCTCGTCTTCATCCCGATTCATGAAGGCGGCCATCTTTTATTCCGTCATTTCGGCGAATTTATTGCCGTCGCGGGCGGCACGTTTCTGCAGCTGCTCGTTCCGGTGCTGCTGGCCATTCATTTTGCGTTTCAGAGGCAATTGCAGGGCGTGACGTTCTGCATGTTTTTTTTCTTCGAGCAGTTGCTGCCGACGGCGACGTACATGGCGGACGCGAGAGCGCAGGAATTGCCGCTGCTGACGGTGGGCGACGCCGATTACGTAATTCACGATTGGAATTATTTGTTCGGGGCGTTGGGCGTGCTGGATCACGACATCCAGATTGCTTCATTTGTGCGCGCGATTGGCTGGGCGGGAATGATTGGGATGGTTGCGTGGTTTACATGGCGGAGCTTGCGGGGCGCGAAGGAAGCGAGGTGAGCGATGGCGGATTTGAGAACAATATTTTGCGGGCTTGAATCGCCGAATCCGTTTTGGCTGGCATCGGGGCCGCCGACGAATACGGGCGGACAGGTGATGCGCGCATTTGACGCGGGATGGGGTGGAGCGGTCTGGAAGACGATCGGCGAGCCGATTCAGAATACGTCGTCGCGATACGGCGCGATTGACTACAACGGCGTGCGAATTATGGGCTTCAACAATATCGAGCTTATCAGCGACCGGCCAATCGACGTGAACCTCGCCGAAATCGCAGAAGTGAAGAAGCGGTATCCGAAGAATTTGGTGATTGCGTCGCTGATGGTGGAATCGAAGCAAGACGTGTGGCACGACATCGTGAAGCGAGCGGAGGGAGCTGGCGCGGATGCGTTGGAACTGAATTTCGGCTGCCCGCATGGAATGAGCGAGCGCGGAATGGGCGCGGCGGTTGGGCAGGTGCCCGAGTACACGGAAATGATCACGACGTGGGCGAAGGAAGCGGCGAAGACGCCGGTGATTTCAAAGCTCACTCCAAACGTTACGGACATCACCCGGATTGCGCAGGCTGCTGAGCGCGGCGGCGCGGACGCGGTAAGCCTAATCAACACGATTAATTCTGTGATGGGCGTGGATCTCGAGAACTTTGCGCCGAGGCCGAACGTCGGCGGCAAGTCGTCGCATGGAGGATATTGCGGGCCAGCGGTGAAGCCCATCGCGTTGCATTTGGTTTCGAGCGTGGCGAAGAAAGTGAAAATTCCGATTGTCGGGATCGGCGGGATTGGGAACTGGATTGACGCTGCGGAGCATATCGCGCTGGGCGCGACGACTGTGCAAGTTTGCACCGCGGCGATGCATTACGGATTTCGGATTGTCGAGGATATGGCCGATGGATTGGCGGCTTACATGGACGATCACGGTTACCGCACAATTGAGGATTTTCGCGGGCGGGCGGTGCCGAATGTGATGGACTGGGGCGATCTGGATCTGAATTACAAGATTATCGCGGACATCGACAAGGGTTTGTGCATCGGATGCCAGCTTTGCTACGTGGCGTGCGAAGACGGTGCGCACCAGTGCATCGAACGCGCTACGCCGGCGAATGGGAAGCTCAACGTGCATGGGATGGAAGTGCACGTGCCGCGGATTATTGATGATGAATGCGTGGGGTGCAACTTGTGCGCGCTGGTTTGCCCCGTGGACAATTGCATCACTATGCGGGAAATCGATGAGGGGCTTGCGCCGATGTCTTGGAATCAGAAAGTGCACGCCGGTATTTAATGCCGCTGAGGCTCGCCATATGTCCGCGGATTCTGTGGCGTTGCTGCTCATTTGAATCAAGGAATGGTCGATAGGAGAAATAGGATATGGGCCGATGTTGATGTGTGGCTGGGCGCGTCGCGCCGGACGATTTTGCGCCTGTGTCGTATGGATTCAGCTTGGAGCGGCTGCGATTTCGCCCGCTGCACGTGGGCAGAGTGCATCCCAAAGTGTGCCGTCAAGCGCGGCTTCGACTGAAAGTGAGCCAACGAGGGCGCCGAGAAATGAATTTGGAGTGTGGGGGGCATTGTCTGCGGGCTCGCCGCATGTTATCGGCGTGACCGGTGATGTTCAATTGGGGCAGGCCGCATTCCGAATTGGCCGGATTCTCGTAGATAAACCGGGATTCGCGTTTGAGTGGACGATTGATGTGATTCCCGCCGAGATCGTGAGGCAGCCGAGAGCGGTCGACGCGATTTATGTCAACTCGAGAATTGCTTACTACTCTTTGGACGGGCATCAGATTGTTTACGGCGGGGGAGTGAATCCTATCGGACTCAAATTCAATTTCTTTCGCCAGCATCAGTGGCAACCTGTCCTTGCTTCGACGGGAGGCTTCGTCGTGTCTGTCCTTCCGGTGCCGGTGGATGTCAATGGCGAAGAGCAGTTTAATTTTACGTTTGATCTTCAGGCTGGTTTACAGCATTTCAATTCCTCAAACACGCGGGCCTGGATGTTCGGGTACAAGTATCAGCACATTTCAAACGGCTATCGGGGCACGATTAATCCGGGCGCGGATTTCAATGTGATTTTTTTCGGATATTCGTTTTTTAAATAGACGGCGGGCGGCTCAGCGATGGGGTCGGGCGGAGGCGGGAGCGTCCGGGCTCTGATGAAATTCGGTAGATGTTTGGGGGGCGATACCGAGAGTCCACGGCGAGGGGCCGCGCATCGAATTCAGTAGAGAAGATAATGAAGAGAATCGTTGTAATCGGCGCGGGATTTGGCGGGCTGGAGGCGACGGTCGAGCTGGATAAGCAGCTTCGGCACTCGGCCGGCTTTGAAATTCTATTGATCTGCGATCAGAACTTTTTCATGTTCACGCCGCTGCTGCCGCAGATCGTATCGAGCTACATCAATCCCCGGCACATCGTTCAGGCGGTCCGCGATATTCGGGCCAAGAGAAGTTTTCGATTTTTGCGCGACACGGTCGAGAGCATAGATGTGGCGGGGCGCCAATTGCAGGTTACTTCCGGGCCGATTGCATACGATTATCTGGTGGTGGCTGTGGGCAGCCGCACCGAATATTACCGAACGCCGGGAGCGCGCGAATACACGATGGATTTGAAGTCGCTCGAAGACGGCGTGGTGCTGCGCGACCGAATTCTGGATATTTGCGAGCACGCTGACCACACGACGAATCCCGACGAGCGAAAGAAACTCATGACATTCGCGGTTGTGGGCGGGGGATACACGGGAGTTGAGCTGATCACCGAGATGCGCGATTTCCTGTTCGGTTACGTCGCGGGCAAATACCGCGGAATCAAGCGCGAGGAAATCCGGCTGGTGCTGCTCGAGGCCGGTCCGACGGTCCTGAATGGATTTGACCCTCAGCTGCGTTCGCACGCGCTGAAGCGGTTGAGTAAAGAAGGAATTGAGATCCGCGTGAATGCGCGCGTGACGCGCGTCGTCGAAGGCGCGATTGAGATGCAAGGGAGCGGAAAGCTTGCGGCTGGAACAATTATTTGGACTGCCGGCGTGCGCGCGCACCCGCTCGTCGAAGCAATGCCGGGGCCGCACGACCGGATCGGCAGGGCAAGCGTGAACGAGCATTTGCAGCTCGAGGATCACCCGGAAGTTTTCGTAATCGGCGATTCGGCATCGTCGACGCTGGCGCCGGATGCGCCGCGGGTCGCGCCGGTGGCAATCACGCAAGGCAGCATCGCCGCGCGAAATATCGTGCACATGGAGCTGGGAGGTCTGCTCGAAAGCTACACGTACGTCTCGAAGGGGATGCTGGTTTCGCTGGGGATGAACGACGCGGTAGTAAGCGTGGGCGGTCTGCGCATCCACGGATTCTTCGCGTGGCTTTTCTGGAACGCGGTGCACCTGTTCAAGCTCGTAGGATTCAAAAAGCAGATTCAAGTGGCGCTCGATTGGGCGCTCGGCACGCTATTCCCTCGCGATGCCGTGATCATTCGTGAACCGAAAACGTGCAAAATCTGCGAGGCCGCCAAGCGGGAGTTCGCTCACGCGAAGTGAACGCTTTGTTGCGGGATCGATCAGTAGATGCCGCGCCGCAGGTCAATAGGGTGCGGCAGCTCGACTTCCAGCATTTTCCCGTAATCGCCTAACCTGATTTGGATACGCTCGGCCGGGCCGACGTCGCGATCGTTCCATTCGAGCGTCGGAATGGGGTGGCCTATAGCATCGGGCTCGTCGCTTTCAAAATCGGCGCCATGCGGCGTGAGCAATTTCGGATCGATTTCATACACGAGACGGGATTTCAAATCGAGCGCCAGGTAGCGATGGACGAGCAAAACGAGAACGAGATTTTTCTTTTTGTCGGCTCGGTAAACGCCCCATGTGCGTGGAATGTGATCTTCGAGCTTTAAGTGCGCGGTCTCATCGTACTTCCACGAGACGCGACCGGCCGCAAAGAGCGAGTCGGCGATGGAGATCGCGGCAAAAGAGAAACACAGGAACAGAATGGCGAAACGGCGCGCGTGAAGAGATCTGCTAATAGATGCTCGATTCGCGCTTGCTGCCGGTGTAATCGATGTAGACGATCTTCAGATCGGTGTAGAAATCGATTGCGGCGTGGCCCACTTCGCGCGGACCAACGCTGCTGTCCTTGGCGCCGCCGAATGGAACGTGCGCTTCGCCGCCGACGGTGGGTGAATTCACGTGCGTCATGCCAGTCTCGATCTTGTCCACGAATTCGAAGATTTTGTTTGAGTCGGTCGAATAAATCGAGCTCGAAAGGCCGAAGCGGACGGAATTGGCCGCATGGAGAGCTTCGTCGAAATTCATCACGCGAATTACGCTCAGGACCGGGCCAAAAATTTCCTCCTGAGCCAACGCGCTATCGGCACGGACGTTGTCGAAAATTGTCGGGGAGACAAACCAGCCCTTGTCATAACGCGCGCCAGTCAGACGCTCGCCGCCGCAGAGTAGCTTGGCCTCCTTCTTGCCGATATCAATGTATTTCAGGACCGAGTTCATCTGATTTTCGTCAACGGACGGGCCCATTTCCACGCCCGGCTCCATGCCGTCGCCGACAACGTATTTCTTGGCGCGTTCAACGAGCGCGGCGAGGAATTGGTCGGCGATTTTTTCCTCGATGACAACGCGGCTGGTCGCGGTGCAGCGCTGGCCGGTGGAGGCAAAGGCGCCCGCGAGGGTGGATTCCATCGCAAGCTGCAAATCCGCGTCGGCCAGGATAACGACGGGATTCTTGCCGCCCATTTCGCATTGAATCTTCTTGAGACGTTGCGCCCCGCAAGCGTAAAGCTGCGTGCCGACTTCGTTCGAGCCGGTGAAAGACAGCCCGTGAACGTCGGGACTCTGAACGAGTTCATCGCCCGTGTCGCGCCCGGAGCCCATGACGAGATTCAGCACGCCAGCCGGAAGGCCTGCCTGCGCGAAGATTTCGACGATTTTCATCGCCGTCAGCGGGGTGATTGTGGCCGGCTTGAAGACGACCGTGTTGCCGCAGACGAGGGCGGGCGCAATTTTCCAAACGGGAATCGCGACGGGGAAATTCCAGGGCGTGATAGCGCCGACAACACCGAGAGGCTGGCGAATCGTGTAGGCGAAATTCTTCGGCAGCTCGCTCGTCAGCGTTTCGCCATTCAGGCGGCGCGCTTCGCCGGCCATGAATTCCGTGATGTTGATGGCGCGCTGAATTTCGCCGAGCGAATCCTTGAGGGACTTGCCTTCTTCGCGGGTGAGGAGGCGAGCGAGCTCTTCCTTGTGCTCCTGCATGATGTGCGTGGCTTTGAAGAGAATCTTGCCGCGGTTCGGAGCGGGAGTGTTGCGCCAGCCGGGAAACGCGGCGCGAGCGGCGGCGATGGCTTCCTTCATCTCCTCGCGCGTGGAAAGCGGGATGCGCGCGACGACTTCATCGGTGTTGGCGGGATTCCGGCGGTCGACGATCTTCGACGACTTCGATTCGACCCATTGGCCGTTGATGAAATTCTTACAGAACTCGGTTGTGGCAACAGCAGTCGCCATGCATGACTCCGGGATACAAACTCGAAGCGCGATCCGAATTGAAAATGTAAATTACGCCGCCGCCGTGTGAACGGACTCGCCGCGTGTGCAGCCGTACTGCGGACACTTGAAGTGCTTCACTGCGCCCTTGAGAGCGTGGCTGGCCACGTACATCGAAAGGCCGTGCTCCTGACAGTGATATTGCGTGTCGAGGGCGTTCACCGTGCCGTCAGGCCGCTCGTGATAGCCGCTGTACACGTCGTAAAAGAGGCCGCATTTATCAATCACGCAGCGATATCCAGTCATGCAGCTTAGATTCTCGGCGCCCTCAGGTTTCCAGTAAATATCAACGCGATTCATGGGCTGAAGGTGCCGTGTGCAGAGCGGCTTGAGTTCGGTGTCAATCACAGCGAACTGCATAAATCACCTCCGAATATCTTCGAAAGATTTATCAAGCAAGCGAATGCCTTCATCCACGTCGGTCTTCGTGATGTTCATCGGCGGCGCCATGCGAATGACGTTGCCGTAAAGGCCGCCCTTGCCGATCAGGAGGCCGTTGTCGCGGGCGCGTTCAAGGATCTGGTTTGCGGCTTCAGGCGCGGGCTCCTTGGTCTGGCGATCTTTCACCAGCTCAAGCGCCTGCATCATGCCCATGCCGCGAACATCGCCAATGAGCGGATGTTTCTGCTGCAATTCTTCGAGCTTGCCGCGGAAATAACCGCCGACGATGTGCGTGTTCTCGCGGAGATTTTCTTCCTCGATAACCTCGATGACGGCGCGAGCGGCGACGGACGTGACGGGATTGCCGCCGAAGGTGGAAATCGTAGCGCCCTGGAATTGATCGGCAAGTTCGGCAGTGGTGATCGTCGCGCCGATCGGGACACCGTTGCCCATGCTCTTGGCGCACGTGATCATGTCCGGAACGACCTCCCATTGCTCGATTCCGAACCATTTCTTGCCGGTGCGGCCGAAACCGGTCTGAACTTCGTCGGAGATGAACAGGCCGCCATATTTTTTCACGATGCGGAAGACAATCTTGAAGTATTCGGGCGGAGGGGTGATGAAGCCACCGACGCCCTGGATCGGTTCGGCGATGAACGCGGCGATGTTGCCGCTGGTGGCGGTCTGAATCAGATTCTCGACGTCGTTCGCGCAGGCGATGCCGCAATCCGGATATTTGAGCCCGAGAGGGCAGCGGTAGCAATACGGATTGATGGCGTGAGAAATGCCGACGCTGATAATTCCTGCCTTGCGATAGTTGGCGTGCGCGGTGACGGATTTGGCGAGCGACGATCCGCCGGCATAACCGTGGCGCAGCGCGACGATGTCGTAGCTTTCGCCGACCATTCGGGCGAGAAGGATCGCGGCCTCATTCGCTTCGGTGCCGGAATTCGTGAAAAAGCTCTTCTGCAATTTTCCGGGAGTGATCTGCGCGAGTTTCTCGGCCAGCGCGACGATATGCTCGTTCGGGAAGAGCGTGGAGGTGTGCTGCAGGCGGTCCACCTGCGCTTTGATTTTCGAGGTGACCTTCGGATTGCAGTGACCGACGCCGATGGTGACGATGCCGCCAAAGAAATCGAGATATTTCTTCCCGTCGAGATCCCAGAGGTACTGCATGCTGGCGTGGTCGGCGACGAGCGGTTTCTGGTAATAATTAACGACCGCGGGCCACAAGAATTCCTTGTGCTTTTTTATTACCGCGTCGCTTTGCGATGCCATTGCCTGGGGCGTGGTCGTCATTTAGTGATCTCTAAGCCGCTCCTGATTCGCTTTCCGTCGCCGCGCCCAATTCCGGCTTACCGGCACATAAATGTTCAGCCGCTAGCTACGACTCAACAGCCGCACGCGCAGCGCTCGAAGCTAATTCGCCGCTTCATCCTGGCGTACAGGTGCGTGCGTTCGCGCGATTTCGCCGTACGAATCTGGACGGCGATCGCGGAAAAACTGCCAGGTAGCGCGCACCTGGTCGATTTCGTCGAGATTCAAATCTGCGACGACCACTTCGTCCTTGTCGCGGCTCGCCTGCGCGAAAATCTTTCCGCGCGGATTGCAAAAGTAGCTCTTGCCGTAAAATTCGCCCATGTTCCACGGCGCTTCGGTGCCCACTCGATTAATCGCGCCGACGAAATAGCCGTTCGCCACGGCATGCGCGGGCTGCTCGAGTTCCCAAAGATATTCGCTCAGTCCGGCGACGGTGGCGGATGGATTGAAAACGACTTCCGCGCC
>Ga0302324_100005951_pt1 | contig 26484 bp, 26 predicted proteins | sample Palsa_T0_1_FD_201949 | JGI IMG/M metagenome (GOLD analysis project Ga0302324, IMG submission 201949) | Peat permafrost microbial communities from Stordalen Mire near Abisko, Sweden - Palsa_T0_1 | ecosystem: Environmental > Terrestrial > Soil > Palsa > Peat permafrost | place: Sweden: Abisko... | reverse complement strand
GCAGCGTCGCGCCTTCGAGTTGCTCGACAAAATCAGCGTGTAGTCAGAACCAGAACACCCGAAATCCATGTATATATCTGTCACACATGGAATTTATCGCGCGCCGCGGGTAGGAACTTCAGGCTAGCCATGCAGATGCAGAGGTTCTCGCGGGCTTTGGAGGAACTTTGATGTTTTTTTTATGCTCAAGGACGAGACCACATTGGATTTCCGCGAGAAGATCTACGAACAAATTCGGGCCGAACATGCGGACAAACTCCAACTCCTCCCACCGCGAGCGGATAGTCTCGACCAACAGGGTACTTTGATTTCCCCACCTAGATTCATTAGGAAAGAACAACGACGCGTCCATTGTTCAACGCAGGATACCTTCAATGTGACCGCCTACACTCAAATCACTGTAGATCAAACGCGCCGAAAGGGCCAGGCTCGGGCACAGCGTCGGGTTGATGGCCGCGCAGTTCGTCAATCCGTACCGCAAGAGCGGCAAGAACGATGCGAACGATGCGGAAGCGATCTGCGAAGCGGTGGGCCGGCCGAACATGCGCTTCGTGCCGGTCAAAAGCGATGAGCAGCAAGCGGTGCTGATGATGCATCGGACGCGCACCCTCACCGTGAGCAACCGTACCGCCCAGGTGAATCAGATTCGCGGATTACTCGGCGAATTTGGCCTGGTGGTGCCGGTGGGAATCCGGCGACTGAGAAGGCAGCTGCCGCAAATCCTGGCCGATGCCGAGAATAGGTTGCCCTCCTCGCCCGCCAGATCCTAGGCAATCTGCTGGCAGAAGTGCATCACTTCGATGAGCAGATCGATCGCTACAATCGGCAGCTCGCACCAGGAAAAAGCCCTCGGTAACATCGCTGGTGAGGCAACGTGCTCGTCCCGAAATGGACCGGCTCCGTGCCACTCGCCCTCAGACACCCAGTGCGCTGCCACCCTCCACTCGAATGACTTGGCCCGTCGTGTAGCCGCCGCGCATCAGATAGAGATACGCTTCGGCAACTTCGTCCGGTTCGCCGATGCGGGCAAGGAGCTGGCGACCGATGCGGGCGAATTCGACCTCACGGAGATGGTCCGGAAACTGGTCCCATATCTCCGTGCGAATAGCGCCTGGGCACACAGCATTGACCCGGATCGGTGCGAGCTCCACCGCCAGTCCAAGTATGAGATGCTCGACGCATCCTGCCATCGCGGTGGCAATGGCGGAGCCCTTTTGAGGCCGATGGGCGCTCATACCCCCAGTCAGTGTGAGCGAGCCACCCGGCGACAAACGCCGAGCACTGTGCTTGGCCACGGTCACCGCGCCCCAAAACCGCACGCGAAACAGGCTCTGTGCTGCGGCAAGATCAATATCGGCAATCGCGGCCCTTCGCGCCGACCCCCAATCCCCGGCAGTGAAGGCGATATGGTCAAAATGATCAGCAGCCTCGAAGTACGTCCGTACGGCCCCCTCGTCCGTCACATCGAGGCGAACCGTCGCCGCGCCCCCAAGTCGTTCAGCCGCTGCCTGCAGCTTTTGAGCCATAATTGCTTCTCCGTTCATTTCTCAATCCCACCTCGGCACTCTTCCACGAGTAGGCCTTATCGATTCGCGGCCAGGCTCTTGACGCTACTGTTGAGTTCGTGGATTAGCATGCGGGAACTTTCCGCGAGCGATCGGCTTCGGATTTCAGCGCGGTGCCTCTCGAGAATTGCATCGATCTGCCGTATAAGGAGCGTGCGCAGATGATACTCACGCCTCGCAGTAGCCAGTTCCGCCATCCGCTCCTCAGTCAGCACGGCCTTGCGATGCGTCTCGATGGCCTCGATGAGTTCGGAAGCGCCAAATCTCTCTGTGGCCGAAGTCAGGATAATGGGCGGAACCCAGCCGCGATTCTGCCCCCGCCATTCCGCAATCGCCCGAAGTTCACTCGCGAGCTTGGCGGAGGCCGGCAAATCCGCCTTGTTGACTACGTAAATGTCGGCCAGCTCGAGAATGCCGGCCTTCATCGCCTGAACAGTGTCTCCGGATTCCGGTACCAGGACCAACACAAAGGTGTCGACCAACGGCTTGGCCTGATAGCTGACTTGCCCGACGCCGATGGTCTCCAATATTACGTGCTCGAATCCCGCCAGTTCGAACGCCTCGAGCAATGACAATATGTTTGGGCAGAGCCCATCGCTAGCGGGGCCGCTCGGTAGCGAGCGTATGAAAAGATTTGGATTTGCAGCGACCTCATCGATGCGAATCCGGTCCCCGAGAAGCGAGCCGCCGGACAATGGACTGGTGGGGTCGATCGCGATGAGGCCAACCTTGCTCGGCTGTTCGGTCCACCGCTTCGCGAGCAAGGCAATGAGGCTGCTCTTGCCTGCCCCCGGGGGACCCGTAATGCCGACCCGTCGCGCCGTGCCCCCGAATGATAGGGAAGCGTCCAAGACTTCGCGCGCCGAGGCGCGCGCGCGTGCCGTCAATTCGCGCGCCAGCTTCCGCCGCCACGCGAAACTCTCATCGTTCATAGCCGAGTTGCTCCAGAAGAGCCGTATGCTCGCCCAATCTTGGCGGTGCGCGGTAGGTCTCCTCGAAACCTTCAACCTTGATCGGGTTGCCTACGAGCCGCAACGGCCCCTGTGCGGTGGCGATCGAAGCCAGCATGCCGCGCGCGGCGGCATTTTGCCCCAAGAGCGCTCCGTCAAGTGTTCCGACCGCCGCTATGACAATTCCCAGCGGCTGCAGCAGATCGACCCATTCCGCCGACGTGCGACGGAGAATCTCCGCTTGAACCGATTCGACTACGATCTGCCGATTCTCGCTGCGCGCCGCCATGGTCGCAAAGCGCTTGTCTTCAAGCCAGTCTTTTCTGTTGAGAGCCTCCGCAAGCGTGCGCCAGAAACTGTCATGCGTGATGAACAGTGCTAAATAGCCCCCTCTTGCCATGAAAATCTGCGCGGGCACGAAGAAAGAATGTGCGCCGTTTGGTTGTCGCTCCGGAACCTTGCCGGCATTGAGAAAGGCGCCCGCCATGTAGTTCAGCTGCGAAAGCAGCGTGTCATAGAGGGCGATATCGACTTGTCCGCCCGTCCGGCCAACAAGCTTCGACAACAAACCGATAGCAGCCATCATGCCGCCCGTGTTATCGACAACGGAGTAGCCGACTCGCATCGGCGGAGATCCAGGTTCGCCTGTCAGCATCATGAGGCCGCTCATGGCCTGGATGATGTAATCGTAAGCGGGCAGATCACTATAAGGGCCATTAAGACCGAAGCCTGTGACAGCGACGCAGACCAGGCTCGGATTGACCGCGCGCAGATGCTCATAGGTAAGTCCCAGTTTGCGGATTGCCCGCGGCCTGAGATTGGTGACAAGAACTTGGGACTCTGAGATTAGCGCCTCGAATGCTCCGCGGCGATGAGGGTCAGCGATATCCAGAAGGACACTCCGCTTGTTGCGATTGAGGCTCGCAAAATATGTATTGTGTCCGTCAATCTCGTGGTTGCCCGTCGATCGAGCGATATCACCGCTGCCCGTCTCCACCTTGATGACGTCGGCGCCCAGGTCCGCAAGCAGCATCCCGCAATAGGGACCGGCGAGGATATGACAAACCTCGATGACTCGAATCCCGGCAAGAGGGCCCGCTTGCGTCACCCCAAGTGCTCCTCTAGTGAGGCCACGACCTGGTCCAGCTTCATCTCGGCGGTGTAGATCGCCACGACTCCGAGCTGCCTTAGCGCTTCATGGTCCGCCGCGGGAATCGTCCCACCGACGAACACCTTGATATCCTCGCCGCCGAACTTACGCAGTTTGTCGATCGTCGCCGCGACCAACGCATTGTGGCTCCCGGAAAGAATGCTGAGGCCGAGCGCGTCGGCATCCTCGTCGATGACGACGCGCGCGATATATTCAGGCGTCTTCCTAAGCCCGGTATAAATGACGTTCGCGCCCGCGTCCCGGAGAGTCAGGGCAATAATTTTCGCGCCAGCATCGTGCCCGTCGAGGCCCGGCTTCGCGATGATAATCCTCTTACCTAGAAGTTTTTGCATTCACGCCCTTTTACAAACGTATGGGCTCGGAGAACTCGCCCCAGCACGACTTGAGTCGCGCCACCATTTCGCCCACGGTAGCGTAGGCATGGCAGCATTCGATGAGGAGCGGCATGACATTGGTGCCCGAAGTCCTCGCGGCGGCTTCTAGAGCATCGAGCGATTTCACGACCCTTGCGTTGTCTCTCGCTTCGCGCAGCGCAACCAACCTTGATCGGATTCGCGACTCGGCCGACGGATCCGACTTAAATACTTCGCCATAGTCGGCCCCAGTCTCGTTATCATTGACGAAGTAATTCTCACCGACGACTACCGTTTCACCGCTGTCCTTTTTCTTCTTCCTCTCAAGAGCCCGTTCGGCAATCCGCAATTGCGGGTACCCATCCTCGATTGCCCTCTCCACGCCCCCGTAGTCATCCAGCTGCCGCATGACCTTGGAGATCTCATTTTCCATCTCGTCTGTCAGCCACTCGATGAGGTAGCTTCCGCCGAGAGGGTCTACGGTTTTGCTGATGCCCGACTCATAGGCGACGATTTGTTGAGTGCGCAGTGCGATCTCGGCACTGAACTCCGTCGGGATCTGGTACGCCTCATCGTAAGCGCAGGTAAAAATCGATTGCGCGCCGCCCAGCACCGCTGCCATGGTCTCGAGCGCCACCCGTGAGATGTTGTTGTAGGGCTGCGAACCGGTGAGGGACGACCCGCCGCAAACGACTCCAAAACGGAACATCAGCGCTTTCGGATCGGTGATTGAGTAACGTTCCTTTAAGAGCTTTGCCCAGAGTCGCCGTCCGGCGCGGAATTTCGCAATTTCCTCGAGGAAGTCCATATGGACGTAGAAGAAAAAGCTGAGGCGTTGGGCGAAACTATTGGCGTCGCCCTTGTGGCGCAGGAGCTCGTCGACGTAGGCGAGGCCGTTCGCCAACGTATACCCCATCTCTTCGACAGCGGTTGCGCCTGCGTCGCGCACATGCGCGCCGGCGATACTGATCGGATTGAATCGCGGTGTATTGTCGTTCGAGAAAAGAATTGTATCGGCCACCAGTCTCATCGAGGGTCGAACGGGGAAGATCCAAGTTCCTCTGGCGACATACTCTTTCAGTATGTCGTTCTGGACGGTCCCAGTCAGGGCCGAACGCGGCACACCCGTCTTGTCGGCCACCGCCACATACATTGCGTAGATGATTGCGGCGGTACCATTGATCGTGAAAGAAGTGGAGATTTTGGCCAAATCCAAGCCTGAAAAGACTGTCTCGGCTTCCGCCAAGCTGAACAGCGAAACGCCGACTTTCCCGACCTCGCCCATCGCCATCACGTCGTCGGGGTCATAGCCGCATTGGGTCGGCAGATCGAGGGCGACCGACAGCCCGGAAGACCCATTCGCCAAGAGAAATTTGTATCGCTCGTTGGTCTCCTCGGCACTGCCGAAACCGGAGTATTGGCGGAAAGTCCACAGCCGTCCCCGATATCCGTTCTTGAATATGCCCCGAGTGAAGGGAAACTGACCCGGAACTTCCGCACCGTCGCGCGTGATGAATTCCGGCAACCGAATGCCGGAGGGGGTCTCCGGCCTCGGAAGAGGCGGTTGTCTGGCTTCAGCTCCTTTCGAAAGCGGATCTTGCTCGCTCAACTGTCGCCCCTTTGAGCAACGGCGTTCCAGTGGTCGCTGTGCGCCCAAGCCTCCACGAAATGATCTGTTTCCCGATGGGCTGCCTGCGGGCGATCGAAGTCTCGGGAAGCGTTGGAGATTCCTTTGTAAGCGCACATCACTTGGCGCGGTTGAGCGCGAAACGCAGCTAGTTGTGCCGTGAACCACGCGTCAAATGAGACCTCCATCGGACACATCAAATCGATCACGCCAACCGCGAGACCGGCTTCGGCATCCACGATCGCGGCGGTTGCCATCAGGAGCAATGCCTTGGCGGGTCCGACTAGTCGAACGAGATCTCCACCTCCACCCCAAGACGGAGAGATGCACAATCGGCCGTGGATGAAGCCGAACTTCGCAGAAGGCGCGGCGAAACGAAGGTCGCAGGCAAGCGCAAGTTCCGCGCCGCCCCCAAACGCCACTCCGTTCAGCCGGGCGATGACCGGAACCGGGAAGTGCCGGACCGCATCGAGCGCGACCCTGCCGTGCCAGGAAATTGCCTCAGCTTGCTCACGGGTGCGGTATGCGGAAAGCTCAGCCAAATCTCCCCCCGAGGCAAAGGCCTTCGATCCGGCCCCCGTTACGACGGCTACTTTGATCGCGGGGTTGCCCGCCGCATGCGTGAATATGCCGCGAATGCTGTCCAGCACCCCAAGCGAGAGCGGGTTGCGCTTTTCCTCCCGATCAATGGTGCAAAAAAGGACTCCGTCATCGACGGTGTGGCGCACATCATCCGACCGAGCAAACTGTATTGGCATGGGTTCAACCAAATGGGAGATGGTCCGCAATGCGCTGATCTCGCAGGCTCTTCTGTGTATTCCGCAACGCCAGGGTAATGTCGTCAAACCGAGCCTCGACTCGATGGCTCGGTCCGGCTACAGCAAGACCATATAATTGGTTGTTGATGCCGACGGGGATCGAAACAGCAGTGACGTCCGGGACATTCTCGCCGCGAGTTGTGAAGTATCCGAGCTTGTTACCCTGTTCCAAGCTATCCATGAGGCGAGCGTAGCTCGTGATGGTATTCTCGGTGACCTTCTGCGGCGGGTGTGCTTCAAGCCACTGCCGGATCTCCTCAGGCGTCAGGCCCGAGAGTACGGTCTTGCCGATGCAGGTGGAATGTAGCGGTTTCGTCTCGCCGACTCGTGCGCTGTAGCGGATGGTCTGCGGACCTTCCAGAACCTCTAGATAGATGACGCAGTCGTGATGCCGTTTGCCGAGGATCACCGTCTCCTGCGTCGAATCGCGAAGTGCCACCATCACGGGCAACAGTCTTTGCAGGACTACGTCGTTCGCTACGATCGTCGCGCCCATGTCGTATAGCCTACGAGTCGGATACAGCTCCTTCCGCTGCCCGGTCTGGTAGAGATAGGAGCGCTTCAGCAATGTGCGCACCAAGGCATGGCACGTACTGCTCGGAATCTGGCAATACTCAGAGAGTTCCTTAAGTGACAACGGTCGCCGCTCGCGCTCAAACATCTCGAGGATCGCAAAGGCGCGTTCCGGACTCGTTGCTCCACCCATAGTCAGATCCCCCAATTACCGAGTGAATCTACCACCCGTGCGTTCCCAAGTCACGACTCCGTATTCATATATACGAATCTATAGCCCATATTCTCGACCAGAACACGGCGAATACCCGCGGATTACCCCTAACAGCCCCGATGCGCGGGCTCTAATATATAAATGATATTTCGGTATTATGAAGACTTTTTCTATGTCAGGTGCTAGGCTGGAGCGATATGGCTATGGCAGTGCTTGCATGGGCGATGTAATTTTCGCGTGCGACAAGAACAACTACCAGGTTCGCCAATCCCAATTTCGCGGTCCGAGGCAACGGGAATACTACGAAGGGGAGTATTTAATCTCGTCTGGCGACGAGGTTGATGTGCGCATTGAGAAAGGACTCGAGTGCACTTTCCCCATTTTGAATTTACGCACGCGCACCGACACGATCTTCAGGCGCAGTTGGACCCACATTCAAAGAGACAGGACCGACGTCATTGTCATTTGGTTCGTAAAACGGGGACGTGTCATTGTGACAGACAATAGGGGTACCAACTTCGTAAATCCGGGTGAATGCGCCATTACACGGTCACTCCAACCCTTTCACATGCAGAATTTAGTCGACGACGAATCCATCAACGAAGTCCTGCACGTCATAGTGCCAACCCATGTTCTGCGCTCCTATATCCCAGACGCGGTGCGTAGTGGTGCGGCGTTCTCGTTTCAATGTGGTGATTGCCGCGCGGCGGAACGGATATTTACCATGCTGTATGAGGAAGGTACTCGTGTCGATCGTCATGTAGCCGAGGAGATGATGCGGGCGGCATTTGCGGCCTTAGGACATCGCATGTCAATGTCGGGTGATTTCCGGCCAGCACCTACGTTACGTGAGCGACGCTTGCACGACATCCTTTCGTGCATAGAGATGCATTTGTCCAATCCAGATCTGGCGCCCGCGGATGTCGCGAGGCGTTGCGGAATTTCGATTCGGTATCTTTTCTCGATTCTAAAGGCGCAAGGCACGTCTTTTATGGAGGTACTTTGGAACCGACGCGTGGAGAAGGCGAAGTCATGGCTCACCGAGAACAGCATGAGCCACCTGCCCATCGCGAAGATCGGGTTTATGGCGGGCTTTCGGAGCCCGGCAACGTTCAGCCGCGTATTCAGACGATCGACAATGTCGAGCCCCCAAGAATATCGCGAAACTCACAGCGCGCCCAGCGACTCTGCCGACCACCGACAAAGACCGCCTACAAGTCCGTGACACCTGAGATGGCCGGTACCACTTACGCAAGCACAACTAGTGATCCACTCATCAATGGACGCCGCTACCAGCGCCACCATCGGTCGTGAACAGCTGCTGACACGCAGGATTCACCCCTGTCGCACGAACCATTAAGTCGCCGCTCCCGAGGCGCCCGTCCAGAATCATGCGAAACCTGTGCGCAACAGGGTGTCCACTGAACCCCGGGAACTTCAAAAAGCTCCCTACGGCGACCGATCGATAAAGTCGAAGATCATTCCCTGCAGATCCCCTTTGTTGCGCCAGTCCCTCAATAGCGCATCGAAAGCATAATAGCCGCCCCCATACGGCTCGCCGTGAACGGTATACCGGGTGATTGCTTTGCCTTCGTAATTGAAATAGCTGGGTGTGCACTCCGCGAAAAACTTAGCGTCGAAGTTAAGTTTCTCACGAACAGTTTTAACCCATTCGTCCTGGGCCTCCTTGCTAACCTCTACCGTCGAAGCGCCGCGTGCTATTGTTTGCTGAATAATGTAGGCAATGTGTGTCGCCTGCGTGTCGTAGCCGAGTGTCAGGCTCCCGGAAACACCGCCCTGGGAGTAGCCAATGTAGAAAAAATTGGGAAATCCGTGTGTTGTCATGCCGTGCAGCGTTCGAAATCCCTCCTGCCAATGCTGGTAAAGCGACAGTCCGCCACAACCTTCGAATGGGTCAATCGCATAACGCCGCTTCAGATCATCTGTGACGTCGAAGCCACTCGCGTAAATGATGCAATCGACTTCGTAGTGCGTGCCATTCGCGACGATCCCTGTTTCGTCGATGTGCTCGACGCCTTTAGATGTTGAAACATCAACCAAAGTAACGTTGGGTCGATTGAAGGTCGGAAGATAATTGTCGCTGAAGCACGGCCGTTTACAGCCCCAACGATACCATGGCTTTAGAAGCCCTGCGGCACGCTCATCTCTCACGATGCCGTCAACGCGACGACGTAGACGCTCCATTACCCGATAATCTTCGCCTTCGCGGAGCTCGCGCCACTGCTCGGACGTAAGCCGTGGGTGTCCCATTGCGGCAAGCTTTGCATGCAGATTGCGGTTGATCTCGCTCCAACCATCACAAATCACATCGACGTCGTCGGGAGCGAATCGCTCAGCGGCGCCGATGTGGAAACTGCGTTGCCGCGCCGCCTGCCAGCCCGGCTTCAAGTTCTTTGCCCATTCGGGATCTGTCGGTCTGTTGCCACGCGCGTCCACGGGCGAGGGCGTTCGTTGGAACACATACAAATGTTTCGCATATTGCCCAACGAAGGGCACGCATTGAATTCCCGTAGCTCCCGTTCCGATGATCGCTACTCGCTTGTCACTTAGCTTGAACAGTCCACCGAATGTGTCGCCGCCAGTATAGGAATAGTCCCAGCGTGCAGTGTGAAAGCTATGGCCCTTGAATGTCTGCACGCCCCCAACACCCGGAAGCTTCGCCTTGTTCATTGGGCCTGGGCCCATTACGACAAAGCGCGTCCGAATCTCGTCGCCGCGGTTCGTTTTGACTCGCCAGCGTTTAATGGCCTCGTCCCAACATATACTGCGGACAATTGTACTGAAGAGTGCGTCCTCATAGAGGCCGAAGTGCTTGCCGATGCGCCGGCAATGCTCGAAGATTTCTGGACCGTAAGAATATTTTTCCTTGGGTATGTATTGGAGTTCTTCGAGTAACGGTAAATACGTGTATGACTCTACGTCACATTGCGCACCGGGGTAACGGTTCCAATACCAAGTCCCACCGAAATCACCGCCCATGTCAATAATTCGTACTTTGGAGAGTCCCGCTTGCTTTAGCCGTGCGCCGGCAAGCAGACCCGCAAAACCACCGCCGAGCACAACGACTTCTGTATCTTCTGAAATGGGCTCACGAGGTCGAACCGGCGTGTGCGGGTCGGTCTCGTAAAAGTCAGCGAACTCACCCGTCGTTGCAATGAATTGACGGTTATGATCGGAACGACGGCGTTTTTCTGCTTCGTACCGGTATTTTTCTCGCAGCGTCGGTATTTCGATGTCACCTGGGGTTTGTGATGGTTCGCACTTAAAGCCGTTGTCCACAGTTACCTCTTTGTCTCAGATAGGTCTAGCGCAAGTCACGTTAATGCTGCGATGCCTCTCGGGGTGCAGAATTGCACGTGCAATCTTTTTTATCTTCACTCGTCGGCGAATCTACCCGTAGCCTCTCGTGTGGTTGCCACCTACAAATCAGATGGAGCGCCGGCGCTTCGGCGCTTGGAACGGGGTGACTGCCTCGCTGGATGTACTCCGCAGAGAGCTTTTCAGCTCGCCGGGCGACATGATCCTCTGGCGCGCGTTTACCTACGTCGGGAAATCAGACGACTGAGCGGGCCAATTCCGTTACTTGGGAGACACATAGGCCGTCTGGACTCGCCGAATTTCCTTGGCTACGGCTTTTGTGAGCCGACGGCAGGCAAGCGGGGCCTGGGCGACACGGCAATTCCGATCGCGTTATGTACCGCTGAATTGCTGGAGCGCCCGGGCCACGTCTGAAGCCCCGATCATGAGACGAACGGGAGGGGGGTATTTTCGGCTCGTTGGTCTTGCCGGAGTCGGTTGCTCTCGTGATGCGTTTGAGCCGCATCTTGACTTTTTCTTTCCCTCAGCGCGATTATGATTTTGTTAAGAGTGGGCGAACCCTCGAAAAGGGTGAGGACGCCCACGGTAGCCGCTGCTCGCTAACCCTGTATAGTCAGTGCACGTTCGATACACGGTCGAGGTGTTTGGCAGGGACCCAATTATAAGCTCTGAGCCGTATTTTGGTCAGGGGTGAATATGCATAGTGACGAGACAATTACCGAGTGGCTGGCACGTTACATACTTCCCCATGAAGGATCTGTCCGCGCGCGCCTGCGTCGTACAGATATGACGACCGATGACATTGATGATGTCATACAGGAGGCATACGCACGCCTGGCCGCCCTGCCGGATTTCAAACAAATCTCTAATCCTGGGGCTTATTTTCTACAGGTGGCGCGCAATATCATGTTTGACCAATTCCGCCGTTCTCGTATCGTGCGAATCGAGTCTTTCGCGGAACTGGAGTTCTTAAACGTCAAACAAGATGTACCGGATGCTGAGTGTCAGTTGAGCACTAGACAGGAACTCAAGCGATTGTGGAATCTTGTGCAGAATCTTCCGAACCGATGCCGCGACATATTCATCATGCGTAAGATTGAAGGCCTGTCCCAAAAAGACATTTCCAAGCGGTTGGGCGTGACGGAGAACACGGTGGAATCCCAAGTACAGCGCGGGCTGCGTCTTATTCTCAAGCAGTGGGCGACCTCGCATGTCGAGCAAGACACCAATAGACAGACTCGTGGACCGCATTCAGTGAGAAAGCGGCAGCAGAATGAGCAAGAATCGGGCTGAACACAATCCCATCAGTGCGGCCGCCATTGCCTGGGTAGCTCGTCTCGATAGAGGCCCGCTGAATGAGAAGGAGCACGCGGAATTTACGTCATGGCTCGATGCCGATATCCGGCACCAGGGCGCATACTATCGTGCCAAAGCGGCTTGGCAAAGTCTTGGTCGCCTTAAAATATCACCACGGCTTCCAACCCTACCAAATGAAAATAACGAAGAACCGGATTCCGGTCGCGGTATGTCGCGCCGGCGAGTCTTGATCGCCGCTGCCGCGACAGCGGCTGCTACGATCGTTGGGACTGCCATGATTAGTCCGAGAGCAAGCCGCATCCCTGTGGCAAAGGACCCCGTCGATCGTGCGGATCAGATAACCACAAGAGTGGGCGAGGTGAGCCGTGTGCCACTCGTCGATGGTTCGCTCATCGCCCTGAACACGAATACGCACTTGAAGGTATTAATCGCAGATGATAGGCGAGCTATTTTCCTTGATCGAGGAGAAGCTTGGTTCCAAGTAGCAAAGGACGCCAAGCGGCCATTCGTCGTCACAGCAGGACCGGTTTATGTCAAGGCTCTTGGCACGGCATTTGCCGTGCGCCGACAACCCTTTGGAACAGATATCCTAGTGACTGAGGGGATTGTCGAAACCTGGTCAGCGGAACAGAACGAGCACGTATCTCGAGTCCCGGCAGGTTCAAAAATCTTTGTCTCGGATGCCCTCGGCCCATCGCGCCCGGTGCTAGCTCCGGGACCGATCGAGAATGCCCTGGCATGGCGCAACGGCAAAATTGCCCTCGATGGGGAGACCCTAAGCGAGGCCGCTGCTGAAATTAACAGATACAATGTCGTGAAGATCACCGTGGATCCGCGCGTAACGCAAAAGCCGCTTATTGGCTTGTTTGATATCAATGATCCAGGGACCTTCGCTCGGGCGGCGGCGGTAATTTCAAACGCTGTAGTAGTCGAGCGCCCTCTCGAAATTCACATCTCTCCGTGACCAAATCGATAAAATTTCTCGTGGATTTCACGGAATAGTCACAACTGTTCGTCTTCTCCCCTGCATTACAACAATATGACGGGGGGGGAGACGACATGCTCAGGGGAAATTTGTCGCTTCTTGGTGGCTTATGTTTGACGCTGATGGCCTGCCTTTCTTCACTTGCTATCGAGAGCGCTGCTATTGCTGAAGATTTCGCCAGAAGCTTCAACATTCCATCTCAAGCAGCAGCGTCGGGAATCCGTGAATTTGCCCGCGAAGCCAATGTCCAAATATTGGTGCCGAGTCGCGATGTAGAAGGTAAGCATACAAACGCGGTTCAGGGTCGCCTGCCCGTTCAGGTGGCGTTGAATCAATTGCTCGCAGGTACTGGCATCAAGGTGGTTTCTAACAATGGGCATGCGATAGTCCTTGCGGCTGAAGAGACTGGAGCAGAAAAAGGTCAGAGTGAGGATCTAGGTCAGAAAAGTCAGAGTGAGGATCTAGGTCAGCAAAGCAGTCCCCACGAGCTTGAGGCGATTACGGTTACCGCTCGCAAACGAGAGGAAACGCTCGAAGATGTCCCGGCGGCGGTTTTCGTCGTCTCGCAAATAGACCTTCAAGACAACCTCGTGCGCAATCTTACCCAGATAGGCGAGTTGGCTCCGCAAGTTATGATCGCGCACGGTGCCAGCGGAACGGGTGCCGTCATCACAATCCGCGGCATCAGCTCGGACTCGACTGATTCGGGTTTGGATCAGAGCGTCGTGGTTAACATGGACGGCGTTTCTTTGAGCCGTGGCCGCGTGGCAAATGTGGCGCAGTTCGACATGCAACAAGTCGAAATCCTGGAAGGTCCGCAAGCACTGTTTTTCGGTAAGAACTCTCCCGCCGGCGTGATTTCAATCAATTCCGCCAATCCCACCGACAAGTTCGAAGATTATGTGAAGGGCGGATATGAGTTCGACGCACAAGAGAAGTACGTGGAGGCTGCTGTGTCCGGTCCGATCAATGACGGCCTGAAAGCCCGCTTGGCGATCAAGGGCGATTGGATAAATGGCTGGATTACCAACGACGCACCGGCTGAAGCGAACCCTTTCGCGCCCGATGCACCGTTACCTGGCGCCGTTGGGCAGTCCAGTAGCCCGCAGGGTGATGACTTTGATGGACGCCTTACCGTCATTTGGGACGCAATGGAAGATTTCACTGCAGAATTAAAACTCACGTTGGGCCGGGCTCGATTAAATTCCGGCACTGCTTATGGGGAGCCATATTGCGCCGATAGCAGTGCCGTGCCGGAAATTCTTGGCGTTCCGGAGACTCACGCCGACTGTGCAATAAACAGAATAAAGGCTGAAAGTAATCTGCCCCCACTATTTGCCGTGAACTATCCGTATGGGAATGGAGGCGTCCCCTATAGTCACGACGAGTATGGACTCTTGGCTCTGACTCTAAACAAACGGATCAACGATTTCTCTCTCACTTCGACCACCGGTTACTACGACCAGTACCACAGAGCCGGCAATCCCGGTGCTGAGGACGAATTCGCTACGATTTGGGATGTGGAAAGTGAAGTCTATCGCGTGGTGAATGAGGATTTGCACCTCAATACCGACTTTTCCGGTCCCATCAACTTTATGCTCGGGGGCTATTTCGAGCATTCCTATCGCTATTGGTTCAATGCGCCGGACATTCTGAACATATTCAATCCGGCGATCGGAAACTATACGACGACTATTACGACGACGACGACCGACGGCGATACCTATTCCGCTTTCGGTCAGCTTCGGTGGAAAATCCTGCCGAATCTTGAGTTCGCCGGCGGGGCCCGCTTTGAGCGCGACACAAAGACGAGTTCATTGGAGAACTTATCGAACAACCTCAATAGCTTCCTGGGTTCTACCCTATACCCCCAGGGCGAAGTGCTTAACGTGCCCTATGCCAGAGACAATGTATCACCAGAGGCGACCCTAACCTGGAAGCCTGTGAGCTCTCAAACGATATATGCCGCATACAAGACGGGATATAAGTCGGGCGGTATCTCGAGTGCGGGCTTACTAGATGCGACGGCCACCTCTAGCAACCTTGTGTTAGGGCCGGAGGAAGTTAAAGGCTTTGAGGTGGGATACAAGGCCGACCTCTTGGCGAATACGTTGCGCCTGGGCCTTACGGCTTACGATTATAATTATGATGGCCTTCAGGTGACTGCGAGAGATGCCACGCTATTCAGTTTTATCATCCTGAACGCCGCGAAGGCCCGTACATCCGGAGTAGAAGGGTCGTTTGATTGGCGCGCGACAAACAGTCTCTCCTTTAATGGGAATATTGGTTACAACCGCGCCCGGTTTTTGGAATTTCCCAATGCCCCATGCTATGTGGGTCAAACCGAAGATGAGGGTTGCGTTGGCGGCGTGCAAAATCTTGCCGGGCGACCGCTTAATCGTGCACCGAATGTCACCTTCAAACTAGGTGCAGACTACAAAGCTCAAATCGTGCAGGGATGGATCTCGGACCTATCAACCAGCGCCGCCTACTCCTCCTCTTATCAAACCGGTACTGACTATGCTTCTGCGGAAATGCAATCCGCTTTTTGGCTAATTAACGCTGCCATCCATATTAGTCCGGAGAGCGAAAAGTACCAGCTGTCGCTGATTGGGCGGAACCTCACGAATACGTACTACAAGGTGATTTCGTTCCCGCAGGCGCTCGGAAATCCTGGTCAGTTTGAAGGGTATTTCAATCAGCCTCGAGCGGTTGCCCTCGAGTTCTTGTGTCATTTTTGACGTTGATCTGCATTTTTATCCGCCGCGAAGGATTGGGGAACTTCGCTTGTCGCGAGCCGAGGAGATAGTATGAGCTTCACGCGGATCGACCTGACCCCACGGATCGGTACGGAAATCCGGATCGACAAAGAAGCGTTGCTAAACGGTTCGGTTCGCAAGGAACTGCGGGCGCTTCTTGAAGAGCGTGGGGTCTTGCTCTTTCGGAATCTGGACATTTCCGCGGAGGAGCAGATTCAGTTCGGCGCGACTATCGGTACGGTGCGACTAGAGCATGGGCTGGAGAGCACAAAGATTATCGCGGATAAAACCCAGAGCCCGATCTTCGCTGACTATACTGAGGGCACATACTATTTTCACATCGATGGTACTTACACCGATACACCAGGACTGGCGTCTATTCTTAGGCCCAAAGTCCTTGCGCCCACGGGGGGGCAGACGCAGTTCTGCAATACTTACGCACTCTACGAGGATTTGACTTCGGAGGAGCAGCGGTTTCTCTGTGGATTGCAAGCGGTCCATTCGCTTGAGCAGATCATGAGGTTTGCTTTTCCCAACCCGACTGAAGAGCAGCTCGACAGCTGGGGCGAGCGCCGTCATCCACCGAAGATTCATCCGCTTGTGTGGGAGCATAAGAGCGGACGGAAATCCCTGCTTCTTGCCTATAATATTAAATATTTTTTGGGCATGCGCCGCGCCGAAAGCGACGCGTTACTGGCCCGATTGTTAAAGCTGGCCGAAGAGTCGCAATATATCTACACCCACAACTGGGAAATCGGCGATATGCTGATCTGGGATAACACCGGCACCATGCACCGCGTTATCCGATTCGATCTGAACTGCGGCCGCGAACTGACGCGTGTCACGCTACTTGGCGAGGAACAAATCAAAGCCGCCGGTCTTGGATCCGCGTGAGGAATCGCTCTAGCCCAAATACCACATCCTCGAGTGCCGCAAAGCTCTTGAGGATTCTGCCTGCAGGCGCACCGCTCGAAGCTCGTGCGCGCGCGTCCGAGGCGCTCATTATCGAACTATCTGACCGCCTACGATCCGGACTAGCGCTCGCGATCTCGGTAACGTCGCGCACCTGGCCCCGCAAGAATCTGCGCTCCGTGCAGCGTGTAACGGAGCAAGGTTGACCTATGCGGGGAGTCTTCTCACTTGCTTATACATGTCTCAATCTCAATGCGCATGTCTCTAACAGAGACCGGATAGCAATAGCCTTGGGAGGGACGTAGGGCGGGATGAGGAGCTGGCATTGCAGTGAACTGCTACACGCCGCCAATTTCCGCGACCTCGGGTCGCATCGAACGCTGAACCGTCGGCTTATTTTATCGATCCGCTGGTATTTGGGTCGCCTTCGCGTGGATCGAGCGCTCACGCAAAAAACGAACAGGCCGCAGCGACAAAGCATTGAACGCCGTCATAAACCGCATTCTTGCATACGTCGCGCTCGACGCCATGTCTAATGGTACGCCCGCGGTACATCCACTGAGGTTTCTGGTGACGGAAATGTTCGCGTTAATCGTCTATTACTTGGGGAACCTTCATCCCCAGCATTTCGGGGAGTAAGATGCCGGCAAGAGAGTCGTTGGCGGGCAATAAGATCAGTGGTTCTGACGCGCCGGCTAGGGGTCTGAGGACCACTTCGGATGACGAAGGCAAGCTAATTGAATGGATCGAAAGTACCCTCGACGGTAAGGTCGAGCGTTGCGAACGGCAAAAGCGTTGGCGCCCCGCTTGGTTTGTAAATGTGCGACGCGACGGGCAAGCGATTCCGCTCTATGTGCGTGGCTGGCGCAACGAGGCCTTTCCGCCCTGGCCCTTGGAGTATGAGGCTGGAGTCTTGACGCGCCTCGCGGCAGGCGGCATTCCGGTTCCTAAGATCTACGGCATGACCAAGGAACCGTATGCCATCGTCATGGACCGGGCTCGTGGCCGTCATAACTTGGAGACGGCGACGGATGAGGCGGAACGGATAAGTGTGCTGGTGCATTTGGCTGAGATCATGGCTGCGATGCATCAACTCCCGATCGACCCCTTCGTTGAGATGGGGATGTATTGTCCTGAGCCTGGATCAGATACCGCGCTGAACGTGTATCGCTATTGTGAGGCTGGCTATCTCAAAGCCAAGCAACGCCCCGATCCGCGCATGGAATTTGTACGTAAATGGATCCGCCTCAATACGCCTACAAAGACCACCAGTCCTAGATTACTGCACGCCGACTCTGGTCAGTTCATGTTTGAAAATGGTCGTATTACGGCGATGCTGGATTTTGAATTCGCCGTTCTCGGCGATCCGATACACGATCTGGCCGCATTGCGCTCGCGTGCGATCGGGCAGCCCATGGGAGATCTGCGCCCGCTATTCGATCGCTATCGCGAGCTCACCGGTACCAAGATCAGTCGAGAGCTGCTGGGCTTCTACAGCGTGTCGTGGCGGATCGTCACGGCTCTGAACACCGCGAACTCGTTGGTGACGCCGCAAAACCGCTCCGACCATTATCTTGAATATATCTGCCGGTATATAAGTAGCTTGCTCAATACATTGCGCGATATCGCGGAAATTGAAAACATATCTTTCGAAGAACCGGCCGCCATAAGCGATTCGCCTTCGCGTTGGGCGCTGTCCTTTTCACTGTATGAGGACCGCTTGGACGAACTGGGCAAAAGCGCGCCCGCGCAGGAAGAGAAGTATCAATTGTTCCGCACAAAGGCCTTCGTCACATTCACGAGCAGGCTTAACCAGCATGGGCACTTCATCGAGGCGGAGTACATGTCGTCGGTCAATCAGCTAGCCAATGGAGCGGCAAAGACCTGGGAGGAAGCTGACGCTCTTCTGGAAACCTTTCTCGAAACCGCATCGCCCGAGCAAGACCGGCGCGTGTTGCAAATTATCTACACCTGGATTCGCCGACAGGCCTCCCTTCTTGAGGGCTTGGTGCGCTACCACCAGTTGACTGTGCCCTATCAGCCTCTGAGTGAGCTTTGTGACTGAGCGGCTTTGCCTGCCGCAGGATATCGGTCCGGAGTGCCCATCGAAAGGACAGCGATGAACCGGGAAGGAGGTTACCTGCCGTCAGGGCCGCTCGATCCAGTCGCATCCCAAGTCGCCGACTTCTTCCGCGAGGGTCCACTCGCGTCCGCGTTTGCAAGCGGCTCCGTCGCGCAGGTTCGGGAGGCCTTAAAGGCGGCGGCCGTCCACCACAATCTGCGTCCCGTGCGCCACATTGAAGACTATAGAATTCCAGTGTCCGGCGGCGCAATCGACGCGCGTCTATACCGTCCAGTCTCCGAACCGCCGGCCCTCATAGTCTGGGCACATGGTGGTGGATTTGTCCTCGGGAGCGTGCAGGAGTCAGATAGTTTTGTGCGTGAGCTCGCGGCGCGGAGCGGCTGCGCGATTCTCTCAGTCGATTACCGGTTGGCGCCGGAACATAAGTTTCCGACACAGATAAATGACGTGCTAGAAGCGACTCTGTGGGCGGCGGCAAGGCGTGTCTCGCTGGCTGGTAACAACGTCCCCCTGATATTGGGCGGCGACAGCGCCGGAGCGAATTTGACTACCGTCGCCACCCGCAAGCTGCACGAAGGTAAAACGTGCGCGATTGTGGCAAACGTGCTCGCTTATCCCTGTACTGATGCTTACGGAGCCGCCTCCCTAGCCAGGTTTGAGCCGCCTTTTCTTGGCGTCAAGGACATTGCGTGGTTTTTTGATCATTATCTTCCCAACGAGGCATCGCGCTCCCATCCGGATTTCGCGCCGCTCCACGCATCCAATCTGGCACTCTTGCCGCCGACGTTTCTCCTTACCGCCGAGCACGACATCATCACCGAGCAATCAGAAGCCTATGGCAACAAGCTCAAGGCGGTCGGCGTCGATGTTTGTATGCGCCGCTATCCCGGCATGATCCATGGCTTTTTGACCATTGACGTATTCTTTCCCGGTGCCGCAGGCAGAGTCATGGACGAGGTGAGCGACTTTATTGCTGGCATTCTGAAGCGCGGGGCGAGTTGTTCTGGTCGTTGATCAGAATAACATGCAATTATAGTTATCAACGGGTTATTAACGGCTATCCCATCAAGCATTGGAGCGGAGGTGAGCTCAATAAGGCGCGCCTTCCTGAAGGAGTTAGTAATGGCAATGACGCGTACCGGTACACTAGCGTGACTCCGCGAGGCAGGTGGTATCCCTGGTACGTCGTTTCAATTCTTACGATTGCTTCGACCCTCTCGTACCTAGATCGTCAGATCCTCGCCCTCGTCATAGAGCCGATAAAACACGATCTAAAGCTTAGTGATTTCCAGATCTCATTGCTTTTAGGACCGGCATTTGTCCTTTTTTACGCAACTGCAGGACTGCCGCTAGGGTATTTGGCCGATCGCTGGTCGAGAAGCTATCTCATGGCAACCGGCGTTTTATTATGGTCGATCGCGACTGCCGCATGCGGGTTGGCGCGATCCTTCGGCCAACTCTTTGTGGGACGTGTAAGTGTAGGTTTCGGCGAAGCTTCTCTTTTGCCTGCGGCCTTTTCGTTGCTGCCGGACTACTTTGCGCCTGCGCAATTACCGCGCGCCTTCGGAATCTTACAAACGGCGTCTTCTTTGGGTGCGGGTATCGCATTCCTGATTGGCGGTCTGCTGATGGTTGTTATCAATAAATGGAATCTCATCTTGCCGGGGATCGGTGTGATCGCACCATGGCAAATGCTCCTCCTGATCGCTGCTACACCGGGTTTATTAATTGCAATACTGATACTGAAGATTCCAGAGGTTCGGCGCCTCCACCAGCAATCCGCTGTCACCACTCCGGCTAAAAGGTCTGGATTTGCCGGGCTGGCCAAACGCCACATACTATTTTTCGTCGGCCTCATGGGTGCCGCTGCTTTTGTGGGCGTTCTGGTCAACGCAATCGTTTCATGGACACCGAGTTATTTTGTCCGAAACTTTGGTTGGAAAGCAGCAGATATCGGCGTGACCTTTGGGCTTATAACACTCATCGCGGGAGCGAGCGGAGCGCTGGTTGCGGGCTACATTGCGGAACTGTGGACGCGCCATGGTGTAGCCAGCGCGCCAATCCGTCTTCTGTTGTGGCAGCTCGGAGCGATAACGCTGTCGGCGACAATCTATACGCTGTGTAGTAGTCCGTTCTGGGCGCTGGTGCTGCTTGCCGGATTTAGCTTCTGTTGTGGCGGTACGGCGGCAATGCTGCCGACATCTCTACAGCTTGGGATACCCGCTATGTATCGCGGACGCGTTTACTCAATCTACCTCTTTGCATTGGCACTCATCGGCACAGCCGGCGGCCCGGTTGCGGTAGCCGTGCTCACGGATTTCGCCTTTCACAATCCGCAGCGTCTCAATAGCTCAATTGAGGTCGTGGTTGCAATTACCGGTCCGGTGGCTTTTGCCTTCGCGGTCTCGGCCTACCGTCAATTCATGCGCTTGAGCACTGGGCCGGAAGGCCACCAGATCGCTCTGCCCGTGTAGAGCGCAAAGTCATTAGCAGATGGAATCCGAGGAGACAAAATCGACGACCTAGTAAGACTCGCAGGCGCGAGAACCGCCTGCTCGATGACCTCCGTGTGCGGATAAGGATCGATAGATAGGCTAGGGCTGAGTTTGCGGCGTGGTTACAAAGCCAGTATATGGTCACGATATTCGGCGTTTCGCTGGCGCAGTGTTCAATTTAGGGAGGTGCACGATGAGTGTCGTCGTTTTACTGGATTTCCGACTGAAGCCTGATGTGGTCGAGGAAAGTAAGAGGTTTTTCGAAAAAATGCTACCTGAGACGCGTGCCTACCCCGGATGCGAAGGACTCGACGTCTACAGTAACGTGGACGACCCAACAGATATCGTTTTCTACGAGCGCTGGCAGTCGAAAGAACACTACCAAAAGTACTTCGCATGGCGCTCCGGGAGCGGATCCATGGACGAATTCGGCAAAAAGTTGGCTGAGCCGCCCACAATCCGATACTTCAATCGCCTGGATATCTAGACACGGCACTAGAAGGTCAAATGCTATTGTGAGGTTTTCCCTACGCTTCGCGAGCCTTATCCGTAGCACAGTTACGCAGCCAGTGGCAATGGTGGCCCAGTTGGAGATCATATGGAAATTCTGGTTTGGTTGGAATTCGAGTTCCCAGATCACGTAAATAGAGACGAGATAGTTGCCGAAGAGCGAACTGTTGCTACTAAGCTCTGTCGTGACGGAAAGCTACTTCGAATATGGAGAGATCCTCTGCAGAAGGCTCTCTGGACACTTTGGAAAACCAAAGACTTGGATGAATTGCATTCAATATTTACAGCACTCCCTATGTTGCCTTACTTTAAGACCGTTAAAGTTCACCCACTAGCTAGCCACCCCATTGATCCTGGCTAACGTTGATCCGAAGCGAGCGCTATAGCCCTTGAGGATCGCCTGATGGAGCAGGTTCTTCGCGATCATGGTCTTGCCGACGCCGTTCGGGCCGACGAGGATGACGTTGGCGGCCTGGTCGAGGAAGTCCAGGGTGAGGAGTTCTTCGAGGAGCTCGCGATCGATCTTTTTGGGCCAGGCGTAATCGAAGTCCGCGATGGATTTGAACTTGAGGAGCCGTGCATTGCTGAACCGGCGCTTGAGACTGCGACTTTGCCGTTCGCTCTCCTCGATCTGATAACGTAAAATTTGTTTCGCACATTTTGAGGCGGTGGCCTCGGTCTGGAAGAATAGTTGTTACCACACAAACCGTTCAACCAGACACAGAGGACCACCATGGAGAACGATACACCGAAGGCGCTTGGGGCGCTGCAGGTCGATGAGACGAAGCTGATGGGGCACGTGCATGAAGTAGTTCGATCGAGCGTTGAGGAGACGCTGAACGCGCTGCTGGATGCCGAAGCGGATGAGATTTGCGGCGCACAACGCTACGAGCGCTCGCCAGACAGGGTCGATACGCGAGCTGGGCACTACGAGCGGAAGCTCGAGACGAAGGCCGGCGCGGTGACGCTGAAGGTGCCGAAGTTGCGGAGCCTGCCGTTTGAGACGGCGATCATTCAGCGCTATCGTCGCAAGGAGGCCTCGGTCGAGGAGGCACTGGTTGAGATGTACCTCGCAGGAGTATCGGTGCGACGGGTCGAAGACATCACCGAAGCATTGTGGGGAACCCGGGTGAGCTCGGGCACGGTGTCGCGCCTGAACCAGACATCATGGCCGCATGTCACGGCGAGAGCTGTTTGCTAGAACTAGATTGGAGAGTCTGTCTCCTGACGTATCGTGGGTTGCGCGGGTGTATCGCGCCGAGCCACATGCAGAAAGCCCAATGGGCATTGGCTGCATCAAATCAGGAGACAGACTGTGAACGAGACTATCACTTCCTACGTTGGACTGGATATTCACAAGGACTCGATCGCTATTGCGGTTGCCGACGCCGGTCGCGACCCGCCGCGTTTCATCGGAACAACTGATGCCGAGTTGACGACGTTATGCAGAGCGCTTGGCCGCATATCGCGGGCCGAGAGCACCCTGGTGGTTTACGAAGCCGGTCCTTGTGGATACGGCTGGGCGCGGCATTTAAAGGCGCACGGCTGGCGTTGTGAGATTATCGCCCCTGCGCATATTGTGCGAAGCCCGAACGAAAAGCGGACCAAGACTGACCGCCGAGACGCACTACTGCTAGCACGTCAGTCCCGCGCCGGCGATCTGGTAAAGGTCGCCGCACCCGATGTGCGTATTCCGGCGAAGTTGACCGGCCATTCCGCCGGAACGTGACCGGCGATTCCGCCGAGTCGGCGCTGTAGTTGGTTTCTACTCGGATCGGTCACGTTCAGTCAAGATTCTCGGACGAGACGCGGTCTGCCGCGTCAGCGGCAGAAGCTCCGAACAGACGAACCGACCTGACGCAGGAGCTACGACTGTGCTGCGGCTTTCGCCTTAACGTCAAGCTTGGTGGCTTCCCGCTCGCGCATCGATTCCTTTGCGGCGAGGTGGATCCGATGCGCGCGGTGGATCAACCGATCCAGGATCGCATCGGCAAGAGTTGGATCGCCGATGTAGTCGTGCCAGTCGTTGACCGGTAATTGACTGGTCACGATGCAGGCTCGGCTTCCGACGCGGTCGTCGAGGAGTTCGAGCAGGTCGTTACGCTCGCGCGGCCCGATGGGCGCGATCGCAAAATCATCGATGATCAACACGCTGATCTTCGCGATCGCGGCGAGTCGCTTGGGGAAGCTACCATCGGCGTGGCAGAGGTTAAACTCCTCGAACAGGCGCGGCGCGCGAACGTACAACACGCTCAGGCCTTGGCGGCAGGCCTGGTGCCCCAGGGCGCAGGCGAGGTAGGTCTTGCCGCTGCCGGTCGCACCATGGATCAACACGCTCTGGTTCGAGCGGATCCACTCGCAGGAGGTGAGGCTCGCGAGCTGCGAGCGGTCAAGCCCCGTGCGCGATCGATAATCGAGGTCCTCGATCACGGCGTCCCGGTATTTGAGGGTGGCGAGCTGCAAAAGGCGCGTCATCCGTCGGTTGTCCCGGGTAATTTCTTCTCGCTCGAGGAGCAGCGCGAGCCGTTCCTCGAACGCGAGGCCCTGCGCGGCATTGGTCGTCGTCTGCTCGGCCAAGGCGAGCGCCATGCCGTGCAGCTTCAGCCGATTCAGTGTATCGATCGTAGGTTGAGTAAGCATGGGTCATCGTCTCCTTCATCAGTGGTTGTCGTTTCGGTCGTGGTCGTTGAGTCACGGAAGTAATCCGCGCTGCGCACGTTGTCGTGCGTGCGGGACGCCGTTGCAGCCGCCGTGTCGGCTGCGGGAAAGAGGTCCGGATGCTGATCGAGCTTGGCCTTGAGGATGGCGATGATGCGTTTTCGATGCGGGGCGCCGATGGCGAGCGCGCGGCGGCACGCCGCCTCCAGACGCTCCTCGCCGTAAGTCTTAGACAGGTTCAGTAACCCCAGGCACGCGCGGTAGCCCTGCTCGGGGTGGGGTCGGTTCTCGAGCTGCCACTGCACCACGGCTCGGGTGCCGGCGCCGATGTTCTGTCCCCAGTTCAGGAGCCGCCCGGGCGTCCACTTCATGTGTTTGCGATGCGCACTTGGCATGTGCTCGGGCAGCGTCGTATGCCTGCCCTTGAGGTAGCTGCGTACGTGGGCAGCCACGCGACGGCCTTTGAAGAAGCATTCGGCGGTAGTATCGGTGAGCCGCACCATGACGTGCTCGCCGACCAGCGGGTGCGGGACGCTGTAGTAATGCCGATCCCCTTCGGCGTGATAGTCGATGCCGACCTTCGCCTTGGACCACTCGGCGTATTCGTACCGGGTCGGCGGCAGTGGCTTCATCGCCGGCCGGTCGATCGACTCGAACGCCGAGAGTCGGCTGCCGGGCAGCTTCTTGAACGGCCGGCGATTCAGGTCCGTCAGCAGCTGCGCGATCGCGAGGTTCAGTTCCTGCAGCGAGAAGAACTGGCGGTTGCGAAGACGCGCGAGGATCCAGCGCTGCACCACCAGCACGCTCATCTCGACGGATGCTTTATCCTTGGCGTGGTAGGGACGCGCCGGCAGGATCGCGGCACCATAGTGGCTCGCGCAGTCCTGGTAGGTGCAGGTCGCCTCCGGCTCGTAGCGACAAGCCTTGCGGATCGCCGCTTTCAGATTATCCGGGATCCACAGGATCGGCACCGCCCCGAAGAACTCCAGCATCCGGATCGTCGAGCCGATCCAGTCCGGCAGCGTCTGCGTCCAGGTCGCCTCAGCATACGCGTACTTGGAGGCGCCGAGCGTTGCCACGAAGATCTCGGCGGTGAGGATCTCGCCGCTCTTCGCATCGATCACCGCGACGCTGTCGCCGCTGTAGTCGATGAACACCTTCTCCCCGGCCCGGTGCACCTGGCGCATCGAGCGGGCGAGCTTGCCGCGGTATTCGTGATAATGCAGGCAGAACTGGCTGTACCGATACGCGCTCTGCCCGTGCGCCTTCTCGTATTCCTCCCACAAGAGCTGCAGCGTCACGCCCTTGCGCTTGAGCTCCTGATGGATCACGGCGTAATCCGGCCGCGCGTAGCGCTCGGGCGGCGCGGGCTTTCGGTACATCAACGCTTCGAGTCCGGCTTCATCGAGCTGCGCCGGCAACGGCCACGCCAGCCCCTGACCCATCGCCCGCTGCACGACGTTCGTCACCGCGCCTTTCGACATCCCGGTCGCCGCGGCGATCTTCTCGTGGCTGAGTTTTGCCTCAAATTTGAGGCGCAGAACCTCTTTGATCTTGCGCATGGCACTCCGTTTGGCTGGCATCGGCTCCCCCGAGGTACAAATCGGGCAGCTTAGCCAGGAAAATGTAAGTTCCAGCGCAAACTCGGCTTCGTTCCGGACGAACGTGACCGACCATTCCGGGATCGTGACCGGGGATTCCGGCCGAAGCCGAAAATCGGTCACCTTCAATCAGAATCGGCGGTCACGTTCGTCCGGAACAACCGGTCACGTTCAAACGGTATCAGCGGTCAACATGGTCCGGAATACGCACGATGAGCGGGACGAAGCGATTCGGGATCTGACCCGAGCCCGGGGAGACGCGCTGACTGCTCGGCTGAGGGCACGCCACCAGCTCAAGGCGATGCTGTTGCGCCACGGACGTGCTTATCGTGGTAAAACATCTTGGACCCGGGCCCACGAGCGATCCTTATCCGCCGTCTCCTTTTCACATCAGGCCCAGGACATCGCTTTCAGCGAATACCGGCAATCGGTCAAGGACGCGGATGAGCGCGTTGCCAGGATCACGGAGGCACTGCGCGCTCAAAGCGTAAGCGTGTGGCCTGGGCCCATTGAGGGACGCCGGTCTGCATGTTATGAGCCGCGGCGGCGTTTGATTTCCGGCAGCACTTCGTCGACGACGGTATTTTCGGCGAGCGCCTTCCCAAGGGACACAT